>k87-212490_pt1 | contig 10375 bp, 13 predicted proteins | sample MGYA00084031_6733416 | MGnify analysis MGYA00084031
AGGCCGTCAAGCTTCAGCGTGTTTGTTCAATTCTTCCAGGCACGAACGGCAAATCATTTTTTCTTTGAAGTGGATGACCTGTTCAGCGTTGCCGCAGAAAATGCACGCCGGTTCGTATTTTTTGAGGATAATCCGCTCGCCGTCGACGTATATTTCCAGCGAATCCCGTTCGGAAATGCGCAATGTGCGGCGCAATTCGATGGGAATGACAACGCGTCCCAGTTCATCGACTTTTCTGACAATTCCTGTTGATTTTAACATCTTCTCCACTCCTTGTCTTAAGATAGGTTATAATGGATGAAAATGTGTTAAAAATGAGTTAAAAATATATGCAAATGAAATACAGTTCTCAATATTTTTTATTCAAATGTTTTTTATCTAAAGTATCAGTCAAATCGAGATAATATTTATCTTCGGCATTTACCGACTTCTGTAGTAAATAATGATACCATAGTTTCCCATTGCAGTCAATAAAAAGATTTGGCAGAACTTGATCCTGATCTGAAGTTTTGTCATAATTTGGAGGGGAAAATTCAGATTTTCTTTAGCTGCCAGCCGATGAAAGGAGCCAATACGTTGATGGAACGGCCCACCTTTTACATTACGACGCCCATTTATTATCCGAACGACAATTTGCATATCGGACATTCGTATACAACGGTGGCGGCGGATGCCATGGCCCGCTACAAACGGTTGCGCGGTTACGATGTGTTTTATTTGACCGGCACCGACGAACACGGGCAAAAGTTGCAGCGGCGGGCCCAAGAGGAAGGCAAGCATCCGCTGGAAATGATTGATCCGATCGTCGACTGGATTAAAGATCTCTGGGCCAAACTGGACATTTCGTACGACGATTACATCCGGACGACGGAAGAGCGCCATAAGAAGGTCGTCCAAAAAATTTTCCAAAAGCTGATGGATCAGGGCGACATTTATCTCGGCCAGTACGAGGGGTATTATTGCGTTCCGTGTGAGTCGTTCTGGACCGAGTTTCAAGCCAAAACCGAGAACGGTTACCGCTGCCCCGATTGTGATCGGGAAGTCAGTTTGGTTCGGGAAGAAAGTTATTTTTTCCGCTTGTCCAAGTACCAGGATCGGCTGATGGAATTTTTGGAGACGCATCCGGAATTCATTCAGCCCGAATCCCGGCGCAACGAAATGATCAACAATTTTCTCAAGCCGGGTTTGGAAGACTTAAGCGTCTCCCGCACGTCCTTTGACTGGGGCATCCCGGTGCCGGGCGATCCGAAGCACGTCATTTACGTCTGGCTGGATGCGCTGACCAACTACATTACCGCCCTCGGGTACATGTCGGACGACCCGGAAAAACGGGCCCGGTTTGAACGGTTCTGGCCGGCCGACGTCCATCTCATCGGCAAAGATATCGTCCGGTTTCACACCATTTATTGGCCGATCATTCTCATGGCCTTGGATTTGCCCCTGCCGAAAAAAGTGTACGGGCACGGCTTTTTCATGATGCCCGACGGCAAAATGTCCAAATCCAAGGGCAATGTCATCGATCCGAAGTTTTTAATCGACCGTTACGGTTCCGACGCCATCCGCTATTTCTTGTTGCGGGAAATTCCGTTTGGCCAGGACGGCGTCTTTACTCCCGAGTCGTTTATTCAGCGACTGAATTTCGACTTGGCCAATGACTTGGGGAACTTGGTCAGCCGGACGACGGCCATGGTGGAAAAATATTTTGCCGGTGTGACGCCGAAGCCCGCCGAGCGGCAGCCGGTGGACGAAGAGCTCATCCGTTTGGCGGCCGATGTGGTCCAGCAAATGGAACAGGCCATGGAGGAGATGCAGTTCAGCAACGCCCTGGCCCACATTTGGCAGCTCATCGGCCGGTTGAACAAATACATCGACGAGACGGAGCCGTGGAATTTAGCCAAAGACGTGGCGCAGCGGGAGCGGCTCGGGACCGTCATGTACAATTTGCTGGAAGGCATTCGCATCGTGTCCATTCTCATTCAGCCGTTCATGACGAAAACGCCGATGAAGATTTGGCGGCAATTGGGCATCGCCGAACAGCCGGACTTGCTGGCGTGGGAGACGACCAAACAGTGGGGCATCATGCCGCCGGGTACGTACGTCCACAAAGGGGAGCCGATTTTCCCCCGTCTCGACATGCAGCAAGAGATCGAGGTCATCGATGCGTCGACGGCGGCAGCCCGTAAACGGGCGGAAGAAAATTTGCGGATGAAAGAGGCGGCGCAAGCATCGACCGCAGCGAAGTCGATGGCGAGCACACCGTCGAAGGAAGAGAAATCCGAAAGCCAAGAGGACGCTGCGCCGGAAATCGGCATCGACGATTTTCGGCGGGTGGATATTCGGGTGGCCGAAGTGGTAGCGGCCGAACGCATTCCCAAGACGGACAAGCTGCTGAAACTGCAATTGGATCTGGGGAACGAGCGGCGGCAAGTCGTCTCCGGCATCGCCGAATATTATGAGCCGGAGGCGCTCATCGGCAAAAAAGTGCTCTGCGTCGTCAACTTAAAACCGGTCAAATTGCGGGGCGAAATGTCGTACGGCATGATTTTGGCAGCGTCGGAAGGGGATCGGTTGGTGTTGACCACCGTTTCCGGCGACATTCCTAACGGAACGCGGGTGTCGTGATGGAACTCATCGATACCCACGCCCATTTAGATGATCGAAAATTTGCCGCCGATTTGCCCCAAGTGATCCAGCGGGCGCTGGACGCGGGGGTGAAAACCATCGTCAACATCGGTTACAACCGCGACAGCATCCGTTCCACGCTCGCGTTGACGAAACAATGGCCCTTTATCTATGCGGCCGTCGGCTGTCACCCGACCGATGCCGACGAGTATGACGAGGAGATGGAACGCTGGCTGGAACAGTTGGTCCGGCAGGAGGACAAAGTGGTGGCCATCGGCGAAGTCGGTTTGGACTACCACTGGGACACGGTGCCCCGAGACGTGCAGGAGGCGGTGTTTCGCCGCCAGATAGCCTTGGCCAAACGGCTCGGGATGCCGCTCATCATCCACAACCGGGAAGCTGATGACGATACGGTTCGGATTTTGGAAGAAGAAGGCGCGGCGGAAGTAGGCGGCATCATGCACTGTTTTGCCGGCGACTGGGCCATGGCCGAACGGTGCTTGGCGATGAATTTTTACATCGGCCTGGGCGGTTTAGTGACGTTTAAAAATGCGCCCCAGACCAAAGAAGTGGCCCGTCGAGTTCCTTTGGACCGGCTCGTCCTGGAAACCGATGCGCCGTACATGACGCCGGTGCCGTACCGGGGGAAACGGAACGAGAGCAGTTTCGTGCGATACGTGGCCGAAGCCATCGCCCAATTGCGGGGGATGACGGTCCAGGAACTGGCGCAAGTGACGACCGCCAATGCTCGTCGGCTGCTGGGCATCGGCGGGGTATGCGCACCGCAACCTGCGGATGCGTAAAAAATGCGGATGCGTAAAAAATCCACACGAAAGCCAAAACGAAAGACGTCGGCAGTGAGCGTGTCAGCACCACCCGGCAAGACGCCGGTATCCCAGCGGGGTTCCGGTTGCGGTGGTGCTTTTGTGTCATGGAATGAAAAAAGAATCGAGGGACGAGATTCGAGGGACTCCCATGTTGAAAGAAGTCGTCGTTGTGGAAGGAAAAAATGACACGGCGGCCGTGCAGCGGGCGGTGGCCGCCGATACCATCGAGACTGGCGGGGCCAGCTTGTCGCCCGAGGTGTTGCGCCAAATCGCGTTGGCCCAAGAGCGGCGCGGGGTCATTGTGCTGACCGATCCCGACGGGGTGGGGGAATGGCTGCGGCGCTGCATTGACGCGGCGGTGCCCGGATGCAAGCACGCCTTTCTTACGCGGGAAGAGGCGTCCAAAAACGGCGACATCGGCGTGGAACACGCGTCGCCTGCCGCCATCCGCAACGCCCTCCTGCGGGCTCGTCCGGTGCATTGGACGCCGGTTGAACAAATTTCCTGGGAAACATTTGTGGCGTGGGGGTTGGCCGGCGGAGCGGCAGCGAAGCAGCTGCGCCTCCGTTTAGGCGAAAAATTGGGCATCGGTTACGGCAATGCCCAGCAAATGTATAAAAAAATCCAGCGGTTCCAAATTACAGAAAGGGAGTTCCTCCAGGCGATGGCGGAACTGACCGGGCAGTCGGGGGGTGCGGGCCATGAAGCGTCCCATCGGGACGCCGCAGCGGACGAAGGCGGTGCGGGCGGCACAAAACTTTACGTTTAAAAAGAGTCTAGGCCAACATTTTTTGATTGCCCCCCGCATTTTACAGGCTATCGTTGCGGCGGCAAACCCGCGTGCCGATACGGGCGTCTTGGAAGTGGGGCCGGGCTTTGGGGCCCTGACCGAAGCGCTGGCCCAGCGGACAGGGCGGGTGGTGGCCGTGGAAGTGGACGGGCGGCTCATACCGATTTTGGCGGAACAGCTGGCGCCGTATCCGAACGTGACGGTCATCCACGCCGATATTTTGACTTGCGATTTACGGCAGTTGGCGGCGCATTTTGCCGACTGCACCGAGTGGAAAGTTGTAGCAAATTTACCGTATTATATTACAACCCCAATTCTTGTAAAGTTCTTGGAATTCGCTTCATGTTTTGTTACGATGAAAGAGAAGGAGACGCAGGAAATTCCGCCCCTCGTCGAAATGATCTTGATGATGCAAAAAGAAGTGGCCCAGCGTTTGGCGGCCGCACCGGGCAGCAAGGCCTATGGCTCGTTGAGCGTCTTCGCCCAGTTTTATGCCCGCATTGTGCCGGTCTGTGACGTCCCGAAAAGCGCTTTTCTGCCGCCGCCCAACGTCATGTCGCAAGTGGTTCGGCTCTCGTTGCGGGAACGGCCGGCGGTGGATGTGCCCGATACCGACTGGTTTTTTCAGGTCGTGCGGGCATCGTTTGCCCAGCGGCGCAAGACGTTGTTGAACAATTTGCAAGCCCTCATGCCCCACGTTTCCAAGGCGGATTTGGCGGAGGTTTTACAAACGAAGGGCTTGAATCCGACGCGCCGGGCGGAGACGTTGAGCCTAGAAGAGTTTGCGATCCTGAGCCAACATCTGGCGCATCTTCGATGACGGCGGCCACATTCGGTTCAAATCTGATTGAGGGAGGAACCTCGGTGTACTTTACCAGCCCGAGTAAAGGAAAAATGACGTTGACGGACTTGTTGTCCGATTTGCACGGGTTTGTCCAACAAGACCCGAATTGTGAATACAAGATGGTCATCGGCACCGATTCCCAACGGCACGGCGGTCTCACGCAGTTCGTGACGGCCATTGTCATGCATCGGGTGGGGCGCGGTGCTCGTTTTTATTATACGAAGCGCATCGGGCACGGCGTCTATGCCTTGCGCCAGCGCATTTACATGGAAACCCAATTCAGCCTGGAAGTGGTGGAAGCTCTCAATGCCCACGGCTTGTCGGAGCGGTTCAACGGGTTGCCGGTGGAAATCCACATCGATGTCGGCCAGGACGGGGAGACGCGCATCTTGATTCAAGAAGTGGTGGGCTGGGTGACGTCCGTCGGTTATACGGCCAAGATCAAGCCGTTCGCTTTTGGTGCCAGCGCCGTGGCGGATCGGTTCAGCAAAAAACATGTGAGCGGCTGACCACGATGCGCCCACCCTGCCGTTTGTGCATAGGCTGAAGCAGGGAGGGGGCGATGACATTGCCGTTTCAACCGGGCGATTACGTGACCCGCAAGTCGTATGCGCACGACATCGTCTTTGTCATTCGGGAAATTTTTCCCGGCCGCCGGATGGCGGTGTTAAAAGGCGTCGACGTGCGTTTGATCGCCGATGCACCGTTGGATGATCTAGAGAAAGTTTCGGCCGAGGCGTTGGCAGAACGACGGCAACAGGTACAAATTTTGGAGGAGGAGTCGCTGCGGCTCATTCGCCAGGACCGGGAATGGCTGAAAGAACAAAACGACAGTCTCGAACCAGACGAGGTCGATCCGGAAAAAAAAAGTTACTTTGAGTGGCCGTCCAAGGTGTTGCATTTAGATGGCGATCCCGACTATTTGCGCAAGTGCATGGACTTGTACCACAAACTGTCCGTCCCGGTGGTCGGTCTGTACGTTCGGGAGGCCGAGATGGCCGACGCCGTCGGTCCGTTGCTGGCCAAAACGAAACCGAACATTCTCGTGTTGACTGGCCACGACGGCTTTCTCAAACGGCGCAACGCCGCCGATTCGTTAGCGAACTACCGGCATTCTTCCCATTACATGGAAGCCATCAAAGCGGCCCGGCAAGTGGAACATGACTTGGATACGTTGGTGATCGTCGCCGGCGGCTGCCAGTCCCATTTTGAAGCGCTGTTGGCGGCCGGGGCCAATTTTGCCAGTTCGCCCCGCCGGGTGATGATTCACACCTTCGACCCGGTTTTTGTAGCCCAAATGATCGCGTTTACGCCCATCCATCAGACCGTCAATGCGCTGGATGTGGCCAAGCGGACGATTACCGGCATTGCCGGCATGGGCGGCATTGAAACCCGCGGCGGTTACCGCCGGGGGATGCCTCCAGCCTTCAAAAACTGGGCGCGGGAAGCACGAGAAAGTCATTGACAACTAAAAAAAGGATTTGCTATAATTCATCATTTTTGACATTGGGATCCCGTTGTGTTATACTATTTGAGGAATTCGTATACCTGAATTCTAAATACCGGGGTTCCAAGGGAGTGGGTAATACGTGGCCAATCCAGCCTTGATGGAAATCAAACGGGTATTGGATGCTCATCTTGGAGAAAAAGTCAAGATTCGTGCCAACGGCGGACGCAAACGGACCATTGAGCGCAGCGGCGTGTTGGAAGAGACCTACCCTTCGGTGTTTACCATCCGATTGGATCAGGACAGCAACGCGCCCAAACGCGTGTCCTACAGCTATGCCGATGTGTTGACGGAGACCGTGGAGTTGACCATTTGCCGAGACAACGACGAGTATTTGCGCGTTCAATATAAGCAGGTCAAGCAATAAATGACGGCAATAGAACCCTGTTCTACTGCCGCTCCTTTTATCGTTATGGTTGATAGTCATGGGTTTTTACGAGTCATCGGGGCATACTAAGAACGCCCTGGATGACGGGGCACGCAACAGGAAGGAGGGCTCGGATGTCTCGGCGCAGACGCGGCGTGATGTCTGAAGAGTTCAAGTTGGAGTTGGCCAAGGAGTTGGGCTTTTACGACACGTTGCAAAAAGAAGGGTGGGGCGGGATTACGACCCGCGACGCCGGCAACATGGTCAAGCGGGCCATTCAGATGGCCGAGGAAAGCCTGGCCAAAGGCCAATCCAAGTAAACTGTTGCGTTGACGAAAGGACCGGACATGCCGGTCCTTTTGTTTTGGAACCGCCAAAAACCTGTGGTAAAATAATCTAACGTACGGCCTGGCCCAAGTTGTCATCGATGATGGAGGCTGACACATTGAGCGTATTTCTCAAGGCGCCGGCGAAAATCAATTTGTCGTTGGACGTCCTGCACCGGCGGCCGGACGGGTATCACGAAGTGGACATGGTCATGACGATGATCGATTTGGCGGATCGCATCGCCTTGGAAGAACGGAATGACGGCGACATCCGCTTGTGGAGCAACTCCGGCATCATCCCGCTGGACGAGCATAACTTGGCCTGGCGGGCGGCGGCGCTGCTCCGGGAGCGGTTCGGCATCCGAAAAGGCGTCACCATCTCGATTTATAAGGAAATTCCGGTTTCCGCCGGGTTGGCCGGCGGCAGCAGCGATGCGGCAGCGGTACTGAAAGGATTAAACCATTTGTGGCGTCTGGGCGCTTCTTTGGAAGAGCTGATGGAGATTGGGCAAGCGTTAGGCTCCGATGTCCCTTTTTGTCTCCTGCAAGGGACCGCCCGGGCGACGGGACGGGGAGAACGGCTGGAACCGTTGCCGACCATGCCGTCCTGTTGGGTTGTTTTGGCCAAGCCGCCCATCGGCATTTCGACGGCGGACGTTTACGGCCAGTTGGATGTGTCGGAAATTCAGGAGCGTCCGAACACCGCCGCCCTCATTGCCGCCCTTGCGGCCGGCGATTTTCAAGGCATCGTGCGGCACATGGGCAATGTGTTGGAACCGGTCGTATTCCTTCGCCATCCGGAAGTGGCGGCCTTGAAAGACCGGATGTTGCGTTTTGCCAAACAAGGGGTGTTGATGTCCGGTAGCGGTCCCACCGTCTACGCTTTGTTGCGGCAAGAGGCGCAAGCCCGCAAGCTGATGCGGGATTTGCGGAGTTTTTGCAAAGATGTGTATATGGTCCGACTGTTGGGGGAACGGCCCGCTGACTCCCGTCCTGCATGATGGGTGAAAAATTGGCTGGAGAAAGGAAACGGCGTGGTGAAGAGAAGTTTCCGTTTGGTGGATCTGACGTATCAATTAGCCTCGCGGCCCAATCAAGTGTTGACCCTCGGCCATTTTGCCGAAAAGTACCAGACGGCCAAATCGTCCATCAGCGAAGATTTGGCCATCATGAAAGCCGTGCTGGAAGGGCAAGGCCACGGCCGACTGCAGACGATGACGGGAGCCGCCGGCGGGGTGCGGTTTGAGCCGGCCATGACGCTGGATGCGGCCCGGAAATGGACCGATGAAGTTTGCCGGAAGTTGTCGGATCCGGAGCGGGTCTTGCCGGGCGGATATTTATATATGTCCGATTTGTTTGGGGATCCGGAATTTGTCTTCGCCCTGGGCCGCCTGTTGGCGACGGGGTTTGCCCGCAGCGGCGCCGAAGTGGTGATGACCATCGAAATGAAAGGGATTCCGCTGGCCTATGCCTTGGCCTACTATCTCCATTTGCCGGTCGTGGTGGTGCGGCGGGATCAACAGATCGTGGAAGGTTCCTTTGTTTCCATCAATTACGTATCCGGTTCCCGGCGGCAGGTGCAGACCATGTCGCTGCCCCGGCGGTCCTTGACGGAAGGGGCCCGGGTGCTCATCGTGGACGATTTTATGAAGGCGGGCGGGACGTTGCACGGCATGTTGGGGTTGCTGAAAGAGTTTCGGGCGGAACCGGCCGGCATCGCCGTGTTTGTCGAATCGGCCAACGCGGGGGTTCGGCTGGTGAAAGATTACGTCTCGGTGGCCCGCCTGGAAGGGATCGATGAACAAAGCGGTTCGGTCCGGGTCGTTCCCGGGAATTTGTTGGAGCAAATGTCCGATGCCTTTGTTGAATCGGATAGAACGGAATCGGAATGAATCCGAGCGAAAGGAGTGTCGCGGATGAAACCCATTTCCACCGACAAGGCGCCCCAGGCCATTGGCCCCTATTCGCAAGCCATTCAATCGGGAAACTACCTTTTCGTTTCCGGGCAAATTCCGCTGACGCCGGAAGGGGAAATGGTCGAGGGAGGCATCGAAGCGCAGGCGCATCAAGTGTTCCGGAATGTCCAAGCCATTTTGGAGGCGGCCGGCACCTCGCTGGACCGGGTCGTCAAGGTCACGCTCTTTTTGACCGATCTGTCTTATTTTGCCACCGTCAATGCCATTTATGAGCAATATTTGGGCCATGTCAAACCGGCGCGGTCGACCGTCCAAGTGGCGGCGTTGCCGAAAGGCGCCTTGATTGAAATGGAAGCCGTCGCCGAACTTTCGTAAAAATTTTAAAATCAAGCAGGAATTTTGCTGAACATGTAGAATTGATGTACTAGACTGTCTTTCAAACATGGCCAGTGAATTAAAAGGCAGAGGTGGTGGCGCGATATGGAAATTACGGATGTTCGCCTGCGCAAGGTCAACGGTGAAGGACGGATGAAGGCGATTGCATCGATTACCATTGATAACGAATTTGTCGTCCACGATATTCGGGTCATCGACGGGAACAACGGCATGTTTGTCGCCATGCCGAGCAAACGGATGCCCGACGGTGAGTTTCGTGATATCGCCCATCCGATTTCATCGGCCACCCGGGAGAAAATTCAATATGCAGTCTTGGCCGCCTATGATCGAGCGGTCAGCAACCGGGACATGAACCAAGAAGTGGAAGCAGGCGCATAACGTTTCATGTTTTTTAGGCGAGAGATGGATGCTGTGGCAAACATCGACTCGCTTTTTTTGTTTTTCGAGACCCCCATCGTTCCTTGAATTCAACGGACAGATCGGCTATGTTGTTTTACAGAACATGAATTAGGGGGAACGGGATGAGGCGTTACGGGGTCGTTTTGGCTGCAGGCAAGGGGACCCGCATGCGTTCGAAGATGTACAAAGTGATGCATCCGTTGTGCGGGAAACCGATGGTGGAGCACGTGGTGGACGAGCTGACGCGGCTCCGCCTGGACATGTTGGTGACAGTGGTCGGTTGCGGAGCCGATGCGGTTCGGGAATGTTTGGGCGATCGCAGCCAATACGCATTTCAAGAGGAACAACTGGGTACGGCCCACGCGGTTTTGCAGGCGGCGC
>k87-272124_pt1 | contig 10372 bp, 11 predicted proteins | sample MGYA00084031_6733416 | MGnify analysis MGYA00084031
AATTTGTAAAAGAGAAGGTGAACGAAGGAATTAGCGTAGGCTTAACGAGAGCAGAGGCAGAGAAACTAGTAAAACGATATGGCTCAAATAGTGATAAGTTATTTGACATTATTAAAGGCGATAAGGATGAGGCAACGAAATATGGTTTATCAATGGAAGTTTATGCCTCTCTTAAATATGGAATTGAGCATGAAATGGTGACAACTTTAACAGATTATTTCATACGGAGAACAGGAGCATTATTTTTCGATATTCATTGGGTGAAGAAGTGGAAAGCTGCTGTGTGCCGTTATATGGAAGATGTGCTATCATGGTCAAATGAGGAAAAGCTTCATCAACAAGAGGAATTGGAACGACAACTTCACGATGCAGTAAACCCATTAGAGGTTAAAGAGGAAATATAAATGGCCTAATGATGAACATAATCCCTCTGCATATTAAATATTGTAGAAGATGAGGGACGCTCTACTAGAAAGAAATTAAAAGAAAAAGGAGGGCACTTATGGCGTTTAATGGGCAATATATATTACCTGCAATAAAATCAATGAAGGATTTTGAAAAAATATTAAAAAGTGAGATTGAGTATATTGTTATGTTAGAGGTTCACATTGCTCAGCTAGAAAGTATAATGAAATATGCTGGGCAACATCATAAAAAGGTTATTTTACATGCAGACCTGATTCAAGGCTTGAAAAATGATGAATATTCAACAGAATACCTTTGTCAAAAAGTAAAACCAGCAGGCTTGATTTCAACAAGGGGAAGTGTAGTAAAGACGGCAAAGAAAAATAAAATATTAGCGATCCAACGGCTCTTTCTCCTTGATACACTTGCTATTGAAACAAGTTATCGACTTGCAGAAAAAGTGCATCCGGATTATATTGAGGTTTTACCAGGCTGTGTACCACATCTTATTGAAAAGGTACACTTGGAAACGAAAATTCCTGTTATTGCAGGAGGGCTCATCACGAAAAAGGAAGAGATTACAAGTGTTCTAAATGCGGGAGCAAAGGCAATAACGACGTCCCGTAGTGAGCTATGGTCAGTAAATGTCGGGTAATTCTATAAGGGAAGGTAACAAAATGAAGAAAAGAATGCGTTATTCTGTACTCGCAATCATTATTATTATTATTATCGCTATTCTATTTAGCACCTATAAATTAATGAATTCTCGAACCTATCAATTATTCGGATCGATCACACATGAGGTAAATACAAAGGAGAAGGTAGTTGCATTAACCTTTGATGACGGACCAACAAAACAGGTGGAAGGTCTTCTAACTGTTTTAAAAAAATACAATGCAAAGGCTACCTTTTTCTTAATAGGCAATGAAATCGAAAAATTTCCAGATGAAGCAAAGAAAATTGTTAAAGCAGGCCACCAAATTGGCAACCATACCTATTCTCATAATCGAATGGTTTTCAAATCACCTTCATTTATAAAAGAGGAGATTGAAAAAACGGATAAACTAATTCGTGAAGCTGGATATAATGGCGAGATTGACTTCAGACCTCCTAACGGAAAAAAGCTGATCGGCTTGCCATATTATCTAAACAAGCATAATCGCGAAACGATTACATGGAGCCTTGAGCCTGATAGTTATTATTCTTCTGCAGCTGATAAAGCAAATTATGTAAAGGAAAATATTAAAAATGGCTCAATTATATTAATGCATCCAATGTACGATGAGACAGGAGAAGAATTAAAAGCTGTGGAACAAATAGTGAAGGAGCTTTCAGCAGAAGGCTATCAATTTGTCACAGTTGATGAATTACAAAGTATGGAAAGATAAACAAAGGACAAGGGTTGGCCCTTGTCCTTTTGTACTGTTTTATTTGTTATCTGAAGGTAATCGCCCTTATCTTTTATCTTTATTGCAACATTACGGACTGTTAAGAGACCGTCATTTATATCTGTGATAAGTGCCGCTTTATCATTTGTAAGAATAGGTGTTTCCGCTTTTCTTACAATGAACCTGATAAAAATTCAATTACCTGTTCAGGTGTTTTAGCATTTGCACTATGTAAATGTGCTAGTTTTTCTCCGTCTTTGAAAACAAGGAGACTAGGAATTCCCATAACATCATATTGTTCTGCAAGCTCTGGAAATTGATCCTTGTCGATTTCGCGCATTGTCACGTTTTGTACTTCTTCAAAAACCGTTGGCAAAAACATATCCATTCTTTTGCAATCAGGACACCAATCAGTGACAAACTTAACGACAACGGGCTCCTTACTTGAAATAAACTGTTGGAATTCCTCTTTTGATTTTAATTGTTCCACTTCATATCACCTCTACGTTATTTTAACCAATTCACCAAGAAAAAACAGTATCTATGCTTCTGTTTCAAATAATGTCCAAGAAATAACTACTAATCACGCATATTTCTTGACGACTCATTTAAATTGTCTCTATACTCACCTTACTACATAAAAAAATTGATTAATAGTGAGGAAGGTTTATAAAGATGGAAATAGCGAAAAGTAATAAAATAGATCTTATAAAAGAAAAAGTAACGATCGTACCACATGATAACGGTGCTACTTATTTAGTTGGTCCCATTCGTTTACCTGTTCAGTTAGAAGGAAATACTGTTCACTTTAAATGGTATTGCTGGTTAGATGTGGAGCAGAGTAGTAACAGCTTAGAAGAAATTTTAGAAAAGCTACCTGAGTCTAATTTAGCTAGTCAGCAGCAATCAAGTGTATTAGTTTATGGTGATTTTAATGAGTCTGAGGATGCGCTTATTCGGATGCATAGTATTTGTCATACAGGAGATATTTTTGGTAGTAAGCGTTGTGATTGCGGGTATCAATTAAAACAATCGATGAAGATGATTGTTGAGCATGGTTCAGGAGCGGTCTTTTATCTTGCTAATCATGAAGGAAGAGGCATTGGATTATTTAGTAAGGCGTTAGCCTATCTCCTTCAAGAAGAAGGGTTAGACACGGTTGAAGCGAATGAGGAGCTAGGGTTTGCTGATGATACAAGAAGCTATGATGAGGCGATACGAGTATTAAAAAATCTTCGTACGAAGCCTGTAACGGTCATTACGAATAATCCGAAAAAGCTATCTGCGCTTCAAAATTCAGGTGCAAATGTTTTAGGTCGAGTTCCTTTATGGGGAGATATTTCAGGTTATAATAAGCATTATCTCGAGACAAAGATGGAGAAGGCAGGTCATCTTAAAGGAGGATATCCAATTGAGTGAGCATGAGTTTTATATGAATTTAGCCTTGACGAATGCAAGAGCGATGAAGGGACAAACAGACCCGAATCCATTAGTAGGCTCAGTTATTGTCAATGAAAATCGAATAGTTGGTGTTGGGACACATTTAAAGGCTGGAGAACCACATGCGGAAATCCATGCCTTAAGAATGGCTGGCGAGAAAGCGAGAGGTGGAACAATTTATGTGACACTTGAGCCTTGCTCACACCATGGTCGGACAGGCCCTTGTGCTGAAGCTATCGTAAAGGCAGGATTAAAAAAAGTAGTTGTAGCCACTTTAGATCCGAATCCTGTAGTTGCCGGGAATGGAATAAAAATTTTAAAAGATGCAAATATAGAAGTAGAGATAGGGATTTGTGAAGAGGAGTCTAAAAAGTTAAATGAAGTTTTTAATAAATTCATTGTGACCGGAAAACCATTTATCACCTTAAAATCCGCGATGACACTGGACGGGAAAATATCTTCCTTTAGCTGGGATAGTAAATGGATTACGTCGGAAGAGGCAAGAAAAGATGTTCATCAATTACGCCATGAACATGTTGGAATTCTTGTCGGGGTTAATACTGTTGTAAAGGATAACCCAGAATTAACAACTAGAATTCCGAATGGCAGAAATCCGATACGAATTATTTTAGATAGTTCCTTGAAAATTCCTTTTGAGGCAAAGGTCGTTACAGACAAACTAGCAGAAACATGGATTTTTACATCACAGCAATATTCAAGAGAAGCAAAGGAAAAGCTTGAACAGCTTGGGGTAAAGGTTTTTGTAACGAGTGGCAGAGAACGTGTTGATTTACATGAGACCCTTTCGATTTTAGGTGAGCATTCTGTTTCATCTGTCCTAATTGAAGGAGGGGGAGAGGTAAATGCATCTTTCCTCCAAGAGGGATTAGTTGATAAGCTTATCCTCTATGTAGCGCCAAAATTAATTGGTGGAAGAACAGCACCAAGCTTCTTTTCAGGAGAAGGGATCGAAAAGATGGCAGATGCGATAAAGATAGACAACATGGAAGTCGAAAAAGTAGGGATTGACTTTAAATTTACTGGTTATGTGAATAATTAATTACACGCTCATACTTAAAAGTCCTTTCTTAACAGTCTAACGTTAAGAAAGGCTTTTGTTTATATATTAGTATTGTCATCGCTAGAGAAATAGCGTAAAATAAAAACCAAGTAAACATATAAGAATTGTGATATATAAAATGAAGATACATGAAAATAGAAGCGTTATAGGAGGCATCGATATGAGTGATGAGGTATATCCAGTCCTATCTGGAGCAGATAGTTTATTTTACCAAGGTAATGAAATAGGGGTTATCCTCTGCCATGGATTTAACGGAACACCACAAAGTATGCAATATATTGGTGAACAATTAGCGAAATATGGCTATACGATTTCAATTCCACGACTATATGGACATGGTACACATTATTTAGAGCTAGAAAAAAGCAGTTATCATGATTGGATAGATAGTTTACAGTCTGCCTATGAAGATATAGCCAAAATATGTGAAAAGGTATATATTGTAGGGCAATCAATGGGAGGGACATTAACGATACAAATTGCTGCAGCAAATCCCGAGATTGCAGGTGTTTTCTTAATAAATGCTGCGATAACGGATGTATGTTATCGCCAGTATCAACATCAGGAAGAGCCAAGATTCATTGAGGAAGGAAAACCTGATATTAAAAAGCCTTCAGTCTATGAAATTACGTATGATAAAGTTCCAATTGCAGCAGTTCATCAATTATTGAACGTAATGGGGGATTCGCAGGAAAAGCTACCTCATGTTACAACATCAACGGTTATTTTTAAGTCAGCGGTTGATCATGTCGTTCCACCTGAAAACTCACATTATATTTTTGAACATGTAAATTCGAAAGATAAAAAAATGATTGAACTTCAAAATTCCTACCATGTTGCTTCAATGGACTATGATGCAATGGAGATTGTGGATAACATTTATCAACATATTCAACAAGATATGCGAAAGAAAATAGGGAATCCTGTGCAATAAATAAATGAACCTGTGGATAATCCGATAATTACCCACAGGTTTATCCACATAACTCATTACTTTTCCACATTAATGTAAACGTTTTACAAATTATTAGGAGGAATTTACTTGATAAAACAAAGTTATCCCCAATCCTTGTCAATCCCCCATAACTTAAAAATATAAAAGCTCGCTGAATACGAGCTTTTATGTAGAAAATCGTTTCGTTGAAGCAGGAGCTTTTCCTACTTTAACATGCCTTTTAGTTCGTGTTATATAACTATGCAACACTAAACCTACGACTACTAATAGGATGCCAATTAAGGAAATGGCTGTAGGAAGTGGCGTATGTAAGAACATAATTTCACCGAATAGAACAAAAACAACTTGAATTGATTGTGTTGCTTCAACAGCTGATAGCTTTGCCATATCATGTTGTACTAAAGTAGTTGCTTGGAAGAAGAGCAGAGTTGCAATAACTCCTGAGCAAATAGCAATAATAAATGATTGAATCGTTTGTGTCCTAGATGGTGCACCAGAAGTAAATAGTGCGATAACGGCTAACAATATCCAAAAAGGCATACTGCAGATTGTCATACCGAGAACACGCTGGAAGACATCGATTTTTTTACCGCTTAACTCCATCATTTTGCGATTTCCTAACGGATAAGCAAAGGAGGCGATGATAATGGGAATTGTACATAATAAAACGGGCTTTAATGAAAGAGTTGTCGCATGTTCAATTTGCATAAGTGCAACACCGGCAATAATAATGAATGACATAAAAAGCCCCTTCATAGGGATTTTCCCCTTGACCTTGATTACGCCATTTTCTGTCTGTTTTTCCTCATAAAAGAACGGAACAAGAAGTGAGCCTGATAAAATTGTTATTTGCCATGTTGCAGAAACTAACCAGCCCGGTCCATAGGCACCTGCAAAGCATATCGGCGCATAAAAGAGGCCGAATCCAATTGTCCCCCAAAGCACCCATTGCTTAGGATGCTGTTTCATTTCTTCTAATAGAGGCTGCCATCCCTTTCTCCCGAATACGATTAAAAACAAAAAGGGGAGCATAAAAAAGTAGCGCAATGATGCGCTCCATAGCCAGCTTCCTCCTGATAATTCCATAGAACGATTCAAGACAAATGTAAAAGCAAAAAAGAATGATGAACAAATTCCAAGAAGAATAGCTTTCAAGATTGACCACCTCAGCTTTTGAATGAATGGATAAATTATATAATACTAGTAAGCTCATTACGAATTAGATAGTTTAGAAGAAAAATGTGATAATTTCTATCCTCAAGAATAATATGTACAAGCACACCTTTTTTGGAGGAATAGAGAATGAACATAATATTTAGTTATATTTTTCTAGGACTATCGTTAGCAGCCCCTATTGGACCAATAAATGCAGCACAAATAGATAAAGGGATTAAAGGGGGATTTTTAAATGCTTGGCTAGTAGGCCTTGGAGCAACGATGGCAGATATCGTCTATATGCTACTCGTATATTTAGGCTTAGTTCATTTTCTGGAAATCCCATTTATGAAAGCATTTTTGTGGTTATTTGGATTTTTTGTATTAGTCTATACAGGAATAGAGAGCCTTATTAGTGCGGGAAAATTAACCTTACACGGAAATCGCTCAAACGTAACCTATTCAAGATCATTTATTTCTGGCTTTTTTATGTCTTTAGCAAATCCTCTCACTATATTATTTTGGCTAGGAATTTATGGTTCCGTATTAGCAAATGCTGTCGAGGCTTATAGTATGAAACAGCTTATGATAAATAGCTTTGCGATTATTTTAGGCCTTTTAATTTGGGATTTTACGATGGCTTGTGTTGCTAGTACATTTAGAAGATTTTTAACAAACAGATTGCTAATTGGGATTTCTTATTTGTCAGGTTTATCTTTAATAGGTTTTGGTATCTATTTTGGTTATCAAGCATTTAAGCTACTCTTTTAACAGAATAAAAAAGGGGGAAGGAAGCCTCATAAGAGACGACCCCATTTACTTATTCTCAAGATATGAACTAATAAGTCCGATCACAATTCCTAGCAAAGCACCACCTGCAACCTCAGCTGGCTGATGGCCTAATAGTTCATTTAATTCTTTCTCCTGTTTTACGTGGAAGATTCCAGGTAAATGACCGGAAAGTACTTCAATATCAGCATCTATATCATTGACGATTTTGGCTATTTCACCAGTATGCCTGCGAATTCCTTGAGCATCATACATAACGATAATTCCGAATATGACTGCTAAAGCTGCATCAATAGAGTCCCAGCCTTTTTTCGATGCTACATATGTTGCAAGTGCAGATACACCAGCCGAATGGGAGCTTGGCATGCCGCCTGTTGAAAATATTGGTCTCCAATCCCATACGCCATTTTCCTTACGATGTGTAAAGATTTTTAACCCTTGTGCAATACCTATTCCTGATAGAGCAGTCCATATTCCTCGATTCATTGCATTCACCTCATATGATTAGTGTTTAACAAATCGTATATGATATGCATCCAAAAAGCTTTAATAGGATTTCAAATCGCAAGGGTTAAAAATCAAAATTCAGTTTGTTATGAAGAAATTATTTTTCGGGAAATAATTTGTCTTTTTGAGTCGATTATTAAATTTCTTGTCGACTAATCCATTTTGGTAATACGGTTGGAGTGTACTGTTTAAATTTATCAAGTAAAAGATTTGGTTGTTCTTCAACAATTAATAGTGAGTGATACTCTTCTTTTAAAAATTGCTGTTCAATCATATGATTGAAAAAGTCGAGAAGCTTATCATAGTAATGATTTGTGTTTAAGATGCCAATTGGTTTTTGATGTTCACCAAGCTGAGCCCAAGTATATACTTCAAAAAACTCTTCCATTGTCCCTGGTCCGCCTGGTAGGATAATAAATCCATGGGATAATTCCTCCATTTTCGCCTTGCGCTCATGCATTGTATTGACGATGACTAACTCTGTTAGACCTTTATGAGCAATTTCACGCTCCATTAGCATTGTTGGAATTACTCCAATTACTTCTCCGCCTGCCTTTAATGAAGCGTTTGCGACCGCACCCATAATCCCAACTTTAGATCCGCCATATACAAGTGTAATCCCTTCTTTAGCTAGTTGGGTGCCAAGACGTACGGCATCCTGTTCGTACAAAATAGAAGCACCGTGGTTAGAACCACAAAATACACTTACACGTTTCAACCTCATCACATCCTTAAAAATTTTTGCATGATATAACTGATATTAATAATAATTCAACCCCGATTAAGCGAGGGATTGTGACATGTTGAATAGGAACCGGTAATAGTCCGTAATGGTCAATAACAATTGACGCGATGATTTGACAAGTAAGTACAAAAGCTTTGGTGAGGACGATCGTGGTTAATACGAAAAATGCAGCTAATAGGCTACAGATCCATACCCACCAAGAGTACTGTAAATACTTGTTTACTCAAGCTCCATGTTCCTTGAAAAAGAGTTACGAATTTTAATACTAAAAGGCAGGTGAAAATATGAAATGGTAGATGCTAATCATGGATTACCAACTACATTTTTTAAATCTGAATTCTAACTTAAAAAAAGGTAAAACGTGCCTCCGCATATGTATTCTTATTTCCACTACCATCATTTATAGTTTAATTTCTTTTAAATAAATTGGAAACCATTTATTAAAATCACTTTCTAAGATTATTGAAAAAATAAGTTATTTCAATTTGGGAAATATTATAAATTTTTGGAACCATTTTGTTCTTAAGACGTAAATAAATGAAGAAGAGATATAAGAGGAAATAAATTTCGGGGTGGGTCAGACTTCAGTGGGATGTTCCTTAGATATCCCTTCGAAGATTTATTATTGAAAAGGGGACAAGCTAATATGGTAGTCGTGAGTACAACAAATTATTATGTAAGAGCTTATAGCTGTAGTGGTCAATCAATCTCAACAAACAATTTGCAGTCAGAATCCTCAGGTTATACGTGGATTATTAATAAGGGATGGAAGGGCTATATACAGCAAGGAAGCTCCGGTGGGGAAACATTAGGAGTTGTTCTAAATGATACAAAAATAGATTTTAGCAGCTCTTATTTAGCTAAAAAAGGGTATTCCGGCAATATATCATCTTATGTAAAAGGAATTCAAGCGGCATTAAATTGTCTTGGGTATGATGCAGGTCAACCAGACGGAATATTCGGAGCAAATACAGAAGCTGCCGTAAAAGCCTTTCAGCGAAATAAAGGCTTAACAGTAGATGGTATTGTTGGAAAGCAAACCTATCATTATTTATCGTTTGCATCAAGCTAAAAAACATTTGAAGGGTCAGGCACCATTTGTATTTGGTTTCCTGACCCTTCAATAGCCTTTTGGGCTAAACCTTATTTACTGAATCGTCTCATCAACTATTTTTGCTCCTTCTGGGGCAATAAAGTCAAATAGCTTGTGATCCTTCTCAACTTCAATAACTTTAAATTCCTTAAGGAACTCGTTCTCCTCGCGTTTTCCGTTTGTAATTTCAACGACTTTTAATAACATCCTAGTTTCCTTATCAAACCAATATTCACTTTGAAAATCCTTTGATTCCTTAACAAGATAGACTTCAACAGTACGATTTGCATATGATTTTTCTCCTAAATAACTAATTGTGTCAGAATGTATATCCTTGAACATATCAATCATCGGATTTTCCTCGTTTTGTTCTTGAATAAGAAATAAATTGTCCTTTTTCGAATAAGTGGCAAAATATTTATCATTATAAATAATAAAATCTCCGTTTTCATATTGTGTCCGAACATGTTTTCCAGAGGCATAGCTGATCACTTCACCTTCAGGTTGTTGGAATTTTGCATAGGTTATTTTTTCGGTTTTAGACGTTTCATTTTCAGGTTCTAAAGGTTCCATATTTTTTATTAAGTATTCGACAATGACTTCATTTATCGTTGATTCGATAACAGCCCTCACTGAATCATTATTCCAGATTAGTAAAAAAATGATGAACATCGATGCGCAGGCGAGCAATGCCGGTCTCAATATTGCAGGAATGCTTTTTTTCTTATTAGCGGATAGCGGTATCGCTTCATCCATAAGTAGGACGTCTAGTCCTTCCTCTAATAATAAGTATTGGTCAAAATAGGTTTCACAC
>k87-244234_pt1 | contig 10370 bp, 9 predicted proteins | sample MGYA00084031_6733416 | MGnify analysis MGYA00084031
CGTGCTCGCGCCCGTACCCGAGCAGGTATTCGGGGTCGGAGTTCTGCGCGACCGACTTGTCGGGGGTGAAGCGGGGGTCGCCCAGGCCGTAGATGCGCAGCCCGGCGACGGTGGCGACGTCGTCGTCGAGCACCACCGCGTTCTTCTGCCTGCCCACCGCGCGCTGGGTGCCGCGTGAATCGTGGTTGCCCCGCACCCACACGTACGGCACGCCGAACTTACCGATCTCCTTGACGAAGCCGTCCTCGGCCTTGGTGCCGTGGTCGGTGATGTCACCGGTGTCGATGATCACGTTGATCTTGAACTGCTGGACGAGCGTGCCGATGAGGTTCCAGGCGATCGGGTTGATGTGGATGTCGGAGACGTGGAGCACCCTGATCGATCCGGGATCGGCGTCGTACACCGGAAGCGTGGAGACGGTGTCGTAGAGCTTGGAGACGTTGCTGACCAGCTTGGTGAGCTGCACCCGGTAGGACTCGAAGCGGGTGACGATCGACTCGGCGCTGCCCACCAGGGAGGGGGCGCCGGCGAGCAGGCCGGTGTAGCGCGGCTCCACGAGCGACTGCGGGCGGTAGGTGGCGGCCACGGTGACGCCCGTGCCGGCGATGGCGACGGCGGCGGCGAGCGTGGCGAACAGGGCGGGCTTGACCCGGCGGAACACGACCAGGCCGGTGATCAACGCGCCTCCCAGCGCGAAGACGGTGGAGCGGACCGCCAGATCGACGATGCCGTCGCGGAGGTCGTCTTCGACGATCTGCGGCAGCCGGTCGGCCAGGCGAGGATCCTCGATCATGCTCTTGGCCTGGTCCTGGTCGATGTTCTCCAGGGTCACGCGGAGCCGTATGGGGGCGTCGTGGCTGTCGAACAGCAGCGTGCCGAAGGGGTGGGCGTCGACGACCGTCTCGCCCGTCCAGGCCGGCCGGATGGCCATGCCGACCTCGACGGGGCCGAGCGGGGAGCGCACGCCGCCGCCGAGGGCGATACCGAGCCAGGCGCCGAAGCCGGCCACGACGACGATGGACACCAATCCGGCCATCCGCCGTGTCCATCGATGACGTGCGACGGCCGTGAGTCGCGCCAGCATCCGGGAGAGATCCACCGATCGGGTGAGGTCCATCGTTTTCCTGCCTACCTGAACGCAGCGCCTTCCGCGAAATGCCGCGCCCCGGCGGGCCGCGCCGCGCGGTCGGCGTCCGGTGCGGCACGCACACAGGAATAGGGGGCAGAATGACGAATGTGATCGAGATGTCGCGGCAGAGGTTCGAGGAGCTCGTGGCCGAGGCGTTGGACACGATTCCGCCGGACCTGACGCGGCTGATGGACAACGTCGTGGTGGTGGTCGTCGACGACCCGCCAGAGCCGGATCTGCTGGGTCTGTATACCGGCATCCCCCTTACCGAACGCGGTGATTGGTATGCCGGAGTTTTGCCCGACCGGATCGAGATCTACCGTAACCCGATCTGTCAGATTTGTGAGACGGAAGAGGAAGTGGTGGAGGAAGTCCAGATCACGGTCGTGCATGAGATCGCTCACCATTTCGGCATAGACGATCAGAGACTTCACGAACTCGGCTGGTGACATTCCTCTATCGCCCGCGTCGGAGACGTCGCAGGCCATAGCCGTTCCCGACTCCTCACGCCCCTCTTTCACACCCCCCTCCTGCAATCGCTGAGCGCATACACTCGGTCACGATCGGTTGCGAACCCGCCCCGCTTGCGGCACCGTAAGTTACGGTTCACACACCTACAGTCAAATTTCGTCAGCGAGCCCAGCGGAGTTCTATGGCGGCAACGAAGCCTGCCCGGCTGCCCGGGAGACACCGGCGCGTGCCCGAACGGCAAGCGACCTACGGCGAGGTGATCGCCGTCCCCGAATTCCGCGCGCTGTGGCTGGGCCAGGTGTTCTCGCTGCTCGGTGACCAGCTCGCCCAGGTCGCCCTCGCCATACTCGTCTACAGCAGGACGCAGTCCGCTCTCGCCACCGCCGCGGTCTACGCGCTCACCTACCTCCCGCCGATCCTCGGCGGCCCCCTGCTGAGCGGGCTCGCCGACCGCTACCCGCGGCGGCGCGTCATGCTCATCTGCGACGTGCTCCGCGCCCTGCTCGTGGCTCTGATGGCCGTGCCCGGCATGCCGCTGGGCGTACTGTGCGCGCTGGTCTTCGGCGTGGTGCTGATCGGCGCCCCCTTCTCCGCGGCGCGGGCGGCCCTGCTGCCGGAGATCCTGGAGGGCGACCGCTACGTGATCGGGTCCGCCCTGCAGAACATGACGAACCAAGCCCTGCAGATGCTCGGCTTCGTGGCGGGCGGCGCGTTGATCGCCGCGATGGGCCCCTACCGCGCCCTGGCGCTCGACGCGGCGACGTTCCTGGCGTCCGCGCTGTGCATCCTGGCGGGGGTACGGCGGCGCCCGTCACCCGCCTCCGGCGACAGCGGCAAACCGTCGGTGTGGGCCATGACGAAGGCCGGCGCCCGGCTCGTCTTCGGCGACAGCCGGCTACGCACGCTGGTGCTGTTCGCCTGGCTCTGCGGCTTCTACGTGCTTCCCGAGGGGATCGCCGCGCCGTACGCGGCCGCCCTGAGCGACGACCCGGCCGCCGTGCCGACGGTCACCGGCCTGCTGATGGCGGCGATGCCGACCGGCACCGTGCTCGGCGCGTTCCTGTTCAGCAGATTCGTCACCCCCTCCGGGCGATTGCACGTGATGGGGTGGATGGCCATGCTCAGCTGCGCGCCGCTCGCGGTCTGCGCCGTACGACCACCACTCGCCGTCGTACTCGCCCTGTGGGTCCTGTCCGGGATCGGCGGCGCCTACCAGCTCGCCGCCAACGCGGCCTTCGTACGGTGCGTGCCCTCCTCCAGTCGAGGGCAGGCCTTCGGACTGGTGCAGTCAGGACTACTCGCCGCACAGGGCATCGGCATCCTCATCGGCGGCGCGGCAGCTCAAGAACTCGGCCCAGAGCCCGTCGTCGCCCTCGCCGGAGCCGCCGGACTGGTGGCAGCGGCTCTGCTCACCGCACTCTGGGCCAAACACCGATCGGACGTCATCTCCGCCAGCCGCGGCGAACCGGGCACCTGATCAGCCCTGCTGACGCTGCGACCCGCCCTGAGTGTGCGCGTGCGGGGCGTCGGCCGCATCGGCCGGCTCGGTCGTCGTCGGCCGGTCATGCGGCTCCCGCGGCTGCGGGGCCTGCGCGTAGCCGGGGGTGTAGCCGGAGCCCGTCGCGTGGTCGGACGCCTGCGTCCACGGCGACTCCGACCTCTGCCGCTGCTTGTCGATTATGTCCTGGAGGATGGAATTCTCCTTGTTCTCATCCGGGATAAGCAGCCAGCCCACGGCGTACACCCCGACACCGATGCCGCCGAAGAAGCTGGAGATGACCAAGGCGATCCGGATGATGTTGGCGTCTACCCCGAGGTACTCCCCCAGGCCGGAGCACACGCCCGCGAGGATGCGGCCACGATGGGTACGGCGAAGCTTCTTTACATCTCGAAAATCACTCATGCTCTGAGACTGCCCCGATTGCCGGTTCTCGCACATCAGGATTCACCCTGGCGCTACCCTGGCCGTCCCCTGTGCCTCCGAGGCAATACCCTTACACCAGCCGAACGCCTCAGCCGCGGAGGAAGCACCATGGACGATCTGCTGCGCATCGACGACGGCCTCACCGACGACCAGCGGCTTATCCGCGACACCACCCGCTCCTTCGTGGCAGACAACGTCCTGCCGCACGTCGGCGACTGGTTCGAGCAGGCGGTCTTCCCCGCCCGCGAACTCGCCCCCGCCCTCGGCGAGCTCGGCCTGCTCGGCATGCACCTGACCGGATACGGCTGCGCCGGCCTCGACGCCGTCTCATACGGCGTCGCCTGCCGAGAACTGGAAGCCGGCGACTCGGGCATCCGGTCGTTCGTATCGGTGCAGGGCTCGCTGGCCATGTTCGCCATCTGGAAGTACGGCTCCGCCGAGCAGAAGGCCGAATGGCTGCCCCGCATGGCGGCGGGCGAAGCGATCGGCTGCTTCGGGCTCACCGAACCCGACCACGGCTCCGATCCCGGCAGCATGCGCACCCACGCCAAGCGCGACCCCTCCGGCGACTGGATCCTCAACGGTTCCAAGATGTGGATCACCAACGGCTCGGTCGCGGACGTGGCGATCGTCTGGGCGCAGACCGACGACGGCATACGCGGCTTCGTCGTACCGACCGACACCCCCGGTTTCTCCGCGGACGAGATCCACAAGAAGATGTCGCTGCGCGCCTCCGTCACGTCCGCGCTCTACTTCGACGACATGCGCCTGCCCGGCGACGCCGTACTCCCCGAGGCGCGCGGCCTGAAGGGACCGCTCTCCTGCCTGTCCGAGGCGCGGTACGGCATCGTGTGGGGGGCCGTCGGCGCCGCCCGAGCCTGCCTGGAGGCCGCCGTCGACTACGCCACCACCCGGCGGCAGTTCGGCAAGCCCATCGCCGCCTTCCAGCTCACCCAGGAGAAACTCGCCTGGATGTACGTCGGTGTCGCCCAGGCCCAGCTCACCGCGCTCCATCTCGGCCGCCTCAAGGACGCCGGGAACATCACCCCGCAGCAGATCAGCTTCGGCAAGCTCGCCAACGCCCGCACCGCCCTCGACACCGCCCGCCAGGCCCGCAGCATCCTCGGCGGCAACGGCATCACCCTGGAGTACCCCGTCATCCGCCACATGAACAACCTGGAGTCCATCCTCACCTACGAAGGCACCCAGGAGATCCACCTGCTGACCGTGGGGAAGGCCCTCACAGGTCTCGACGCCTTCCGCTGACCGGTGCAGACGGACCTCGCGCGAGCCGAGCAGTTGCGTGATCTCTTGCGATCCGGTGACTCGGCTCGCGCGAGATCCTCGAGGATGTGCTGCTCCGCGATGAGCCGGACAGGAACCTCTACCGTTTTCGTGTTCTTCTGAACGGTGATCGTCTTCCCGAAGATTCGCTCGCACAGGAACACGCCCAGCGGGTGATGATAGAGAATCCTATGCCGTACGTCCCCGATGACCTGTTTACTCGAGTCGATGAACTCATGGATGGGGAGGTAATCTTCCACCGTGCCTCCCCATCTCCTCGTGCATGACCTGGCGTGGTGATAGGAGTTCATTCCACCTCCGCCATCGATCCACAGATCAGGCAGATGTCCGCCCCCTTCTCGGGCCACCGTTCAATGAGGCAGGGTGATTCCGGTCGCGGGCATCCGGTGTCTCGTCAGGCACGCAGGTGCCGAGCCCACCGCCACTTCTACGCTCGCCGAAGCCTCACGCCGACCGGGATGATTCCGCTCCTCCGCACCATCGGATGCCATCCTTATTCGGTGCTCACCGAATCCGAATAAGCACGGTCATGTTATCCCCCTTCTCGCAGGGCGGGGTTTTCCACCGGCTTCAGGGGCGACGGGAATGAGGACCCCGTTGATTTCGCCCGCGATCAAGACGGCCACGGCCGATCGGAGACGTTGTCCAGCGTGGCGATCCCCGGGTTGCAGTCACCGGCCACGACTCTGCGACCTGAGGGACCTGTCTCGACCAGGATGAACGCGGTCGCGGGCAAGGACTGCAGGGTCGTGGGCTCCACTATGTACTCGTAGACCCGTGAGGTGGTCCGTCCGATGGTTCGCGAGTCGGCGGTCGACCAGTTACGGGTCTCCTCCCAGGTCTGCGTCCATGATTCACCGGTCGTGTACGACCCTCCGCTGCTCTTCACCGTGCCGCCGGTGCCGCCGCTGGTCATCCAGTGATCACCCCAGGTCTCCGCCTTCCCGTGCTGGCGTCCTCGGCTTTCTGCGCCTCCCCGGGTGAGGGTGCGGCCGACCTGCTCGGTGATCTGGCTCAGTGTGAACTTGAAGTCACGGCCGATGTAGTCCGCGGCAGTCGCGGCCTCCTGGTGGTTACGCAAACCCATCAAGAACGTGGCGCTGTCCGAGCCTCCCAGCAGTTGCCGCAGTTCGCCGCGGAGATGCTCGATCAGCAGCACCAGCCGGACGTCGGCCCGATGCGCGTACCTGGTCATCGCTTCCAGCGTCTTGAGCCCGAGATGGTCGGCGCCGGCCAGCACGACGACTCCCTGAAGCTCGCGGTTGGCGAGTGCGCGGATCAGCTCCTGCGCCAGCACGTGATCGGTGAATTCCTTGCGGCGGCGGTTGGTGTCGAAGGTGGTCAGTACGGTCAGCCCGCGCCAGGTCCACAGCGAGCCGGCCCCGCTCCCCGGCTCGGCGTCGTCCTGCTCCTCCCGCCTCCCCGCGGTGTCGGCCGCGAGCAGGTCCAGGGCACTGCTCAGAAAGCGGAGCTCCTTCTGGGTGTACTCAGACCGGTCGACGGTATCGCGGTAGGTCGTCAGTCGTTCGACCTCCGCACTGTGAAGCGGGCCGTCGTCGCACGGCTCGTACACCCCCTGCAGCACCTTCACACCGGCAGCGATGCGGGGAAAGGACAGCTGCTGACCTGACAATCGCTGGATCACCGCACCGAGCAGATCGGCATGGAGCGCCCGGGCGTCCGCGTGATTCGTGGACTGCCGCAGACCGTACACCGCTTCGGCGAGCAGCTCAGCGCACTCGTCCGGACCCGTGGTGGCCAGCAGGCCGATCCGGCGCAGTTCGCTCGGTAGCGCGACCCGATGAACGGGAATGCCCCGTGCCTCGGTGAGCGCCGCCAGTCCCCCACCCACGTTGTGCTCGGTGAAGTCCAGCAGCACCACGTCCTGATCGGCACACAGCAGGGATGCGCCTACCGTGGCCAGCAGGCTCGCCCAACCTTCGGTGGTCCCGCCGAACACGTCCACTCGGGAGGGTGTTGAGTCGAGCCGGACGGGATACCAGGAGACAGCGGTCTCCCACCGCCGCCGCTCGGCCTCGTCATACGCGGCGACGGCGCGCTCCCAGTCCCGCATATCCGCCTGGAACTGCGCCAGCGCCGCATTACGCCTCTGCTGGTGATCCTGCTGCAGCAGATCGATCCGCCTCTTATGCAGAAGCGGACGGATGAACCACCGTGTGGCGACATACAGCAGCACCATCAACAGCGGCGGGAAGATCCCTGAACCAACCAATATGAGAAGAAGCCAGATGATCCGGGCGCTCCGATTCTCCTGCGCCTCCTTCTGTTCCTGAAGCAGATCGGCCAGCTCGTCGGGGAGCGGAGGCTCTTGCCATACCGGCTTCTGATCGATATGGGGATTGACCCCGATCGGGTCCGGTTCGCGGAACTCGAATCCCCACCGCTCGTCTGGCACGAACAGGCGGTCAGCAAGCTGGATATTCATCTCACCCCACCCCTTCTTGCCCGCTCCCGACAATTCATCACCAATCAGTGGACGGGCGCCCCTGGCCACGACCACCGAATACAGGCCGACCCGCTCCAGCGCCCACGCTTACCGCCCCTCGCTCAACAAGCCAGGACGCGCTCAGCAGAAGCCGACGGTCCGTCGCGAGAACACTAGATTAGGCCCGAGTATTGGAATTTCCAAGTAATGGCTATTCGAATCCACACCACAACGAAGCCCTCAACCACCCGACGCAAAAAAGGCGAATTATCGACATTAATCACATTAATTTCTGGAACTCTAGTCGACCGTTCTCGTGGGCGCGACCACTCCATCCACGAGACCGCCACCTTCTCGAAGAAGCGGATTTGTTTGAAAAAGTTGGGAACATTCATAAAAGGAAGGATGCGGCCGCATCGGCCGTGCCCCCGAATCTGCCCCTGCTAGACGACCCGCCTCCTGCCGTTGCAGACGAAGATCAAGCACGAGGACGGCGAAGCAGCCCTGAAGCTCGCGGCGGCGGAAGGCTGTAGCGCTCAACGAGCGGTTGCGGCCCCGACGCGTGGGGCCGTCCGACGATGCGACGATGCGCGGCAAGGCCACCTTGACAGATCAGTCCTGCCAAAGATCACTTGACGCATGGAAGCTCAGGATCCTCTTCCCTATTCCGAAGCAGGACTGGCCCGTCCGGCCTTCTCCGAACACGCCGGCATGCTTGCCGACGCCGCCGGTCATCTCGTGCCGACCGAGCGAGACGCGAATGCCCGCGGCGGGGCGTTTGCCGCGGCGGCGGCCGTCGCCGACGGCCTTGGAACGGCGTACGCCCGCCGCCACCCGCGTCTCGACGTCCCCGATGTCCCTGGTCAGCGGAGGTCGTCGTCCTTGCGGCGGTCAGCGCGTCGATCAGGCCGGGAACGCGCCGTGGTCAGATCATGCGCGGCCCGGGCAGCGCAAGGCCCGATCGACCGGCCGGATCGGCAGGGCCGCCATCCAGCCCTCCGCCAGGTGAGACCGCATGCGCCTTAGACGATCGTGGTATACGGCCCCAGGACCGTCTCCCACCGTTGGTACGAGAGGTCCTAGTACGCTGCGGACTGGGGTAGCGTGACCGTCTGAACACACCTTCGCCAGAGGCGGGTATGGTGGCTCTGCATCTCGAGTACGGGTCTGTACCCTGCATCGGAAAGTGTTTCGCGCGTACCATCCCTCGCGGGATATCATCTGACATCCGGACAACCTGGTAACCAGGCCGGACGCGCGGGGTATGACTACGATGCGCGACGCCAAGGGGCGTTAGCTCAATTGGCAGAGCTGCGGACTTTTAATCCGTAGGTTCCGGGTTCGAGCCCCGGGCGCCCTACCAGCCGAAACGCCCTCGGAACGACCGCGTTCCGGGGGCGTTTGCTAACGGGTTTGCTAACAGGCGCTGCCGCGCCGACCCGGTCGCCTCCGCGAAGACCTCCGCTGCACGGGCTTCGGCCGCCTGGATGACGTGCCTCCGCCGCCGTGCGGGCGTCAGCCGTACGGATGAGGTGGGGTAGCCCTGAGGGGGACGTGCCCCAGCCGGGCCGCCACCACACGGACGGGGACGCCTGCGAGCAGGAGCAGTGAGCGTTGCTGACGGCGTGGGCCACAGCATCGTCGCTCGGACGGCTCTCGATGCCGACGGCAAGACCACGTCCTTCGCCACCGGAAGGTTGATCTGGCGGACGGGCTTGACGAGCGGCCGATTCCGGTCATTCATGACCTTGCTGTCATCCCCTGCACCAGGGAGCATGATCGATGCGGTTCCCAAGCCGGCACGAGGGAACAAGCTCTTATGGAAGACGTATGGGGAGCCGTCGACGATCTCATCGTTGCTGAGCGCATCGTTCCAGCAATGATGATCATGCGTGAACGGTTCGGTGACACCATCCACGAAGCCATCGACAGATTCAGCGAACGTTACGAGTACCTTCGAAGGGTGCGTCCAGCGGACTTCACGAAGCCTCGTGAGGAGGACGGGCGAGGCGTCTACACCTGAGTGCGGGCCCGGGTTGCCGTACGAGACCGTTCACAGCCGTTCAAGATGGACCGCCATGCCCTCCTGACCCGCATCGAACGATCCGGAACGGCTCGAACGGGATCTTCTGATCCGTAGGCTCTGGGTTCGAGGCCGGGCGCCCTACCACTCCCACCGTCGGATTCGCCACTGAGCAGAGGATTCGCCCGGTGGATCTTGTGCGGTGCGCGCAGCCGTAGGCGGCCGGATGCAGCCGTATGCCACCGGTCCCGGAATATATGCGGAATGACTCCTGGCGCGTTTCGCCCGGTGAGGACCGCCGTTCCGGAAGGTTCCGCGCCCGCCCTGGAGTTCTCCACGCACGTAGCGAAGGCCCCCGAAGTTGTCCGAGGGCCGTGATGGGTGCAGATCATGAATCCAGTGCCGCCGGGATGCGCTGGTTGACCACCTCACGTCGCCCGTCGATGCACTTGGCATAAACCCGCAGCATCACCTCCACGCCGCTTTTCGGCGCCGGGGACCCGGACGGCGGGCGACCTGATGCACGACGCGCACGGCGACCTCAGGACGGGCCGTCCAGCAGGATCCGCATCCGCTCGAAGTCGAAGGTCAGGGAGAAGGCCTGGAAGAACTTGTACGTGACCAGTCCGCCGATGCGGAACCTGAACCCGTCCTCCAGCGCCTCCGGGAAGACCCCCGCCATGCCCGGCGCGTCACGGCGGACGGCGCGGCCCAACGCCAGCCGTTCGACGGTCACCAGCCGCGGGCCGTCCCCGGGCGGGATCACGATCCCGCCCGGGATGTACGTGGCGTCGGGCGCCGTGAAGCCGGACCCCGCGCCACCGGTGTCGATGAAGAACACGACCGGCTCGTGGCCGTTCACGGAGACCTCCACCATCGGAAGCGGCGTGTCCGTCAGGAACCCGACCCGGCTGGACCGAGGCCCTTCGATCCGGTACGGCTTCCGCCCCGCGAAGCTCTTGAGCTGCCCCCACCGTGGCCGATAGTCCGCCCTTCACCTCGGGCAGCACCTTCACCAGTTCGTCGAAGGCGTCCATCCGCCACAGGGTGCAGGCCAGGTTGCGCAGCGCCC
>k87-553980_pt1 | contig 10370 bp, 9 predicted proteins | sample MGYA00084031_6733416 | MGnify analysis MGYA00084031
GCCCTTCAATCCGCACATTGGGAATCAAGTCGTTCATGCGGTTCAATGTACGCAAAAAAGTGGATTTTCCGCAGCCGGAAGGCCCGATCAACGCCGTGACCGACCGTTCATCGATATCGATATGAATATTTTTTAGCGCTTGTTTCTCGCCATAATATAAATCCAAGTTCTTTACTGAAATTGCCGTTGGATTCACCACAATCTCTCCTTCTTACGGTTTACCGCTGAAATTTGTTACGCAGGAAGATCGCCAGCCCGTTCATTGTGAGCAAGATGACCAGCAAGACGATGATTCCGGCCGCAGCCAAGTTGGAAAACTCCGCTTTGGGTTGCGCCACCCAGTTGTAAATCTGGATCGGCAACGCGGAAAACTCATCAAACAGACTGCCCGGCGTAAAGGCCAGGAATGTGGCAGCCCCCACCATAATCAGCGGTGCCGTTTCGCCGATCGCACGCGACAAGGCCAAAATCGTGCCCGTCATAATCCCCGGCAAGGCGTAAGGAAGAACAACCTTTTGGATGGTTTGCCATCTCGTTGCTCCCATTGCAAGTGATGCATGACGCAAGGAGTTGGGTACACTGGCGATGGCCTCGCGTGCCGCCACAATCACCACTGGCAAAATGAGCAAAGTGAGAGTTAAACCGCCGGCCAGCACGCTTTTTTTCAACGCCAAGATTTGCACGAAGATGGTCAGCCCCAGCATACCGAACACAATGGATGGGACTCCCGCCAAGTTGCTGATGTTGACTTGAATCAGCGTGCTGATCCACCCTTTTTTGGCGTATTCTTCTAAATAGATCGCAGCACCCACGCCGATGACAAATGTCAGCGGTGCCGTGATTGCGATCAACCAGATCGAGCCCCACAGGGCACCTTTGATTCCCGCCCGCGATGGAAACCTGGAGGCGAAATTGCTCATGAAATCAGCTGTCACATAAGACCATCCGCGCTGGAAAATATCAAACAGCAGGATGGCGAGCACCAGCACCCCGGCCAGCGTCGCCAAGAAAAACAGCCCATGTGCCAATCGGTTTCGGCCGCGGCGTTGTTTGGCCCGGGATGCGATTTTGCGCTCTTCGTCGAAGGCCCGTTCGTGATTTAGAGCCGTTTTGTGTTTGGACATCAACTCTTCAGCCGCCATCAATATTCCTCCTTATAGCGACGCGAGATATACAGCGCCAACAAATTCATCGTGAGCGTGATTACAAAAAGGGTGGCACCCACCGCATAAATGGAATAATAAGGAAGGCTGTGATAAGAGACGTCCCCCGTCGACGCCTGCACCATAAATGCGGTCATCGTTTGGATCGATTCCAAATAACTGAAAGACATGTTCGGTGTCGACCCAGCAATGATGGTCACCGCCATGGTTTCACCCACTGCCCGGGAAAGCGCCAGCACAAAAGAAGCCACAATACCTGATAACGCCGCGGGCAATACCACTTTCAAAGAGACTTCCAAACGGGTAGAACCCAACCCGTACGCCGCTTCGCGGATATTGCGGGGAACCGACCGCATCGCATCTTCGCTCAAGCTGGCGATCATCGGCAGAATCATGATCCCGACCACAATGCTTGCGCTCAGCGCATTAAAAAAATCCATATCAGGGAAAACATCGCGCAATAAGGGCGTGACAAACGTAACACCAAAGTAACCAAACACAATCGTCGGGATGCCCGCCAGCACCTCCAATACCGGTTTGATTACCTGGCGGATGCGCTCCGGTGCGTATTCGCTCAAATAAATGGCACTGCCGATACCGAGTGGCACAGCGACCACCGCAGCGCCCAATGTGATTTGCAACGATCCGATCAGCAAAGGCAAAATCCCGAATTCGCGCTGATCTTCACTGAAAAGCGCCGTCCATTTCGTTCCAGTAATAAAGTCGACAAACGGCACTTCCGCAAAAAATGAGGCGGTCTCTTTGATAAGGGTGAACACGATCCCCACGGTGGTCAGTACCGACAACAGCCCGCACAGGAGTAAAAAGCCGGGGATCAGGGCTTCCATCTTCTCTCGCCAAGTCTTGTCCTTGCGAAAAAAATTCTTCTTTTCGGCCAACTGGGACATGGTTACTCCCCTTTCTATCGTTAAAACGAAAGAAAAACGGGTACCCCTTTCCCGTGTGAGAAAGAGGCCCCAACTTCCGCATGGTGTTCCCATACCGGATTATTTCACTTTACTTAGACCCTCTTGATATTTCGCATCCGGCAGTGGGACATAGCCTACTTCTTTGACAAGTTCTTTCGCCGTTTCCAGATAGAACTTCACAAATTCTTTCACTTCCGGCTTTTGCAACGATTTGTTGCTTGGGTAAATGAACACCGGACGGGACAGAGGAGAGTAAGTTCCATCATTGATCGTTTGGTCAGTCGGAGCAATAGCGCCTTTGCCCGCATCGATTGGAACGATTTTCAGTTTGTCTTTGTTCTCCAGATAGTAGGCATAACCAAAGTAGCCCAATCCGCCTTTGTCGCCTTGCACCCCTTTGACCAGTACGTTGTCATCTTCGGATGCAGTATAGTCGGTGCGGCTTTTCCCTTCTTCACCAACGATTTCACCTGTAAAGTAATCAAACGTACCCGAAGCGGTTCCAGGTCCGTACAATTTGATCGGCTCCGCCGGGAAGCTGTCACGGACGTCTTTCCAGGTTTTCACTTTGGAGTTGGGCTCCCAGATTTTTTTCAATTCATCAACTGTCAATTTGTCGACGAAGTTGTTTTCTTTATTTACAACTACCGCGATGCCATCATAAGCGACAGGAATTTCAACCGGTTCGATTCCGTTTGGCTTCGCGGCTTCTTTTTCTTCCTCTTTGATCGGACGGGACGCGTCAGAAATGTCGATTTCACCGCTGGCCCACTTTTTGAAGCCCCCGCCGGTGCCCGATTCGCCAACGGTTACATTCACATCTGGATTGGCTTTCATAAATTCTTCCGCCACTGCTTGGGAGATCGGATATACGGTGGAAGAACCATCGATTTTGATCGCTCCGCTCAGTCCTTTCCCACCGCTATCGTTCTGTTTTTGCCCCCCGCAACCAACAAGGGCACCAAAAGCGAGTGTGAATGCTGCGCCGAGAATAAGCCCCTTCTTCAACATAAGCGTTTTCCCCCTAAAAGAAATGAATAATTTCCTTTCGACACTTGTACTATAAGCCTTTACTTTTATTGCAAAATAAATTGGATGTAAACGTTTTGTAAATGAAAAAGACAGGAACACCTAAGTATTCCTGTCTTTTTTCGTCATTGGGAAAGAGAGGGTGAAAGTGGTGCCTTGCCCAATTTGGCTCGTCACCTCGATTTCTCCTTGATGGGCTTCAACCAGATGCTTGACAATCGCCAATCCTAACCCGGTGCCGCCGGAGTCGCGCGCACGGGCTTTGTCCACTCGGTAAAACCGCTCAAACACGCGGGGAAGGTCTTCCTTGGGAATGCCGATGCCCGTATCAGACACTTTGCACAACCAGCTCTCGTCGCTCTTTTCCACTTCGACGGTGATGCGCCCGCCGGGGGGTGTATAGTTGCTTGCATTGGACAACAGATTCAGCAGGATTTGCCGGAACCGGTCCTTGTCAACCTCTACCTCAAATGGCTCTGCAATCTTGACACTCCATGCTTGTTGTTTGGCGCGGAACCGTTCCTCCATGGTCTTCATCACCGACTGAACCATCTGATCGATACGGATCCGTTCCCTCTTCAAGTTGATCTGTTTTGACTCGATTTTGGACAAATCCAACAACTCCCCGATCAACCGTTGCAAACGCAAGCTTTCTTCGTTGATGATTTGCAAGAACTCGCGGCAAGTGTCGGGATCGCCCATGGCCCCGTCAAGAAGGGTTTCCGAAAACCCACGAATGGAGGTGATGGGCGTTTTCAATTCATGCGACACATTGGCCACAAAATCCTTGCGCAACTGTTCCAGGCGGCGGATCGCCGTCAAGTCATGCAAAACGACAACTACTCCCACTCCGTTTCGCTCCACCCACATGGGCGCCAAATTGGCTTCCAGCATTCGTTCTTCCGGGAAATAAATCTGGATTTCATGTCTCATCCGCTCTCCCGATTCCGCGCACTCTGTGATCCAATCCGTCAAATCGTACGGATAGGTCAATTTCGTATAGGAGCGGCCGATGATGTCTTGCGCCGGCACGCCAAACAGCCGTTCAAAGGAACGGTTGACCAAGCTCACTTTGCCTGTCGGGTCAATCATAATCAATCCAGATTCAAGTGACTCGATGATGCTGTGCAAGCGGCGTTCGCTTTTCCTGATCGTCTCCATCTGTTTTTGCAAGCTGTGGGCCATGCGGTTAATCGCTTGCCCCAATTGGGCCACTTCGTCATTCCCTGTCTGTTGTACGCGCCGGTGGAATTTCTTTTGTGCGATATCCCTGGCCACTTGGGTGATTTCCTCCAGCGGGCTGGTAACGCTGCTGGCGATGCGAGAGCTGAAGAAACCTGCCAAACCATACGCGATCATCAGTCCCAAAGCGAGGGAAACCCACACCTTTTCTAATGACTGGTTCACCTCTTGAATTTCCAGTGAAATCCGGATGGCACCCACTACGTCACCATCCCGCTCCACTGGCAGAGCCGCGTGCAAAAAATTGTCTCTGATAACCGTCGGATCTTTCTTTTTCTTTTGCAACGCGCTTTCCACTTCGGGATACGCCTTGTAATTCAACGACAGATCGCCCGAAGAATCACCCAGTACACGCCCGTTTTTGTCGAAAATGGTGATCTGTGCATCTAGCGCTTTCCCATAAACTTCAGCGACCTGTTGAAACTGACGCCGTGAAGAGTGGGAGTCTGTCCAAGTGATCGTTTCTGCCAACATCCTCCCTTCCGTCTCCAGCCTCGTAGTCAAGGAATCGATATAGGAGGAACGGAGCAACAGTGCAACAAAAATCCCCGTCCCCAAGACGGAGCAACCGATCAAAAGGAGAAAAGACCAAGTGATGCGAGCGCGCAGTGACCTCATCCCCGTCTGGGCCCCTCAAATTTATACCCGATCCCGCGGACGGTTTTAATATAGACGGGGCTACGCGAGTCCGTTTCAATTTTTTCCCGCAAATGGCTCACATGCACATCAACGATACGGGAGTCGCCAATGTAATCATAATTCCAAACCGCATTCAACAACTGATCCCGCGACAACACCTTCCCCCGGTGGTTGGCCATGTACAACAATAACTCAAACTCCTTTGGCGTCAAATCGATCTCTTCTCCGTTCCTGGTGATGACATAACCTTCGGGGTCGATCACCAATTCCCCAATACGCATCAACGCTTCTTTCTCTTCCGTCTGCTCCATTCCTTTTAAAGCGTCAATACGGCGCAAAATCGCCTTGACCCTGGCGGTCAATTCCCGCGGACTAAATGGCTTGGTCATGTAATCGTCCGCACCCAATTCCAATCCCAACACCTTGTCAAATTCGTCCGTTTTGGCGGTTAACATTAAAATGGGGATGTGCTTCTTCTCCTGGCGCAGCCGGCGGCACACTTCCAAACCGTCCAGCTTGGGCAACATCAGGTCCAAGATAAGCAGGTCGGGAAAGCCGTTTTTCATCATATCCAAAGCCATTTCGCCGTCATAAGCTACATCTACTTGGAAACCCTCTTTTTCAAGGTTGAATTGCACAAGTTTCACGATGGAAGCCTCATCATCCACAACCAAGATTTTCTTGCCCATCTTATGCCCTCGCTTTCAAAAATGCTTGCTTAATCATCGTGCTTCTATTACCAAAGAAAATCATAACACAACAAAGTTAAGATTCCGTAAAGATGCATCCCCACCATAAAAAAACAGCATGGGTGTGAAACGGAAGAAACCGCCTTCTCCCTCTGTTTCACCCCATGCTATAAAAAAGCCTACTAGAAATTTTCAAACGCATCTTTGAACAACGGTTTCAACGGCCGCGGCGGACATACTAGCAGTTCCCCTTCCGCCACAATCTTGTCCCCGCTCATCCCCTTGGCCACCAACTTGACTTTCTTGTCATGATCTAGTTTGTCGCTAATTTCCAACTTTAATACTACTTCTTCCTGGATAAACAAGGGAGCTGGAAAATCAAACTGCATGGATTGTACCAAGCTTCCCGGACCAGGCAATTTCATCGACACCAAGGCGGAAAACCAGTTGACGAGCAGGCTCGGCGGCACGACTACCTGTTCGAATTCGGTACGCTCAGCGTAAGCACTCTGCGAAAACAACGGGTTTAAGTCGTCCGCCAATCCGAGATACGAAAACACATCGCGCCGCTCTACCGTTTTGCTCTCCTCGATCCGTTCCCCTAGCATCAATGTTTCATATGTTTTCCCTTGGGATTTCATATCTCTTATACGCAAGTTGGCAACCCCTTTCACTGGTGTATCCGCTTTCATTTTGCCGTATTTTCTCAATCTTCCATATACAATTTGGTCAAATACGCCCGGGAAGTTTCCCGGGCATGATATCGCCTGTGGTTATTATTTTAATACTTTCATGACGTTGCGTACAGATTCGGCCGAACGATCCAACGCCGCTTTTTCCTCTTTGGTCAATTCCAGCTCGATCACCTTTTCTAAGCCGTTTCCGCCCAGAATGGTCGGCACGCCAAGAAAGAGATCGGTATAGCCATACTCCCCTTCCAGATACGCCACGGCTGGCAGAATCCGCTTTTTATCCTTGAGGATGGCTTCAGTCATTTGCACCAAGGATGCGGCTGGCGCATAATAGGCACTACCCGTTTTCAGGAGGTTGACGATTTCGCCGCCCCCTTTGCGTGTGCGCTCGATGATCGCGTCGAGCCGCTCTTGCGGAATCAGGTGTTGCAACGGAATGCCTCCGGCGTAAGAGTAACGGATGAGCGGAACCATATCATCGCCATGTCCCCCCAACACAAAACCGGTCACGTCTTCAACGGACACATTCAACTCTTGCGCCACAAACGTGCGGAAGCGAGCTGTGTCCAATACACCGGATTGCCCAATCACGCGATTTTTGGGGAAACCGGAAGTGCGGTACGCCTCATACACCATCGCATCAACCGGATTGGACAACACAATGATGATACACTCCGGGGAATACTTGACGACCTGCTCCGTCACAGAACGGACGATCTTCGCATTGGTGGTCACCAAGTCATCGCGGCTCATACCTGGTTTGCGGGGCAAGCCAGCGGTGATGATCACGATATCAGAACCCTTGGTGTCCTCATAATTGCTCGTGCCGATGATGTTGGCGTCAAATCCTTGCACAGGACTTGCTTCCAACATATCCAACGCTTTGCCTTTGGTTGGGTCTTCGGCTTGTGGAATGTCCACCAACACGATGTCACCCAGTTCTTTTTGCGCCAGCATCAATGCTGTAGTGCTTCCGGTGAAGCCGGCGCCTACCACAGTTATTTTCCTACGACGGATAGCCATAGTCATTGCCTCCTGATTCTATTACATATTTTTGATCAGATGGTCGGCAAACTCGGAGCATTTCACTTCCGTAGCCCCCTCCATCAAGCGGGCGAAGTCATACGTTACCGTTTTATCTGTAATCGTTTTGCTCATCGCTTGATAGATCAGGTCAGCCGCTTCTTGCCAACCGAGATGTTCCAGCATGAGGACGCCGGAGAGAATCACAGAACCCGGATTTACTTTGTCCAAGCCTGCGTATTTGGGGGCAGTTCCATGGGTTGCTTCAAAGATGGCGTGTCCCGACACATAGTTAATATTGGCTCCCGGCGCGATACCAATGCCGCCCACTTGTGCCGCCAGCGCGTCGGACACATAGTCGCCGTTGAGGTTCAGGGTGGCAATCACATCGTATTCCGCCGGTCGGGTCAGGATTTGTTGCAAGAATGCGTCGGCAATCACGTCTTTCACGATAATCTTGCCTGCTTCAATCGCAGCTGCCTGCGCTTGATCTGCCGCTTCGGTGCCTTGTTCAGCCTTGATGCGGTCATATTGAGCCCATGTGAACACATGGTCTTTGTAATCCCGCTCAGCCACTTCATAGCCCCAGTTTTTAAACGCCCCTTCGGTAAACTTCATAATGTTTCCTTTATGTACCAAGGTCACGCTTTTGCGCTTGTGGCGAATCGCATACTCGATCGCCGCTTTCACCAGACGCTCTGTCCCTTCGCTCGACACAGGTTTGATCCCGATGCCAGAGGTTTCAGGGAAGCGAATCTTCTTGACGCCCATTTCCTCCTGCAGGAAACGAACCACTTTCTTCACTTCCTCCGATCCGGCTTCCCACTCAATACCGGCATAAATGTCTTCGGAGTTTTCACGGAAGATGACCATGTCCACATCTTGCGGCCGTTTCACTGGAGAAGGAACCCCTTCAAAATAACGGACAGGGCGCAAGCACACATACAGATCCAACTCTTGACGCAAGGCCACATTCAAAGAGCGGATACCTCCGCCAACCGGCGTCGTGAGCGGCCCTTTGATCGCTACCAAATATTCGCGCACAGCTTCAAGCGTATCTTCTGGCAACCATTCGCCAAATTGGTTGTACGCTTTCTCTCCGGCAAACACTTCAAACCAGGCAATCTCTTTCTTTCCATTATATGCTTTTTCGACTGCGGAATCGAGAACCCGTTTAGCAGCACGCCAAATATCCGGACCGGTACCATCCCCTTCAATGAATGGAATGATCGGACGATCCGGTACATTCAATTTGCCGCCTTCTACCGTAATTTTTTCCCCGTGTGCAGGAGCTACAAGATTTTTGAATTGCGCCATGGAATCATAACACCCCTTTTTATTTATCACGAGCCTGGATGGACAAAGGGAGCGGGATCAATCGCCCCTCTCCCCATTGTATACGATTTCACTTTCTTTGGTCGATTGGAACATATGCTTGATTCGTTTCCCCGGTATACTCCGCACGCGGACGGATGAGACGGTTGTCAGCGTATTGCTCCAACACTTGCGCGGTCCAGCCCGTCACCCGGCTCATAGCGAAAATCGGAGTAAACAGATCCCGCGGAATGCCCAGATAAGTATACACAGAAGCGGAATAGAAATCCACGTTGGGTTTGAAGCCCTTTTTATCCACAACGATTTTTTCGATTTCCACTGACATTTCGTACCAGAGTTTGTTGCCCGTCAGATCTGCCAGTTGGCGGGACATTTCGCGTAAATGTTTGGCGCGTGGGTCGCCATTTTTATATACGCGGTGCCCAAAGCCCATGATTTTTTCTTTATTGTCTAATTTTTGTTGAATAGACGAAGCGATGTTCTCCAACGAACCGATCGACTCCAGCGTCACCATCACTTGCTCGTTGGCGCCGCCATGCAATGGCCCCTTCAGTGTGCCGATCGCAGTGGTGATCGCTGAATAAATGTCGGACAAGGTACCTGTGGTCACGCGGGCGGCAAATGTGGAAGCGTTTAACTCATGATCGGCGTGCAACACGAGCGCCTTATCAAACGCCTTGACTGCCACATCGGAAGGTTCTTGCCCGTTCAGCATGTAGAGGAAGTTGGCCGCGAATCCGAGCTCAGGCTTTGGCGCCACTGGCTCCAGCCCTTGTCTAATGCGCGCAAAAGCGGTTACAATTGTAGGAATTTTCGCAGTTAATTTGATTGCTTTGCGCTGATTCGCCTCTAAGCTGTTGTCTTCCGCTTCCTCATCATATAGGGCCAGTGCGGATACGGCCGTTCTAAGCACAGACATCGGATGAACATTGTTGACATTGATTTTCAACAATTGATGCAATTCATCCGGGATGTCGGCATGGCGGGCTAACTCGCTTTTCAGTGCTTCCAGTTCAGTGCGGTTCGGCAAATGACCGTACCACAGCAGATGGGCGACTTCTTCAAAAGAAGCGTGATCGGCCAAATCATCGATGTTATAGCCCCGGTAGGTAAGTACTCCGTCAATAATGGAACTGACCGCGGAAGTACAAGCAACAACACCCTCTAAACCTTTAGCAATCGTCATCACTATCGCTCCTCTTGTTAGATTTCTATATGAAAGGGCACAACATTAATAACAGATATTCATTTGTAAAGCAGAGGAATGAATGAATCGTCATTCTGTGCCGGGCACCACAGATAACTGGCGGCAAAAAAGAACACGCTTGTTCTCACTTACACAAATTTAATCCCCGCAAATTTTCAAACGCTGTAAATATATTCACGTTTTAGTGCAAGATTAAACATGATCATGATTAGCGTATGAAGCGGGATATGTGCCCATTCTTCTTGTCGTTTTTATTTTAACATAAATTGAACAAATTCGCACATAATGTGTTTTTATTTATTTCAAACGAAGCCATTGCTTTGTTAGAGTCTGTAGGACGGCGAGCGGCTTCAAAACCCTTTTCTTCGCTTCATTTGTGCATCGGCGCTCCTAGAGAAAAAGTTTTTCCATCGTTCTCACAC
>k87-565554_pt1 | contig 10366 bp, 6 predicted proteins | sample MGYA00084031_6733416 | MGnify analysis MGYA00084031
CCGCCGCACATGCCGCGTCCTGCTCGACGCGGGCGCCGCCCCGCGTCGAGCAGGACGCGGCATGTGCGGCGGATCACCGTGACCTCGCACACGTCCTCGGAGCCGCGCAGCACCCGCCTGATGTCGCTCTCCGCGGCGGGCGAGACGCCGGAAAGGTCGATGAGGACGAGATCGCGGCCGGCGCCTTGCCGCGCTACGACCGGTGACACGACGGCGGATTCCGCCGCTTCGTACGCCTCGATCACAGCCGGCATCAGCGCGCCCCTCGACTCTCGGTTCCCCCGGACGCCGGCCGGCGCCCACCCCCGGTTTCCATGCACGCGACATATCGTGTTATGCCGGTACCCTACCTCGACTGCGTTCGATGTCAAGATGTATCGCGATATAGACGTGAGCGCCATTGGATTTCGGACCGGACACGGTCCACACATGATCCATTACGCTGAAGCATTATGCGGAAAACATCCGTTTTGTCGCAGTAGGTCATGCCAGTATCGTGCACAAACCCCCAACCCGAATATTGATCATGTCGTTATCGCGAGTTTGAGCTAAGAGGAAACGTCGTGGGCGGACGCCACCGGACAGGCGAACATGATGCTGGGCTTCCCCCTCCCCGTCGGCGCTCCCCGCGCCGACGGGGAACAGGCAAGGTACTGGCCTCTCTGGCCGGGGCCGTGGCGATCGCCGTACTGCTCGGCGTCGCCGCCTTCGTGATCGTCAACCGCGACCGCGGGTGCGGTGAGGACACGCTGGCGCTGCACGTGACCGCCTCCCCCGACATCCAGCCCGCCATCACGGAGATCGCCGACGGTTACAACCGGACCGAGCGCAGGGTGGACGGCCGATGTGTACAGGTCACGGTGAAGAAAGAGGAGGCGCCCAGCGTAGCCAACGCGATCAGCGGCTCCGGCGCGACGAGCGCCGAAGGCATCCCCGACCTGTGGATCCCCGACTCCGGACTGTGGCTGGGGCAGCTGCGGGCCAAGGGCGTCCAGGTCCCCGAACCGGCGGGGTCCATCGCCCGGTCGCCGATCGTCCTCGTCGCCCCGTCCTCGGCAGTGGACGACCTGCGCCGGACCCTCGACGAGGTGAGCTGGGCCGGCCTGGTCGCGGCCGCGAACGTCGCCGCTCCCGACGGCCCCGGTAAGAAGATCAGGGTGCTGGCTCCCGATCCGCTGCAGAACGCCGCCGGTCTGGGCGCGCTCCTGGCCGCCTCCGGCGTGCTGCGCGAGGCGGACCAGGAGGACCAGCTCATCGGCGCGCTCAAACGGTTGTCGCGTTCGCTGGCCCGCTCCCCCGACGCGCTGCTGGCCAGCCTCCAGGTGCGGTCGAGGCGGGCCCCCCTCGGCGTGGCCTCCGAGCACGACGTGTGGGTCTACAACACCACGGAGAAGCCCACCGATCCGATCATGCCGCTGTACCCCGTCGAGGGCACGCTCAACCTCGACTATCCCGCGGTGATCATGACCAGGGACGCCGCGCTCGTCAAAGCGGCCGAAGACTTCGTGGACCGGCTGGCCGCCCCGCCGTCCCAGGCGGCCCTGCGCGCCGCCGGCTTCCGTACGGCGGGCGGCAAGGCGGACCCGGCGCTGACCGCCGCCGACGGCTTCGCCGCCGAGGCGCCGGACAGCCTGCCCGACCCCAGTCCCAACGCCGTGGCGTCGATGACGCAGTCGTGGTCGCGGCTGAACCTGGGGACCCGCCTGCTCGCCCTCTACGACGTCTCCGGGACGATGGCGCTGCCCGTGCCCGGCACCGGCGCCGACCGGATGAGGGTCATCTCGCAGATCGCCGCCGAAGGGCTGAAGCTCTTCCCGCCCGACAGCGAGATCGGCGCCTGGGAGTTCTCCACGCACATGGACGGACAGGGCGTCGACTACGTGGAGAAGGTGCCGGTCGGGCCGCTCAGCGAGGAGGTCAACGGGGTCCTGCGCCGGGATCTGCTGCAGCGGCATCTGGCCGGGATCAAGGCCAAGCCGACCGGGGACACCGGTCTCAACGACACGCTGGCCGCCGCCTATGAGCGGATGACCGAGGAGTACCAGCCTGACAAGATCAACACACTGCTGGTGCTGACCGACGGCGCGGGCAACGACGACCCCGACGGGGGCCTGTCCGACGCCGAGCTGCTGAACAAGCTCCAGTCGATGTACGACGAGACCAAGCCGGTCAGCATCCTGATCATCGCCTTCGGGCCGGACGCGCCCAAGGGCCGGAAGACCATGGACAGGCTGGTGAAGGCCACCGGAGGGGAGCTGTTCATCGCCAAGGACGTGCTGGAGGTCAGGAAGTTCTTCCTGGAGGGCATGAAGCGCCGCCTGTGCTCCCCGCACTGCGACAGCTGATCAGCCGCCGGGCCCGGCGGGCCCGGCGGCGACCCGCCCGAGGGAAGGTGATCGCCCGTCCCCGGCGGGCGGCGGCTTCACTCAGAGCTTGCCCAGACCACGGGCGAGGATGGTGGCGGTCTTGGCGATCACCTCCTCGGCCACGGGGGCGTCCTCGGCCTTACGGTAGGTGTAGATCGCCATGATGATGGGCGCGGAGGACTTGCCCGGCCAGATGATCGCGATGTCGTTTCCGCTCCCGTGAATCGGCACGGTGCCGGTCTTGTCGCCGATCTTCCAGCTCTTGGGCAGTCCCGCGCGGATGCGGTGGTCGCCGGTCTCGTTCGCGATCAACCAGGCGTTCAGCCGTTCCCGATCCTTGGGGTGGAGGGCCTTGCCGACCGTCACCGCGCGCATGTCGCGGCCGATGGCCCGCGGGGTGGTGGTGTCGCGCCTGTCGTGGAGGCTCCAGTTGTTGAGCTCGGTCTCGTACCGGTCCAGCCGGGAGATCGGGTCTTTCAACGAGCGGAAGTACCTCGTGAGGCCGGCGGGGCCGCCGATCTCCTTCAGTACCAGGTTGGCGGCGGTGTTGTCGCTCGTGGTGATGGTCGCCTTGCACAGTTCGGCGACGGTCAGCCCGTTCTTCAGGTGCTTCTCGGTGACCGGGGAGTGATCCACCAGGTCGTTCTCGGTCCAGCGGATGCGCTTCTCCATCAGCCCGGGCGTGGAGGTGCGGGCCTTGTGCAGCGCGGCCGCGCACAGGAACGTCTTGAAGGTGGACAGCAGCGGGAAGCGCTCGCCCGCCCGGTATCCGATCGTCTTCCCGGTGGCGGTGTCGACGGCGTACGCGCCGATGCGTCCCTTGAAGGACGCCTCCAGCTCGCGCAGCTCCTTGGTGACCCGGTTCTGCCCCGGCGCCGACTGGACCGCCGTCGCCCCGGCCGGGGCGACGGGCGCGGTGGCCGCCTGGGCCGATACGGCGCCGGACCCCGCCACCAGCAGGGAGAACGCCAGAACCGCCGTTTTCCTGGTCATCCAGGAACGACGGAGATGTCGCATGTCATGTCCTTCCTCATCAATGCACGCCAGCGGGCAGGAGCAAAGCAGAGGCGATCCGCGGATGTCCAATAGCAAAACCACAAAACAGACATACGTTTTCAAATATGGACAGCAATTCAAAGGCGGGGAGGATTAGCAGGAAAATAAATTCCAATACACCACATGAATCACTCCATAACGCCGCAACACGGCCGCCTCCGGCACCTCCCACTTCCTTCTCGACCCCATCCGCGCCGAGGGCCGGAAGATGATGCGAGCAAGACCCCGGCCGCCGGTCGCGCCTTCGCCGACCGAGGAAGCCGGGAACCGGGAAGGACGAGAAGACCGCGCCTGCGCACGGCGCCCTTCCCCGCACGCGGCCCCATGCGGCGGCACGTCCGGGATTCAGCACCGCCGTCCGCCGGGTTAACGCCTTTCAAAACCCGCGCCACACGAGTCGGATAGATCCGCTAAGCTGGCGATCTGTCCGGTTCCCCGGAAGGGCGATGTGCGGGGAATGCCACAAGTGTAAGATCGTTCCCCCGAAGTGAGAGATTCCGCTACGGCTGGGCTCCGCGATCCGGTAAACCATGTCCTGGGGCAAGGCGTCGCCATTGACGGTGGTGCGGCGCGGTTGATCCCATGAGTATCGGCGATCAAGCTGCCGAAACCGCAGCCAGGAGCATGGATGCTGACGATCCGAAGGGTAGCGACATGGGCGCTCTCACTCGCGTGCGCCGCGGGAGCGGTGATCGCGATTGCGGATGTCGACACACCCTTACGCCTGGTTCTGATCCCCTTGTTCCTTTTGGTGGTCCCTGGAGTGGCGACCGTACGACTGTTGTCAGATCGTGACATACTCGTCGCAGCATCAGTGGGTACAGGGGCAAGTCTCGCGATAAACGTCCTTATGGCGGAAGCCATGCGCGTTTTGGATGCGTGGTCGCCGAGGGTCGCGGTTACAGCGATTGCCGTACTTGCTGGTTTATTGCACGTCCTGCACATTTTGTACTGGGGGGAGACAGGCATGCGGATGAATCAGAGGGCAGGGTCGCGGTGAGGATAACGGTCGTTCACCCCAAGGAGCTGGGGGAGGCGGAGGTCACCCGATGGCGGGAGTTGCAGAAGGCCTCCCCCTCCCTTGACAACGCCTTCCTATCCGTGGAGTTCACCCTGACGATGGGACGCCTGCGCGATTACGTGCGGGTCGCGGTGATCGAAGACGACGACACCGTCGTCGGTTTCTTCCCTTACGAACGGCACGGTTTCGGCGTGGGCAAGCCCCTCGGAGGTTTCCTCACGACCTGCCACGGCCTGATCTCCGTGCCGGAACTGAAGATCGACGCCCGTGAACTCCTGCGCGCCTGCAAGCTCAACGTCATCGACTTCGACCACCTCGTCGCCGGCCAGCCCACCTTCGCCCCCTACGAAAGCGACGTCCGCCCGGCCCCCATCATGGACCTCAGCTCGGGCTTCGACGCCTACATCGAGCAGGTCAGGGCCAACAGCCCCAAGAACTTCAAGACCGTCAGGTACAAGGAGCGCAAGCTCGGCCGCGAACAGGGCGCGGTCCGTTTCGAATGGAACTCGCTGGACCCTGCGACGATGCGCACGCTGCTGGCCTGGAAGTCCGACCAGTACCGCCGCACCGGACGCGTCGACCGCTTCGCCCAGCCCTGGATCGTCGAGCTCGTCGAGCAATGCCACGCCATGCAGACGGACGACTTCGCCGGCGTGCTGACGATGCTCTACGCGGGAGACGTTCCCGTGGCCGGTCACTTCGGCCTGCGCACCGCCACCTCACTCGTCGGCTGGTTCCCCGCTTACGACCCGGAGTACGCGCGTTACTCCCCGGGGATCATGCACCACCTGCACATGGCCGAACACGCCGCCAAGGCCGGTCTGCGCACGGTGGACATGGGCAAAGGGGGCAAGGAGTACAAGGACTGGTTGAAGAGCGGTGTCCTGCTCGTCGCCGAGGGGAGGATCGCCCGGCCCTCGGCCGCGGCGGCCGTCCACTGGATGGGCAGGGTGCCCGTCAACAAGGCCCGCACCATCGTCACCGACCGGCCGGCGCTCTACCGGATGGCCGACCGCGTACTCAAGAGCTTCGGCCGGGTACGCACGTCCGTCCAACCCGCAGCACGGAGAACCGGCAGCAGCCGAGAACCATCGGGAGTGCGATAAGCCCTCCCTTCTTCCAGCATCCTCACGCAACGCCCGCCCAGGACCCTCATGCCATCGCCGGAATCCACCGTCTCCGGCGCCTAGCAGCACCGCACGGCTCGGGTCCGCTTGACAGGTCGGCGCCGACGATTGACAGCCCGGAAGGACACTGTTCGATATGAGTCCCGAGACCGCCATGCACAACGGCAAACCTCAGGTCGCTCCCTTGAGGTCGGTACCGCCGTTGGAGCGGTTCACCCCGCTCACACCACACGTGGCCATCACACCGCGGGTCAGCGTGGTCGTGCCCGCGATGAACGAGGCGGAGAACCTGCCGCACGTCTTCGCCACCATCCCGCACTGGGTCGACGAGATCGTCCTGGTGGACGGCAACTCCACGGACGACACGGTGGAGGTCGCCCGCCGGCTGCGGCCGAACGTGCGGATCGTGACGCAGACCGGCAAAGGCAAGGGCGACGCCCTGATGGCGGGGTTCGCCGAATGCACCGGCGACATCATCGTCATGATCGACGCTGACGGCTCCACCGACGGCAGGGAGATCATCACCTTCGTCGGCGCGCTGGTCTCCGGCGCCGACTTCGTCAAGGGCTCCCGCTACACCAACGGCGGAGGCAGCGAGGACCTCACCTTCATCCGCCGCCTCGGCAACAAGGTGCTGACCACGCTGGTCAACGCGCTGTACGGCACCCGCTACACCGACCTGTGCTACGGCTACAACGCCTTCTGGGCCCACCACCTGAAGGTGCTCGACCTCGACTGCCCCGGCTTCGAGATCGAGACCCTGATGAACATCCGCGCCGCCAAGGCGGGACTGCGCGTACAGGAGGTCCCCAGCTACGAGCACGGCCGCATCTTCGGGCAGAGCAACCTGCGCGCGGTGCGCGACGGCATGCGCGTGCTGAGGACGATCTTCCGGGAGTGGCGGCGCAAGCCCACCGCCCCCCTGGCCGAGCCGGCCGCTCCATCCGCGGCAGACCAAGGCGCGGCATGAGAACCTCCGTCGTCATCTGCGTCTACACCAAGGAACGCTGGGACGACATCAGGGAGGCCGTCGAGTCGGTGCGGGCTCAGCGGCGGCAGCCGCACGAGCTCATCCTGGTCGTCGACTACAACCCGGACCTGCAACTCGAGCTGAAGAAGGCCTATCCGGACGCGATCGTCGTGGAGAACACCCACGAGAAAGGGCTGTCCGGCGGCAAGAACACCGGCGCCGAGACCGCCACCGGCGACATCGTCGCCTACCTGGACGACGACGCGGTGGCCGACCCGGGGTGGCTGGAGGCTTTGGAGGAGGGTTTCCAGACGCCGGAAGTGGTCGGTGTGGGAGGCAGGACGGTTCCGCGGTGGGCGACCGGCGGTCGCCCGCGCTGGTTTCCCGGTGAGTTCGACTGGACGGTGGGCTGCACCTACACGGGCATGCCCACCGTCCGGGCGCCCGTCAGAAACGTCATGGGGGGCAACGCGGCGTTCCGCAGAGAGGTCATCGGTGAGGTCGGCGGGTTCCACACCGGCATCGGACGCAGCGTCCAAGGGCGGAAGAACCGTCCCCTGGGCTGTGAGGAGACGGAGTTCTGCATCCGCCTGTCGCAGAGCCGTCCGGGATCGGTCATGCTCTTCGAGCCGCGCGCGCTGATCGAGCACAAGGTCTCGGCGCAGCGCGCGCGCTTCGCCTACTTCCGCGCCAGGTGCTTCGCGGAAGGGCTGTCCAAGGCGCTGGTCGCGGCGAGCGTCGGCTCCGGTGACGGGCTGTCCAGCGAGCGGGCCTACACGGTGAAGACGCTGCCGCTCGGCGTGCTGCGGGGTCTGGGCGACGCGCTCCGCGGCGACCTCGCCGGACTGGGCAGGGCATCGGCGATCGTGGTCGGCCTGGCCTGGACCACGTGGGGCTACGTGCTGGGGACGCTCCGGTTGAAGCTGAGGCGGTCGCGGTGAGAGTGCCGGTCCTCATGTACCACTCGGTGACGGACGAGCCGACCGCGGAGACCCGTCCGCACGCCGTGCGTCCGGCGGATTTCGCCCGGCACCTGTCCTACCTGAAGGACCACGGTTTCACCGCGCTGACCTTCCGCGATCTGGCGGCCTCGCTGCACGGCGACGGGCCGCCGCTGCCCGACCGTCCGGTCGTGCTCACCTTCGACGACGGCTACGCCGACTTCCACCACACGGCGCTGCCCCTGCTGCAGCAGTACGGCATGCCCGCCACGCTCTTCGTGACCAGCGGATGGATCGCCGACGCCGGGAAGGACGCTGCCGGGCGCCCGCTGGACGCGACGTTGTCGTGGAGCCAGGTGCGCGAGGCGGTGTCCTGCGGCATCGAGATCGGCGGGCACAGCCACAGCCATCCCCAGCTCGATCAGCTCTCCACCAGGGAGCTGCGCGCCGAGTTGCAGCGGAACAAGGCGATTCTGGAGGATAAGACGGGAATCCCGATCACCACCATGGCGTATCCCTACGGATACTCCAGCGCGCGCGTGCGCCGGGAGGTGCGAGATGCGGGATACTCGGCAGCCTGTGCGGTGAACAACGCGCTCACCGCGGCCGCGCACGACGTCCTGGCCATGCCGAGGCTGACGGTCGGCCGCACCACCGGCATGGACAAGTTCCGTCGCGCGGTCGAAGGGCGCGGAGTACCGCTGATCTACTTGAAAGAGCGTGCCCTCACCAAGGGGTACGCGCTCGTCCGGCGGACGAGGTATCTGATATGGCAGGTAGCGCACGGTGACTGACGGCATCCTTCCCGACAACGGCCTCCGTGATCGCGAAGGACGGCTGCGGAGCCGGCTCTGGGAACGGTTGCCCAAGGACTGGAACGATCCGCTCCTGCGCAACGCGTACTCGCTGATGCTCAACGTCGGCGCGGGAACGGTCATCGGCCTGGCCTACTGGACCGTCACCGCCCGCGTCTTCGACGAGCGCGACGTGGGGCTCGCCGTCGCCCTCCTGGCCGCGATGCGGCTGCTCGCGGCGGTCACCGCGTTCGGCTTCGTGGGGACCCTCACCCGATTCATCCCGCAGACCGGCCGCCGCACCGGCCGTTTCATCCTGCTCATCTACGCCGCGGGCACCGGGTCGGCGGTGGCGGCCTGCATGTTCTTCCTGCTCACCTTGAGCCACTGGGGCGACACCTACGGCATGCTGTCCGGATTCGGCGCGGGCCTGGTCTTCACCGCCATGGTGGCCGTGTGGAGCATCTGCACGTTGCAGGAGGTCGTGCTCACCGCGCTGCGCAAGGCGACGCTCGTGCCGGTAGCCAACCTGGTGTTCTGGCTGGCGCGCTTCGGCATCCTGGTCGCCGCCGCCCTGCTGATCGCCTCCGGTGGCGAAGCCGTCTCCTGGACCGTCTTCCTGGCGTGGATCGGTCCCGGCGTCGCGGTGGCGATCTGGGTCAACTACATCATCTTCGCCAGACTGGTCCCGGCGCACGCGAGACGGCCCGGTCGATCCGGCACCCTCACCCGCCGGCAGATCGGCCGCTTCCTGGCCGCCGACTACATCGGCTCGATCTTCACGCTGCTGATGAACTACGGCGTGCCCGTGATGGTCGCCGCCCAGGTGAGCCGGGAGATGAACGCCTACTACGGGCTGACCATCCAGCTCGGCGCGATGCTGGAGATGCTCAGCTACACCATGTCGTCCTCGCTCACCGTCGAGGGCGCGTTCAACTCCGCCAAACTGGCCGACAACTGCCGTCAGGCGCTGCGCCGCACCTTCCTGATCATCACACCGCTGGTGGCGCTCGCCGTGTTGTTCGCGCCGCTCGCCCTCATGCTGTACGGCGAGGGCTACGCCGAGCACGCCACCGACCTGATGCGGCTGATCGCGCTGGCCGCGCTCCCCCGCGCGATCGTGGAGCTCTACCTGGGCGCCATGCGCGCCCTGCGCCGCACCCGCATGATCATCCTTGTGCAGGCCGCGATGGCGGGCATGGCCATCGGCGGCACCCAGATCCTGCTCCCCCTGCACGGCATCAGCGGTGTCGGCCTGGCCGTCTTCGGCAGCCAGACGCTGGTCGCGCTGGCCGTGCTGCCCAGCATGCGGAAGATCGCCTCCGCCTCGCCGTCCGGGCAGTCCCTGGTGGACGCGGCGATCCGCTGGGCGCCGGTCGTGCTCTTGGCGCTGGCTCTGCACATGCTGTTCCCCCGTCCGCCGGTCTCCGGTATCGGTCCGCTGACCGAGCTGGTCGCAGAGGCGATGGGCATGGACGGCGGCGAGCGGGCGGCCCGGTGGGTGCCGCTGGGCGTCGCGCTGACGTGCTTGCCCGCCCTGGCGACCGTCTTCCGCAGGGTGGGCGCCGATCCGCGGGCGGCTGCGCTGGCCGCGGGCCTGTTCGTGGCGGCGCACTGGGCGCTCGCCCCGCCCTCCGTCGCGCTGAACGTGGCGCTGCTGCTTCACCTGCTGTGGGCGGCGATCGTGACCCGATCCCTCACCCTGCGCGAGGACGATCCCCCTCCGGGCCGCGCCCCGCTTCCGGGCGGGGGGACGCGCAGCCCGTCCGGGCTCGTCCCCGGCGAGCCGTGGTCCGCCGCCCGGCCGGGTGACCGGGCCGCGCTGACCGGCCTGCTGATCGCGATGTCCCTCGCCTCGGCGACGCTCCACCCGATCGCTCCGGCCACCCTGCTGGCGGCCTGCCTGGGACTGATGGCGGTCCGCCGGCTCGCCGGCGGCGGGCCGCTCGCCGTCGCCGCGGCCGCGGCGCTCGTGGTGTCGCTGACGGTGCCCGCGCTGCACGCGGGGCCGCTCCCCGACGGCGGAACCGTCGTTCCGGTGGCCGCAGCGGTCGCGGCGGCCGTCGCCGCCGCGTGGGGGCTGAGCCGTCG
>k87-162275_pt1 | contig 10355 bp, 8 predicted proteins | sample MGYA00084031_6733416 | MGnify analysis MGYA00084031
CGAGCCCGAGCACCACCCAAGCCAGCACCACCAGCCGCACCAGCGACGTCCTCACACTCCACCACCCCACCCCCGCATGCGCGCATGTGCGCCCCCCGAAGCGCCGTCACAGGGCGGCGAGCTGCTCCGGATTGAGGCAGTGCAGGTCCTCCGGCACAAAGAGCCCGTCCCTGCGGATAAGCTCCCCGTCGAAGTAGATCTCGCCGCCGCCGTACTCGGGACGCTGGATGCAGACCAAGTCCCAGTGGATCGCCGAGCGGTTCCCGTTGTCGCACTCATCGTAAGCCCGCCCCGGCGTCAGGTGAAAGCTCCCCTGGATCTTCTCGTCGAACAGCGTGTCTTTCATGGGATGTTTGATGTAGGGGTTGAACCCGAACGCGAACTCGCCCACGTAGCGCGCCCCTTCGTCCGTGTCCAGAATTTGGCGGAGCCGCTCGGGATTGTTCGCGTGGGCTTCCGTGATCCGGCCGTCGACGAAGGTGAGCCGAATGTCCGTGAACGTCGTGCCCATGTACACCGAAGCCGTGTTGAAGGTGATCGTCCCGTTCACCGAATGGCGCAGCGGCGCGGTAAACAGTTCGCCGTCGGGAAGGTTCCGCTTTCCGGCGCACTTAATTTGCGGCATGCCCTTAATGGAAAACGTCAAGTCCGTGCCGGGGCCGACGATGCGCACCTGATCAGCGGCGGCCATCCGCCGGGCCAGCGCGTCCATCGCCTCGGACATCGCCGCGTAGTTGAGCGTGCACACGTCGAAGTAAAAGTCCTCGAAAGCCTCGAGGCTCATATCGGCCAGCTGGGCCATGGAGTGGTTGGGGTAGCGCAGGACGCACCAGCGGGTGCGCGGCACGCGGATGCGGGAGTGGACCGGCTCCCACCAAAAGCGCTGGTAAAGGTCCATCTTCTCCGGCGGCACGCTGGACAGCTCCGCCGCGTTCTTTCCCGCCCGGATGCCGATGTAGGCGTCCATCTTCTCCATCCGCCGCGCCTCGTACTCGCCGATCTCCCGCATGTGCTCCTCGCTGGTGCCGGCCAGGAGCGCCCCTTGCAGCTCCTGATCCTTGATGGTCAAAAACGGGTACGCGCCCACCTCGTAGGCCCGGCGGATGAGCGCCTTCGCCAGCGGGATCTCCAAACCGACGCACTCGATGAGCAGGCGCTCGCCCGCTTTGAGCTCGACGGAGTAATCGATCAAGATGCGAGCCAGCTTCTCCACGCGCGGGTCGCGCACACGCACCGCCTCCTCTTCGCTTCACCGCCAAGGCCGGCCCGACGCCGAGCGGCGGACGACCCGCACCCGCTCCATGGTGGGGTCTTCCGGCCCTTGCACCGGCAGCCCGGCCTCGAGGTGCTCCAGAATATACTCCAGATTCTCCTTCGTCAGCAGCTCCCCCGGCTGCACAATGGGGATGCCGGGAGGGTAGACCATAATGAACTCGGCCATGACGCGGCCGACGCTCTCGACCAGGGGGACGCTCTCGCTGGGCGCATAAAAGGCCTCCCGCGGCGACATGACCAAAGGCGCCATGTGGGGCACCCGCACCCGCACCTCGCGGGCGGGGCGCCGGTCGTAATACTCGGCGGAGATCTCCCGCAGCGCGTCCACCAGTTTGCCGACGGACTCGTCCGTGTCGCCCGGGGTGATCAGACACAAGATGTTGTAAAGGTCCGACAGCTCCACCTCGATGCCGTATCGCTCCCGCAGGATCTGCTCCACCTCGATCCCGGTCAGGCCCAGGCCCGTCACGGTGACGCACAGCTTCGTCACGTCCAGGTCGTACGACGAGGAGCGGTCACCGATCACGTCGGGACCGAGGCAGACCAAGCCCGGCATCTGCGAGATGGCCTCCCTTGCCTCCTGCGCCAAGGCGATCGCCTTTCCCAGCAGCTCTTGACCCTGCGTGGCCAGGTAGCTGCGCGCCGCGTCGAGGGAGGCAAGCAGGAGGTACGACGTGGACGTGGTCGTCATCATGCTCAAGACCGCCTGCATGCGGTCGCCCGACACCCGATCCCCTTGAACGTTCAACACGGAGCTTTGGGTGAGCGACCCGCCCAGCTTGTGCATGCTGGTCGCGGCCGCGTCGGCGCCCGCGGCCATCGCGGAGAGCGGCAGGTCGGGATGAAAGTAGAGGTGCGCGCCGTGCGCCTCGTCGACCAGGAGGGGAATGCCGCGCTGGTGCACCAGATCGGCGATGCCCCGGATGTCGGCGCAGACGCCGAAGTAGGTCGGGTTGACGATCAGCACCGCCGCCGCGTCGGGATGCTCTTCGAGCGTGCGCCGCACGGTAGCCAGGGAGACCCCGTGAGCCACCCCGCGCACCGCGTCAATTTCGGGACTCATAAAAACAGGATGGGCGCCCGACAGGACCACGGCGGTGATCACCGACTTGTGGACGTTGCGGGGGATTAAGATCTTCTCCCCCGGTCCCACCGTCGCCAAGATCATCGCCATGATCGCCCCGCTGGTCCCCTGCACGGAGAAGTAGGTGCGCTCCGCGCCGAAGGCTTCGGCGGCCAGCTCTTGCGCCTCCTTGATGATCCCCTTGGGGTGGTGCAGGTCGTCGACGGGGGCGATGTTGATCAGGTCGATGGACAGCGCGCGCTCCCCCAGAAAACGGCGAAACTCCGGGTGCATCCCCCGGCCGCGCTTGTGCCCCGGAATGTGAAAGGGCGTGGTCTCCCGCTGGGCATGAGCCACCAGCCCGTGGAAGAGCGGCATGCGGCTTTGGCGCTCCGCGACGGCTGCACCTCGCGCCAGGGGAGCGGGAGCGCTCTCATCGGTCAACGTGCGCCACCCCGTCCAACGAGTATTTAGTTGCCTTGCGCATTCCTGCGCCTCGCCTCCTCTCGCTTCGCCTCGACCTCCCGCCGCAGTTTCTCTTCGAAGGTGAGGCCCCGCAGTCGTTCAAAGAAGGTGGGCGGCGACACGTCGGCCGAGATCTCGGGTCCCGGCTTGTACCAGCTGCACTTTTCCCCGTCGATCACTTCGACGCGCGCCATCTCCTTGATCAAAGTGACGCGGATGCCCCACTGCTGGCCAGGGAGGATCTCCGTGTACACAGCCATCGTGTCGGCAGGGCGTTCCCATTTCCCTTGGTTGAGCCAGGGGATCACCGCGAAAACGCCAGCAGCCGGCCGGCCCCTTTGACGCGGGTGTTCCAATAGGTGTTGTTCACGTTCAAGAAGGTGCGCACCACTTTCCCCTGCCCTGCCGAAGCGACGATGAAGTGCACGTTCGGCCCTTCGCGCCGCTCGAAGACGGCCACACCGGAGACGTTTCCCCGCTCGTCTTGGAAAAAGATGAGGTCCCCCGGCCGCAGCTCGTCCGTCGCCACGGGGCGGATGTTCCAGCGATACAGATCCGCGCTGGTCACGTCGGCCACCAACCGGCGGCCTCCTCCCGCCTCAACAACGAAGCGGTGATCGGGATCGGCTGCCAAGTAGGCGTTGACGACGACCGCCGAAGCGTCGACCCCCACGTCGCGGCCGGGCTCCGCCCCTTGGGCCACCGCGGCCAGGTACTCGTCGACGCTGAGGCGGCCGCCCCACTTGTAGGCGACGCCGGTCATCGTCTCGCCCCGGTAGCGGTAGGTGACGATCGCGTACCGCTCGGCCTCCGCCAGCGCCCGGGCCGCTACGGCGTCCGAAACCGGCTCCGCAGCAAGCTCGAACCCCTGCGCGCCTGCCGGCGTCCAGCTCCCGCCGGCAAGCCCCAGCGCGACCGCGGTCACAAGCACCCCAAGCAGCCACGGCCGCCCCAAGGCAGCGCCGCACCGCACTGCGATCCAGCCCATCCCCGTCGCCTCCTCGCGCCTCCCCGCTCATTCGGGGAGCGTGGGTCTTCACGCCGATGGAAGCGAATATTCTCTAGCCGATCGCCGGAACCTTTTTCGCGCGGCCGGCCTAGGAGGTCAGGGCGCTCTCCAAAAGAGGCGCCAGCGCTTCGGGCTCGACGACCGGTTCGGAGCAGCGGAAGTTGCGGCACACGTAGGCCGTCACGCGCCCCTCCCGCTGCTCTTTTCCCTGCCACAAGGCCGGAGCCTCTTGGCTGGCCGCTTCGCCGGGGGTGACGGCGTGCACGATCCGCTGCGGAATGTAGCGGCTGCCGATGACCTCGGCGAAGGAGGCCAGCTCGTCCCGCTGATCGGGCCGGGCGACCAGGACCAGCTCCGTCGCTCCGAACACGGCGCCGTCGTACGCCAACAGCAACGAGGCCGTTCCCCACGGATTCTGATCCATCTGCCGCCGGTAGGTCTCCAGCACCGCGGCGGCCTTCTCTTCGTATCCCGCCCGGTCGAAGGCCGGGTGCAGCCGGAGCAGGTTTTGCACCGCGACGCCCGTCCCCGACGGCGTACTCTGGTCCCGCCAGTCCTTCGGGCGGTGGATCAGCCCCTCTTGATCCTGGGGCACCAAGAAGAAGCCGGGCGAGTCGGCGTCGTAAAATAGCTCCAGGGTCACATCCATCCAGTGCCGGGCGGCCTCTAAGTAGCCGCGCTCCAGCGTCGCTTCGTACAGGTCGATTAAAGCCGCCACCCAATAGGCGTAATCTTCCAAGTACCCCTGCACCGGCGAAGGCTTGATCCGGAAGCTGCGCAGCAGGCGGTCGCCCGCGGTCAGGTGCTCCATGATGAAACCGGCGGCTTCGCGGGCTCGCGCGAGGTACGTCCCGTCGCCCAGCCCCTCGGCCGCGCGCGCCAGGGCGGAGATCATCAGGGCGTTCCAGCCGGTAATCACCTTGTCGTCGAGGCCCGGCTTCGCCCGCCGTTCCCGCGCCGCCAACAGCCGCTCCTTGGCGGCCGCAAGGCGCCGGGCGATGTCGGCCGGCGCGGCGCCGAACTCCCGGGCCAGCTCGTCGATGCCTCGCGCGACGCGAAGCACCGTCGTTTGCCCTTCGAAGTTTCCCCGCTCGGTGACGCCGAAGTGGGCGCACACCAGCGCAGCCTCTTCCTCGCCGACGGCCGCGGCGATCTGGTCGGGCCGCCAGACGAAGTACTTCCCTTCCTCCCCTTCGGAGTCGGCGTCTTGCGAGCTGTAGAAGCCGCCGCCGGGATGGGACATCTCCCGCAGCACGTAGGTGAGGGTGTGGCGAGCGACCTCCGCGTAACGGCGGTCTCCCGTCAGCTGGTAAGCCTCGATGTAAAGGGGCGGAAGCAGCGCATTGTCGTAGAGCATCTTCTCGAAGTGCGGGACGCGCCACGCTTCGTCGACCGCGTAGCGGTGAAACCCGCCGCCCAATTGATCGTAAATGCCGCCGCGGGCCATTTGAGTCAACGTGAACGTCGCGAAGGCGAGCGCCTTCTCGCCCTGGTCGAGGCGGCGGGCGCCGACCCGGAGGAGAAACTGCAGCGCAGAAGCGTTGGGGAACTTGGGCGCCGAACCGAAGCCGCCGTGCTCCTCGTCGGCCTGGCGCAAAAGCCATGCGGCCGCCTTGGCGAGGAGCGCGTCGCCCTCCTCAGGGGCGATCGGGGCGCGCACGTCGAGCTCGCGGCGGTCCACCTGCCGCAGCGCGGCCGTCAGCTGCCGCGCAGCCCGCTCGATCCGCTCCGGATCTTCCCGCCACGTCCGAATCAGCGACAGGAGGACCCGCGGCAGGCCCGGGCGGCCGAAGCGGTCCTCCGGCGGAAAGTAGGTGCCCGCGTAAAAGGGGCGCTGATCCGGCGTGAGGAAGACCGTAAGGGGCCATCCCCCGTGCCCCGTCAGCAGCTGGACCGCCGTCTGGTAGATGTGGTCGAGGTCGGGCCGCTCCTCCCGATCGACTTTGATGTTGACGAAGTGTTCGTTCATGATGCGAGCGATCCGTTCGTTGGCGAAGGACTCCCGCTCCATGACGTGGCACCAGTGACAGGCCGAGTAGCCGATGCTGAGCAAAATCGGCTTGTTCTCGCGCTTCGCCTTGGCGAGCGCTTCCTCGCCCCAGGGATACCAATCGACCGGGTTGTACGCGTGCTGCAGCAGATAGGGGCTTGTCTCGTAAATCAAGCGGTTCGCTTTGCGCGGGAGCGTGCCCACGGGCGCCCCACCTCCATGTCATTCAAGTACCATTCCCCGACAGGGACCGGCTATCCCTTCCCCGAAGTACTCAAGTACGAAAGTTGGCCGCTAAAGCGGTAAAGGCCTGCGCCGCCGCGAGAACCGAGGTGCCCCGGGCATTGCGCATTGACCGCGACATCGTCATCTTTCTCCTGCTTCTCCTGGCCGTTGTCCTTGTCAACGCCTTGCCGCTGCCCCCACTCGTCCGGCTTCCCCTCTTCATCCTGGTGGTCATCTTGCAAGCCCTCTTTGTCTACCAAGGCCTGCGCCGCCACCGCCGCTGAGCGCCGGCCTCCCTCGTGTCACCTTTGTGTCAAACAACTTGACGCGAACCTGACGCGCCTTCTTGCCATCTCTTGTTCTTCGCACCTATAATTGACACGTGCGAATCTGTTGGGCGACGAGGAGATGAGCAGCCGTGGGCATGACCAAAGAGGAGATCATCAAAAAGTGCGACGCGGCGGGCGTCAAGTTTATTCGCTTGCAGTTTAGCGACATTCTGGGGGTCGCCAAGAACGTCGCCATCCCCCGCAGCCAACTGGAGCGCGCCCTCGCCAACGAGATCATGTTCGACGGCTCTTCGATTCAAGGCTTCACCCGCATCGAAGAGTCCGACATGAACCTGCGCCCCGACCTGGACACCTTCACCTTATTCCCGTGGCGCACGCAAGAGCCCGTCGCCCGGCTGATCTGTGACGTCTACAAAATTGACGGCACGCCCTTCGAAGGCGACCCGCGCTTTGTCCTTAAGCGCAACGTGGAGCGAGTCCACGCGATGGGCTTCGAAGTGAACTTCGGCCCCGAGTGCGAGTTCTTCCTCTTTAAACTGGACCCGCAGACGGGGCTGCCTACGACCGAGACACACGACAAAGGCGGCTACTTCGACTTGGCACCCGTCGACAAAGGAGAAGACGCCCGGCGCGACATCATCGTGGCCCTGGAGGCCATGGGCTTTGAAGTGGAAGCCTCCCACCACGAAGTGGCCGCCGGCCAGCACGAGATCGACTTCAAGTACGGCGATGCGCTCGTCCAAGCCGACCGGGTCGCCACGTTTAAACTGGTCACCCGCGCCATCGCCGCCCGCCACGGCCTGCACGCCACGTTTATGCCGAAGCCGGTCTTCGGCATCCACGGGTCGGGCATGCACACGCACATCAGCCTCTTCAAGGACGGCAAGAACGCGTTCTACGACCCGCGCGGCAAACACCAGCTCTCCGAGACCGCCCGTCACTTCATCGGGGGGCTCCTCAAACACGCGAAGGCCATCACGGCGGTGGCCAATCCCCTGGTGAACTCGTACAAGCGGCTCGTGCCCGGCTACGAGGCGCCCGTCTATATCGCCTGGTCGGCTCACAACCGCAGCGCCTTGGTGCGCGTGCCCGCCGGCCGCGAGGAGGCGACCCGAATCGAGTTGCGCTCGCCGGACCCCAGCTGCAACCCGTACCTCGCGTTCGCCGTGATGATCGCCGCCGGCCTCGACGGCATCGAGAATAAGATCGAGCCGATGGACTCCGTCACGTACAATATCTATCACCTGACGGACGAAGAGCGGCGGGAGCGGGGGATCGACAGCCTTCCGGGCAGCCTCTACGAGGCGCTGGTGGCCCTGCAGCAAGACGAAGTGATTCTCTCCGCCCTGGGGCCCCACGTCGCCCGCAACTTTATCGAGGCGAAACTGATCGAGTGGGATCTGTACCGCACGCAAGTGCACCCCTGGGAGATCGACCAGTACCTCGGCGTCTACTGAGCGAAAAGGAGCTCCCTGCCCGATCCGGAATACTACTCCCGACTGCCATCGACCGCGCCCGCCCCGCCGGCGGGCGCGACACCACGGATCGGAAAGGAGCGACCGCATCGTGAGTCAGTACAAGTTCTTGCACACGCGCGTGCGGGTAAGCGACCTGGAGCGCTCAATCGCCTGGTACTGCGAGAACCTGGGCTTCAAGGTGAAAAGCCGCACTGACCGCTCGCCCGCGGGGAATCAGCTGGCGCACCTGTACCTGCCCGGCAACGAACACCAGCTGGAGCTGACCTATTCGCCCGACTACAAGCTGAATGTTCCCGAAGACCTGCTCCACTTTGCCATCGGAGTGCCTGACCTGATCGACTTCTGCGACAAGCTGGAGAAGAAGGGCATCGAGATCTGGCCCGACGGCTGGCGCGAAAAGTTCCAAAGCGGCGGGCTGAAGATGGCGTTCATCACCGACCCCGACGGGTACGAGGTCGAGCTGCTCGAGGTAAAGTAGGCGCCCTGTATGCCGCCCCGCCTTGCAGGAAAGGTTACTCCTGCGACGGGAGCGATGCGACGTGAACGGCACCTACTTCTTCATTGTTAATCCCAAGGCCGGAGGCGGTCGGACCGAGCGCCTCTGGCCCGCTCTTCAGCGGCGGCTCGACCACCTGGGCCTAGAGTACACCTGGGAGCTGACCGCCCAGCCCCGCGACGCGACGCGCCTTGCCCGGCAGGCCGTCTCCGGCTCGACCGTTGTGGTGGTTGGGGGCGACGGCACGCTCAACGAATGCGTCGCCGGCCTGCCGGCGGGCGTCCGCCTCGGCATCGTTCCCACCGGCGTTTGCAACGACTTCGCCCGCTCGATCGGCGTCTCGCTCTCCCCGCTCCAAGCCGTCGATCAGCTGCCGGAAAGCGAAGTGCGCCCCATCGATGTGCCCGAGCTCAACGGGCTGCCGCTCCTCAGCGCGCTGGGGGTGGGCCACGGGATCGCCATGGCCCGCAGCACGCAAGCCTTCGCCAAGCGGATCTCCATCATCGATCTGATCCGCGTCTTTCGCGCGCTGCCGCGCCTTTCCACGCCCGAACTCTCCATCGACCTGGACGGCCGCCGTGCGACGGCGAAAGTGTTTTTGCTGGCCGTCGGAAACGGTCCGTACTTCAGCGGCGGGCTCAAGCTCTGCCCCGGAGCCCACTGTGACGACGGCCTCCTCGACGTCCTCATCGCCGGCGATCTGCGCCGCGCCGAGGCGGTCGCCGCGCTGACGCGCTTTTTCCGGGGCACCCACATCCACCAGCGCAAGTTCCACTACACCAAAGCCCACGTCGTCCACATCGACGGCCCTCGCCAAGTGCCCGTGTACGCCGACAGCCATCCTCTGGGCCACTTGCCGGCGACGATCAGCCTGAGGCATCGAGCCCTCGACGTGCTCGTCCCTCCCGGCCGGTGGCGGCCGAGCAAAGTCCGCTCGATCTGGCAAAGACGAGAGGCCGCCATCCGGGAAGAGCTCTCGCCATGACGCCAAGCCGGGCCAGCGCGAGACCCAAGCTGGGCAGGATCGCCCTCCTCGCGCTTGTGCTGGCGGCGCTGGCTGGCTTCCCCGGCCACGGCGCGCGCCCCGCGGCCGATGGGAGCAGCGGCGGCGAACAGGGCCGGGCCGGCCGGATTGTCGTCCTCGTCGTTGACAAGCTGGCGGTGGAGGACCTGACCGAGTTTGCAGCGGCCACGGCGCCGCTGCGCGAGGCCGCGGCCCAAGGCGCCGTGGGACTCATGAACGTCCGCACGGCGGCCGGCGCCGACTCCGCGGCCGGATACCTCTCGTTGGGCGCGGGCGGGCGCAGCGCCGGAACCCCCTGGAGTCATCAAAGCTTGCTGGTGACGGAACGCATTTGGGGACGGCCCGCGGGCGACGTGTACCGCAGCCTCACAGGCCTTGAACCCCGTGGTGAAGCCGTCCATCTGGGGATCGCCCAACTGGCCGCGCAAAGCGGCACGTCCGGACCGCAGCCGGGCGCCTTGGGCGGTGCGCTGCGGGCGGCCGGGCTGAAAGCGGCCGTCATCGGCAGCGGCGATACCGCAAGCGATCGGTTCCGCTACGCTCCCCTCATCGCCATGGGGCCGGAGGGCTCCGTCGACATCGCCCGCCTGGGCCCCGAGCTCCTCGCCGAAGATCCCCTTTGGCCCACCGGGGTGCGCACCGACTACGACGCCCTCTACGCGGCGCTGGTTCAAGTCCTCCCCGAAGCGGCGCTGGTCGTGGTCGACCTGGCGGACCTGGCCCGCCTCGAAGCGGTAGCTCCCCTGCTCGACGCCCGGCACGGCCGAGCGCTGCGTGAAGCGGCGCTGGAACGCATCTCCCGCTTCGCCGCCGCCGTCGTTCACGATCTGGCAGGCGCAGCAGCGGTGCCGGAAGCCGCCTTGAGCAATTCCGCGACCGCCGTCTACCTGGTCTCGCCCTCTCCCAGCCGCGCCTTCGGCCGGCAGGGGATTTTGGTGACGCCTGTCGTTCGCTGGCACCCTCACGAGCCGGCCGGCCTGCTCACCTCCGGCACGACGCGGCGGCTGGGAATCGTCACCAACGGCGACTTCACGCCCAGC
>k87-41251_pt1 | contig 10351 bp, 8 predicted proteins | sample MGYA00084031_6733416 | MGnify analysis MGYA00084031
ACGAGTCGGGGGCGATGTCCACGCTCGTGATGAGCTTCGACGCGGTCGCCACCCGCGCGCCGAACATCGAGGTGCACGGCGACCGCGGATCGCTGGTCGTCCCCGACCCCAACCGTTTCGACGGCGAGGTGCTGCTGTGCGAGCTGTCCGGCGACGGATGGCGCACGCTGCCCGTCGGCGGCGGCTACGCGCAGGCCGGGCGCGGCGTCGGCCTCGCCGACCTCGCCGCCACCCCGCCGGACGTCGAGCCGCGGGCGGGCGGACGGCTGGCCTTCCACGTGCTCGACGTCATGGAGGCGCTGCTCGCCTCGGCCCGCTCCGGACAGGCCGTGGCGGTCTCCAGCACCTGCGAGCGGCCCCGCCCCGTCCCGTACGGCCAGACGCCCTGACGCACGGCGGGTTCAGCGGGCCTGCAGCGCCTCGCGCAGCCGTCTGACCGGACCGTCCAGCCCGTACCTGGCGGCGAGCTCCGCCAGCGCCGCCGGGTCCCGCGGGGCGGCCGGCAGGGTGAGGTCCGCCCGCGGCACCGGCGCGTCGCGGGCGACCCGGACCACCGTCGGCGCCACGGCGAGGTAGTCGCGGGCCGCGGCCAGCCGTCTGCGGGCGGCGGCGGGGATCTCCTCGGCCCGCTCGCCGTCCAGGGCGGCCAGCAGCCCTTCCAGCGAGCCGAAGGCGGAGATCAGCGTCGCCGCGGTCTTGTCGCCGACGCCGGGCACGCCGGGCAGGCCGTCGCTGGGGTCGCCGCGCAGCACGGCGAAGTCGGCGTACGCGCGGCCGGGGATGCCGTACCTGTCGGTGATCGCCGCCTCGTCCACGATCTGGATGTTGCGGATGCCCTTCACCGTGTACAGCACGCGGATCGGGCGTGAGTCGTCCACGAGCTGAAACAGGTCGCGGTCGCCGGTCACGATGTCCACCGGGCCGGACGAGCCCGCCGCGCAGGTTCCGATCACGTCGTCGGCCTCGTAACCGGGCACGCCGATGCGGGCCACCCCCACCGCGTCGAGCACCCGATCGATGACGGGCAGCTGGGGGGAGAGCGTGTCGGGCACCTGCTCCCGGCCGCCCTCCGCCACGCGGTGCGCCTTGTAGGACGGCAGCGCCGCGACCCGGAAGGCCGGCCGCCAGTCGGCGTCCATGCACGCGGCCAGCCGGTCGGGGGAGTGGTCGCGCACCAGCGAGGCGATCATGTCGATCAGACCGCGCACGGCGTTGACCGGCATGCCGTCGGGCGCGGTCACCGACTCGGGGACGCCGTGGAAGGCGCGGAAGTACAACGAAGGAGTGTCGAGGAGCATCAGCCCAGGCATGTGGTCATCCTGACAGACTCCGGTGACGATTACGCCGTGCCGGACCGGCCCCGGGGACGCCGCCCGCCGGACCGCACGGGGGTGTGAACGGGGGGCGTGAAGTGTGCGGATGGGGGGTGTGCGCGCCGCCGGGCGAATCCCGGGGCAGATCTTCCCCCGAATCGGCGAAAGGGTTTCATACTTGGTATGAGGATCGCTACACTCCGTGGAGCGGTAATCACGTTTTGCTGGGCATTCAGCCCGTGACACATCACCCCTCACGAGAGCGAGTTCCATGGTCGGCGTCGTGGACGACCCCCATTCACCTCCCCACTCACCGGTGCCGGGACCGATCCCCGGCGGGCCGGGTGACGGCCCGGTCCGGAACTGTGTCTACGGTCGCGGTGACCGCCGCGTCTCCCTCGCCATGCGCGAGGCGATCCTGTCCGGCCTGTCCGACCCGGTCGAGCTGCCGCACGCCGACGTGGCGGTACGTTACGTCCCCGCAGGCGGCGACGTCGGCCTCGGCGGCGACTGGTACGAGGCGTCCGTCCTGCCGGACGGCCGCGTGCTGCTGGCCGTCGGTGACGTCGCCGGCCACGGCATGCCGGTGATCTCCCAGATGATGCAGCTGCGGCACGCCCTGCTCGGATTGTCCATGACCGGCCTGTCCGCCGACCGCCTGCTGTTCCATCTCAACGATCTCGTCCGCTACCGGCTCGACGGCACCACCGCCACCGCCGTGGTCGGCCACCTCGACCCGGAAAGCGGCGAGTTCACCTGGAGCCAGGCCGGTCATCCGCCGCCGATCCTGGTGCGCGACGGCGTGGCGGGGCAGCTCGTCTCGCCCGAAGGCGTGCTGCTCGGCGCGGACGAATGGGCCTACGAGGCCGCACGGGTACGGCTGCGCGAGGGCGATCTGCTGCTGCTGTTCACCGACGGGCTCGTCGAACGCCGGCACAGCGACATCGACGCGGGCCTGTCCCTGGCCCTGACCCACGCCGCCGCGCTGCGCCCCGGCCGGGTCGAGGAGGGGCTGGACCGCATGCTGGCCGCGATCGGCGTGCCCAACGCCGAGGACGACGCGTGCCTGCTGGCCCTCACCGTGGGGGCGCGGCCTTGAGCCGCGGCCGTCAGGGCATAGATTTGTCCGGTGACCTCTGAAGAGCTGTATCCCACCAGCCGCCTGGCCGCCGTGCAGGAGGCCGCGGCCCGTGCCGGGGTCGACGCCGTGCTGCTCACCCCCGGCCCCGACCTGCGTTACGTCACCGGGTACCGCGCGCTCCCGCTGGAGCGCCTGACCTGCCTGGCCGTGCCCACGTCCGGTGAGCCGTTCCTCGTGGTGCCCCGGCTGGAGCTGCCTGCGGCCGAATCCTCTCCGGCCGCCAGACTCGGCATCGAGTTCGTCCCCTGGGACGAGACCGACGACCCTTACGCGCTGGTGGCTCGCCGGCTGGGCAACCCGGCGCGGGTGGCGCTGTCGGACCGCATGTGGGCGATGGCCGTGCTGCGCTTCCGCGCGGCGATGCCCGGCGCGGAGCAGACGCTGGCCGGGACGGTGCTGCGGGAGCTGCGCATGCGCAAGAGCCCCGCAGAGGTGGCGGCCCTGCGCGAGGCGGGCGCGGCGATCGACGCGGTGCACGCCCGGGTGCCGGAGTTCCTGCGGCCCGGCCGTACCGAGCGCGAGGTCGGCAGGGACATCGCCGACGCGATCATCGCCTCCGGTCACGAGACGGTCGACTTCGTGATCGTCGCCTCCGGCCCCAACGGCGCCAGCCCGCACCACGACCTGTCCGACCGTGTGATCCAGCCCGGAGACCCCGTGGTGGTGGACATCGGCGGGCAGATGCCCAGCGGCTACTGCTCCGACTCCACCCGCACCTACTGCGTCGGCGAGCCGCCCGCCGAGTTCGCCGCCTACTACGAGGTGCTGCAGGCCGCCCAGGACGCCGCGTGCCGGGCCGTGAAACCGGGCGTGCCGTGCGAGGCCGTCGACGCCGCGGCCCGCGAGATCATCGCCGAGGCCGGTTACGGCGAGCGGTTCGTCCACCGCACCGGGCACGGCATCGGCCTGGAGGTGCACGAGGAGCCCTACATCGTCGCCGGGAACGACGAGCCGCTGGCGCCGGGGTTCGCCTTCTCCGTCGAACCGGGCATCTACCTGCCGGGCGCCCACGGCGCGCGGATCGAGGACATCGTGATCTGTACCGAGGACGGCGCCGAGCGGGTGAACGATCGCCCGCGCGAGCTGGTGATCGTCCCCGCCTGAGGGGGAGGGATCGGTGATGGCGGTCGAGCGTGTGCTGCCCACGGACGTCGCGGGCGAGCTGTTGGAGCTGACCAGAGAGCTGGCGACCAAGGAGGTCGCGCCGCGGGCCGCGGAGGGCGAGGCCACCGGCAGGTTCCCCCGCGAGCTGTTCCGCACCCTGGGGGAGGCCGGGCTGCTCGGGCTGCCCTACCCGGAGGAGTACGGCGGGGGCGGCCAGCCGTACGAGGTGTATCTGCAGGTCGTCGAGGAGCTGGCGGCGGCGTGGCTGACCGTCGGGCTGGGGGTGTCGGTGCACACCCTGTCGTGCTTCCCCATCGCCGAGTTCGGCAGTTCGGAGCAGCGCGGCAGCCTGCTTCCCGACATGATCGGCGGCGAGCTCCTGGGGGCCTACTGCCTGTCGGAGCCGCAGTCCGGATCCGACGCCGCGGCGTTGCGCACCAGGGCCGTCCGCGACGCCGACGGCTACGTGGTGGACGGCGTCAAGGCGTGGACCACCCACGGCGGCGTCGCCGACTTCTACACGCTCATGGCCCGCACCGGTGAGGAGGGGGCGCGCGGGATCTCCTGCCTGCACCTGCCCGCCGACGCCGAAGGGCTGTCCTTCGGCACGCCCGAGCGGAAGATGGGCATGCGCTCCTCGCCGACCGCGCAGGTGCGGCTGGACGGCGTGCGCCTGCCGCCGGAGGCGCTGATCGGCCGCGAGGGCGAGGGCTTCCGCATCGCGATGGCCGCGCTGGACGGCGGACGGCTGGGCATCGCGGCGTGCGCGGTCGGCGTGGCCCAGGCGGCCTTGGACGCGGCCACCTCCTACGCCCGCGAGCGCCGCCAGTTCGGCAGCCGCATCGCCGACTTCCAGGGCATCGGGTTCATGCTGGCCGACATGGCGACCCAGATCTCCGCCGCCCGCGCACTCTACCTGGAGGCCGCGCGGCTGCGCGACGCGGGCAGGCCGTACAGCGCGCAGGCGGCGATGGCCAAGCTGTTCGCCTCCGACGTGTGCATGAAGGTCGCCGTGGACGCGGTGCAGATCCTGGGCGGCTACGGCTACGTCGAGGACTTCCCGGTCGAGCGCTACCTGCGCGAGGCCAAGGTCCTGCAGATCGTCGAGGGCACCAACCAGATCCAGCGCCTGGTCATCAGCCGCTCCCTGACCAGGGACTGACCCCGGGCGCCTGCCGTCCGCGGGGAGGCGCCCACCGGGCCGGGACGCCGGTCCGGTGGGCGCGCGTCGCGCGCCGTCACGGCTCGGCGGGGGACGCCGGGGCGGTGGAGTCGCGGATGACGAGGCGGCAGGGCATGCGGTGGACGCCGGGGGTCGCCTTGCCGTCGATGGCGGCGAACAGGTGCTGGGCGGCCGTGCGGCCGAGGGTCTCCAGGTTCATGTCGACCGTGGTCAGAGCCGGGCGGGTCTCGGTGGACAGGATCTCCCAGTTGTCGTAGCCGACCACCGCGATGTCCTCCGGCACCCGGCGTCCGCGCTCCCTGGCGATCTCGATGAAGCCGGCGGCGATCTGGTCGCTGCCGCAGAACACCGCGTCCACGTCGGGCTCGTTCATCAGCAGGATCTCCGCCGCGTGCCGTCCCCACCGCTGCGACCAGGGGCCGCTGAGCGTCTCGTCGACCTGGGCGACCCCCGCCTCGTCCAGCGCCCGCCGCAGCCCCTCCAGCCGGTCGGTCGTCGCCTTGTAGTCCATCGGCCCGGTGATGTGCGCGATCCTGCGCCGGCCGAGGGCCAGCAGGTGCCGTACGGCGAGCTCGGCCCCGCCCACATCGTCGGGCACGAAGGAGACGTCGGCGGGGTCGTCGGAGGCGCTGTAGGCGTAGACCACGGGGATCGGCAGGTCACGGCTGATGGACGGCCTGATGTTCGAACTCTCGCCGACGACGATCAGCCCGTCCACCCGCCGGGACAGCAGCGTGCGGATGTAGTGCTGCTCGCGGATGGCGTCACCGCGCGCGTCGCACAGCATCACCGCCATCTGGCCGGCGCCGAAGGCGTCCTCCGCGCCGAGCAGGATGGGGATGCCGAACCGGCCCACGCTGTCGCTGGTGAGCAGCCCCACGGTACGGGTCTGGCCGGACAGCAGGCCTCTGGCCAGGGCGTTGGGCTGGAACGCCAGCTCCTCGGCTGCGGCGAGGACCCGCTGCCTGGTCTCGGGCCGCACGTCCTCCTTGCCGTTGAGCGCCTTGGAGGCGGTGGCGATGGACACCCCCGCCAAGGAGGCCACGTCACTGATGGTCGCCCGCCTTACGGCCATATATCGAAACCCTTTTCTCTCAACGTTACGGCCCGACCATAGCCAGGAGGTCACCGGTCGGCAAGTCGAGTGAGGGCCGAGGCGTTGACAGCCCTCCGGGTTTCATCTTACGTTGCCGAAAACCTTTAAGGAGTTTTCGGGCGTGCCGGGGGACGCCGGAAGGAGAAGTAATGGCCCCACGTTCATCCGGGCGAATCCGGGCCGTCCACCGGCCGGGGATCGCCCATCGCCGCGGAGCGTTCCGGCGCGGCAGGGTGGGGATCGCCCTGCTCGGCCTGGTCGCCCTGCTGGCCGCCGCGTGCGGAGGCGGCGGCCGGACGGAGGCGAGCCAGGAGGGCGTCACCCTCACCATGTGGACCCGCGCCGCCACCCAGGCGCAGAGCGAGCGCCTGGTCGAGGCGTACAACAGGAGCCACAAGAACCAGGTCAAGCTGACCGTCGTCCCCACCGACAACTACCAGGCGAGAATCGCCGCCGCGGCGGGCGCCGGGCAGCTGCCCGACATCTTCGCCGCCGATGTGATCTTCGTTCCGAACTACGTCTCCCAGGGCCTGTACCTGGACATCACCGACCGGATCGCGACCCTGCCGTACAAGGACTCCCTGGCCCCCTCGCACATGCGGATGGGCACCCTGGACGGCCGGCAGTACACGCTGCCGCACACCCTCGACCTGTCGGTGTGGTTCTGGAACAAGGACCTCTACGAGAAGGCCGGTCTGGACCCCGAACAGGGACCGAAAACGCTTAAGGAGTTCGCCGAGCACGCCACCACCATCGACGAGAAGCTCGGCGGAGACGGCAAGGTGCACGGCACGTTCTTCGGCGGCAACTGCGGCGGCTGCTACGTCTTCACCTTCTGGCCGTCGGTGTGGGCCGCGGGAGGCGAGGTCATGAACGCCGAGGGCACCGAGTCGTTCAACGACCGGCCCGAGATGGCCGAGGTCTTCGCGATCTGGCGCGACCTGTACGAGAAGGGGGTGACGGGGCCGACCGCGCGCGAGGAGCAGGGGCCGACCTGGACGGGCTTCTTCGCCAAGGGCGAGATCGGCGTGATGCCGATGCCGTCCACCACGCTCGGCACCATGCCGCCCGACCTGGAGATCGGCGTCGCGCCGATCGCCGGACCCGACGGCGGGGAGTCCACGTTCGTCGGCGGCGACTCCATCGGCATCTCCGCCACCAGCGAGCACGCGGACGCGGCCTGGGAGTTCCTGGCCTGGACGGTCTCCGACGAGGCGCAGATCGAGATCATGGCGAAGAACAAGGACGTCCTCGCCCGGACCGACCTGACCGAGAACAAGTACTCGGCCGAGGACCCGCGGGTGGCCCTGATCAACTCGCTGGTGGCCAAGGGGCGCACGCCGTACGCGCTGCGGTTCGGACAGACCTACAACGACCCGCAGGGGCCGTGGCTGAGCCTGGCCAGGGAGGCGATGTTCGGCGACCCCGCGAAGGTACCCCAGCTCAACGCCGAAGTGACCAAGTCGCTGCAGCAGTAGCCGGGCCCGCGTCCCCGCTCGGACGCGGAGGAAGGAGAGCCGATGCGGCTCAGCGTGGCGCGGGCGGCGAGCCGGGACCGCCGCCCGCCGCAACAGGAGCCGGCCGCGGAGCGGGCGGGCGGGGTCCGCGCCCCCCGCCCGCCCCGGCGGAGGACCGAACCGGCCGGAACGGGCGCGCCGGCCTGGTGGCACCGGCGTGGGGTGCAGGGATGGCTCTACGCCGCACCCACCGCGGTGATCGTGGGCGTGCTGTTCCTCGCCCCGCTCGTCCTGGTCGTGTGGATGTCGTTGAACAGGTGGCCGCTGCTCGGCCGCCCGACGTTCAACGCGCCGGACAACTACACCAAGATCACTGACAATGCGCTCTTCCTCGACGCGGTGGCCTTCACCCTCAAGTACACCGCGATCATCACGGTGCTGCTCCTGCTCCTGGCGCTCGGCCTGGCCCTGCTGGTGCAGGAGCGCCGCCCCGGCGTGGGCTTCTTCCGCACCGCGTTCTTCCTGCCGGGCGCGGTGGGCTTCGCCGCCGCCGCGCTGCTGTTCTACGGCATGCTCAACAACCAGTTCGGCCCCATCGACCCGATCCTGCAGACCCTCGGCGTCATCGACGAGCCGATCCGGTGGATCGGCACCCCGGACATGGCGCTGTTCTCCACCATCGTGCTGGTGCTGTGGCGGTTCGCAGGGTTCAACATGCTGATCCTGCTCACCGGGCTGCAGGCGATCCCGACGGAGGTCTACGAGGCGGCCAGGAGCGACGGCGCGAACCGCTGGCAGGTCTTCACCAGGATCACCCTGCCGCTGCTGCGCCCCACGATCGCGCTGATGCTCATCCTGTGCGTCACCGGTTCGCTGCTCGCCTTCGACCAGTTCTTCATCTTCACCAACGGCGGCCCGGACAACAGCACCGTCTCGATGGTGATGGTCATCTACCGCGCGGCGTTCCTCCGCTTCGACCTCGGCGGCGCCGCCGCCCTGTCGGTCGTGCTGCTCGTCGCGCTGGTGGCGCTGAACGTCCTGCAGATGCGGGTGCTGCGGAGGTCTCGGTGAGGTACTACACCACGATGTCGGCGCTGGCCATCCTGTTCCTGTTCCCGCTGCTGTGGAGCGGATGGGCCTCGCTGCAGGACCCCGGCGACTACGTGCGGATGGCCGAGTACGGCGAGGGCCTGGGCACCTACCTGACCAACAGCCTGCTGGTGTCGGTCATGACCGTGGCCGGCACGCTCGCGGTCTCCGCGCTGGGCGGCTACGCCTTCGCCCGGTTCGACTTCCCGGGCAAGGACCTGCTGTTCCTCGCCACGCTGGCGATCCTCATGGTGCCCTACGCCACCATCCTGATCCCGCTCTACGTGCTGCTGGGCTACCTCGGCCTGCAGAACTCGCTGGTCGGGCTGTCCCTGGTCCTGATCATGTTCCAGCTCCCGTTCGCGATCTTCATGATGCGCAACTCCTTCGAGGCGATCCCCAGGGAGCTGGAGGAGGCGGCGATGGTCGACGGCTGCGGCACCTTCCGCGCGTTCATCCGCGTGCTGCTGCACGCGGTGCGGCCCGGACTGATCACCGTGGGCCTGTTCGCCTTCCTCGCCTCGTGGAACGACTTCTTCGCCCCGCTCATCCTCCTCAACGACGGGGCGAGCTTCACCCTGCCGGTGGCCATGGTCAGCATGACCCAGGGCACCTTCGGCACCATCGACTACGGCATGCTGCAGGCAGGCGTGATGGTCATGGCCGTGCCCTGCCTCGTTCTCTTCATCGTCCTTCAGCGCCACTACGTGCGCGGATTCATGTCGGGAGCTCTTCGTGGCTAATCCTGTGCTGCCCTCGTCGGGCACGCTGTCCCCTCTTGGCCTCAACGCCGTACGCCTGGGGGCCGGATTCTGGGGAGACCGGGTGACGCTGGACCGGGAGGTGATCATCGACCACTGCCGGGAGTGGATGGAACGGGAGGGCTGGATCGGCAACTTCCGCGGCGAGCGGCCCCGGCGGGGCAGGGAGTTCTCCGATTCGGAGATCTACAAGCTGCTGGAGGCGATGGCCTGGGCCGGCCATCCGGGCCTGCCCGAGCTGGCCGGGATCGTGGCCCGCGCCCAGGAGGACGACGGCTACCTCAACACCCGCTGGAGCGGCTCGCGCTACACCGACCTGGAGTGGGGGCACGAGCTGTACTGCTACGGGCACCTGATCCAGGCGGGCGTCGCCCGGCTGCGCACCCACGGTGAGGACGAGCTGACCCGGACCGCCCGGCGCGCCGCCGACCACGTGTGCGCCCGGTTCATGGACACCGAGGAGGTCTGCGGCCACCCCGAGGTGGAGATGGCGCTGGTCGAGCTCTACCGCGCCACCGGAGTCGAACGGTACCTGGAGATGGCCCGCCGGTTCGTCGAACGGCGGGGACGGCCCGCGCTCGCCGACATCCCCTTCGGCCGCGCCTACTTCCAAGACGACATGCCCGTGCGGCGGGCCAGGGTGTTCCGCGGGCACGCCGTACGGGCGCTGTACCTGGCCTGCGGCGCGGTGGACGTGGCCGTCGAAACGGGCGACCGGGAGCTGCTGAAGGCGATCGAGACCCAGTGGGAGCACACCGTCGCCCGGCGGACCCATCTGACCGGCGGCATGGGATCACGGCACTCCGACGAGTCGTTCGGGGAGGACTTCGAGCTGCCGCCGGACCGCGCCTACTCCGAGACCTGCGCGGGCATCGCCTCGATCATGCTCGCGCACCGGCTGCTGCTGGCGACCGGCGACGTCCGGTACGCCGACGTGGCCGAGCGCACAATGTACAACGTGCTGGCCACCAGCGTGGCCCTGGACGGCCGGTCGTTCTTCTACGTCAACCCGCTGCAGGTCCGCACCCCCGCCGCGCCGCCGGACGGGGTCAACCACGCCGCGGAGGGAGGGCTGCGCTCCCCCTGGTTCGAGGTGTCGTGCTGCCCCAACAACGTCGCCCGCACCCTCGCGTCGCTGGCCGCCTACATCGCCACCGGCGACACCTCGGGCGTGCAGATCCACCACCACACGCCGTGCGAGATCCGG
>k87-755546_pt1 | contig 10351 bp, 8 predicted proteins | sample MGYA00084031_6733416 | MGnify analysis MGYA00084031
CATCTCAAGAACGTAGTCTCCGTGTTCGCTATCTACTTGTCTGATCCGAAACTCTCCATTGTCGGAGGCTACAGTCTCTCCGGTCAAAGGAACCGGTGTTAACGGCAAATTCGCTCCAAAGCCCGTATCCACCAGATACGTCTGTTCCTCGTGAACGACCAGGATGGTTACATGCGTTCTTCCAATCGTCTGGTACTCTCGCGTCTCGTTTTTGTAAACAACTCCGCGGGCCAGGACTGCATCAAAGCCATTTTCAAGCAAAAAGAAGTACAGAATCGAATTGAGCTCGTAACAAAGGCCGCCTTCTTTTTTTACGAGCATTTTGTTTACCAGGCTTTCTCTCGTAATCTCGCTCGTTTTATTTCCAATGATGCAAAAGTTTTCAAAGGGGATGTTTTTTGCCGTTTTTTCGAGAACGGTGTCCAAGTGTTCAAATATAATCTGTTCGTCCTCCGGAATACCGATTCTTTTGCGAAACAAAGCATTTAGCCCACTCATTGTGTATTCCTCCAAATAGTAGTTGTTCCTTGATTATTTTTCGACCTGGTTGTCCCGCAAATATTTGAAGCCAAAAACGTGTTTTTCTTCTATTCATATTCCCGAAACGGGAACAGATCCCTTTTCGGAAAGAGACGAACAAATCCTCTCCATCGTCAATTCGACTGCTGAACGGCAAAAGCAGTCATCGATTAGACGAAACAAGGCTGCCGAAAGATTCCGGCAGCCTGATGCGACGAGTCATCTACCTATTCGAGCTCTCTTTCCTCGAAATCATACTCAACCTTTTTCGGAGCGACCCGGGCGTTTTCCAGGGCAGGCGTATCTGGGCGGGCAATCTGGTAAACGGCTGCTCCCACGATTTCCGCTACCTCCTGGAGCTTGTCCTTGCTGATCTTGTCAATGCTGTCCTCTGGCGTATGATACCATGGCTCAACCGGAGCGTGGATGAAGAGCGCTGCCGGGATGCCTACCTCAGCAAACGGAACGTGGTCGCTGCGGCCTTCCCGTCCATAGTTAACGGTTTCCGACAGGCGTGATCCGGCCGCTGCACCCAGGTCGGTGACGATGTTTTTCTCGCCATCCACTGTGTACATGATCAGCTTGCCTGCATCGCGGCTGCCGACCATGTCCATCTGGAACATGCCGACCGTGCTTTCGATCTCTTCTTCTGACAGAGACTCCACGTAGGCGTAAGACCCGAGCAGCCCATTCTCCTCCGCTCCAAACGTAACAAAACGGAGTTCCGTATCGATCGGCATGTTGGCCATCACTCTGGCGAGCTCCAGTGTAGTCGCCGTACCGGAGGCATCGTCATTGGCTCCAGGGGCACCCTCAACAGAATCGTGATGGGCTCCCACCACAATGATCTGACCCGTGCTTTTCTTCTTGTCCGGCTTTTTCGTGGCGATTACATTGTAGGAGGTGCTGTCCTCGATCCTTGCTCCCTCTACCTCGACAGCAGCGGTCAAGGACTCGCCCGCTTCCAATTTTGCAAGCAGCTCCTCCCCCTGTGCCTTGGTCAGGGCCAACACAGGAACGAAGTCGTCGTTTGGACCTCCAAGCGTGCCGTTGATCACCCCTGAGCTGTTGTTAAACAGGAGTACGGCCTCAGCTCCTGCCCGAGCGGCATTCAACACCTTGTCACCGAAGCTGATTTCGCCGCGCTGGATGAGAGCGATTTTCCCGGTCAAGTCCACGCCTTCCAGATCGCTCTCGCGGCCCAAGCCTGCATACACCAATTCCCCGGAGGCTTGTCCGCTCACTCCGTATGTAAAGTTGCCCAATTCCCATTCGGTATCTTCATAGCCGCTGACAGACAAGGATACCCGGTCCGGCTCCTTGTAGCTGGAAAACTCAAATGGCTGCAGTTCGGTATCATACCCATAAGATTTGAACTGTTTCTCGATGTATTTGGCAGCATCATGCTCCGCTTTTGTCCCGGCTACCCGGGGCTGCTTGGAAAGGTAGTCGATTGTCTCATAAATGTTGTCAACCTTGATTCGCTTTACAATTTTGTTGTCAAAAGCGCCATCAGACGGATGCGGTGCCGCATAAACAGGGAGACTGCATGCCAAACTTGCCAGTAAAGCAATCGGAATGACCTTGTGTTTCAGCATAATTCTCCTCCTTGTGGTAATGAATTCACGAACTATGTCCATTATCTTGGCTATTGCGCAAAATGTGTAGACTGAATCGTCAGACAATTTCACGCAACATCCGACATAAAAATAGCCGCTTTTTGCAAAAAAAAGAGACGTTCTTAGTTCGAACGTCTCTTTCGCTATCCCCAAATTCTTCTTTCCCTGCGACTTACGGGTGTGACAGTCCTGCCTTTTAAACCGCCGTTTGCCAGAAATTGTTGAATCATGGCGATTACAGCCGGGTTGGACAACACCTTCACCGATTCGGCCACCTTGGGATTCTTCAGCTGGGGAATAACATTTCCCAATTGGGGCAAGAGCGGCAGCAGGTCCTCCAAAGGCAGTGCGGGCTTTGACTTTGGCGGTTCCAGTTCAACGGGAATGGAACGCCTCCTGCCAAACAGTCCCCCTCTTCGCCTCTGTGAGGGCTGCCTCACTTTCAAACGGTCCAGCGTAGCTTTCATTTCCTGGATTTCCTGGCGTACCTGATGCATCTCGCGCATCACTTGCTCGTTGCTTGTCGTATGAGCTTCAGCGATTCGATGGATCGCTTCTGCCATTTTCGCTTGTGAAAAGCTGTTCTTTGGTTTTTGCTTTGCCTTTGTTTTTGCAGCGATCGTACCCACCTCCCCCTTCCTTTTGCACCGTCGTTATTTCTTGAATTTCTTCTTTAAGGCACCGAGATCGTTGGGATTGACGCCTTTTTGCGCCAGCTTGTTCATCAGGCTGCCGACGTTCTCCGTTTTGGCCATTTTCCGGAACTGGGACACGTAGCTGTTCAGCTCCTGGTCGGAAAATTTCTTGCCCGACTTTTTGCCGAGTTCACGGATGACCTCCTTCAGACCTGCGTCTGTCTTGAGCTTATCTTTTGGAATCGATTTGACAATGCCGAGCAGTTTTCCAATATCCACGCGCTTTTCCCTCCCAAAGTGGTGGTACTCCTTTTTACTCTATGTTTGCGGAGGGCTGGGGGTTTGGTCATTTGTCCATGGTTGCAAAAAAAAGAAGAGAGCACGCCTGTGCCCTCTTTTTATTTGGAAATCTTTTATTCGACATCTGCCCATTTCCAGTCGACGTCGCCGAGACCGGAAATAACTACGCCTTTGACGTTGTCCTTTTGTACCCAGGATTGGGTATAGAAGTAGATCGGCATGATCGGCATTTCGTCCATCAGGATTTTTTCAGCTTCGCCGAGAACCTTCAAACGTTCCTCGTGATTTTGGATGGTTGCGGATTTGTTCAGCAGTTCCTTGTACTGCGCATTTTCCCAACGAGTATCGTTGTTGCCGCCGTCTTTTTCCTTGTACAGCTCCAGGAAGTTGATCGGATCGTTGAAGTCACCCAGCCAGCCCATGCGGCCTACCTGGTAGTTTCCTTGATGCAAGTCTTCGATATATACTTTCCACTCTTTGTTTTCCAGTTTGACATCTACGCCGAGATTCTTTTTCCATTGGTCCTGGATTGCCTCTGCAATCTTCTTGTGACCTTCGGACGTATTGTAGGACAGGGTGATCGGTGGCAGCTTGCTCATGCCGAGCTCTTTCAGACCTTCTTCGAGCAGCTTTTTCGCTGTCTCTACATCGTTGTCTTTGAAGTAGCCGTCTTTGTTGACAGCCATCGACATTGGCAGAGCGCCCATCGCCGGAAGCTGACCGGTTTGCAGGATGTTATCGATCAGTGATTGACGGTCGATCGCGTAAGCAAACGCTTTACGGATTTTTACGTTGTTAAACGGCGGCTTTTCCGTGTTGAACTTGTACCAGTACGTACCCGCGATCGGCTGGGTTTTCATTTTGCCAGACTCTTTCAATGCAGGAATCGCATCGGTAGGCAGAGCGCTGGTCGGAGAACCTGCCCAGTCAATTTCACCGTTGTCAAACATGGACAACTCGGTATTCTCGTCCTCTACCATCGCAAACTCGATTTTGTCCAGTTTTACGCTGTCTTTATCCCAGTAGTTTTCGTTTTTCACGAGAACCAGCTTGTTCTTGTGCTCCCAGGATTCCATTTTGTACGGACCGTTACCCACGTGGGTTTTTGCTTCTCCAGCCCATTTTGCATCCGCTTCGACTACTTTCTGGTTAACCGGGAAGTAGGTCGGGAATGCCGTCAGCTCCAGGAAGAACGGAGTCGGGTTCTCCAGCTTTACTTCCAGTGTTTTTTCGTCGAGCGCTTTTACGCCTACTTCATCGGCGCCAACTTTTCCTTTGTTGAACGCTTCCCCGTTTTTCACATAGTAGAGCTGGTATGCGTAGTTGGAAGCAGTCTTCGGATCGAGCGCTCGTTTCCACGCGTATTCAAAATCCTTTGCGGTCAATGGATCGCCATTGCTCCACTTGGAATCGCGAAGTTTAAATGTATAGGTCAAGCCATCCTCAGATATTTCAATCTTTTCTGCCACTGATTCATGAGGTTGTCCGTCTGCGCCAACACGAGTCAGACCGTCAAAGGTCGCACGGATGATCGCTGCGGAAGTCGTATCCTCAGAGAGGCCAGGGTCAGCCGTAGGCGGTTCGGAATGAAGGTTCAATTTCAGAACTTTCGGACCGGTTTTTTCCGGAGCAGCCGCTTGCGGGTTTTCTGCTGGCTTTTGTCCGTCAGCCGGTTGAGCGGTATTTCCGCCGCCGCAGCCTGCAAGTGCAGCGCCAAGCACGAGAATGGAACTCATTGCTACAAAAATATTCTTTTTCATGCCACTTGTCCCCCTTGTCTAAATCTTTAATCAATATACATCCTTTTATATTCTTTTTAAATAAGTTTTAGATTGATTTAATAAAATTTTATTTGTTTATAAAGAAATTTATAAATTAATAAAAAAATATTTATTGATCAAAAATGAACGATCCGAAGCAGCAACGGTATCGGCTGGGAATATTTCCGTGAAAACAGCCAATGAATTGGCAAATCTATTGAGAAAAAGCTGAAGATACAGAAAAAAGCAGACCGCTTTCGCTGCGATTTGCACGCAACAAAAGAGTCTGCTTTTTAGCAGCAATTGCTGTGTTGTCGTAACCCCTCTACTTTAACAGCGCGTTGCCGATAAAGGCGTGAATTTCTTTTTTATCATTGCCGGCTACCTTGCGAATTTCCAACTCCAAGGTTTTGACGCCCGCTACATTTACATTGATTAACTGGCTCTGTCCAGCCTTCATTCTTTCGCTGTCGAAAAGAACTTTTCCGTCTCCCTTGATCCTCCAGATGATCAAATCCGTTTTATTCGGCGAATTGTCATCTGCTGCTACAACACCGGACAGCGCTTTGTATTTTCCATTCAGCTCGATTTTAAACACTTGTCTGGTCGTGTTGGGCAGCTTGTCATTTGCGATCTTATCGACATTCGTATAACCCAATCCGTGATCGTAAACCGTTCCCCCTGCTGAAAAAGAGCCCTTATCCCAGTTGTCGACATAGGATTTTGTGTTAATCAGTCCATACGGCATGGAATACTTCAGTGAGGACAATCTCGTCTCGCTTCCGACTGATGCCGCGGGGCCGCCGATCGTCACCGTACTTGCATTTGCATCCCATGAGACATTTTTGCCTGCGGCTGTACCTACAAATGCGACCGGCGCATAAGGTACTCCCTTATATAAAAACGCGTCGTTGGTCTCACGCAGCTTGCCGTCTACCATGAACTTGATCGGCTTGAAATCGACCGGAATAGATTGCGTAGCTGCATAGGTCAGGCTGGAAAAGAAGATGGACCCCAACAGAAATCCTGACAAAAATCCCAATTTCGACTTTTTCTTCACGATTACTTTCTCCCCCTATATCTTGCCAAATCTACCCAGATCATAACACTACTTGCTGTATTTGGCGGTGAGTCAAAGGATGGATTTTTTCGACATTTTTTCAATGCTTTCCCGAGACTATCCTCCTAAAACGACAAATTGCCGCTTTGGACAATAAAAAAGAAGGACGCTCGGCCCTTCTTTTTTGATCCCAGACCAGACAGATCCAGTCGGAGCGATTATTCGATTGTTGCCCACTTGTAGTCGACAAAGCCGAGACCGTCGAGTACGACACCTTTTACCTTGTCGTTTTTCACGTAGGAGTGTGTGTAGTAGTAAATCGGTGCTGCCGGCATTTCGTCCATGAAGATTTTCTCGGCATCTGCAAGGATTTGCTTGCGTTTCGCTTCGTCCTTCTCCAGTGCGGATTGGTTCAGCAGCTCTTGGAACTTCGGATTTTCCCATTTCGTATCGTTGTTTCCGCCGTTTTTGAACTTGAACAGCTCCAGGAAGTTGATCGGGTCGTTGAAGTCTCCGCTCCAGCTGGAACGTCCGATCATGAACTTTCCTTGGTGCAGGTCGTCCAGGTATACTTTCCACTCTTTGTTTTCCAGTTTGACATCGATGCCAAACGCTTTTTTCCACTGGTCTTGAACAGCTTCCGCGATCTTTTTGTGACCTTCGGAGGTGTTGTAAGAGAGCGTGATAGTCGGCAGCTTGGTCAGGCCTTCTTCTTTCATGCCTTCTTCCAGCAGCTTTTTCGCAGTTTCGATGTCGTTGTCCTTGAAGTAAGGCTCAGACGCTACAGCCATTGTCGGCGGCACGAGACCCATAGCCGGTTGTTGGTTTGCCTGAGTCACGTTGTCAACGATGGATTGACGATCGATCGCATAGGCAAACGCTTTACGGATTTTTGCATTGTTAAATGGCGCTTGCTCCGTATTGAATTTGTACAAATAGGTACCGGCGATGGCATGCACTTGCATCTTGCCGGATTCTTTCAGCGCAGGGATCGCGTCTGTCGGAAGCGCGCTCAGCGGTGCGCCGGCCCAGTCGAGATCGCCGTTGTCAAACATGGACAGCTCGGTATTTTCGTCCTCAACCATGGAGAAGTCGATCTTGTCCAGCTTTACTGCATCTTTATCCCAGTAGTTTTCGTTTTTCACGAGAACCAGCTTGCTCTTGTGCTCCCACGTTTCCATTTTGAACGGACCGTTGCCCACGTGAGTCTTCGCTTCGGTCGCCCATTTCGGATCTGCCTCGGCTACTTTCTTGTTGACCGGGTAGTATGTGTAGAAAGCGGTCAGCTCGAGGAAGAACGGAGTCGGGTTCTCCAGCTTCACTTCCAGCGTTTTGTCATCCAGCGCTTTTACGCCGACATCTTCCGCTTTTGCTTTATTGGTGTTAAATGCTTGAGCATTTTTGATGTAGTACAGTTGGTAGGCGTAGTTGGCTGCTACGGAAGGCTCCAGCGCGTGCTTCCAAGCGTATTCGAAGTCGTGCGCGGTAACCGGGTCGCCATTGCTCCACTTGGAGTCGCGCAGGTGGAATGTATAGGTAAGTCCATCTTCGGAAATGTCGATTTTTTCTGCTACGGATTCATGCGGCTTTCCGTCTTCGCCGATACGGGTCAGACCGTCGAAGGTAGCGCGCAGCAGTGCACCAGAGGTAGAATCTTCAGCCAATGCAGGATCTGCTGTAGGCGGCTCAGAGTGGAGGTTCAAGCGCAGAACCTTTGGACCTGTGCTCTCTTCTTTCGTTGTTGTATTTCCTTGGGCATTGTCAGCTGCCTTGTCGCCGCCGCCGCAACCGGCCAGCGCCGCACTCAGTACGAGAATAGAACTCATTGCTGCAAATACACTTTTCTTCATACGATTTGTTACCCCCTTATAACCTATAACTCACCTCATTTAATATACCGTACTTTTAGTAATATTGAAGCGATTTTAACTAAGTTTAATTTTACTTTATTTAAACATTTATTTACGTAAAAGAAAATAAAAACCGTCCCATTTTTGGAACGGTTCTGACATTTCACTTCGCGATTTCAGCCCATTTCAGGTCGATAAAACCAAGCGGATCAACCTGGACGCCTTTTACCTTGTCGTTTTGCACCCAGACATCCACATCCGTGAACATCGGTATGACCGGCATCTCATCCATAATAATTTGTTCAGCCTCAGCAAACATTTGCTTCCGCTTCTCCGGGTCCAGCTCCGCTGCAGCCTGCCTGATCAGCTGTTTGTATCTGGCATTCTCCCACCCGGTGTCGTTGTTCCCGCCGTCTTTGTCGCGATACATTTCCATGTAGTTGATCGGGTCATTGAAGTCGGCGCTCCAGCCAATTCGCCCGATTTCAAAATTGAGCTCGTGCAAGTCCTGCTGGTGGACCTTAAACTCCTTGTTTTGCAGCCTGACCTCGATCCCCAGCCCTTTCTTCCATTGATCCTGAAGGGCCTCGGCGATTTTCTTGTGACGATCGGTCGTATTGTAGGAAAGTGTCAGAACAGGAAGCTTGCTTAGCCCCAGTTCTTGCAGTCCTTCTGCCAACAGCTTTTTGGCCGTTTCTACATCATTGTCCTTGAAGTACCCATCCGGCTTCAAGATCATGGTCTGTGGCAGTATTCCCATCGTCGGCACCTGTCCTACCTGGGTGACGTTATCCACGATATCCTGCCGATTGATCGCATAGGCGAGCGCTTTGCGGATTTTGGCGTTATTGAGCGGCGGCTTGGTCGTATTCAGTTTGTACCAGTACATCGATGCCTGCGGATGGATCACCAGTTTGCCGGATTCTTTCAACGAGGGAATCGCATCGGTCGGGAGTCCGCCGAGTGGCTGCCCTGCCCAGTCGAGCTCGCCCTTTTCAAACATTGCCAGCTCCGTGTTGTCATCCTCGATCATGGCAAATTCGATGCGGTCCAGCTTCACCGCTTCTTTGTCCCAGTAGTTTTCGTTCTTTTCGAGCACCATTTTGCTCTTGTGCTCCCAGGCTGTCATTTTAAAAGGGCCGTTTCCAACGTGCGTGGCTGCTTCCAGCGCCCAATCCGGATTTGCCTCCACCACCTTTTGATTGACTGGATAATAGGTGTAAAAGGCTGTCAGCTCCAGAAAAAAAGGAGTCGGATTTTCCAGCGTGACCTGCAGTGTCTTGTCGTCCAAAGCTTTTGCGCCCAGCTCATCCGGCGAAGCCTGCCCTGCATTTATCTTTTGCGCATTTTTGATGTAGTAGAGCTGATAGGCGTACTCGGAAGCCAGCTTCGGATCGAGCGCCCGCTTCCAGGCGAAAGCAAAGTCGCTTGCCTTGACTGGATCGCCGTTGCTCCAGAGGGCATCGCGCAGCGTAAAGGTGTACGTCAGGCCATCCTCCGAGATTTTCACCTCTTCGGCCATGGAGTTCATCGGCTTGGCATTTTGATCCAGACGAGTCAACCCGTCAAATGTCGCCCGTACCACGGTACCCGATGTCGTATCCTTTGCCAGCCCCGGATCGGCTGTCGACGGTTCGCTGTGCAGGTTCGCACGAAAAACGCTAGGTTCAGTTGATGGAGCAGGTGTATTCTGGTTGGTCTGACCTGCAGATGGCTGCGGCTGCCCGGTGTCAGCGGATTCTCCCCCTCCGCCAGTACAGCCTGCGAGCACTGTCGTCAATACCAGGACCATGCCGGTCAAAAGAGCGCCTATCCTTTTTTTCATGATGGACTTCCCCCTAATCGTTATCTTTTGCTTAAACGATACGCAAGCGATAGTAAATTCGAGACCGGTATCGCGTTTATTTAATGAATTTTTAGAATATTTTATATAAAATGGAAGTGCAAAGGATGTTACTCTGCCGTTTGGAGGATGAATTACATGCTGGAGAAAGAAGAACTGATCTCCCATTTTGAAGGCGTGCGGAAGCGAACTTTGAAGTATCTGGGACAGTTGCCTGAAGGGGTAATCGACTGGCGTCCCGACGAGGGCAAGTTTTCGATCGGCGATATCATTCGGCATCTGGGCTCAGCCGAGCTCATGTTTTTCCATGCAATCACGCAAAATGAATGGAAGTACGATGGGCATGGGCCTGAGAAAGGCAAAACGTTAGCGGAAGCAATTCACTATTTGGAGCAGTGTCATGCTACTGTACTTGCCGGTCTTCGCCAGTTGGAGCCAGAGATGCTGAAGGGAAAAGTGAAAAATGTCCTCGGCTACGAAGTCAGTGCATGGAGAATGATCATGGCCATGACAGAACACGAGATTCATCACCGGGGCCAACTCTCTGCCTATATGCAAGCCAACCACATTGACCCTCCGCAAATTTTCGGCTTGAAGATTGAGCAAATCCCGAAGGACGAAAGCCGCCGGTACGGGGAAGCCGAGGAGGATGCCAGGCATCAATAGGGTGAGATCATATCTGGAAAGTCTGTGATGGGCGGACAAAATGGCAGCAGAATGGCAGACAGAATGGTGGGCGGAATGCTGGGCAGAAGGTGGGCAGAA
>k87-326943_pt1 | contig 10350 bp, 6 predicted proteins | sample MGYA00084031_6733416 | MGnify analysis MGYA00084031
CGCCGAGACCGCGGAGCCCGAGGGGGCCGGGGAGGGCGACGGGGGAGCGGCCGTCGCCGCATCGCTCCGGGGCGAGGAGAGCCCGGCCGGCCCCGCCGAACCCGGTGACGTCCGGGTGGCTCCGGCCGTCACCGCCGACGAGGACGAACGCGCGGACCGTCCGGCCGAGGAGCGGCCCGCCGGCTGGGAGGGGTCGCTGTTCGACGGCGGCGGCGACCGGGGCGGGGGCGTCGACAACTACGCGCCGGTCGAGATGCCCGGGGCGAACGCGCCGGTCCGGCCGGGCAAGCCCAGCAGCGGCAACTGGCGGCTGCCGGACTGGATCGACGATGAGGAGCAGCGGGCCGGAGAGGGCCGCGGCGGCGACTCCGCCGGGTTCGAGGAGGAGGGCCGCTCCCGGCTCGGCCTGTACGCGGGCGTCGGACTGCTGCTGATCGCGCTGGTGGCGGCCGGCGGCGTGTTCTTCCTCAAGCGCGACGGCTCCGGCTCCGATCCCGCCCCCGCCGACTCCGGCCCGTCCGTGCCGAGCCCCGTCGGCGCCCCGGTGGACCAGCAGGTGGAGGTTCCGCCGGACAAGGCCATGCCGCGCTTCCCCGGCACGCCCACCCGCCGGGTCGGGATGGTCGTCGACCGGACCTCCGGGCTGGCCTGGCCGCGGTTCGGCCCGCCCTGGCGGCTGCCCACCAAGCAGAACCGGCTGGCCGTCAAGGGCTGGTCCGGGCAGCAGGTGGTGGTGACCGAGCGCCGGGGGAACCGGATCTGGTACGGCCAGCTGCTGACCGGCGGGCTGCAGCCCGCGCTGGTGTCCCACTACACCGGGCCCGACAGCCTCAAGCAGGTCACGGCGCTGGCGTTGGACGACCTGCTCAAGCGGTACTACGGGTTCCCGCACACCGCGCGGCCGGTGGCCTCGCAGGCGCTGACCGTGGGCGGACGGCGGGGCTGGATGATCGGCACCCGGCTCAGCTACCGGCGGCCGGGGGTGCGCGCCACCGGCGAGCTGGTGGCGGTCGCGGTGATCGACACCGGGCGCAGGACCCCGGCCCTGGTGTTCGCCAGCGTCCCCAACACGCATCGGAAGCTGTACCCGGACATCACCGCGTTCCTGACCGGTCTCCGCCCGGTCAGACCGTCTACCGAATAGCATTCGGTAAGCTGACCGCCTGGTCACGCGAGCGGCTCGGGACCGAGCCGCTCGGCGGCGTGGCATGACCGCGACCATGAACAAGGTGGCAGCATGGCGATCGGGCTGACCGAGGAACACGAGGCACTGGCCGCGTCGGTGCGCGGCCTGGTGGAACGGCACATCACCGCGCAGACGGTGCGCGCGGAGGTGGAGTCCCCACGGCGTGAGGGACGTCCCCCCTTCTGGGAGGCCCTGGCGGGGCAGGGGCTGCTCGGCCTCCATCTGCCGGAGGAGCACGGCGGCCAGGGCTTCGGCCTGGTCGAACAGGCCGTCGCCCTGGAGGAGCTGGGCCGGGCGCTGGCCCCCGGCCCGTACGTCCCGACCGTGCTGGCCTCCGCCGCCATCGCCGCGTACGGCGCCGACGAGGCCCGCGCCGACCTGCTGCCGTCCCTGGCCGACGGGTCGGCGACGGCGGCGGTGGCGCTGCGGGGGGAGTTCACCGCGGACGGCTCCCGCATCCGGGGATCGGCCGAGACGGTGCTCGGCGCCCCGCTGGCGGACCTGCTCCTCCTGCCGCTGGGCGAGGACGAATGGGCGGTGGTGGACGCCGCCGACGCCGTGATCGAGGCCGGGGACTCCCTCGACCTGACCCGCCCGGTCGGGAGCGTCCGGGTGTCGGACGCGACCGTCCCGCTGGAGCGGATCCTGCACGGACCGATCCGGGACCTCGCCGTCGTGGTGCTGGGCGCGGAGGCGTGCGGCCTCGCCGGGCGGGCCACCGAGGACGCCACCGCCTACGCCAAGCTCCGCGAGCAGTTCGGCCGCCCCATCGGGCAGTTCCAGGGCGTCAAGCACAAGATCGCCCGGATGCTGATCGCCACCGAACGGGCCCGGGCCGCCGTCTGGGACGCCGCCCGCGCGATCGACGCCGGCGAGCGGGCCGACCAGCGCGGGTACGCGATCGGCGTGGCCGGGGCGCTGGCCGGGGACGCGGCCGTGACCTGCGCCCAGGACAACATCCAGGTCCACGGCGGCATCGGCTACACCTTCGAGCACGACGCCCACCTGATCTACCGGCGGGCGCTGACGCTGCGCGCACTGACCGGCCGTGCCTCCGCCCACCACGCCCGCGTGGCGCGGCTGGCGCTGGACGGGCTCCGCCGCCCCATCGAGGTCGACCTGCCCGAGGAGGCCGCCCCGCTGCGCGCGCGGATCCGGGAAGAGGTCGCCGAACTGGCCGAGATGGACCCGCTCACCCAGCGGGCGGCGATGGCCGAGGGCGGCTGGGTCACCCCGCACCTGCCCAGGCCGTGGGGCCGGGACGCCGGACCGCTGGAGCAGATCGTCATCCAGCAGGAGCTGCGGCGCGCCGGCGTCCGTCCGGTGCCGCTGATGATCGCCGCCTGGGTGGTGCCGTCGCTGGTCCAATACGGCACCCCCGAGCAGCAGGAGCGGTTCCTGCCGCCGACGCTGCGCGGCGAGATCCTGTGGTGCCAGCTGTTCAGCGAGCCCGGCGCCGGCTCCGACCTGGCGAGCCTGACCACCCGGGCGGAGAAGGTCGAGGGCGGCTGGCGGATCACCGGCCAGAAGATCTGGAACTCGCTGGCCCGGGAGGCCCAGTGGGGCATCTGCCTGGCCCGCACCGATCCCGACGCCCCCAAGCACGAGGGCATCACCTATTTCCTGGTCGACATGGCCTCCGAGGGCATCGAGGTCCGTCCGCTGCGCGAGTGCACCGGCGAGGCGGTGTTCAACGAGGTCTTCCTCGACGGGGTGTTCGTGCCCGATGAGCTGGTGGTGGGGCCGGTCAACCAGGGCTGGAAGGTGGCCCGCAACACGCTGGCCAACGAGCGGGTCGGGCTGACCAGCTCCTTCCAGCTCGGCGCGAGCCTGCCCAAGCTGGTCGACCTGATCAGGGAGCTGGAGCTGGGCGACGACCCGGTGGTGCTGGACGGCCTGGGCCGGCTGGCCGCCGACGAGCACGCCTACCTGCTGCTGGGGCTGCGCGCCACGCTCCGGCAGCTGTCGGGCACCGACCCCGGCGCCACCGCCAACGTCCGCAAGCTGGTGGCGATGGAGCACGGCCAGCGGGTCACCGAGTACGGCTTCACCCTCCTCGGCGAGGAGGGCGCGCTGACCGGCGGCCGCAAGTCCGAGCTGCGCCGCCGGTGGACGTTCTGGCTGCTGGCGTCGCGGGCGATGACGATCGGCGGCGGCACCACCGAGGTCAACCTGAACGTCATCGGCGAGCGCATCCTCGGCCTGCCCCGCGACCCGGAGCCGCCCCGCCGCTGACCGGCGGCGCCGGCCGACGGGCGCCCGCCGGCCGGGGCGGCCGCGTCCGCGGGCCGGACGGACGGGACGATCGGGTAGCCTCCTGCGCCTATGGCGGGACGGATGCGGCACCTGACGGCCGCCCTGGCCGGGCTGGGGCTCGGGCTGGCGGCGCTGGGGCCGGCGCTCTCCCCCGGGTTCACGCTGGCCTACGACATGGTGTTCGTGCCCGAGCCCGAGTTCGACCGGATGACGTTCGGGCTGACCGGGACGCTGCCGCGCCATGTGCCCAGCGACGCGCTGGTCGCGCTGCTGGGCACGCTGCTGCCCGGCGATCTGGTGCAGAAGCTGATCCTGCTGTCGGTCTTCGTCATGGCGTGCACCTCGGCGGCCTGGCTGGTGCCGTCGGAGCACGCGGCGGCCCGGCTGGCGGCGGGCGTCTGCTACGCCTGGAACCCGTTCGTCGCCGAGCGGCTGCTGCTGGGCCAGTGGGCGCTGCTGCTGGGGTACGCCGCCCTGCCGTGGGCGCTGGGGCGGGCCGCCGGCGTCACCGCACGCGGCGGGGGGCGGCGGCTGCTGCTGTCTTTGGTGCCCGCCGGGATCGGGGGGTTCGCGGCGCTGGCGGTCTCCGGGCTGGCCGCGCTGGTCGTCGCGGTGACGGCCGCGCGCCCGCGGGCGACGGCGGCGCTGCGGGTCGCCGGGGCGGTACTGGTGCTGAGCCTGCCGTGGCTGGTGACCGGTTGGCTGCGGCCCGCGGGGGTTCCGGCGGACACGGCGGCGGTGGAGGCGTTCGCGGCCCGCGCCGACACCCCGTTCGGGGCGGTGGGCAGCCTGCTGTTGCTGGGCGGCGTGTGGAACGGCGAAACGGTGCCCCGCCAGTACGGACACCCGGTGACGGCGACGGCCTGGCTGCTGGTGGTGCTCGCCGCCCTCGCCGCGTACGGGCATCGGTGGCGATGCGAGCGGGACCCGGCGTATGCCGGCGTCGCGGCGGCCGGACTGGCCGGGTTCGCGGTGGCCGCGCTGGGGGCGGTGGCGCCCTGGCTGCTGCGCGGACTGATCGCGCTGTGGCCGGGGTTCGCGGTGCTGCGGGACGGGCAGCAGTACGTCGCGCCGCTGGCGGTGGTCGTGGCCGTCGGGGCGGGGCTGGCGGTGGCGTGGCTGCTGCCGCGGGTGCCCGCCTTCGGCGTGGTGTGCGCGGCGCTGCTGCCGATCGCGCTGCTGCCGTCGCTGGCGTGGGGCGCCGCCGGACGGCTGCAGTCCGTGCGGTATCCGGACTCCTGGGAGCAGGCCCGCCGGATCGTCCGGGCCGACCGCGTCCCCGGCGACGTCCTCGTCCTGCCGTGGGCGCCGTACCGGTCGTACCCGTGGAACGGCCACCGCCGGGTGCTGAACCCGCTGCCCCGCTATCTGCCCCGCCGGGTGGTCCTCAACGACGCCGTCACGGTCGGGGACATCACCGTGCCCACCGAGGACCCCCGCGCCAAGGGGCTCGACGCCGCCGTCCGCGGGCACGGGCCGCTGACGGCGACGCTGCGCGCCCACGGGATCAGGTACGTGGCCGTCGACGCCGAGGCGCCGTCGGTGACGGCGGCGCTGCGGGCCAGGATGCCCGAGGCGAGGGTCGTCCTGTCCGCTCCGGAGCTGACGTTGCTCCAGGTGCCGTCCCCACGACGACCCGTCGACCCCGCTCCACCGCAGGTCATAGTGGTGATAGCCTGGATTGTCACGATCGGCGTCGTTGGCTGGTCAATGTCCGGAACACCCATTAACCTTGTCGCTCACTCCACCCCGTTCAGCCGCAGAAAGGCCCCCCTATGCGGATCGTGATCGCCGCTGTCCTCGGTGTGTTCCTGGCCGGTGTCGGCTCGTTCGGTGTCGTTCAGCTGGTCGACTCCAGCCAGCAGGAGCCCGTCATCCAGCCGCTGTACAACTACGGCACCCGGTGATCGGCCGCCCGTGATGGGGCGTTCCCCGCGGCCCGCCGACGGCGCGCCGCAGCTGGAGATCGTCGTTCCCGCCTACAACGAGGAACGACGGCTGCCGCGCGGCCTGGCGCTGCTGGAGGAGCGGCTGGCGTCGCTGCCGGTGGCGGCCGAGGTCATCGTGGTGGACAACGCCAGCACCGACGGCACCGCCGAGGTGGTGCGGCGGTGGGACGGCACGGTGCCGGTCCGGCTGCTGCACTGCGCCGAACGCGGCAAGGGCGCGGCGGTGCGCGCCGGCCTGCTGGCCACCACCGCCCCCTACGTCGGGTTCTGCGACGCCGACATGGCCACCGAGCTGTCCGCGCTGCAGACGGCGCTGAAACTGCTCGACGAGGGGCGCCCGGTGGTGGTCGGCTCCCGCCGGCACCCCGACTCCGTGGTCGAGGGGTACGGGAAGCCGCTGCGCCGGATCGGCGCCCTGGTGTTCAACCTGATGATCCGCGACCTGGTCGGCGGCATCGCCGACACCCAGTGCGGGTTCAAGTTCTTCGCCGGGCCGCTGGCCCGCCAGGCCGCCGCAGACCTGCAGACCACCGGCTTCTCCTTCGACGTGGAGCTGCTGCTGCACTGCGTCCGGCGCGGCGCCTCGATCACCGACATCCCGGTGGTCTGGCACGACGTGCCCGGCACCACGTTCTCCCTGCGCCGCCACGCCGTCGGGTGCCTGCGCGACCTGCTGCGGATCCGCCGGACGGCCAGCCCCCGGCCGGACGCCGCGTCCTCCTCCGCCGTCGCCCTGGCGATGCCCGAGCCCCCGGCGCCCGGGACCCGATGACCCCTGGACCGGCGGGCCGTCGGCTGCGGCTGGCGGTCGTCAACTGGCGCGACCCCTGGCATCCGGCCGCCGGCGGGGCGGAGCGCTACGCCTGGGAGCTGGCCCGTCGGCTGGCCGCCGCCGGGATGGACGTGCGGTACGTGACGGCGCGGGCGCCCGGGCAGAGCCGGCGCACCGAGGCCGAGGGAGTGCGCGTGGTGCGGCTCGGCGGCCGGTTCACCGTCTACCCGCTGGTCCTGCTGTGGATGCTGCTCCGCCGCCGGAGCTTCGACGCGGTGCTGGACTGCCAGAACGGCATCCCCTTCTTCACCCCCTGGGTGCTGCCGCGCCGGGTGCCGGTGTTCTGCGTGGTCCACCACGTGCACACCGAGCAGTTCGGCCTGTACTTCCCCGCCTGGCTGGCCGGGCTGGGACGACTGCTGGAGGGCCCGGTCGCCAACCGGACCTACCGGCGGCACGCCTGCGTGGCGGTCTCCCGGTCCACCGCCCGCGACCTGCGCGAGAAGCTGGGCTGGCGGGGACCGGTGCACCTGGTCTACAACGGCCTCACCATGCCGCCCGGCCCGGTGCGCCCCGCCGAAGGGCTCGGCTCCCCGGCGCTGGTGTGCGTCAACCGGCTCGTCCCGCACAAGCGCGTCGACCGGCTCGTCGACCTGGCCGACCGGCTCCGCGACCGGCACCCGGGGCTGCGCCTCCACCTGGTCGGCGACGGACCGGAGGCCGGACCGCTGGCCGCGCTGATCGCCGAACGCGGCCTGGACGACGTGGTCGCCCTGCACGGATTCGTCTCCGAGGAGGACAAGGCCGCCCTGCTCGCCGGGGCGGACCTGCACGTCAACGCCTCCCGGGGCGAGGGCTGGGGACTGTCGGTGATCGAAGCGGCGTCCCTGGGAGTGCCCACGGTCGCCTACGATGTGCCCGGCCTGCGCGAGGCGGTCCGGGACGGCGAGACCGGCTGGCTCGTGCACGACGGCGAGGACCTCGCCGACGTGGTGGAGCGGGCGCTGAAGGAGCTGGCGGACCCCCGGCGCCGGGCCGAGATCGCCGCGCGGTGCCGGGACCGGGCGGCCCGCTTCGACTGGGACCGCAGCGCCGAACGGATGGGCGCGTTGATCCACCGGGCCGTGCACGCGAGGAGGAGCAGGGGGCGAGGACGCTGGTGGCGCTGAGGCGGAGCATCAGGGCGGGCGTGGACGCGCTCGCCCTGCGCCTGGCCGACGCCGACCGGGACACCGCCGCCGGGGAGGAGGACCTCGACGCGCGGCTGCGCGAACGGATCCGGCTGATCGCCTGCTGCCTGGCGCTGACCATGCTGGCCATGGCCACCCGGCCGGGCCGGATCCTGGCCGACACCAAGATCGACATGGCCGAGAACCCGCTGGGGTTCCTCGGCCGCGCCCTGCACCTGTGGGATCCCGAGCAGTTCGGGCAGCTGCAGAACCAGGCGGTCGGCTACTGGTTCCCGATGGGCCCGTTCCACGCCCTCGGCGACCTGATCGGGATGCCCGTCTGGATCGTCCAGCGGCTGTGGCTGGCGCTGCTGCTGTGCCTGGCGTTCACCGGCGCCCACCGGCTGGCCGCCCGGCTGGGCATCGGCGGGCCGCTGTCCCGGCTGGTCGGCGGGCTGGCCTATGCGCTCACCCCGCACGGGCTGGCCACCCTGGGGCAGATCTCCTCGGAGTATCTGCCGCTGGCGATGCTGCCGTGGATCGTGCTGCCGCTCATCACCGCCGTGCAGGGGGGAAGCCGCATCCGCGCGGCGGCCCGCTCGGGGTTCGCGGTGGCCTGCTGCGGCGGCATCAACGCCGCCGCCACCGTCGCCGTGCTGGTCGTCCCGTTCCTGTACCTGCTCACCCGGCCCCGCGGCGCGCCCCGGATCCGGCTGGCCGCCTGGTGGGCCCTGGCGGTGGGGCTGGCTTCGGCATGGTGGCTGGTCCCGCTGCTGCTGACCGGCACCTACGGGTTCTCCTGGCTCACCTACACCGAGAAGGCCTCCGTCACCACCGGGCCGACCGGCCTGCTCACCGTGCTGCGCGGCGCCGAACGCTGGGTCAACTACCTGGTCGTCGACGGGCAGATCTGGTCGCCGGTCGGCTTCACGCTGTCGCTGGGCGTCCTGCCGGTGCTGTGCACCGCGGCGGTCGCCGCGCTCGGCCTGGTCGGCCTGCTGCGCCCCCGCCTGCCGGAACGCACGTTCCTGCTGCTCACCCTGCTGACCGGCCTGGCGATCATCTCGGCCGGGCACATCAGCGCCGTCGAGGGGCCGCTCGCCCCTCTCATGCGGGACCTGCTGGACGGGCCGCTGGCGCCGCTGCGCAACCTGCACAAGTTCGACGGGCTGGTGCGGCTGCCGCTGGCGCTGGGCATCGCCCACCTGCCGGCGACGGTCCCGCGCGCCCGGCACCGGCTGCGGGTGCTGGCCGCGACGTACACGGCGCTGACGGGCGTGGCGGTCGCCGCGCTGAGCACCGGCCTGTCGGGCCACGGCGACTTCCCCCAGGTCCCCAAGTACTGGCGGGACGCGGCGGCCTGGCTGAACGCCCGGGCCGGGGAGCATGCGGTGCTGGCCCTGCCGGGCGCCCCGTTCGGCGAATATCTGTGGGGCCGGCCGATGGACGACATCATGCAGCCGCTGCTGTCGGCCCGCTGGGGGGTGCGGCAGCTGGTCCCGGCCGGCTCGCCCGGCTACACCCGCGCCCTGGACGCCATCGACCAGCGGGTGGTCACCGGCCGCTCCTCGCCGGGACTGAGCGAGTTCCTCGCCCGGATGAGCGTCCGCTACCTGCTGGTCCGCAACGACCTGGAACGCGACGGGCTGCGCGGCGGCTGGCCCGCCCGGCTGCACCAGGTGCTGGACGCCACCCCCGGGCTGACCAAGGTCGCCCACTTCGGCCCGCAGGTCGGACAGCGCAGCGGCGACGCCGTCTCCACCTTCGACCAGGCCTATCCGGCGCTGGAGGTCTACGAGGTCGCCGACGCCGACGACGTGGTCAGCGTGAGCGGCACCCGGGACGCCGTCCGGCTGTACGGGGGACCGGAGGCGATGCTGACGCTGGCCGACGGGCAGCGGCTGCGCGGCCGGCCCGTGCTGCTCAACGACGACGCCCCGCAGATCCCCGCGACCCCCGTGGTGTCGGACTCGCTGCGGCTCACCCGGCGGCAGTTCGGCGAGCTGCACCAGATCTCGCCGACCCTCACCGAGGCCGAGCGCGACCGGGCCGCCGACATCCTCGACGACGGCTGGGACCGCTACGCCACCACCGCGGTCTACGCGGGGATCGCGTCGGTGACCTCCTCGGCGTCGGCGGCCGACCCGGAGGCGCCGCCTCATCTGCACGACCTCGGCCGCAACCCGTATGCGGCGCTCGACGGCGACCCCTCCACGTTCTGGGAGGCCGCCAGCTGGGCGGGGGCCGAGAACCAGTGGCTGAAGGTGGAGTTCACCCGGCCCATCGACCCCGGCCGGGTGACCGCCGCGTTCGTGCAGAACGAACATCTGCTCGGCCCTCCGCCGAGCCGGATCGCCGTGGAGACCGAGGCGGGCGTCGTCGCGCAGCCGGTCCGGGCCGTCGCCGAGCCGCAGACGCTGCAGGTGCCGCGCGGTGCGACCCGGTGGCTGCGGATCCGGATCCTGCGGTTGTCCAAGCCGGTGGCCGCCCCGGTCTACGGACGCGCCGCGATCTCCGAGCTGACCGTGCAGGGCGTGCGCGCGACCCGCACCTTCCGGCTGCCCGCCCCGCGGACCCGATCCGACCGCCCGATCTCCTACCTGATGGAACGCGGCGTGGGCCGCGCCGACGAGTGCATGCCGGGCTCGGCGACCTGGGTGTGCAGCGCCTACCTGCACCGGCGGGACGAGGAGGGGCACGGCTTCGACCGGACGTTCTCCGCCCCCGCCGCCGCGCGCGGGACGCTCACCGGCACCGCGACCCTGGTGGATCCCGCCCTGGTCGCCCGCTACACCGGCGGCCGCGCAGGGGTGCAGGTCAGCGCCGACTCCGGACGGACGCACCCGGCGGCGGCGCCCAGGTCCGCCTTCGACGGCGACCCCGCCACCGTGTGGATCGCCGGGGACCGCGACACCCGGCCGGTCTACCGGATGCGGTGGCGGCGGGCGGTGGAGCTGGGGGAGATCACCGTCAAGCGCCCGGCGGGGGCGGGCGCTTGACGGTGATCTCCCCCAGCTC
>k87-399538_pt1 | contig 10349 bp, 9 predicted proteins | sample MGYA00084031_6733416 | MGnify analysis MGYA00084031
AGGTCACCTACCAGCCCGCCTCCGGCTTCTCGGGAGAAGACCGGTTCACCTACCGGGTGTGTGACGGTGGGGGGCTGTGCGCCGACGCCGAGGTGGCGGTCGTCGTGGAGCCCTGACCGCCTCTCCCCGACCCGCCTCGGGCTGGTGGCCGCGCCCCGTTATCGTTGGGGGAGGAAATGACGTCGTATGCCGACTTGGTCGCAGCCGCTCGCCGGGACGTGGTCGAGCTCGAGCCCTCCGAGGTGGAGGAACGTCTCGGGCGCGTGACGATCATCGACGTACGGGAGCCCGACGAGTACCAGGCCGGGACGCTCGCCGGGGCGCGCCACATCCCCCGGGGCGTGCTCGAGAGCACGATCGAGGCCCAGGTGCCCGACCGGAGCCAGCCGGTGGTGTTGTTCTGCGCCGGCGGGTCCCGCAGCGTGCTCGCTGCCGCCTCACTCAAGGCGATGGGCTACACGAACGTCGCCTCCATGGCCGGCGGGTTCAACCGCTGGAAGGACGAGGGCCGTCCGTGGGTGTTGCCCAAGGCCCTCACCGCCGACCAGCGTCTCCGCTACAACCGCCACATCCTGCTGCCGGAGGTCGGCGAGGAGGGACAGGCGAAGCTGCTGGAGTCGTCGGTTCTGCTCGTCGGGGCCGGCGGGCTCGGCTCCCCTGCCGCCCTGTACCTGGCGGCGGCCGGCGTGGGGACCCTGGGCATCGTCGACTACGACTCGGTGGACCCCTCGAACCTGCAGCGCCAGATCCTGCACGGGATGGACCGGGTCGGTCTGCCCAAGGTGGAGTCGGCGCGGGAGACCCTGACTGCTCTCAACCCGGACGTGAGGATCGTCACCTACAAGGAGCGCCTCTCCGCCGACAACGCCCTCGAGATCATGCAGGGCTACGACGTCGTCGTCGATGGAGGCGACAACTTCCCGACCCGCTACCTGGTCAACGACGCCGCCCTCCACCTGCGGGTGCCGTTGGTGCACGGGTCGATCTTCAGGTTCGAGGGCCAGGCATCGGTGTTCCTCCCCTACGAGGGGCCCTGTTACCGCTGCATCTTCCCGCAGCCCCCTCCCCCGGAGCTGGCGCCCAACTGCGCCGAGGCCGGCGTGCTCGGGGTCCTGCCGGGCATCATCGGCTCCATCCAGGCTCTGGAGGCGATCAAGCTGGTGCTGGGCATCGGCGACTCGCTGGCCGGCAAACTGTTGGTCTACGACGCCCTGGAGCAAGATTTCCAGACCGTGAAGGTCCGCCGCAATCCCGACTGCCCGGCCTGCGCCGACCCGGACTCCCCGCCAGAGCTGGTCGACTACGACCCCACCTGCGCTCCCCGACCCCGCTCGACCGCATAGGAGCGATCGTGCGCCTGCGGGAGGGGGTGAAAGAGGCCGTGATCCGCCACGCCGAGGCGTGCCTGCCCGACGAATGCTGCGGCCTGCTCGCCGTCGACGCGGTCGGGCGGATCAGGTTCGTGTATCCGCTCACCAACGCCGACCCGTCGCCGACGACCTTCACCATCGCCCCCGAGGAGCATTTCGCCGCCCTGCGCCACGCCGAGCGGCACGGCTGGGAGATCGGCGGGGTGTTCCACTCCCACCCGAAGGGCCCGCCGGAGCTGTCGGAAGTGGACCTGGCCCAGCCCCACGACCCGGACTGGATCCACGTCGTGGTGGGCTTCGTGCCCGAACCGGCGGTCAGGGCCTGGCGGATCCGGGGCGGAGAGCCCGCAGAGGTCCCGATCCTCGCCTAGACGGCCGAGAACCACCCCATCGCCCCCCGGTCGGCGAGGTGGTGTTGATGGGGGTGGAACATGTAGCGCCCACGCCGGGGAAGGCTGAACTCGAGGATGGCGCGCTCGGCCTGCCCCATGGCCAGGGTGTCGGTGCGGAAGGCGGGCCGGTCCCCCATCCCCGCCGGATAGACGTCGAACGTCTCGGCGTGCAGGTGGAAGGAGCCGATCGGCTCGTACTCGGTCATGTTCACCACGTACGCCCGCACCGGCTCGCCGGCGGGCACCTTGATCGGGTACCGGGCGTAGTAGCCGGCGATGCCGTTCCAGGCCGTCACCGCGTTGGGCACCCCCTCGTGCTCGAACCCGCTGAGCACCAGCACGACCTCGTGGGCGGGAGGCCGGCCCCCGGGCGGGTCGACGATGAGCACCCCGTAGAGGCCCCGGGAGATGTGCTCGGCGAGTGGCGGGGTGTGGCAGTGGTAAGGGTGGAGCCCCGCCGGCCCGGCTTCGATCTCGTAGACGAACTCCTCTCCCGCCGGGATCGGCTCCCAGCCGTCCATCTCCGGGCGATGGGCGCCGTGGAAGTGGAGGTTGTGGGGATGGTCGGTCAGGTTCCGCAGCCGGATCCGCAGCAGGTCGCCTTCGGTGGCCCGGATCGTGGGCCCCGGCACCGTGCCCCCGTAGGTCCAGGCCTCGAAGTGGACCCCGGCGCCCACTTCGATGTGCTGTTCCACGACGACCATCTCGATCTCCTGGGTGCCACGGCGGGGAGGCGGCGGCACGGTGATGTGGTCCAGGGTTTCGGGCCCGACCCAGGCAGGAGGCTCGTGGGCGTGCCCGTAGGCAGTGGAGGCGGAGGCGTGCACCGAAGAGTGCCCCAGCCCCTGGTAGCCGTGGTCGGAGGTCTCCGCTTCCGCGGCCTGGACCGAGCCGAATCGGCCGAGGATCGTCCCCCCGACGAGTGCCGCGCCCCCGGTGGCGAGCAGCCGCCGCCGGGACGGGTCGGCCGGTCTGGTCGGTTCGGTCATGGTCAGATGATGCCGCCGATGACCGCCCCGAGACCGAAGATCACCAGATAGGCGGCGAGGCCGCCGAGGACGTACGTGAGGCGCTGCCACCGCGGGATCGGCGAGGCGGAGAACAGGTGGTAGGCGATCACGCCGACGAACGGGATCAGGAGGATCACCGCCGTCCAGGCGATCACCTTCCCCTTGCCGACGTCGTCGCGGCGGGCGAGGTCCCACAAGGCGATGCCGACCCAGGCGGCATACAGGACGAAAGGCAGCAGGTAGGCGTAGAGGCCGAAGAAGACTCCGGCGGCGGATGCGAACAGGACTCCGAACAAGGTCACTCCTCTCGTCTGGTGCACGGTCACATCAGGTGGCAGATCCGGGACGCTGATCGACTCGAGGTCGGGGCGGGCGGCGGCGAACACGTCGACGGCCGGGCGCACCGGGGCGTCGACGGGCATGTTCTCTTGCGGCCCCGGCTTGGGGACCATCTCGGGGGTGATGGTCTCCTTCCAGCCCAGCTCGCTCTCGGCGATGCGGCCCAGCTGCTCGGTGCTGCCGGCGAGCTCGAACAACCAGGGGAGGCGCAGGCCGTCGCAGGACTGGAATACCTCGAGGCCGACCGGGAGCGTGAACGCCGCCTCGTTGCCGGCGAAGCAGTTGCCGGAGGCCGCCGGGCCGGCGAGGGCGATGTCGGCGCGGCCGGAGCCCTCGACGACGTTCTCCGCCACCCGGTTGCCGGCCGACATCCAGAAGTTCCTCGACAGGTTGGGGGTGATGGCGATTCCGTTGGCGGGGTGGTTGACGACCCGGTTGCGGAACACGAGTGAGTCGTTGCCCCCCGCCAGGATGATCCCGTTCCCGTAGCCGGCCCATTCGGAGGTGAACGATGGGGCCCGGGGATTGCCGTTGTCGTGGACGAGGTTGCCGGCGATGGTCACGTCGTGGAACGGCGGCAGCAGCTCCGTGTCGAGGGTGTTGGGGACGATCCCGGCGACGTTGTAGCGCCACACCGAGTCGACGATGTAGATCTCGCCCGACGAGTTGGTACCCGAGTACCCCAGGCCGTTCCATTCCGCCACGACGTCGGTGATCACGGCCTGGCACGGGTCGCACTGGCCGATGTAGAAGCCGGCATCGGCCGACCCCGAGGCGTACGAGTGCTCGATGAGGCCGTCCCCGGAGTCGAAGGCGTAGATCCCGTAGACCTGGTTGTCGACCGACGTCAGGTACGAGCCGCGGTATCCCCGGACGCCGGTCCAGAAGACTCCATTCTCGGTGGCGTTGCGGACGGTGAGGTTCTCCACCGCCACCCCGTCGGCGAAGATGCGGATCCCGTTGGCGCGCACGAACTCCCCGTCGATGATCACCTCGTTGCGGTCCTCGCCCCGGATGGTGACGCCCGGCACCGACACCTGCACCTCCTCGCGGTACACGCCGGGGGCGACGAGGATCAAGTCACCGGGGTCGGCCGCGTCCACCGCCGCCTGGATGGTGGGGTACTCGGCGGGGACGTGACGGGTCACGCCGGTCCATTCGGACGGAGCCTCCGTGGCGGGGTCGCCCACCGCGGCGGGGTCCGGCTCCCCTTGCATCGGAGGCGCACAGGCGGCGAGCAGCACCAGCAGGGCGGCGGAGATCGATCTCGTGGCACGGGCGGTCATGCCGGCTCCTCCACCACGATCGTGCCCGCCATACCCTGACCTTCGGCGGTGCCGTGGTACGTGCAGAAGAAGTCGTACGTGCCGGGGGTGTCGAAGCGGAGGACGGCGTCGTCGCCGTCGTACTGATCGAGGCTCCCGAAGACGGTCTCGGTGGACCAGGAGCCGTCGGAGGCGACGGCGTTGTGGGGGTTGCGGCCGGCGCCGCGGAAGACCACCTCGGTTCCCGCTTCGATGGTGAGCTCGGCGGGCGAGTAACGGTTGTCGAACATCTCCACCACGACGCCCTCGGGCTCACCGGAGCATGCCGCGGCCAGAGCCGACGCTACCAGCGCCAGGATCAGACCACGCCGCCTCATGCCGACGAGCGACCGAACAGCCTCTTGATCCACGACCACAGGGAGGCGAAGAACAACGACAGGCCCTTCACCTGCGTGTCCGCCTTCACCGCCTGCGCTTCGGCCACGGTGGTGGCCGCCAGCTTCGCCTCCAGGCACTCGACGAACTCGCCGATCAGCCGCTTGGAGATCTCGTTGACGAGGCCGGTGCGGCCGAACTGGGCGGCCGGCCCGGAGAGCATCACGTCGGCGTCGATCCTGACGGCCGTGGCGCCGCCCTCGGCCTCGGTGAGGGCGTATTCGACCGTCACCTGGCCGCGGCTTCCGCCCCGGCGGTCGACGCCCTTTCCGGTGATGGTGGCCGAGCGCGAGGCGGGGTCGGGGACGATGGTCGCCTCCCCTTCGAAGCTGGCCGTCATCGGGCCGAGCTTCACGGTGACGACCCCGGCGTAGACGTTGTCGCCCTTGTCCTCTTTCAGCTCGGCACCGGGCAGACAGTCGGCCACCGCCGGCACGTCCTGGAAGAACTCCCAGACGTCGGCGATGGGGCGTTCGACCGTGAACTCGTGTTGGATCTTCATGTGCTCAGCTCTCCGGTGGCTCGACTCGTCGTCGGATCGTAACCGCGGAGGCCCGCCGGGCCCTTGCGGTTACGCAGGAACCCGCCTTGCTTGCCCCGCCGCACGGCGAGGATCTCGCTCATGATCGACCAGGCGATCTCCACCGGCCCTTCTGCACCGATGTCCAGGCCGGCGGGGCCGTGGAGGACGGCGCGGTCGTGGTCGTCGGGGTGGCGCCCCCGCTCGGCCAGGTCGGAGAGGAGCCGCTCGAGCCGCTCCCCGGGGCCCAGCACCCCGATGTAGGCGAGGCGGCGGCCCAGGCACTGGTCGAGGTAGTCGAGGTCCCGCAGGTAGTTGTGGGTCATGATGACGACGGAGGTGGCCGGCGACAGATCGACCGCCCGCGACAGCTCCGCGGGCCGCACCTGTACCAGCTGGGCCGCTTCGGGGAACCTCTGCTCCGAAAGGAACGGGCGGCGATCGTCCACCACCCACACCTCGTAGCCGAGCTCGGCGCCGAACCTGACAACGGGAGCGGCGTCGTGGCCGGCGCCGCACACGACCAGGCGTCGGGGAGCCCCGACCACCTCCACCATCACCTGCTCGCCGGCGGCTTCGGTCACCCGGTGCCAGCCCTCGTTGATCGCCTGTTCGGCGATCTCGGCGTACGGGCCTTCCTCCCCGGGACGCACCACTGTGCGCTCGCCCAGGCGGTCGCCCTCGAGGTGGTGGACCAGGACGAAGGGGCGTGGGGTGCGGCGGACCTGCTCCACGAGGCGCGCCACCGACGACGGTGGCTCCACCACCAGGCGCGTCGCCCCGTTGCAGCCGATACCCCACCCCCACACCGCCTCGTCGTCTGCCGTCAGGTCGAATTCGACGACGCGGGGACGGTCGAGGCGGATCACCTCCGCCGCCTCCCGCTGCAGGTCCTGGTCCAGGCAGCCCCCCGAGACCGTCCCCACGCTCTGGCCGTCGGCGCCGACGAGTTGGCGGGCGGCGAGGCCCCGGTAGGTGGAGCCGCGGACCCCGACCACCGTCGCCAGAGCGAAGTCCAGGTCCCTGGCCAGCCAGTCCTGGGCGGCGTCGAGGATCCGGTCCAGCTCGTCGTTCATCGCCGGTGCTCCGTGTCTCCGGCCAGCAGCTGGAGGGCGTGGTCGAGGACCGGCAGGATGGCGGCCAGCGACTCCGTGGCGCCTCTGGGGGAGCCGGGCAGGTTGACCACCAGCGCCGAGCCCACCACCCCGGCGACCGGCCTCGTACACCTCATCCTGGCGGCGGGTCTCGAATCCACGCCCATGGCCGCCTTGTCGAGGCCGGTCGCCGGGCGGTCGATCACCTCGGCGGTCGCCTCGGGGGTGAGGTCTCGGGGCCCGAGCCCGGTGCCGCCGGTGGTGACCACGAGGTCGGACTCTTCGGCGGCGGCGAGTATGGCGTCCCGGATCCGGTCCTCCTCGTCGGGGACGACGCTGCGGGTCACCGAGGTTGCGCCCGCTCCGACGAGCATCTCGGCCAAGGCGTCGCCGGAGTCGTCGGCGCGGGATCCGTGGTAGACGCCATCGGAGACCGTGACGACGTGGGCACTCCAGTCAGCCATCGAGGCGGACCTTACATGGAATCCACGAACGGGGCCCGCAGTGACGGGGGTATCAGGACGCCGCGCCGGAACAGGAACTGCGACACCAGGGCGAAGAAGACCAACCAGGCGAGCGGCAGCCACGACCAGCCCAGCGCCTCGCGGTGGTCGCCTATCCGCACCGTGCGGGTGCCGAGGGCGGCTAGCACGGTGGCGATCGTGAACGCTCCGAAGAGGGGCAGGGACGGGACCAGCCCGGTGCCCCCGTCGGGCAGGAACACGGGCACGGCCAAAAGCGGGCCCACCACTCCGGGTACGAGAGCGATCTCGGCGGTGAAGCGAGCCCGGCCGGAAGGCGTGGAGATCAGCGACTGACGGGAGGCGTACGCCAGGAAAGCGGGTGCGGAGGCCAGCGCCACCGACAGCAAGCCCACTGTCCCGGCGGCGGAGACCACCCATTCGACTCCGGCGGGCAGGCCCAGCGTGGACCAGGCCCGTGAGAGGGGCGAGTCGTCGGTGAAGGGGAGCACCGCCAGCGGCGTGAACCCTTGCCGGAAGCAGTGGAGCACCGTCCACAAGACGGTGAGGCGGGCGGCGTCGTAGCGTCGCGAGGCCGGATACAGGGTGAGGAAGATCGCCCCTGCGATCAGTGACGCCGCCGCTCCGCCGGCCAGTGCCAGGTCGGAGCCTCCCGCCCGGAACAGGACTTCGTTGTGGTACAGGACGGGGGCGCGGCCCGCGATCGCCCCGGCGACGGCCAGGCCCAGGTGGTAGATGACCACGGCGATCACCACGCCGACGCCGGAGGCGAAAGCCGATGTGAGGACGAACCCCGTGGAGGTCCGCGGACGTCGTGCCTCCTCCACGGAGACGGTTTCGGTGTTCACGGCCGGTCATCCTAAACCGGCGTTTCCGATCGTCTACTGTCGTGTCGGCTTGCCCCTCTTCCGCCGCATGAGCCGCTCCAGCGTCTCCGAGCCGGACACCATGGGCGGCGGGGCGGCAGTTCGCTCCGCTTCGGCCAGCGCCTGGTCCACTCGACGGCGCTCCCGGCGCCGTTCCGTCTGCAGGCCCTGACGCCAGTCGGCGACGTCGTCGGTGGTGAACGCCAGCCGCCGGAGGGCCACGTCGACCAGGAACAGGGCGAGAGCGGCGGCGGTCAGCCACCCCGCCATGGGCAGCAGCGCCGCTCCCCGGGTCGGCGCCTCGTCGAACGCCTGCTCCGGAGTGACGCCGACCCGACCTCCGGTGGTGGCGGCGACGGCGTTGATCGTCGCCAGGTCGGGCTGGCGGAAGGCGTATTCCTCGGCGTATCCCGAGACCGCTCCCGCGGAGGACGTGAACCCGGACCCGTCGGGGCGTTCCAGCGTCACGGCCACCCAGTACGGGCCCGGCTGGGTGGCAGCGGCGGTGCCGGCGAATGTCGACTCCCCGGTCTGGGTGAGGGGTATCACCTGTGTCTCGCCGTCGGGCATGCGCACCCGGGCGACCGCGGCGGCGCCCAGCACCGGCTCTCCGGCATCCAGCTCGACCGCCAGGGTGCCTTCTTCGATCCTCACCTCGGGCGGTACGTCCCGGCCGGCGGGGAGCACCTCCCGCACCAGGGTGCCCCAGAACTCCACGAACCCGTCCCATGTCACCCACCCCGACGACCAGCGGGAGGTGGCGTCGGAGGTCCAGGCGGTGGCCCGGCCCAGGCCGCGTTGCCACGTGGCGAGCAGCGGGTCGCCGGGGCCGATCTGGAGGGCGACCGTCGCCGTCGGCTTGGCCCGGGTGGCGACGTATCCGAGGAGGGGCGGCGCCTCGGTGAGCTCGGCGGTGACGGGCGATGGGGCACCGAGGGCGGGCACGAACGTGCCTTCGTTGATCAAGCCCCGGGCGGCGGTCAGCGTCTCCTCCACGAAGATCTCCGGCACCGACTCGAGGTCGGCGCCCGAATAGAACCGTCCTCCTCCCACCTCGGCCATGCGCCTCAGGGTCGAGCCGGGCCCTTCGCCGGTTCCGAGGACCGACAGGGTGATGCCGGCGTCCGCGATCTGGCGGGCGAGCGGAACGAGGTTGGCTTCGTTGGGATCCCACCCGTCGGTGAACAGGACGATGTGGCGGAGGGCGCCGTCCACGCCCTGCAGCTCCTCGAGGGCGGCGCTCAGGCCCCGGGCGAGCTCGGTGTCACCGTCGGCGGCGATCGGGGCGAGTGCCTCCTCGACCGTGTCCGGGTCGGGTTTCCGCTGGAGCGGGAGCAGCCATTCGGCGCCTCCGGCCACCGCCACCACCCCGACGCTGTCCTCGGGCGACAGTGCCTCGATCGCGGCGGCGGCTCCCGCCTTGGCGATGTCGGTCTTCACGACCCCGCCCTCGGAGAACGTCCCGTTCCGGCAGTGGCAGGCTCCCATGGACCCCGAGGAGTCGATCACCAGCACTTCGGCGACGGGCTGGCGGCGGACGAGGTCGTCGGGGTTCGACGAGACCGGGAGCACCGCCTCGATGGGGCTCTGGTGGTAGTCGCTCATCCCGAAGGCGCGGTCTCCTCCCACCACCACCAGGCCCCTTCCCAGGTCCTCCACGTAGGCGGCCAGCGCCGTCCCCTCGGCGTCGGAGGGGCGGGGGTAGTTGACGAGGACGACGGCGTCGTACGAGAGGAGCTCCTCCTCGTCGGGGACGGAGGATCGGAGGTCGACCCCGAGGCCACTCGCCTCGAGGGCGCGAGCCAGCTCGTCCCCGTCGCCTTCGACGCCTTCGATCACCGCCACGCGGGCGGGACCGATCACCCGGTAGACGCCGGCGGAGACGTCGTTCTCCGGCCGGGTGTCGGAAGCGGCTTCGACCGTCACGTCGACGATCTGGAAACCCGCCTCCGGGTTGGCTACGTCGACCGAGACCTCCGTCGTGCCGGGCTCCAGGCGGACCGTCTCGGTGTGCTCCTCGCCAGAGCGGGAGGCGAACCGGACGGTCGCCTCGGTGGCGACGTTGGAGCGGAGGACGGCGGTCACCTCGGCGGTGTCCCCCACCCTCGCCGTCGCCGGGACCCGCACCGTCTCGATCATGACGTCGGCGGAGCGGGCCGTGTCCGAGATCACGAAGTCCACGGCGATGCCTTCGGCGGCGAGCTGCTCGGCCGCTGCCGCCAGGCCCCGGGAGGTGGGCACGGCGTCGGTGAGCACCACTACCCGCCGGGAGCCTTCGGACGGCAGCAGCGACGCCGCCGCACTCAGCGCGGTGGTCAGGTCGGTGGCGCTGCCGTCCACTTCGGTGCGGACGCCGTCGAAGGGCCGCACCGGCCCCACCGCCCGGTCCAGGAGCACTTCGCTGCCGAACACCGCGATGCCCGCCCGGGCGGGAGGCTGGACGTCGGCCAGGGCGGCCCGCAGGAAGTCCTCTTGGGCGGCCCGGGCGTCGACGCCGATCGATTCGGAACGGTCGACCATGAACAGCACCGATTTCGTCGCCACGGAGCGCTCCAGCTGCGGGCCTGCGGCGGCTG
>k87-1665517_pt1 | contig 10338 bp, 2 predicted proteins | sample MGYA00084031_6733416 | MGnify analysis MGYA00084031
CCGCGCGGCGGCACCGTCCCCGGCGGCCTGCTGGAGGACACCGGCAGGCGTTACGCTGGAGGGATGCCTCATGACTCCCGCGTGCCGCGCATCCCCGAGCACCAGATCGCCGGCCTGACCGGCGTCGAGGCGGCGCAGAGCGGGCGCATCCTGCTGCGCGAGGGCGACGTCCACGCGCTCACCTGGGACCTCGCCTCCGGCGTGCTCTCGGGGACGGTGGGCTCCGCGCCCGACGCCCCCGACGCCTGCCGCGTCGACGTGCAGCTCGAGCTGCTGGGACCCGAGGAGCCCGAGGAGCGCGGCCCGGAGGGGGAGCTGTGGATCCCTGTCGCCTCCCGCTGCACCTGCTCCTCGGGGACCTCCTGTGCGCACGCCGCGGCGGTGCTGTACGCGGTCTCCCGCATCCGCGCCTCCGGGGAGCAGTCCGTCGCGGCCGCCGCCGGCCGTCCCACCTGGCGGGAGCTGCTGGACCCGCTCATGACCGAGAGCGCCGAGGAGGCGCCCCGCCAGGCCCTCGCCATCGGCGTCGAGCTGCAGGCCGAGCCGCTGCAGCGCACCCACTACGCCTGGGGCAACGAGCCCGCCACCCCGGCGCACATCCACGCCGGGCGGCCCCTGCACCTGGGGATCCGGCCGCTGCGCGCCGGCAAGCGCGGCAACTGGATCAAGAGCGGCCTGTCCTGGCGCACCTTCGAGTTCCGCGGCATGAACCAGGAGTACGTCGCCGCGCACGCCGACGCCCTCACCCAGCTGTTCACGGTCGCCGAGTCCGAGCGCAGCTACACCCGCGGACCCGTCGAGCACCTCTGGCTGGAGACCATCCGCACCCCGCTGATCTGGGAGTTCCTCCAGGCGGCGCTGGCCGCGGGCGTGGAGCTGGTGCCGCTGGGCGGCCTGGGCACGGTGGAGCTGGCCGAGCAGGCCCGGGTCTCCCTGGACCTCGAGGCCGTCGGCGAGGACGCGCAGGACGCCGAGGCGGGCACGGACCTCGAGCTGCGCGTGGCCGTGAGCATCGACGGGCGCCGCGCCCTGCTGCCGCGCCCTGTCGGCGAGAGCGCCGTGATGGACGTGCGCCTGGGCCGGGCGACCGGGGCCGGCGCCGCCCCGAGCGACCGCATCGACCTGGTCCTCGCCCCGGCGGAGATCCCCCTGCCCCGGCAGATCCGCTCCCTGCTGGACCGCGGCGCCCCGCTGCTGGTCCCCCGGGCCGACGCCCCCGAGTTCTTCCGGGAGGCCTACCCGCGCCTGCGTCGGCACATCACCGTCACCAGCACCGACGCCTCGGTCCCGCTGCCCGGCATCCCGGCGCCCTCCCTGCACCTGGCCGCGGACTACGCCCCCGACGACACGGTGCGCCTGCACTGGTCCTGGCGCTACCACGACCCCGAGCGCCGCGTCGCCATCGACCGCCGCACCGGCGGCCACCGCGACCTCGACCACGAGGACGCCGTCCTCGCCGAGGTGCGCACCCTGTGGCCCACCGCCGCCCATGAGGACACCGAGACCCTCCACGGGGTCGACACGGCCCTGTTCACCGAGCAGGTGCTGGACGGGCTGCGGGCCCTGCGCCACGTGCAGGTCGAGGTCAGCGGCCAGCGCCACCGCTACCGGGAGCTGCTGGACGCCCCGCGGGTGCGGGTCACCCAGCAGGAGAGCCCCGGCAAGCACGACTGGTTCGACCTGGCCTTCGAGGTCACCATCGAGGGGCGCACCATCCCCTTCCCCAGCCTGTTCCGCGCCCTGGCCGAGGGCCGCTCGAAGCTGCTGCTGCCGGACCGCACCTACTTCTCCCTCGAGCACGAGAGCCTCGACGCCCTGCGCCGCCTGATCGCCGAGGGCGAGGCGCTGGCCGAATGGGAGCCCGAGCACCAGCGGATCTCCCGGGTGCACCTGGACTTCTGGGAGGACATCTCGGCCCTGGCCGACGAGGCCCGCGAGGCCGCCTCCTTCATCGCGGGCGTCGGGGCGCTGCGCGCGCTGCAGGAGATCCCGGTCCCGCAGCTGCCCGAGGGCTTCCGCGCCCGGCTGCGCCCCTACCAGGCCGAGGGCCTGGGCTGGCTGAGCTTCCTGCACCAGCAGCGACTGGGCGGGATCCTCGCCGACGACATGGGTCTGGGCAAGACCCTGCAGACCCTCGCCCTGGTCGCGACCGTCCGCGCCCGGCAGCAGGCCGAGGACCCGGACGGCCCCCGCCGCCCCTTCCTGGTCATCGCCCCGAGCTCCGTGCTCGGGGTGTGGCAGGCCGAGGCCGCCCGCTTCGTCCCCGACCTCGACCTGCGGGTGGTGGACCGCACCTCCCGGGCCCGCGGCCGCACCCTGCCGGGCGCGATCGCGGGGGCGGACATCGTCGTCACCAGCTACACGCTGCTGCGGATCGACGGGGAGGAGTTCGTCGCCGAGGACTGGGACGGGGTGATCCTGGACGAGGCGCAGTTCGTGAAGAACCGCGCCACGGCCGCCCACCGCACCGCCCGCAAGCTGCGCGCCCCCTTCCGCCTCGCGGTGACCGGCACCCCGCTGGAGAACTCCCTGACGGACCTGTGGTCCCTGCTCGCGCTCACGGTGCCGGGACTGTTCCCCTCCGCCTCCCGCTTCCTGCGCGAGTACGTGCGGCCGATCGAGTCCGGCGAGGACCCCGCCCGCATGGCCCGTCTGCGCCGCAGGATCCGCCCCTTCGTGCTGCGCCGCACCAAGGAGCTGGTGGCATCGGACCTGCCGGCCAAGCAGGAGCAGGTCGCCCGGATCCCGCTCGAGCCGGAGCACCGGGAGCTGTACGACTCGGTGCTGCAGCGCGAGCGCAAGAAGGTGCTGGGGCTGCTGGACGAGGACATGGAGCGCAGCCGGTTCATCGTCTTCCGCTCCCTGACCCTGCTGCGGATGCTGGCCCTGGACCCCTCGATCGTCGAGGGCGACTGGGGCGAGATCGCCTCCTCGAAGATGAACGCCCTGATGGGCAAGCTCGACGAGGTCCTCGCCGAGGGCCACCGGGTGCTCGTCTTCAGCCAGTTCACCTCGTTCCTGCGCCGGGTGGGCGACGAGCTGCTGGCCCGCGACGTGCCCTTCTCCTACCTCGACGGCTCCACGCGGGACCGCGCCCAGGTCATCGAGGGCTTCCGCGGCGGCGACGACCCGGTCTTCCTCATCTCCCTCAAGGCCGGCGGCTTCGGTCTCACGCTCACCGAGGCGGACTACGTGTTCCTGCTCGACCCGTGGTGGAACCCGGCCGCGGAGGCGCAGGCCGTGGACCGCACCCACCGCATCGGCCAGACCCGCACGGTGATGGTCTACCGCATGGTCGCCGAGGGGACCATCGAGGAGAAGGTGCTCGCCCTGCAGGAGAAGAAGGCGGCCCTGTTCGACGCGCTCACCGACAGCGGCGAGGCCTTCAGCCGGAGCCTCACCGCGAGCGACATCCGCGAGCTCTTCGGCGCCGACGCCCCGGCCGATCCGGACGGCCCGGCGGAGGACTAGGGCGGGGCTCAGGCGGCGGGGCTGTCCACGGGGCCGGCGCCGTAGGCGGTGGCGGTCGCGATCTCCCAGCGGCGGGCCAGCTCCTCGTCCGCGCCCGCGGCCACGGAGGCCGCGGCCCAGCGGATCGACCAGGCGCGCACGAAGCGTGCGCCCTCGGGCCCGGCCAGCCACATCGGCCCCGGGGTGGGGACCGCGTCGTGGCAGGTGCGCGACCAGCCGCCGGTGTGCGCCGCGAGGCCCAGCAGGGCGATCTCCCAGCCCAGCGCCGAGGCCCCCGGGCCGTACTGCTCGAAGACCTCCGGCCGCATCTCGCAGCGGTGGAACAGCGACATCTCGGTGGTGCCGTCGTCCTCGGGGTCCAAACGGATCAGCAGATCGTCGACGTTCGTCCCGTACTCCCAGGTCAGCGAGAGCTTGTGGGGAGCGGAGACCTCGAGGATGCCGCCTCCCGCGCCGCCGGCGGCGCGGTAGCGGCCGCCCTCGCGCAGGTCGCCGGTCACCGGGCCGTACCACTGCGCGAGCTGCGCGGGATCGGTCAGCCGCGGCCACAGCTGCGCGGGGGGCACGGCGAGGTTGGTGGTCAGCGCGAGGCGCGCCCGGACCACCTCGCCGGAGGTCTCGAACTCGACGCTGCGGCGCACCGCGTCCATCACCGCGATGGAGCCGTCCATCGTCATCCGCTCTCCTCGGTCCCGGGATCCGTCGGGGGCACGCCCGCACAGTACTGGGCCCGCGGCGGGCATGTCATCCCGCGCACGGCGGGGCGCGGGCCGGATCACGCACCGATCCCGCGGGGCGGTTCCGCGCACCCCCGGGGCGGCCCGTAGCATGGCCGTGTGAGCGCACCCGGAACCTCCCCCGCCTCGTACCCGGTCCACCTCTTCGATCTCGACGGCGTCATCACGCCGACGGCGGTCGTGCACATGCGCGCCTGGTCGGAGATGTTCGGTGCCTTCCTCGCCTCCCGAGGGATCGCGGAGCCCTACACCGATGCGGACTACTTCGCCCACGTCGACGGCAAGCCCCGCTACGACGGCGTCGCCTCCTTCCTCGCCTCCCGCGGCATCACCCTCCCCCACGGCGATCCCGCGGACCCGGCGGACCAGCCGGCGGGCGAGGAGACCGTCTGCGGCCTGGGCAACCGCAAGAACACCGAGGTGCTGCGGATGATCCGCGAGGAGGGCGTGGCCCCCTACCCCGGCACCGTCGCGTTCCTGGACGCGCTGCCGACCACCGCGCGGCTGGCGGTGGTCTCCAGCTCCCGCAACGCCGAGGAGGTCCTCGCCGGCGCCGGCCTGCGCGAGCGCTTCGAGGCGGTCGTGGACGGCAACACCGCCGCCGCGGAGGGCCTGCCCGGCAAGCCCGCCCCCGACACCTTCGTCCACGCCGCCCGCCTGCTGGGCGCGAGCCCCGCGCAGGCCGTGGTGTACGAGGACGCCGTCGCCGGGGTGCGCGCCGGTGCCGCCGGCGGCTTCGGCGCGGTGATCGGCGTGGACCGCGGCGTGGGGCACGAGGCCCTGGCCGCGGCGGGCGCTACCCTCGTCGTCTCCGATCTCGAGGAGCTCGTCGCGGATGTCGCCGCGCACGGGACCGACCCCGCCGAGGAGAAGGCATGATCCGACTGCGCAGGACCCCGCAGGACCCCGTCGACCGTCAGCACCTCCCGGTGGACGAATGGGCCCTGGTCGAGTCGCGCCCGGGCGCGACTCGACCAGGGCCCATTCGTCCACCGGGAGGTGCTGACGGTCGACGGGGTCCTGCGGGGTCCTGCGCAGTCGGATCATGCCTTCTCCTCGGCGGGGTCGGTCCCGTGCGCGGCGACATCCGCGACGAGCTCCTCGAGATCGGAGACGACGAGGGTAGCGCCCGCCGCGGCCAGGGCCTCGTGCCCCACGCCGCGGTCCACGCCGATCACCGCGCCGAAGCCGCCGGCGGCACCGGCGCGCACCCCGGCGACGGCGTCCTCGTACACCACGGCCTGCGCGGGGCTCGCGCCCAGCAGGCGGGCGGCGTGGACGAAGGTGTCGGGGGCGGGCTTGCCGGGCAGGCCCTCCGCGGCGGCGGTGTTGCCGTCCACGACCGCCTCGAAGCGCTCGCGCAGGCCGGCGCCGGCGAGGACCTCCTCGGCGTTGCGGGAGCTGGAGACCACCGCCAGCCGCGCGGTGGTCGGCAGCGCGTCCAGGAACGCGACGGTGCCGGGGTAGGGGGCCACGCCCTCCTCGCGGATCATCCGCAGCACCTCGGTGTTCTTGCGGTTGCCCAGGCCGCAGACGGTCTCCTCGCCCGCCGGCTGGTCCGCCGGGTCCGCGGGATCGCCGTGGGGGAGGGTGATGCCGCGGGAGGCGAGGAAGGAGGCGACGCCGTCGTAGCGGGGCTTGCCGTCGACGTGGGCGAAGTAGTCCGCATCGGTGTAGGGCTCCGCGATCCCTCGGGAGGCGAGGAAGGCACCGAACATCTCCGACCAGGCGCGCATGTGCACGACCGCCGTCGGCGTGATGACGCCGTCGAGATCGAAGAGGTGGACCGGGTACGAGGCGGGGGAGGTTCCGGGTGCGCTCACACGGCCATGCTACGGGCCGCCCCGGGGGTGCGCGGAACCGCCCCGCGGGATCGGTGCGTGATCCGGCCCGCGCCCCGCCGTGCGCGGGATGACATGCCCGCCGCGGGCCCAGTACTGTGCGGGCGTGCCCCCGACGGATCCCGGGACCGAGGAGAGCGGATGACGATGGACGGCTCCATCGCGGTGATGGACGCGGTGCGCCGCAGCGTCGAGTTCGAGACCTCCGGCGAGGTGGTCCGGGCGCGCCTCGCGCTGACCACCAACCTCGCCGTGCCCCCCGCGCAGCTGTGGCCGCGGCTGACCGATCCCGCGCAGCTCGCGCAGTGGTACGGCCCGGTGACCGGCGACCTGCGCGAGGGCGGCCGCTACCGCGCCGCCGGCGGCGCGGGAGGCGGCATCCTCGAGGTCTCCGCTCCCCACAAGCTCTCGCTGACCTGGGAGTACGGGACGAACGTCGACGATCTGCTGATCCGTTTGGACCCCGAGGACGACGGCACCACCGAGATGTCGCTGTTCCACCGCTGCGAGATGCGGCCGGAGGTCTTCGAGCAGTACGGCCCGGGGGCCTCGGCGCTGGGCTGGGAGATCGCCCTGCTGGGCCTCGCGGCGCACACCGGCGGCTGGTCGCGCACCTGCCACGACGCGGTCCCCACCCCGGGGCCGATGTGGCTGGCCGGGCCCGAGGGCGCACGCTTCGTGCGCGCCTGGTCGATCCGCTGGGCCGCGGCCTCCGTGGCCGCGGGCGCGGACGAGGAGCTGGCCCGCCGCTGGGAGATCGCGACCGCCACCGCCTACGGCGCCGGCCCCGTGGACAGCCCCGCCGCCTGAGCCCCGCCCTAGTCCTCCGCCGGGCCGTCCGGATCGGCCGGGGCGTCGGCGCCGAAGAGCTCGCGGATGTCGCTCGCGGTGAGGCTCCGGCTGAAGGCCTCGCCGCTGTCGGTGAGCGCGTCGAACAGGGCCGCCTTCTTCTCCTGCAGGGCGAGCACCTTCTCCTCGATGGTCCCCTCGGCGACCATGCGGTAGACCATCACCGTGCGGGTCTGGCCGATGCGGTGGGTGCGGTCCACGGCCTGCGCCTCCGCGGCCGGGTTCCACCACGGGTCGAGCAGGAACACGTAGTCCGCCTCGGTGAGCGTGAGACCGAAGCCGCCGGCCTTGAGGGAGATGAGGAAGACCGGGTCGTCGCCGCCGCGGAAGCCCTCGATGACCTGGGCGCGGTCCCGCGTGGAGCCGTCGAGGTAGGAGAAGGGCACGTCGCGGGCCAGCAGCTCGTCGCCCACCCGGCGCAGGAACGAGGTGAACTGGCTGAAGACGAGCACCCGGTGGCCCTCGGCGAGGACCTCGTCGAGCTTGCCCATCAGGGCGTTCATCTTCGAGGAGGCGATCTCGCCCCAGTCGCCCTCGACGATCGAGGGGTCCAGGGCCAGCATCCGCAGCAGGGTCAGGGAGCGGAAGACGATGAACCGGCTGCGCTCCATGTCCTCGTCCAGCAGCCCCAGCACCTTCTTGCGCTCGCGCTGCAGCACCGAGTCGTACAGCTCCCGGTGCTCCGGCTCGAGCGGGATCCGGGCGACCTGCTCCTGCTTGGCCGGCAGGTCCGATGCCACCAGCTCCTTGGTGCGGCGCAGCACGAAGGGGCGGATCCTGCGGCGCAGACGGGCCATGCGGGCGGGGTCCTCGCCGGACTCGATCGGCCGCACGTACTCGCGCAGGAAGCGGGAGGCGGAGGGGAACAGTCCCGGCACCGTGAGCGCGAGCAGGGACCACAGGTCCGTCAGGGAGTTCTCCAGCGGGGTGCCGGTCACCGCGAGGCGGAAGGGGGCGCGCAGCTTGCGGGCGGTGCGGTGGGCGGCCGTGGCGCGGTTCTTCACGAACTGCGCCTCGTCCAGGATCACCCCGTCCCAGTCCTCGGCGACGAACTCCTCCCCGTCGATCCGCAGCAGCGTGTAGCTGGTGACGACGATGTCCGCCCCCGCGATCGCGCCCGGCAGGGTGCGGCCGCGGGCCCGGGAGGTGCGGTCCACCACCCGCAGGTCGAGGTCGGGGACGAAGCGGGCGGCCTCGGCCTGCCACACCCCGAGCACGGAGCTCGGGGCGATGACCAGGAAGGGGCGGCGGGGGCCGTCCGGGTCCTCGGCCTGCTGCCGGGCGCGGACGGTCGCGACCAGGGCGAGGGTCTGCAGGGTCTTGCCCAGACCCATGTCGTCGGCGAGGATCCCGCCCAGTCGCTGCTGGTGCAGGAAGCTCAGCCAGCCCAGGCCCTCGGCCTGGTAGGGGCGCAGCCGGGCGCGGAAGCCCTCGGGCAGCTGCGGGACCGGGATCTCCTGCAGCGCGCGCAGCGCCCCGACGCCCGCGATGAAGGAGGCGGCCTCGCGGGCCTCGTCGGCCAGGGCCGAGATGTCCTCCCAGAAGTCCAGGTGCACCCGGGAGATCCGCTGGTGCTCGGGCTCCCATTCGGCCAGCGCCTCGCCCTCGGCGATCAGGCGGCGCAGGGCGTCGAGGCTCTCGTGCTCGAGGGAGAAGTAGGTGCGGTCCGGCAGCAGCAGCTTCGAGCGGCCCTCGGCCAGGGCGCGGAACAGGCTGGGGAAGGGGATGGTGCGCCCCTCGATGGTGACCTCGAAGGCCAGGTCGAACCAGTCGTGCTTGCCGGGGCTCTCCTGCTGGGTGACCCGCACCCGCGGGGCGTCCAGCAGCTCCCGGTAGCGGTGGCGCTGGCCGCTGACCTCGACCTGCACGTGGCGCAGGGCCCGCAGCCCGTCCAGCACCTGCTCGGTGAACAGGGCCGTGTCGACCCCGTGGAGGGTCTCGGTGTCCTCATGGGCGGCGGTGGGCCACAGGGTGCGCACCTCGGCGAGGACGGCGTCCTCGTGGTCGAGGTCGCGGTGGCCGCCGGTGCGGCGGTCGATGGCGACGCGGCGCTCGGGGTCGTGGTAGCGCCAGGACCAGTGCAGGCGCACCGTGTCGTCGGGGGCGTAGTCCGCGGCCAGGTGCAGGGAGGGCGCCGGGATGCCGGGCAGCGGGACCGAGGCGTCGGTGCTGGTGACGGTGATGTGCCGACGCAGGCGCGGGTAGGCCTCCCGGAAGAACTCGGGGGCGTCGGCCCGGGGGACCAGCAGCGGGGCGCCGCGGTCCAGCAGGGAGCGGATCTGCCGGGGCAGGGGGATCTCCGCCGGGGCGAGGACCAGGTCGATGCGGTCGCTCGGGGCGGCGCCGGCCCCGGTCGCCCGGCCCAGGCGCACGTCCATCACGGCGCTCTCGCCGACAGGGCGCGGCAGCAGGGCGCGGCGCCCGTCGATGCTCACGGCCACGCGCAGCTCGAGGTCCGTGCCCGCCTCGGCGTCCTGCGCGTCCTCGCCGACGGCCTCGAGGTCCAGGGAGACCCGGGCCTGCTCGGCCAGCTCCACCGTGCCCAGGCCGCCCAGCGGCACCAGCTCCACGCCCGCGGCCAGCGCCGCCTGGAGGAACTCCCAGATCAGCGGGGTGCGGATGGTCTCCAGCCAGAGGTGCTCGACGGGTCCGCGGGTGTAGCTGCGCTCGGACTCGGCGACCGTGAACAGCTGGGTGAGGGCGTCGGCGTGCGCGGCGACGTACTCCTGGTTCATGCCGCGGAACTCGAAGGTGCGCCAGGACAGGCCGCTCTTGATCCAGTTGCCGCGCTTGCCGGCGCGCAGCGGCCGGATCCCCAGGTGCAGGGGCCGCCCGGCGTGGATGTGCGCCGGGGTGGCGGGCTCGTTGCCCCAGGCGTAGTGGGTGCGCTGCAGCGGCTCGGCCTGCAGCTCGACGCCGATGGCGAGGGCCTGGCGGGGCGCCTCCTCGGCGCTCTCGGTCATGAGCGGGTCCAGCAGCTCCCGCCAGGTGGGACGGCCGGCGGCGGCCGCGACGGACTGCTCCCCGGAGGCGCGGATGCGGGAGACCGCGTACAGCACCGCCGCGGCGTGCGCACAGGAGGTCCCCGAGGAGCAGGTGCAGCGGGAGGCGACAGGGATCCACAGCTCCCCCTCCGGGCCGCGCTCCTCGGGCTCCTCGGGTCCCAGCAGCTCGAGCTGCACGTCGACGCGGCAGGCGTCGGGGGCGTCGGGCGCGGAGCCCACCGTCCCCGAGAGCACGCCGGAGGCGAGGTCCCAGGTGAGCGCGTGGACGTCGCCCTCGCGCAGCAGGATGCGCCCGCTCTGCGCCGCCTCGACGCCGGTCAGGCCGGCGATCTGGTGCTCGGGGATGCGCGGCACGCGGGAGTCATGAGGCATCCCTCCAGCGTAACGCCTGCCGGTGTCCTCCAGCAGGCCGCCGGGGACGGTGCCGCCGCGCGG
>k87-855789_pt1 | contig 10337 bp, 9 predicted proteins | sample MGYA00084031_6733416 | MGnify analysis MGYA00084031
CGGGAGCAATGTGAAGGGATCGAAGAGCTGGAAGCATTGGGCATTCAGGTGATTTGTGGTGGCCACCCCTTAACCTTGCTGGACAAACCTGTTGATTTTATTGTAAAAAACCCTGGTATTCCCTATGATCTTCCAATCATTAAGGAAGCAGTTCAGAAAGGGATTCCCGTTTTCACCGAAGTGGAAATAGGTTACCGGCTCACCTCATCCCCCATTATTGGCGTGACGGGGTCCAACGGGAAGACGACCACCACCATGATGATCCGTGAAATGTTAAAGGAAAGTGGCCTTCAAGCAAAAACGGCAGGCAATATTGGCACCGTCTTTTGTGAGGTGGCGGCCAACTCTTTAAAAAACGAGTGGTTAGTCACTGAGTTATCCAGCTTTCAGCTTCTGGGCATCCAAACCTTTCGACCCAAAATAGGCGTATTGCTTAATATATACGATGCCCACCTTGATTATCATGGATCTAAACAGGAGTACATGGCGGCTAAAGCCCGCTTGTTTATGAACCAAAGGTCATCTGATTTTGCTGTTTTAAATGCGGATCAAGATGAGACTCGAAGTTTGGTTGAACATGTGCCGGGAGAAGTGGTTTGGTTTAGTCGAAAGCAACCGGTTAAGCGAGGAGTTTATCTTGAAGAGGAATCAATCATCTATGTCGACAAGGAAGGCAGACGATGGGATATCTGTTCCCAAAAGGAGCTAAGCTTGCCAGGGATTCATAATGTGGAAAACAGTATGGCGGCAGCAGCGGCGGCTTTAGAAGCCGGAGCTTCGCTAGAAGGGGTGCAGAAAGTGCTCCGCCATTTTAAGGGAGCCGCCCACCGACTTCAGTTTGTTAGAGAGTGGAGAGGGGTCTCATATTACAATGATTCTAAGGCCACCAATGCATTAGCCACCCGGCGGGCCATTGAGTCCTTTGACGGTTCTGTCATCCTAATTGCCGGTGGTTTGGATAGGGGCGAGGACTTTAATGTGTTAGAGGATCTATTTCGTTCCAAACTGAAAGCACTCATTGTTTATGGCCAGACGGCACCTAAGTTGGCCCTTGTAGGAGAAAAGGCAGGGGTAAAACCGATAGTTCACGTCGATAATGTTAAAGAAGCCGTAGAGCAGGCACGCATGATTGCTGATGAAGGGGATACCGTTCTTCTGTCTCCTGCGGCTGCTAGCTGGGATCAATTTGATTCATTTGAAGAGCGGGGAGACATGTTTATCCAATGCGTGCATATGCTTAAATAAGAGCGGACACGCTTAAATTTTTGAAGATGTTGAGGTGTTACCCTTGCCTAAACGTGCCACCCCCGACTTTATCATCATTTTTTGCACCCTCGCCTTGTTAAGTATTGGCATACTGATGGTGTATAGTGCCAGTGCTGTCCTTTCTTATCACAAATTTGGTGATTTTTACTATTACGCTAAACGGCAGCTTCTGTTTGCCGGTTTGGGCATCGTCTCCATGTTTATCGTGATGCAGATCGATTACTGGGTCTGGCGTCGTTGGGCTAAAGCAGGGCTGATTTTTTGCTTTATTCTCCTCATCCTGGTTCTCATCATAGGCGTAGAGCGGAATGGCTCAAAAAGTTGGATCGGCTTTGGTTCCTTTTCTATTCAACCGGCGGAATTTATAAAGATCTGGATGATCATATTCCTGGCCAGTTTCCTGTCGTATCGTCAAAAATATATGGGCTCCTTTTTTAAGGGACTGCTGTTACCTCTGGGACTGGTTGGTTTAGCCTTCGGTCTTATCATGCTACAGCCCGATTTGGGGACGGGGGCCGTATTGGTGGCCACCTCGGTCACCATGTTGTTTATGGCGGGGGCTCGCATTTGGCATTTAGGACTATTAGGTTTGGCGGGAGTAGCAGGACTGGCGGGATTAATAATTGCCGCTCCCTATCGGATTGCTCGGATTACAGCTTTTCTTGACCCTTGGCAAGATCCTTTGGGCGCTGGCTATCAAATTATTCAGTCCCTCTACGCCATCGGTCCTGGAGGACTAATGGGCTTGGGTTTGGGGATGAGCCGCCAGAAGTTTTACTATCTTCCAGAACCTCAAACCGATTTCATTTTTGCCATTTTAGCGGAAGAATTGGGATTTTTGGGGGGGTCACTCATCTTAACCCTCTTTGCCCTCTTAGTGTGGAGGGGGTTTAGAACGGCCATTTGTGCCCCAGACTTGTACGGCAGCCTGTTAGCCGGTGGCATTGTCGCCATGATTGCCATTCAAGTGGTGATCAACATTGGTGTGGTAATCGGCTTGTTTCCTGTCACAGGAATCACCCTGCCTCTTTTAAGTTACGGTGGTTCATCTTTAACAATTATGCTCACTGCGCTAGGATTGCTGTTAAATATATCCCGTTTTGCTCAAAGCAGGTGATAATCGTGAAGGTGATTGTCAGCGGGGGAGGAACTGCCGGCCATGTTTATCCCGCCTTAAGCATTGTGAATAAGCTGAAGGAGCATCATCCTGATGCTCAGTTTCTTTATATTGGAACCAAAAGCGGCTTGGAAGCGGAAATTGTGAAGCAGGCTGGGATACCGTTTGAAGCCATTCAAGTATCTGGGCTTAAACGGAAAATCAGCATGGATAATATAAAAACGTTGTGGCAGTTTATAACCGCTATTCGTCATTCCAAGCGGTTGATTAAACGCTTTAAACCTGAGATCGTGATCGGCACAGGCGGATATGTATCAGGGCCTGTTGTTTATGCAGCCAGCAAGTTAGGCATCCCCACTTTAATTCATGAACAAAACGTGGTTCCTGGACTGGCCAATCTATTTTTAAGCCGCTATGTCTCGGCTGTGGCCGTCTCCTTTGAGGAGTCCAAAGGTCAGTTTCGGCATCCTAACATTATCGTAACAGGCAATCCCCGGGCCTCGGAAGTGGTGCGCAGGGATGGAAAAAAGGTGAGAGAAGAGTTGGGACTGGCGGCGGATCAAAAATTGGTATTAATTGTGGGGGGAAGCAGGGGGGCTGAAGCGATCAACCAAGCCTTTCTTCAAATGGCCGATAAAATCAAGGAAAGGCCTGATTGTCACTTTCTTTTTATTACCGGACACAATCATTTTGACCGGATAAACAAGCAATTGGAGCCGATTATAAGCCAATCCCGTAATCTAACCGTTAAGCCGTTTATTTACAATATGCCTGATGTACTTGCGGCTACGGATTTAATCGTTAATCGAGCAGGCGCTTCATTTCTGGCCGAACTTACGGCTTTGGGCATTCCCTCCATATTGGTACCGTCTCCCTATGTAACCAATAACCATCAAGAAAAAAATGCCCGTTGGCTGGAGAAAGAAGGAGCCAGTTACGTCATTTTAGAGAAAGATTTGAGCGGCTCCCGCTTATGGGAAACAATTATAAAGATTATTGACAATCCCAGCCTCAGGGTTACAATGAATAAAGCATCGTTAAGGTTAGGCAAACCTGATGCTCAAGAACAGCTGTATCGATTGATCCTTAATTTGATAGAGCGATCCTAACCTTATACCTTATGATAGAAACACTCTTTCCGCCCACTTTAACCTCATCACTGGTCACACTGGGCACTTACCTACATATACTGAGAATGCGCAGCATGAGCATGAATGATCTGGAGGTAAATAATGAATGATTTCAACAAGGTAAAAGAAGCTTTGGACCTACTAAACGTGGGTAAAGTGTGGCTAAATGAACCGCTGAGCAAGCATACAACTTTAAAAGTTGGCGGTCCTGCCGATATAATGATACAACCTTTTCACAAGGAAGGTTTAATTCAGACTGTTAGATACCTAACCAGTCAGCATATTCCCTGGATCGCAATAGGGCGAGGCTCCAATCTGCTGGTGCGAGACGGAGGCATACGCGGCGCTGTCATCAAACTGGGCAAAGGATTGGATGCCCTAACTATTGAGGAGGACAAAGTCACGGTGGGTGCTGGCTTTTCCATGATCAAGCTGGCCACCATTGTGGCTCAGCATGGATTGAGCGGTTTGGAATTTGCCGGTGGGATTCCAGGAACTGTAGGGGGCGCCGTATATATGAATGCGGGAGCCCACGGCTCCGATATTTCCTCAGTCTTAGAAAACGCTCAAATCCTGTTTACCGACGGGGAAATACGGGTTTTGGATAAGGAGGAACTTAACTTTTCGTATCGCACGTCCTGTTTGCAAGGGGAAAGGAAAGGCATTTGTTTGGAAGCCTGTTTTAAATTAAAGAAAGGAAACCGGGATGAGATTTTGGCTAAGATGACAGCTAATAAAAATTATCGTCGCCAAACTCAACCTCTCCAACAGCCGTGCTGTGGTAGTGTTTTTAGAAACCCTACGCCTTATTCTTCTGGTCGGTTGATTGAAGAGTCGGGATTAAAAGGCTTCCGTGTGGGAGATGCTCAGGTTTCAACCAAGCATGCCAACTTTATTGTCAATTTGGGACAGGCCAAAGCAAGGGATGTTTTAACTTTAATTGAGCACATTCAGAAAACGGTTTATCAAAACTATGGGATTCATCTGCAGCGCGAGGTGGAAGTGATTGGTGAAGAGTAATTTTTCTCTTGGACTGGATGTCGTTTGATATGGATGGAGAAATGGATATGAATGGTCAAAAAACACCCGTTGAAGAGCGAATTCCTAAAATAAGGCAGCTTAAGCCACCCAAAGCAAACAGAGGCTTGATTGCGCTTGCCCTGCTTTTTTTTGTTGTGCTGCTTTTGGTCATCTATTTTCAATCTGATTTATCCCGTTTACAGGGAGTGATCATTGAAAATAATGATTTGCTCAGTGAGGATGACGTGCTAAAAGCAGCGGGACTCAAACCGGGTATCTCCTACTTTGATTTTAAAACGAAGGAGATAAAAAAGCGCATTGAGCAGATGCCTCAAGTTGAAACAGCTGAAGTGAAACGGCAGTTGCCCAACCGCCTCTTGATCAAGATCAAAGAATATCCGGTTGTGGCGATTTGGCTGAAAGAGGGTGCTTTATATCCTGTCTTGAGCAACGGTGTTATTGATGAAAAAGAATATAAGAAGCGGATGATACAGCATCCCATTTTAAATGACTGGCCTCATCAGGACGGTATAAAAGAATTGAGCCGTGAACTGGCGCTGCTTTCTCCCTCGCTAACCCACTTGATTTCGGAAATTGTGCTCTCTCCTTCCATGTCGGACCCATATCGCTTAACGGTATATATGGTGGATGGGTTTGAAGTGGTGACCTCCATCCGTCAATTTAGTCAGAATATGAGTTGGTATCCTTACATCAGAGACCAACTGTTAGCTGAAGGAAAAAATGATAGCGTGATCTATCTATTAGACGGTAAATGGGCTGAACAGCCGGTGGAAGATGGGTTAGATGAGCAGGTGGAAGAAGGAGATGATAGTGAGCAAGATGAAGATTAGAAGGATCAGGATATATCTCTTGTTAACGGTGGTTTTGGCCTGCGCAGGTTACCTCATCTCGTTTTCCTATCAGTACACGCAGGAAAATAGCCCAAATTTGCTTCCTGGCGAAAATAACACCTATTGGCATGAAGAAGATCAACTGCGGGAAAAGTTGGCAGAAGTTAGCCTAGAAAATCTGGAGCTGGAGGAGCAGTTAAAAACATTGCAGCAACAAGTGAATGAGAAGGAAGCGGAAGTGGCACAATTTGAGCGGCAGTTGTCGGTCATCTATGGTGAATTGGAAACGTATCGGTTATTATCCGGTGTTTTGGAAGGAAAGGGTCCTGGCGTAATTGTCACCTTGGAAGATCGGCATTACGATGAGGCAAGTGATCCCAATGAGTACATTGTGCACGAACAGGATGTGCGCGGTGTAGTCAATGAATTATTGGCTGCAGGTGCAGAAGGGATTAGCATCAATGGTCAACGCTATGTCCAAAGGACAGCGATCCGTTGCGTCGGTCCCACCATTATTGTAAATGATGTGAAGTCAACGGCCCCCTTTGAGATTGCAGCCGTCGGAGAACCTGACACCTTGTATAACGCCTTGCATATGCCAGGCGGCTATGTGGATGTTTTGGAATCATGGGGGATCAGTGTGAAAGTGGAAAAAAAGGATGAGATCATACTGCCCGCATATGTGGGTGATTTATAATGGACAAGCCCAAAAAAACGTGGATCATCCTGTCGGTTATCTGCTTCATGATCGGGTTTATGTTGGCTGTTTTATATACCACCACCGATACAAGTCAACCTGGAGAAACGAGAGGACTGAACGATTTACGCATAGAACTGCAAAGAGAAAGGGAACGAACCACTGCCTTGCTGGCTGAGATTAGAAAAAACACGGATCTGCTCCATCAATATGAATCAACCCATCTGGGTGATCAACGTGATCCGGTAGAGGTGATGGAAAAGGAGAGGGATCGACTTAAAGCAGTGATCGGTTTAGATGCAGTGGAAGGGAAAGGATTTGTGATCCGTCTCATTCCACGCCCAAAAGCTCAGTTGTCCCTTGCGGACCATCATGCCCTCATCTATGACGAAGATTTACGGCTCATTGTGAATGAATTAAACGCTTATGGGGCGGAAGCCATCGCCATCAATGGGCAGAGAATTATCGTCACCACGGCCATTCGCAATGTGGAGGACCGCATTTTGGTCAACACTCGTCCTCTATCACCTCCTTATGAATTTTCCGTGATTGGAGACCCCGCCATGCTGATTCCCGCCTTAAAACTTGCCGGCATAGAAGAGTATTTTAAAGTGATTAATTATCAAGTGGTGTTTGAGGAGAAAGAAAAAATTGTGATCCCCGCCTATCAGCAAAAGATAACTCTTCGGTATTTAGAGCCCGTTAAGGAGGATAAAGAATGAAATGGCTTCCAGTGATTGGGCTAGTACTTGGGATATTACTTGGGCTATCCACCAATGTAACCATTCCACCCGCCTATGCCAACTACCTTTCCATTGCCGTATTGGCCGCTTTAGACACATTATTTGGGGGTGTCCGGGCATACTTGCAAAATGCCTTTGATATCGGGGTGTTTGTCTCCGGTTTTTTCTTCAATACAATGCTGGCGGTCGGCCTTGCCTTTTTAGGTGTTCACCTCGGCATTGACCTTTATCTGGCTGCTATATTTGCTTTTGGTGTCCGCCTGTTTAACAACATTGCTATCATTCGGCGTGCACTGATCAATAAACGAGTTGGTAAAACTTCCCAGTAAAAGAAAGTAAAAAAGTTTATTGATAAAAAAAGGGAATGTCATAAAGATGTTGAATTAAGATATTATGTACTTTTTCTATGGTAGATCATGGCAACTGAGCGTTAACTGAAGGAGGTGCCGCAGAAGAGATGAGCGGTTATGTTATCAGTTTAGATATAGGGACGTACATGGTACGAGCAGTGATTGCAGAAATGGCCAACAATGCGATTAACATCGTGGGCGTAGGCACCAGTCGTTCGGAGGGAATCAAAAAGGGTGCGATTGTGGACATAGATTTAACGGTTCAATCGATTCAGGAGGCTGTTCAGCAGGCGGAGCGGATGGTTGACGTTAAAATTGAAGACGTTTTTGTGGGTATCGCTGGCAATCATATCCAGTTATTGCCTAGTAAAGGCGTCGTCGCTGTTTCCAGTTCGGATCGAGAAATTGGTGAAGAAGACATTATGCGGGTGATCGATGCCTCCAAAGTGATGGCCTTGCCTCCTGAACGGGAAATTATTGATGTGGTTCCCCAGCAATTTATTGTTGATGGGCTGGATGGGATTAGCGATCCCCGCGGAATGATTGGCGTTCGTCTTGAAATGGAAGGGATAATTGTAACAGGTGCCAAAACGGCCATCCACAATTTGATACGATGTATTGAACGGGCCGGTCTATCGGTTGCGGGGATATTTTTACAGCCCCTGGCGACAAGCACTGTGGCACTGACGAAAGATGAGAAGGCGCTGGGCATCGCATTGGTGGATATGGGTGCGGGTCAAATGACCGTTAGCTTATTTGAAAACGGCAGTTTGGTTAATACCAGTGTCATCCCCATTGGGGGAGAATACGTCACCAATGATATTGCGATAGGACTTAAAACCCAAAGTGAAGTGGCTGAACAGATTAAGATTAAACACGGATGTGCTCTGATCGAAGAAGCCCTTGAAGATGAAACATTTTCAGTCCCCAGGATTGGCAGCAATGAACATAAAGAATATAACCAGGTGGATCTGGCCCATATTATTGAGCCTCGCTTGGCCGAAATGTTTGAGCTCGTTCAGAAAGAAATTAGGAAAATGGGCTATCAGGAAGTACCAGGCGGCTATGTCTTAACGGGTGGCGTGACCGCTATGCCTGGCATTCAGGAGTTGGCTCAGTCGGTTTTACAAAATGCTGTGCGCATCGCTGCTCCTGAATATATCGGGGTAAGGGAACCGCATTATACAGCAGCAGTAGGTTTAATCCGCTATGCGTTTCAAAATTTACGTCAAGCGGAAAAAGAAGTAGCAGCCAGTACGCAGTCTCAAGGAAAGCTGCGACTGGTCGGTGAGTCCAATCATCAAGGGCAGCAAGGAACCAAGCAGAGTGTGAGAGAGAAGGTAAAAAGCTGGTTTAGAGAATTTATATAGTAAAACAATTAACTACATTGAGGGGAAGTTAGGAGGAGCAATCTATATGTTGGAGTTTGAAATGGAAACGCAACCGTTCGCCCGCATCAAAGTGATCGGGGTCGGCGGTGGTGGCGGTAATGCAGTGAACCGAATGATTGAAACTGGTGTGCGGGGTGTAGAGTTTATTACCGTTAATACGGATGCTCAAGCGTTGCAACTTTCACGGGCTGAACATAAAATTCAAATCGGTGCCAAGCTAACCCGGGGATTGGGAGCTGGAGCCAATCCTGAAGTGGGTAAAAAAGCGGCTGAGGAGAGTCGGGAACAGCTTGAGAACGTATTAAAGGGTGCTGATATGGTCTTTGTCACGGCAGGAATGGGTGGTGGCACCGGAACAGGGGCGGCCCCCATTATTGCTGAAGTGGCCAAGGAACTTGGGGCGCTTACCGTTGGCGTCGTAACCCGTCCCTTTACTTTTGAAGGTCGTCGTCGGGCTCTTCATGCAGCCCAGGGAATCGACAATTTGAAAGAAAAAGTGGACACACTGATCGTGATACCCAATGATCGGTTGTTGGAAATTGTGGATAAAAACACGCCGATGCTGGAGGCTTTTAGAGAGGCCGATAATGTACTCCGTCAAGGTGTGCAAGGTATATCTGATTTGATTGCCGTTCCAGGACTGATTAACCTGGACTTTGCTGATGTGAAGACCATTATGACGGAAAAAGGATCTGCCTTGATGGGAATAGGGGTTGCTTCTGGAGAGAACCGAGCTGTTGAAGCAGCCAAAAAAGCAATTATGTCCCCCCTTCTGGAATCTTCCATTGATGGGGCCAAAGGCGTCTTGCTCAACATTACGGGAGGGACCAACCTCTCGTTGTATGAGGTGAATGAAGCAGCCGATATTGTGGCCGCCTCCTCTGATGCGGAAGTGAATATGATTTTTGGTGCAGTGATCAATGAAGAAATGAAAGAAGAAATTATGGTTACTGTTATTGCCACTGGTTTTGATGATCAGCCTCAAACGGATCATTCGTCACCAAGTGAATTGAATAAGGAACGCGGCGGTACGGTTCCCCCCTTACAACAACGTATGGAGCAAAAAGAAGGACACGTGGTTAATTCTTCTCTAAATGAACATGATCTGGATATCCCCACATTTTTGAGAAACCGGATGCGCCGTAAATAATCCAGAGGATCTTCTCCTGGACTGTCCCCTCATCATGGGGACTTTTTTTTGAGATCTGCTTCTTGGCCAGCGAACATCTGCAATCGATTTTGAATAGTTTAGTATAGGCGGCTACCTAGCTTGAAAAAGGAGTGGATCTCGATTGAGTGGCATCACAGGATGGGTTAAATTTAACGATGATCCCCAGGATTTAAAGCGCTCAATTTTAACCAAAATGGTTGACACCCTCTCCAGACGAGGCCCTGATGGACGGTGGCTCTGGGTGGATGAACACGTCGCCCTGGGACAGGCACATCTTATGTTACGGGAAGATGAAGACGATAAACAGCCGATGCACCTTCATTTCAATGGTCAAAAGTGGTCCATCATTTTTAATGGAGCCCTGTACAATAGCAATGAGCTTAGGGAAGAGTTAGAAAGGGAAGGGGTTACCTTTAGTTCTCAGACTGACACCGAAGTGTTGGTTAAAGCTTATGGGCGTTGGGGGACCAATTGTTTAAGCAAGCTAAACGGCATCTTTGCCTTTGCCATTTGGAATGACCGGGAACACACCCTTTTTATGGCCAGGGATCGATTGGGTGTAAAACCGCTTTTTTATACGGAAAAAGAGGGAGCCTTAATC
>k87-1430121_pt1 | contig 10332 bp, 6 predicted proteins | sample MGYA00084031_6733416 | MGnify analysis MGYA00084031
GCGCTGCAGCGGGACGTCATGGAGCTCCTCTTGGCCAACGTGCGGGTGCCGGAGGAACGCCGGGGCGACCTGGAGGCCCAGGTGGCGGCCAACCGCCGGGGCGCCGCCCGCCTGACCGAGCTGGCGGCGAAGTACGGCCCGGAGACGGCGGAGGCCTGGATGCGGGAGCTCCTGGACTACACCGAGCGCATGACCCGGGCGCTCATCGCGTCGCTTCCCCGGGGCAGCTACACCTTCGCCGACTGCATTGAAGACGACGGCCTGGGCAGCGGTCCTCTCCCCATCCGGGTGCGGGTGGACCTCCTCGGCGACCGCGCCGTCGTCGACTTCACCGGCACCGCCCCGCAGACGGCGGGCCCCCTGAACTGCCCCAAGGCGGTGACGGTCTCGGCGGTGGCCTACGTCTTCCGCTGCCTGACCGATCCCGAGACGCCCGCCAACGCCGGCGCCTTCCGGGCTTTCGAGGTGGTGGTCCCCGAGGGGACTCTCCTCCACGCGCGGCCTCCCGCGCCCGTCGCCGGGGGCAACGTCGAGACGTCCCAGCGGGTGGTGGACGTGGTCCTGGGAGCCCTGGCGCAGGCCGCGCCCGGCAGGATCCCCGCGGCCAGCTGCGGCACCATGAACAACGTGGTGGTCGGCGGGTACGACCCGCGCCGCGGCAGCGCCTTCACGTACTATGAAACGCTGGGCGGAGGGATGGGAGCGCACGCCCGCGGCCCCGGGCTCTCCGCCGTGCAGACGCATATGACCAACACCAAGAACACGCCCGTCGAGGCGCTGGAGCACGCCTATCCCCTGCGGGTGCGCCGGTACTGCATCCGCACGGGCAGCGGCGGCCGGGGCGCGTATTCCGGCGGCGACGGGCTGGTGCGCGCGCTGGAGGCGCTGGTCCCGTGCAAGGCGGCGCTGCTCACCGAGCGGCGGATCACCCGGCCCTACGGCCTGGCCGGCGGGGAGCCGGGTACGCCCGGTGAAAACCTCCTGTGGCCCGCCGGCGCGCAGGCGCCCATCTCCCTTCCGGGAAAGGTTGAGGTGGAGTTGAATCCAGGCGACATCCTCGAAATCCGCACTCCGGGCGGGGGCGGCTACGGCAGGGCCGCGGAGCGCCCATGACCCGCCGCCCGGCGCTGGTGATCGGAGTCGACACCGGCGGCACGTTCACCGACTTCATGGCGATCCTGCCGGACGGCCGGCTCGTCGCCCACAAGCGGCTGTCGACGCCCGAAGATCCCGCCCAGTCCGTCCTCGAAGGCCTTGACGAGCTTCTGGAAATGCTGGGCATCGAGCCCGCCGCGGGCAAGTCCGGGCCGGTCCGCCTGGTGCACGGCTCCACCGTGGCCACCAACGCCGTCCTGGAGCGCAAGGGGGCTAAAACCGGCCTCTTGGTCACCGAAGGCTTCCGCGATCTCCTCCTGATCGGCAGGCAGGACCGCCGGGCGCTCTATGACCTCACGCCGGCGGCGCCCGAACCGCTGATCCCCCGGGAGCTCTCCCTGGAGGCGGTGGAGAGGACCGGCGCCGGGGGCGAGGTGGTGGTGCCCTTGGACGAAGCTTCCGTCCAGCGGGCGGCCGGCGCGTTCGCAAAGGCCGGGGTCGAATCGGTGGCCGTGGTCTTCTTGCACAGCTACGCCTCCCCCGGCCATGAGCAGCGAGCGGCGGAGCTCCTCAGGGAGCGGGGCTTTTTCGTCTCGGCCTCCCACGAGGTCCTGCCCGAACACCGGGAATACGAAAGAGCCAGCACCACCGCGCTCAACGCCTACGTCTCCCCGGTCATGCAGCGCTACCTTCGGCGCCTCAGCGCCGCGGCGGCCGCCCGCGGGCTGGGGTCCCTGCGGGTGATGCAGTCCAGCGGCGGTGTCACCGACGCCTCGGCCGCAGGCCGGTGGGCCGTGCACACCATCCTGTCCGGCCCGGCGGGAGGCGTGGTGGGGGCGCTCCAGGCGGCGCGGGAAGCCGGTTTCGCATACATCATCACGCTGGACATGGGCGGCACCTCCACCGACGTCTCGCTGCTTCCGGGCGAGCTCAAGGTGACCACGGAGAGCGAAATCGAAGGGTACCCGGTGCGCGTGCCGGTGCTGGACATCCACACGGTGGGCGCGGGCGGCGGCTCCATCGCCTGGATCGACGCCGGCGGAGCGCTCCGGGTGGGACCGCGGAGCGCCGGGGCACGGCCCGGGCCCGCCTGCTACGGCCGGGGCGGGCGCGAGCTCACCGTGACCGACGCCAACCTCCTCCTCGGGCGGCTCCCGGCGGAGTGGTTCCTGGGCGGCCGGATGAAGCTGGACGTGGCGGCGGCCTGGGAGGCCGGCCGCAGGCTCGCGGGCGCTCTCGGCGCGACCGTGGAGGACGCGGCCTACAGCACCCTCCAAGTGGTGGCGTCCAACATGGAGCGGGCGATCAAGAAGATCTCCGTCGAGCGAGGCTTTGACCCGCGCGAGTTCGCGCTGGTCGCGTTCGGCGGCGCGGGAGCGCTGCACGCCTGCGAGCTGGCCCGCGCCCTCTCGATCCCGCGCGTGCTGGTGCCGGCCCATCCCGGCGTCCTCTCCGCGCTGGGCATGGCCGTCTCCGACGTCGTGAAGACCTACGTCCAAGGGCTTCTCGGCCCCCTGGACGAAAGGCGGGCCGCCGCCCTCCAAAAGGCCGCGGCCGAACTGGTCCGGCGGGCCCAGGCCGACCTGGACCAGGAAGGCATCCCCGCCGCTGACCGCGCCTTTCACCTCTGGGTGGACCTTCGCTTCGGCCGCCAGTCGTTCGAGCTCTCCATCCCCGCTCCCGGGCTCCTGGAGGCGGAACCGCCCCGGCTTCTGGATGACCTGGCCGCAGGCTTTCACCGGGAACACGTGCGGGCCTACGGGTACACCAGCCCCGACCAGCCCATCGAGGTGGTGGCCGTCCGCCTCCGGGCCGAAGGGCGGACGGGCCCGCGGCCCACCAGGCCGCTGGCGCTGCAGCAGGGCACCCCCCGGCCGGTCCAGGCTCTCAAGGCCCGCTTCGCCGCGGGCGTGCTGCAGACGCCGGTCTTTCGGAGAGACCAGCTAGGGGCCGGTGCTGAAATTCCTGGCCCGGCGGTGATCGTCGAACCCCACGCCACGGCGGTGGTCCCGCCGGGGGATCTCTGCCGGGTCCACCCGCTGGGCGCGCTGGTGATCGAGATCGGCGGCGCTTCCGATAAAAGGGATTTGTGAGATCCTGTCAAAGAGAAAAAAGATAGGACGCTTCCACCGACGTTCGCGAACGGCCCACCCCCGCGCCGGCCTGCGGCGCAACGCTTTTCATCACGCCTTTGGTTCTGAGTCACGTTTACGGAAGGGGAGTACGACTGTGTCCAACGCCGAAAAAGTCGCTTTTGGACTCGAAGGCGTCATCGCCCTCGAAACGGAGCTCTCCCTGGTGGAGGGTGCCACGGCCAATTTGTATTACAGAGGGTACCACATCGACGACCTCGTGGAGCACGCGACCTACGAAGAGGTCGTCTATCTGCTCTTTAACGGCGATCTGCCCTCCGAAGCGGAGCTGGCGGAGTTCAAGCGGACCCTCGCCCGGGAGCAGCAGGTGCCGGAGCCCGTCATCGCGCTCCTCCGTTCGCTGCCCAAGGGCGCGGCGCCGATGGCGATGCTGAGGACAGCAGTCTCCGCCCTCGCCCATTACGATCCTGAAGCCGAAGACAACTCGCTGGAGGCCAACTTCCGCAAGGCCATCCGCTTGACGGCGCAGGCGCCGGTGCTGGTGGCGGCCATCGGCCGGATCATCCAAGGCAAGGAGCCGATCCCGCCCAAGGACGGGCTGAGCATCGCGGCCAACTTCATCTACATGCTCAACGGCGAAGAAGGCTCGGAGGTGGCCGTCAAGACGCTGGACACCGCGCTGATCCTCCACGCGGAGCACGGCCTCAACGCCTCGACCTTCGCCGGCCGGGTGACGGTCTCCACCCTTTCGGACATCTACTCCGCGGCCACTTCGGCTGTAGGCACCCTGAAGGGCCCGCTCCACGGCGGCGCCAACGAGGCGGTCATGAAGATGCTGCTTGAGATCGGCACCCCGGACCGGGCGGAAAGCTACGTCCGGGAAAAGCTGGCCCGCAAGGAGCGGATCATGGGCATCGGCCACCGGGTGTACAAGAACGGCGATCCCCGGGTGAAGCATCTCAAGCGCCTTTCCCAGGAGCTCAACCGGGAGAAGGGGACGTACCACTGGGTGGAGATCTCCGAGCGCATCGAAAAGATCATGCAGGAGGAGAAGGGGCTCCTGCCCAACGTCGACTTCTACTCCGCGTCGGCCTACTACGCTCTGGGCATCCCCCCCGAGCTCTACACGCCCATCTTCGCCGCGAGCCGCATGTCGGGGTGGACGGCCAACTTCCTCGAGCAGTACCGGGAGAACCGGCTCATCCGGCCGCGCGCGGCGTACGTCGGCCCGCGCGACCGCAAGATCCAGAAGTAGCGGGCGAATGCTCGAACGAATGCGGCGGGGCGGCCTGCGGGCCGTCCCGCTTTTACTTTGAGGCCGGCGCAGCCGTCACGACGCGCGGCTTCCTCTTCCGGGTCCCCCGGCTCGTTCTCGAGGCCGTTCGAAGCGGAACTCTCGCCCGGAAGAGGGAGCCCGGGACCACGAGGCGAATGGTGGGGGAGTGCGTGTACACGCCTGCGCATGAGAGGATTCACGGGAGCGTGGTCGTGCCGTGAGCAGCGCCGTGCGCTCGTCGCGCTCGCCCTGGAGCGGGCCGGCGGCCGCCGCCGTCGAGATCATTCCGCCTTCCCGGCCGTACGACGCGGACATCACCGTCCCGGGCTCCAAGAGCTTTACCAACCGGGCGCTCCTCATCGCCGCCATGGCCCGAGGGCGCTCCATCGTCAAAGGCATCCTGAAAAGCGACGATTCGTACTGGATGATCGACTCCCTGCGCCGGCTGGGCATCGACATCCGGCTGGACGGCGAGACCGCGGAGATCCAAGGGTGCGAAGGCACATGGCCCAATCCCTCCGCAGAGCTCTTCGTCGGCTCGGCGGGCACGTCCGCCCGCTTCCTCCCCGGGGCGCTGGCCGCGGCGCCGCGGGGCGCCTGGATCGTCGACGGTTCCGACCAACTGCGAGGCCGTCCCATCGCGCCGCTGCTCCAGGCCCTGCGCGAGCTGGGCGGCCGGATCGAGCCGCTCCACGGCGACGACAGCCTGCCCGTGCAGGTGCAGGGAGGCGGGCTCTCGGGCGGCCGGGTGCGCATTTCGGGAAGAGTCTCCAGCCAATACGTGAGCGGGCTGCTCATCGCTGCACCTTACGCCGACGGCCCCGTCACCGTCCAGCTCGAGGACGACCTGGTGCAGCCCGCGTACGTCGGCATCACCATCCAGCTGATGCGGGCCTTCGGGGCCCGGGTGGAACACGCCCCCGGCTACCGGGAGATCCACGTCCATCCCGGCCCGTACCAGGGCCGGGAGATCACCCTGGAGGCGGACGCGTCCAGCGCCTGCTACTTCCTGGCCCTGCCCGCGCTGGCTCCGGGGCGGGTGCGGGTGACCAACGTGGGCACGGCGTCGCTCCAGCCGGACGCCCGCTTCGTCGACGTGCTGGAGACCCTCGGGGTCACCGTCCGGCGGAGCGCCCACTCCCTCGAGACCGAGCGGGCTCCCGGATCCGCCAAGCTCAAAGGGGACCTCACGGTGGACATGAAGCCCATGTCCGACCAGGCGCTCACCCTCGGCGTCCTGGCCGCGTTCTGCGACGGGCCCGTCACCGTCACCAACGTGGGCCACATCCGCAAGCACGAGTCCGACCGGATCGCGGCGCTCCGGGAGAATCTCTCCCGCATGGGGGCCCGTGTCGACGAGCGGGAGGACTCGTTCACGGTATACCCTGCGCCGCTCCACGGCGCCGTGATCCACACCTACGACGACCACCGCAACGCCATGGCCTTTGCCCTGGCCGGCACGGCGGTGCCCGGCGTGCGGATCCTCGATCCCGGCTGCGTCTCCAAGACGTTCCCCGGCTTTTTCGAGACGCTGGCGCGGCTTGGGGTGGGCCTCCGGTTTCACCCGTGACCCCCGCCGGCGTCCCCTCCCTCCTTCCGGTTCGAGCCTAGCTCGGCCTGTCGAAAAACAGTAACCACATTTTTCATAATCGTCCTATTCACCGTGTTTATTGTCACTCTGCGGGTGATTTTGAATTGGAGGCGATGCGGCGGCCGCTCCGCGGTGTTCTCGGTGCGCTCGAGAACCCGCGGGAAGTTCCGGCCGCATCCTGCCGGGACGCCGGCCCGGCCGTAAGTCAAAGCGGAGCGGCAGTGGAGAGAGAAGTGCCGCAGGCGGCCCAGAACGCGCTAAATCCCGTGCTCAAAGTGGTGGAACAGATCGCCGAACCGCTGATGGTCCACCAGAAGGGCATCAAGAAGAGCGAAGCGTACCAGCGCGCGCACCAAGCCGCACGGACAGTGGGAATCCCCGCCGACTTCCTGGAACGCTACCCGTTCGAGCTGAGCGGCGGGATGCGGCAGCGGGTCACCATCGCCATGGCCCTGGCAGCGGAACCGGATCTCGTGGTCCTGGACGAGCCCACCTCCGCCTTGGACGTGCTCACCCAGGCCAACCTCATGAACCTGCTGAAGCGGATCAAGCAGGAGTACGGGACGACCTTCATCTTGATCACCCACGCTGAGGGAGGACAAGGAGCTGGAGTTCATCCCGGGGCAGCCTCCCTCGCTCATCGACCCGCCCAAGGGCTGCCGCTTCGCCGACCGCTGCCCCTTGCGCTTTGACCGGTGCCAGGCGGAGCCGCCCACCGTGGAAGTGGAACCCGGCCAATACGTCAAGTGCTGGCTGTACGAAGAGGGATACCATGGCTGACGAAGCGCTGCTGCACGTCAAGGACCTGCTGGAGGACGTGAAGCTCTTCCCGGTGGAGGACTTCTTGAACAAGTTCCCGCACCAGCTCAGCGGCGGCCAGCAGCAGCGGCTGGTCATCGCGCGGGCCATCATTCTCGAGCCGCAGATGATCGTGGCGGATGAGCCCGTCTCCATACTGGACGCTTCGGTCCGCATCGAGATCCTCCAGCTCTTGGGCCGCATCCAGCGGGAGTACAACCTGGGGATCATCTACATCACCCACGACGTGTCGACGGTGCGCTACTTCTCCCAGCGCATCTTCGTCATGTACGGCGGGACCGTGGTCGAGCAGGGAGAGGCCAACGAGCTGGTCAAGAACCCCAAGCACCCCTACACCCGGGCGCTCCTTGCCGCCATCTCCGACCCGGACGCGCAGAACGCGCGCCGGTTCAAGGACGTGCCGCCGGGCGAGCCGCCCAGCCTCTTGCATCCCCCGGCCGGATGCCGCTTCCATCCCCGCTGCGTCGAGGCCATCGCCGGGCGCTGCGACGCGGAGGCGCCGGGGCTCAGCGGTTGTAGCCGGGCCGGATCTCGGTGCCGGGGTAGTAGTGCGCCAGGATCTCCTCGGCCCGCCATCCCTCCTCCGCCATGCCGGCGGCGCCGAACTGCGACATTCCCACCCCGTGGCCAAATCCCGCTCCGAAGAAGAGAAACGCGCGGGTGCGCCCGTCCGGACCCCGCACCGGCTCCACCTTGAAGGCGTTGGACTTGAGGCCCCCCAGGACGCTGCGGATGGCATCGCCCCGCACCTCGTGCCGGCCCTGGCTTCCCACCACCGTGACGCTCCTCACGTACCCCCCGAGCCCGCGCGGGCCCGGGACGATGGCGTGGATCTCCCCCACGGGCCTGCCGAGCCGCCGCGCGATCTCGTCCGCCTCCACCAGCCGCACCCAGCGGAACGTGCTCAACACGGCCTCCCGGGGACGGCTGGAGTAGACGTCCGGGATCCCTTTCAGCCAGCGCTCCAGCGCCGCGGGAGCCAGGGGAAATTCGGGCCCGCCCTCCTGCGGTCCCCATTCGGGAACGGCCTTTAGGAACGGTTCCCCGCCGCCCCACGCCTCTGCCGCGGAGGCGGTGTACCCGCCGGCGCTGGAGGTGTAGACGGCGTTGGCCAGCCGGCCCTGGTAGGTGAGCACCTGGCCGCGCGTCTCCAGCACCGCCCGGGTCGTGGAGGCCTGCTCCCGCGCGACGCCCCGGTACGCGGTGGAGGCGACGGAGCCCAGGACGTCGAAGCCCCGGGAGGCGTAGCGGCCCAAGGCGCGCAGGACGTAGGTGCGGGCGGCGATGGCCTGCGCCTTCAAAGCCTCGAGCGGCATGGACGGGTACATCTCGGACGGGACCACGGCCAAGAGGTACGACTCGATGTCCAGCACGTTGACCACCGTGATGCCCCGCTCGCGCACCAGGAGTTCAAGGCTTCCCCGGACCTGGAGGTCCTCCCGGGTGGCCCAAAAGTACCCGCGATCCACTTCCAAATCGTAGAGGATCATGGTGGCCGCCGGGTCGACCGGGGTCAGCCGCACGCTGCCTTGGAGGCGAAGCAGTTCCCCTTCCGGCCCCTCCAGCACCACGTGGCCTTCTTCAAGGCGCACCTCCCACACGCCGGCGGAAAGCTCCCCTCCGGCGCCGGCGCCGCCGTCCGCAGCCCCGCCGGCGGCCGGCTCCAGGCGGAACGGGGCGCCCGCGGAAAACGTGACGCCTTCCGCTCCTTCTAGGAGCCCCACCCGCACTGCCGGGGTTCCGGGCGGCACGTCCAAGGGCTCCACCCTCCGGTGCTGCGCCCGCCGGCGGGCCGCTGCCCGCTCCTCCTCCCACGCGGCGATGAGCGACCCGTGATGCTCGAGAAAGCGCGCGACGTCCGCCGCCACCTCGGGCCGCCCCGGGAGGACTCTCCGGGAGCGGTCGTACTGGGTCCAGGCGCGCCGTAAGTCGCCCAGGGCCTCATAGCTTTTGGCCAGCAGGTAGTAGCTGGGGGTAAAGCTCGAGTCGAGCCGCACGGCCCTCTCCAGCGCCGCGGCGGCTGCGGCGTAATCCCCCTGCTCAAAGCGGATCCTTCCCAGGAGGTCGTGCGCGGCCGCCAGCCGCTCGTCGCGCCGCACCGCCTCCTCCAGTGCCGCCGCGGCCTCCTCCAGCCGGCCCACCACGTAGCGGGCCAGCCCCAGGCCGAACGAGGCCAGAGGCTCCCCAGCACCCTGCGCCCGCGCGTCGCCGAAGCGGGCCGCGGCTGCCTCCGGATCCCCCGCCCCCAGCAGGGCAAAGCCCAGGTCCACCAGGAGCTCCGGATCGTCAGGTTCGAGCTCCAAGAGCCGCTGGTACTCCGCGGCCGCCCTGCCGTACTCTCCGAGGTCCTTGTAGACCGCGGCCAGGCTGCGCCGGACCGCCGCTTCGTCGAAGCCCGCGGCCAACATCTCCTCCAGGGCCCGCGCCGCGCCCTGGAGGTCTCCGCCGAGGTAGAGAGCGGTCACTTCGGCCCAGCGGCCGGGATCGGGACCGGCCACTGCCGGGTCCCGCGCCCACGGATTGTGCCACGCGGGATGGGAGAGCGGAAGCGCCCCGCTCACGCGGGCCAGGGCTGGAACCGGCGCCATGAGCGCTCCCAGCCAAAGCGCCACGGCCAGCGGCGCCCACTGGCGAAGGCGGGACAGCACGCCCGGACGGCGTTCACGGCACATGGTAGAAAACCCCCGTTCAAACGCGGCAGGCGGCCTTCTCCCTAGGCCGCCTGCCGTCTCCTCATCCGCTCCTGACGCCCAAACACCGAAGCCGCTCTAGTCGAGGTAGACGATGTCGTCCTTCTCCGCCGACTGGTAAATCGCATCGAGCACCTGCTGCAGCCGGACGGCCTCCTCGGCCGTCACCATGGGCTCGTGCTCGCCGCGGCATGCGGCGACGAAGTGCTTCACTTCCTCCCGGTGCGGGTGCTCTACCTTGGGAAGCCAGGCCGGCGTGATGTCGTACAGGCCGCCGTGCATCTCCTTGGAGATTTTCAGCGGGAAGACGTTAACGCCTCCCTCGCGGCCGCTGAGCCGGACGTTCATCCGCTCCATCACGTCGATGTTCTGGGCGAAACTGGTCTCCAGCAGGATCGTCGCGCCATTCTCCAGCTTGATCATGGCCATGGCCAGATCTTCCACTTGGAAATTTTCCCAATCCCACTGGCCCAGCGCGCCGACGCCGGGGCGCGTCCCGATCTCCTGGTACGTCTTGGCCAGCACCTGGACCGGCTTGGGATAGCCCATCAAGTAGAGGCAGGTGTCCAGCATGTGCACGCCGATGTCGATGACCGGCCCCCCGCCCTGAAGCTCCTTGTTGGTGAAGACCCCCCAGCCGGGGATGCCGCGCCGGCGGATGGCGTCCACCCGGGCCGCATAGACGTGGCCGATCTCGCCGCCGTCGATGGCCCGCTTGGCCGCCTGCACCTCGGTGGTGAAGCGGTAGTGCAAGCCAAAGGTGAGCAC
>k87-1893087_pt1 | contig 10331 bp, 9 predicted proteins | sample MGYA00084031_6733416 | MGnify analysis MGYA00084031
ATGCCCGCCCCATGTGAAGTGTTCCCTGCGCAAAATCCCTGCTCGCGACGGGAAAGTGCTCGTCCGGCGCCTTGCTAGGTTCGACCTTGGCGCAAGGCCACGACTCCTTCGATGAGGGCCACGATCTCCCACACTGCGTCGGGTTTCCCGAGTTTGCGAGAAGCCTCGGCCATGGCCGCCAGCCGCTCGTCGTCGGCTAGCAGCGAGGCGATCTCGTCGTAAAGCCTCGCCGCGTTCAACTCCCGGTCGAGGATGACCCGGGCCGCGCCCGCCGCCTCGAGCACGCGCGCGTTCTTTTCCTGGTGATTTTCCGCGGCGTAGGGATAGGGGATCAAGATCGCGGGAAGCCCCCGGGCAGTAATCTCTGCGATGGAGAGGGCGCCCGCTCGCCCCACGACTAGGTCACTGGCGGCCAGAGCCGCCGGCATGTCGTAGAGGTAGGGCACGGCCATGAGGTTTCCAAACCTCTCGCCCTGCCCGTCGAGAAAGGGACGGCCCTTCCCCGCCTGGGCCCGCACGCCGCTCACAAAGTCCTTGAAACCCGCGGCGCCGGTGGCGATCAGAAACTGGGCATCGAGGGTGGTGAGCTTGGGAAAGGCTTCCAAGACCGCATGGTTGATCGAGCGGGCGCCTTGGCTGGCGCCGGTGATGAGGACGAGTCTTTTCGTTGGATCCACCCCGAGGCGGGCCGCACCTCGCTGCCGCGTCATGGCGACGATCTCCGGCCGAATGGGGTTGCCCGTCACTACCAGCTTGTCCCCGCGGCCAAAGCTCAAAGCGGCTGCCTCATAGCCCACGGCCACCTTATCGGCAAAGCGCGCGAGGATGCGATTGGTGAGGCCTGGCAAGGCGTTTTGCTCCTGGATGACGGTCGGCACTCCCGACAAGGCCGCAGCCAGCACGACGGGTCCCGCTACATACCCTCCGGTGCCGACGCACACGTCAGGCGAAAGGCGCCTCACCAGGGCGAGCGCTTCAGCAACCCCTTTTGCCGCGACAAAAAACGAACGGACCAGCCGCCACGAAAGCCGCCGGGGGAAATAGTCGACTGAGATCGTTTCGAGCCGAAAGCCTTCCCGGGGGATGATCTGTTTTTCCAAACCCTTGTCGGTGCCGGCGAAAATCACTTCCGCTCCCTTTTCCAAGAGCGCCTTGCCGATGGTGAGCGCGGGATAAATGTGCCCGCCGGTCCCTCCGCCAGCGATCAAGACCCTCACGCCCGGCCGCCTCCTACTGCCTTGGAGATATTGAGGAGGACGCCCACGGCGGAAAGGCTGACGACGAGGGACGTGCTCCCAAAGCTCACGAAAGGCAGGGTGATTCCCGTCACCGGCAAGGAACCGGTCGCGACCCCGATATTGAGCATCGCCTGGAAGACCAGCATCGACGTCAAGCCTACGGCCAGCATCGATCCGTAAAGGTCGGGGGCCAAGAGCGCGGTGCGAAAACCTCGCCACGCCAAGATGAAAAAGAGCGTCACCACCGCCGCCGTGCCGACAAAGCCCAGCTCCTCGCCGATGACGGAAAAAATAAAGTCGGTGTGTTGCTCGGGAAGGTACGCGAACTTCTGCCTCCCGGCGCCAAGACCCAGTCCGAAGAGGCCTCCCGAGCCGATGGCAAGGAGCGACTGGATGATGTTCCAGCCCGAATCCAAGGGGTCTTCCCATGGATTGAGAAAGGACGTGATCCTCCGCAGCCGGTAGGGCCGGCTCAAGACCAGCGCCACCAAGACGGGCACGCCCGAGAGGCCGATGCCGGCCAGGTGGCCAAGGTTGGCTCCCCCGGCAAAGAGCATGATCAGCACGGTGCCGGCGATGGCCACCGCGGTGCCAAAGTCGGGCTGCAACATGATCAGGCCAAAGATGGCTGCCAGTACCAAAAGGGGCGGGATCAGCCCCGACCAAAACCGGCGCATGCCATCCTTTTTGTACGCGATAAAGGCCGCGGTGAAGTTGACCATCGCCAGCTTCACCACCTCTGCCGGCTGGAACCGGATAAGCCCGAGATTGAGCCATGCCCGCGATCCGCCCGCCTCCGCGCCCACGAGGAGCACGAGGATGAGGAGAAAGAACGAGAGCGCAAGGCCCGGCAGCGCCAAAGGACGTAAGAGGCGGTAGTCGACGCGCTGCAACAGAAAAAGGAGGCTGAGCGCGAGGACCGCCCCGATGAGCTGGCGCTTGATGTAGTAATAGGGATCTTGAAAACGCTGCATCCCCGTGGAGTAGCTGGCGCTAAAGACCGCTACCAGCCCCAGCACGACCAGGCCCAGCGCCGCGATGAAAATAACCAGATCCGGCCGTTGCGTCCGGGGCGGCATCTCCAGCCTCCTTTCGTTTTCTTGTCCCATCTTTATGCCAGACGGGCCCCGGCAAGTCCTCTCCGCCACTACACCAGCGAGAGGAGGCCGATGGCGCCAAAGAGCGCGGCGATAAGCCAAAAGCGGATGACGATCTTCGTCTCGGCCCATCCGGAAAGCTCAAAGTGGTGATGGATCGGAGTCATTTTGAAGATCCGCTTCCCCTTGGTGAGCCTAAAATAAGGCACCTGGATCATGACGGATAAAATCTCGATAAGGAAGACGGCGACCACGATGGGAAGGACAAGCTCGGTGCGGGTAACAACCGCTAGGCTGCCGATAGCCCCGCCGAGGGCAAGGCTGCCGGTATCGCCCATAAACACTTGGGCCGGATGGGCGTTAAACCACGAAAAACCGAGGGACGCGCCGGCCAGCGCCGCTGCGAAGACCGCGCTGTCGAGGTCGCCCATGCGCATGGCGATCACGGTGTAGACGATGCAAGCGATGGCTGACGTGCCGGCTGCGAGGCCGTCAAGGCCGTCGGTGAAGTTCGCGGCATTGGCCGTACCGACGATCGCTCCTACCGCCAAGAGGAGGAAAGCGAGGGGATGCAACCTCCATACGTCGCCGGTAAAGGGGACGAGGACTTCGGAGCCCAACGTGTTGAGGGCGTAGGCGGCCACAAAGAGAGCGACGATCACTTGCGCGAGCAGTTTGGTCCGGGCCCGAAGCCCCAGCGACCTTTTGCGGACGACGATGATCAAATCGTCGATGAGGCCGATGACGCAAAACCCCAGCGTCGCGAGGATGAGGCAGGTAGCCGTGGGACTTTGCGGCGTAGCAAAGACGAGTGTCGAGACGACGGCCCCTGCGACGATCATCACCCCTCCCATCGTCGGGGTGCCTGACTTGGCCTGATGGCTTGCCGGGCCTGCGGCTCGCACCTGCTGCCCTGCTTTCAGCCGGGCGAGCAGCGAGATCGTCGCGGGACCCATCAGCAACGCGATGAAAAAGCTCAAGAGACTGGCGTAAATTGGGGCGTTCACCGGCTTTCTTCCGCCTCGCTTTCGTCGACTGGCCCAAATCGTTCCTTGAGGGCCATCGAGACTTGTTCGAGGCGAAAGCCCCGGGAGCCTTTCACCAAGATCACATCTTCCGCGCGCGACCACTGCGCTACGGCGGCCGCCGCTTGGGAGGCGTCGGAGAAATGAACCATCCGTTCGGGCGTGAGGCCTGCCGCGAGGGCGCCATCGAGGATCCACCGGGCTTCGGAGCCAACCGCAACCAAGCAGTCCACCCCCACGCGGGCAGCCAGCTCGCCCACTTCTTTGTGAGCCTCTTCGGCGAGGTGTCCCAGCTCCAACATGCCCCCCAGCACGGCCACGCGCCGCTTTGCTTTGACGTCACTGAGGGACAGCAGCGCTGAGCGCACCGAGGCGGGGCTCGCGTTATAGGCGTCGTCGATCAGGATCACCCCTTCGCCCAACCGGTAGAGGCTCATGCGCATTTCGGTGCGCACATCGATCAAGCCCTGTTGCACGGCCCGCGCGTCGAGGCCCAGGCAGCGAGCGACTGCGGCGGCTGCCAGCGCGTTTATCACCTGATGGCGGCCTGGAAGCTTGAGGATGATGGGCACCCGCTCTCCGTCCCACCTGAGGATAAACCGGCTGCCCTCAAGCCCACGATGCTCCACCCGTTCGCCACGGACCACCGCGTCGGCGCCGAGGCCAAAGGTCACCACTTGGGCCCGGGTGCGCGCCGCCATCTTGAGGACGTAGGGGTCATCCGCGTTGAGCACGGCGTACCCGTCTTGATCGAGGGCTTCGACGAGCTCCCCTTTTGCCCCCGCGACGCCTTCCAGCGAGCCGAGAAACTCCACGTGGACCGGCCCCACATTGGTGACGACGCCGATGGTCGGAACGGCGATGCGCGCGAGCTGGGCGATTTCGCCCCGTTTGCGCATGCCCATTTCGACGACGGCGGCGCGGTGCCGGCTCTCGATGCGAAGGAGCGTCAGGGGGACGCCGATCTCGTTGTTATAGTTTTTCTCGGTTGCGATCACCGGGCCCATCGCCGAGAGGATCTCCGCTACCATCTCTTTGGTAGTCGTCTTGCCGTTGCTCCCCGTGATGGCGACCACCGGCAACGTAAAGAGCTGGCGGTACCCAGAGGCGATACGCCAGAGCGCATCCAGTGTGTCGTCGACCAAGATCAGCCCCACGTCTTGGGAAACGGCGACGCCGCGGTCCTTGGAGGCAACGATGCACGCGGCGCCTTTCATCACCGCTTCATCGATAAACTGGTGCCCGTCAAACCGCTGGCCGGCCAAGGGGACAAAACAAGCGCCGGGCGCAAGGGTCCGGCTGTCGGTGGAGATGCTGGTCACGAAAGGATGGGCTCCCGGTTGCGCGAGGCTTCCACCTGTCCACGAGAGGAGCTGGTCGACGGTGACGGGCTCCATATTACAACCGCTCCTCCAAGGCGCGGCGCGCTTCTTCCCGATCGTCGAAGTGAATCCGCTCGCCCTTGATTTCCTGGTACGTCTCGTGTCCCTTGCCCGCAATCAACACGAGGTCACCCGCGTCGGCGATCGAAATCGCGTGCCGGATGGCCTCCCGGCGGTCGACGATGATCTCAAAGGGGGTGCGGCCGTGCCGCTCAACGCCCTTGGCGATTTCCCGGCAGATGGCTTCGGGTTCCTCGCTGCGGGGGTTGTCGGAAGTGATGACGACATAGTCGGCCAGCTCCGCGGCGATCTCTCCCATGATCGGCCTCTTGGTCGGGTCGCGATCGCCTCCCGCTCCAAAGACGCAGATCACGCGTTCTTTGACGAGGCTCCGGGCGGTCTTTAAGACATTTTCGAGGCTGTCCGGCGTGTGGGCGTAGTCGACGATGACGGCAAACTCTTGCCCCAAGTCGACCGGTTCAAAGCGCCCGGGAACCACAGTCTCGCGGATCCCAAGAGCCGCCTCCTCCAGGTCGATACCCTCGCCCAGCGCCACCCCTAGGGCGGCGAGCGAGTTGTACACGTTAAATCGCCCGGTGAGCCGCAGCCGCACCTCAACCGTTTGATCACGACTTCTCGCGATGTAACGGACGCCTCCGGGCGTCACCTCGACGTCCGACGCCCAAAGGTCTCTTTCCGGGCTAAAGCCGTAGGTGATCACCGGCACCTGGCTGGCTTTGATGAAGTGTTCGGCGTGGGGATCGTCACCGTTGACGACGGCGCACTTTAGCCGCTTCAGCGGGCTGTTGCCAGGCGCGAGCCCTCGGAAAAGCTTGAGCTTGGCCTCCAAGTAATCGTCAAAGGTTCGATGAAAGTCGAAATGGTCTTGGGTGAGGTTGGTAAAGACGCCGATGTCAAACTCGACTCCCGCCGTGCGTTGGAGCACCAAGCCGTGAGACGAGACTTCCATCACCGCGGCCTGACAGCCGTTGTCGACCATTTGCCGCAAGAGGCGCTGGATGTCGACGGCTTCGGGCGTGGTCCGGGTCGCCGGCGCGTCGCCTCGTCCCGCCGACTGCACCACGGTGCCGATCAGGCCGCACCGCCGGCCCGCGTGGGCGAGGAGCGAGCGGATAAAATACGTCGTGGTCGTCTTTCCATTGGTGCCCGTCACGCCGACAACCCGGAGCTGGCCGCTGGGGTAGCCGTAAAACGAAGCGGCCAGCGGGCCCATCGCTCTCCTTGAGTCGTCGACGACGATCTGGGACGCGGCCAGCGGCAGCGGGCGCTCGACGAGAAGGGCTACCGCCCCCTTGGCCACAGCTTGCCCCGCGAAGTCATGGCCGTCATACACAAAACCCCGGATGCAAATAAAGAGATCTCCAGGACGTACGGCGCGCGAATCGTAGGCTAGCCCGCTCACCTCTGTGCGGGAGGAGTGGATGACGCGAGCGCTCGGCAGGCCCTCAATCAACTGCGACAGCAACACGGCCATGTAGTGATCCCCTCTTGACCAGTCTTGCCCGCTCCTTGCCCCTTCAATCTTGCCTTGCGCTTTGCGGCGGCGCAAACCTTACGGTGACGACATCGCCTTCGTGCAAGATCGTTCCAGGTTGGGGGGACTGCTCGACGGCAAAGCCTGTTCCTTCGATCTGAATGCGAAGCCCGGCCCGGGCCAGCGTCATGGCGGCGTCTTTCATGCTCCGGCCCAGGACGTCGGGAACTTCGACGTGCACGTCGTGGGCATGAGCCTCTTCGTAAAACGTGAGGATGACCCGGGTCCCCGGCGCCACCCGAGCGCCCGGCGGAGGCGTCTGGTCCACGATGAAGCCGTGGGAAAGCTCCGCCTGAGGTGTCAGCCCATGGGCCAAGAGGATCTCCTCGGCGTCGTGCACGTCGAGGTTGATCACGTTGGGCACCCGCACCAGGCCGTCGTCGACGCGATCTTGAGCGTCTCTCCTGGGAACACCCATGTACTCCAAGACTTCGCTCACGATCCGGCCAAAGACCGGCGCGGCCCAAAGCCCTCCGTACGAAGGCTCCTGCCCCACCCGATAGAGCATCACGATGCCGGCAAAAACCGGGTCGTCATAAGGGGCGAAGGCGAGAAACGACGCCATGTTGGATTTCGGACCTTGCAGATAACCTCCTTGCGGCGAGGCGATCTGCGCGGTGCCCGTCTTCCCGGCGACGTCGTATCCGGGCACCTCGGCCTGCCGCCCCGAGCCGTTTTGCACCACCGATCGGAGGATGCCGCGGAGCTCCTCCGCGGTCTTGGGAGAGACGGCCCGGCGCACCACCTCAGGCGCCTGCCGGTGAACCACGGTCCCGTCGGGCGCCCGGATCTCTTTGACGACATAGGGCTTTAACAGCTCGCCGCCGTTGGCGATGGCCGAGGCCGCCATGACCATCTGGAGGGCGGTCGCTCCGATCCCTTGGCCAAAGCCCACGTTGGCCCAGCGAAGAATGCGGTCGTTGGGCTTGGGGATCGCCCCCGGGCTTTCCCCCGGAAACTCGATGCCGCTCCGGGAGCCAAACCCAAACGCCGTGAGGAACTTGTGAAAGGTGGGGCCCGTCATCTGGTCGGCGAGCATGGCGAAGACGGGGTTGCACGAGTTTTGCATCGCCTCGACAAAAGTCTGGCGGCCGTGTCCGCCTGCCCTCCAGCAGCTCACCCGCCCGCCGCCGATGTGGAGCGTCACCGGGTCGACGTAGACGCTGTCGAGCGTTGCCACTCCCGTTTCCAGCGCGGCAGCGGCTGTCACCATCTTAAAGGTAGAGCCGGGCTCGAAGTAGTCCGTAAACGCTTTATTTCGCCATGTATCGGCAGGATACGATGCATACTCGTTGGGATCAAAGGTGGGATACTGGGCGACGGCCAGGATTTCGCCCGTCTTGGGGTTGACCCCGAGGAAAAGGCCCCAGTCGGCGTTGGCCTCGAGGACGCCCTTTTCGATCTCGCGCTCGGCGATGTGCTGGATCACTTTGTCGATCGTCAACACAAGGTCAAATCCGTCGGTCGGCTCAATCCGCCTTTCGATGCCCGCGGGGATAGTCCGGCCCGTCGCGTCCCGTTCTTGGACGATCATGCCGTTTTGCCCCTTAAGGTACTCGTCAAACTGCCGTTCCAACCCCTCGAGACCTTGGTTGTCGATGCCCGCAAATCCGATGAGCTGCGCCGCGAGGGTGCCGTTGGGGTAAAAGCGGAGGGGGCGCTCTTGAATACCGATCCCCGGGAGGTCCAATCGCCGGACGGCATCGGCCTCCTCGGGCGTGAGGCGAAGTTTCAGCCACTCGACGGCTCGCGGGCGCTTCAGGCGGTTTTCGATCTCTTCCACTGGGCGCTTGAGAATGGGAGCGAGTTTTTGCGCTGCCTCTTCAGGATTCTCCACCTCGACGGGGATCGCGTACGCTGCTTCGAAACTCATGCTGGCCGCGAGGATGTTCATGTTGCGGTCGTAGATCACGCCTCGCTGCGCCAAGAGAGGGACAGGCCGGAGCCGCTGCTCGAGGGCCAGCGACGCGAGGCGGTCTGCTTGGACGATCTGTAAATACGAAAGGCGCAAGATCAACAAGGCTGAAAAGAGCGCGGCCATGAGGAAGACGAGCGCGATCCGCCTGCGGATCAACATGGACGAGAATCGCTGCAAGGGCAACGAGCCTCCCTAAGTGCTGCTATCTGGCGCGCGGAAGGGCGGCTCTCATTTCGGAACGCACCCGCTCAAACCAGAGGGAAAACGCTGCGAAGAGGCCGGGCCGTTCCGTGCCGGTCGCGGCCGGTTCCGCGGTCGTTTGAGGGTTCGCCGGATTTAAAACGAGCCAGGTGGTCTGGGCCGGATCCACCATGCCCAGGCGGTTTCGGGCCTGTTCTTCGACCCTCTTGAGCGACCGGGCTCGCTCGACTTCGACGAGGAGGTGGTTGTTGACTCTCTTCGCTTCGGCGAGGCGGAGGTTTTCCAAGTGAAGTTCGTAGGTCAGCGCGGTGATCCGGGCTCGTTGTGCGACATGTCCCATTGCCGCTCCCAGGATGACCAAGGCGACAAGAAAGATCGTCACCGAAGGATCCAGTCGCCGGCGCGGGGTAGGGTTGGGTCTTTTCCTCGTCTCGGGGGCGTTTTGGGCTTGAATCACCTCGACCTTGGCATGCGCTAGTGACATCCTATTCAGACCCCTCTTCCTCAAGAACTCGCTCCGCTGCCCGCAGCTTGGCACTGCGTGCTCTGGGGTTGGCCCTCACTTCCGCCTCGTCGGGAAGCACGGGCCGCCGGGTAAGGATCTTGATCCGTGGTTTTTTCCCACACTGGCAAACTGCCAGCTCGGGCGGACAAGTACACCCCCGGGACTCCTCCTGAAAAAAACGCTTGACGATCCGGTCCTCCAACGAGTGGAAACTGATGACGACCAGCCGCCCACCCCGCCGCAAACGGCGTGTCCCCGCTTCCAGCCCCTCCTTGAGGGCGCCGAGTTCATCGTTGACGGCGATGCGCAGGGCCTGGAATGTCCTCCGGGCCGGGTGGGGACCCGTCCGCCGCGCTCTTGCGGGAATGGCCGCTTTCACGATCGCCACCAACTGCTCTGAAGTGGTGATCGGACGGACCGCCCGCTCTTGGTCGATAAATCGGGCGATCCGATCAGCAAAGCGCTCTTCCCCGTACTCCCGGAGAATCCGGGCGATCTCCTCCACCGGCAGCGTCGCCAAGAGCTCGGCAGCGGTCTTTGGCGCATCGGGTCCCATGCGCATGTCCAGAGGAGCATCGCTTTGGTAGCGAAAGCCCCGCTCTGCTCGATCCAGTTGGTGGGACGAGACGCCAAGATCGAGCAAAATGCCGTCGACGAGGTCGACGTTTCGTTCATCGAGGACCCGGTCCAACTCCCGGAAGTTGGCTTGGACCGCCACAAAACGCTCGCCAAAGGGAGCCAGCCGTCGGGAGGCCGCCTCAACCGCTTGAGGGTCCCGGTCGATACCGATCAGCCTGACCGCGGGCGCCGAGGCCAAGATCGCCTGGGCGTGGCCACCGCCGCCCAGCGTGCAATCGAGGTAAACGCCTCCCGCCCTCGGTGCCAAAAACCGGATCACTTCGGACAAGAGAACCGGCTTGTGGTCAAACTCCACGCATCAATCGTCCCATCTAGATGCCCAGATCGACGATCTTTTCGGCGATGGCCTCAAAAGAGGCTTCCGCCTGTTGGGCGTACTCTGTCCACACCTCTTTTGCCCACAGCTCGACGCGAGTGGAGACACCGATCACGACGACCTCTTTCTCCAGCTTCGCGTACTGACGGAGCCCGGCCGGAATCATGATCCTCCCCTGCCTGTCGAACTCCACGTCGGTCGCCCCGGAAAAGAAAAACCGCGTGAAGGCGCGGGCGTCTCGCTGCGTCAGCGGGAGTCGCTTGAGCTTCTCCTCCACGTTTTTCCACTCGGACTCGGGATACAGAAAAAGGCACTGGTCGAGGCCGCGGGTGATCACGCACCGCTCCCCTAAATTGTCCCGAAACTTCGCAGGCACGATGATCCTGCCTTTCTCATCGAGCGTGTGCAGGTACTCACCCATAAACACTGGCCAAATCCCTCGCCCGGCAGATCTC
>k87-823110_pt1 | contig 10330 bp, 11 predicted proteins | sample MGYA00084031_6733416 | MGnify analysis MGYA00084031
GCCGGCGCCCATCCCCACTACCGCGTGCCGGTGCGCGCCGCCTGTGAGCTTGCCTGGCAAGCGCTCTTTCTAAAACAGATGCTGCTCGGCGGTGACGGCGAGGCGGGCAGCGCCGGTCCGGGCGAGGGCGAGGGGATCACATTGATCGCCGTGCCCAATTTCCCGGCCGAGCCCGCCCGGGACGGCACGGACACCCAGACCGCGATCGCGCTCGACTTAGACGGGAGACGGATCGTCGTCGCGGGGACGCGCTACGCCGGCGAGCTGAAGAAGGCCATCTTCACAATCCTAAATTACATTTATCCCCAGCGGGGCGTGTTACCTATGCACTGCGCCGCCAACGTCGGAGCGGACGGGGACGTCGCGCTCTTTTTCGGGCTGTCGGGGACCGGCAAGACCACACTCTCCGCGGATCCGGAGCGCTACCTTTTGGGCGACGACGAGCACGGATGGGCCGCCGGAGGCGTGTTCAACTTCGAGGGCGGGTGTTACGCCAAGACGATCGGCCTGTCTCCGCAGCGAGAACCCCTGATCTGGCACGCGATTCGCTTCGGCGCGTTGCTCGAGAACGTCGACCTGGATCCCGCAACCCGCGCCGTCCGCTTCGAAAGCGCGCGCATTACCGAAAACACGCGCGCAGCCTTCCCCCTGGAGCATATCCCCAGCTCCTTGCCGGGACGCAGCGCCGGCCATCCCCGGTGCATCCTCTTTCTCAGCGCGGACGCGAGCGGCGTGTTGCCGCCGGTGGCCCGCCTTTCGTCGGAGCAGGCGATGTACTACTTTTTGACGGGTTACACCAGCAAACTGGCCGGCACCGAGCGGGGGATCAGCGAGCCCGTCCCCACATTCTCTGCTTGTTTCGGCGCCCCGTTCCTACCGCGGCATCCCCGCGTTTACGCCCGCCTGCTCGGAGAGCGCATCGGCGCCCACCGCACGCGCGTCTACCTGATCAACACGGGATGGACCGGGGGACCCTACGGCGTCGGGCGCCGGATCGATTTGGCTGTCACCCGCGCGATTGTGCGAGCGGCGATCCGGGGCGAGCTGGACCCGATACCAACCCTGGTCGATCCCCACTTTGGCTTTGCGGTGCCCACGCGGTGCCCCGGGATCGACGCCAAGCTGCTGAACCCGCGAGCGACCTGGGAGGATCAAGAGGCGTACGACCGGGCCGCAGTGCAGCTTGCCGCGCGCTTCATCGAGAACATGGAGGGGCTGGGCGACGTGCCGCTTGAGATCGTCGCGGCGGGACCCCGCAGGAGAGCCTGACTTTGGAAAAGGAAAGGGGCCGCCACGCTGCGACGGGCGGCCCCTTTCGACGAGCAAGAAGCCTCTTGCCCGGCTATCCGGCCAGTTCTTGCTCTCTCCGGCGCTCGTAGGCCGCGATGGCCTCTTCGTACTGGAGGGTGAGCGCAATGTTGTCGAGCCCTTCCAGGAGGCAGTGGCGGCGGTACTCGTCGATGGTGAAGGGGATCACCCGCCCGAAGTCGTCCCGCACCTCGCACTTTTCCAGGTCGACCGTCAGCTGGTAGCCTTCGTTGGCGTAGGTGGCCTGGAAGAGCTCGTCGACCGTCGCCGCGTCGAGGACGACCGGCAGGATGCCGTTTTGGAAGCAGTTGTTGTAGAAAATGTCCGCGAACGACGGCGCGATGAGAGCCCGGAAGCCGTAGTCCAACAGCGCCCAGGGCGCGTGCTCCCGCGACGAGCCGCAGCCGAAGTTGTCGCGGGTGAGCAGAATCGACGCGCCTTGATAGCGGGGCGCGTTCAGCTCGAAGTCCGGATTGGGCCGGACGCCGTCGATGAAGCGCCAGTCAAAGAAGAGGAAGCGGCCGAAGCCAGTCCGTTCGATCCGCTTGAGGAACTGCTTCGGGATGATCTGGTCGGTGTCGACGTTGACACGGTCCAGGGGAGCGACGATCCCCCGGTGTACGCGAAAGGGTTCCATTGAGGCGTTCGTTCCTTTCCGCAGGCTTTACGAGACGTAACTTTCCGCCAAGTCCCACGTGCGGATGTCGACGAAATGGCCGGCAATGGCCGCCGCCGCCGCCATCTGGGGACTGACCAAGTGCGTACGACCGCCCTTCCCCTGACGACCCTCAAAGTTGCGGTTCGAGGTGGAGGCGCACCGTTCGCCCGGCTGCAGGATGTCGGGGTTCATCCCCAGGCACATGCTGCAGCCCGACTCCCGCCACTCAAAGCCAGCCTCGCGGAAGATGTCGGCCAGGCCCTCCGCTTCCGCCTGCGCCTTCACCTGCTGCGAACCGGGGACGACCATGGCGCGCACCGTCGGCGCCACCTTTTTGCCCCGGACCACCGCCGCAGCGGCGCGCAAGTCCTCGATGCGCGAGTTCGTGCACGAGCCGATGAACACCCGGTCGATCTTGATCTCCGTGATCGGCGTCCCCGGCTCGAGGCCCATGTACTCCAGGGCTCGCTCGGCGGCGCGGCGGTCTACTTCGTTGTCGAAGTCGTTGGGGTCGGGGACCCGCCCGTCGACGCTGACGACCATGCCGGGGTTGGTCCCCCAGGTGACCTGCGGGGCCAGCTCCGAGGCGTTGATGGTCACTCGCTTGTCAAAGCGAGCGCCCGGGTCGGTTGGCAGGCGCTGCCACCGTTCCAGCGCTTTCTCCCACGCTTTCCCCTTGGGAGCGAAGCGGCGCCCCTCCAGGTAGGCGAAGGTCGTGTCGTCGGGCGCCACCATCCCGGCGCGCGCGCCCGCCTCGATCGACATGTTGCAAATCGTCATGCGCTGCTCCATGGACAGGGAGCGGATCACCGGGCCGGCGTATTCGATGACGGTGCCCGTCGCGCCCGCCGTGCCGATCTTGCCGATGATGGCCAGGATGAGGTCTTTGGCGGTGACGCCGCGGGGCAGCTCGCCGTCGACATAGATCTCAAAGGTTTTCGGCTTTGACTGCGGCAAGCACTGCGTCGCGAGGACGTGCTCCACCTCGCTGGTGCCGATACCGAAGGCGAGGGCCCCGAACGCCCCGTGCGTCGAGGTGTGGCTGTCGCCGCAGACGATGGTCATGCCGGGCTGGGTCAGACCCAGCTCGGGACCGATCACGTGCACAATCCCCTGCTCCGGGCTGTGCAGGTCGTAGAGGCGGATGCCGAACTCCTTGCAGTTCTTGATCAGGGTCTCGATCTGCTTTGCGGAAATCTGATCGAGGATGGGCAAGGAGCGATCTGTGGTCGGCACGTTGTGGTCCATCGTCGCCACGGTGAGGTCCGGGCGGCGCACCTTGCGCCCAGCCAGCCTCAGCCCTTCAAAGGCCTGAGGCGACGTCACCTCGTGAATGAGGTGCAAATCGATGTAAAGAAGGGCGGGCTTCCCCTCTTCCGCAACGACGACGTGCTCATCCCAGATCTTTTCGAACATCGTTTTGGGTTGCAATTTGGAAGTCACCTCGGGCAAATTGAAAACGAGTCCCCACTTCACCCGCGCAGGGAAAGGGACTGCGAACGAGAAAAGTACTTCTTTTATTGTGCCAGTTTTACCAGATCGGCGCAAGGGGTTCAAGGCGGCATGGGCGCTTCACCGGAGCGGGAACTGTTTCCTGACGCATTTTGCCGATTCGTCGCTTTGTTCAATCGCGGGCGCTTTTGGGAGAGCCACGAGGTGCTGGAGCTTCCCTGGCGGCAGAATCGCAGCCCTTTTTACAAGGGCATGATCATCTACGCGAGCGCCTTCGTCCACGCCCAGCGCGGCAATCCGATCGGCGTGCGGAAGCAGCTGGTCAAGGCACGCCGGTACTTGACGGGGTATGCCCCGTTCTACTTGGGTGTCGACGTTGCCGGCCTTTTGGAGCACGTGGAGGCGTGCCTGGCGGTGGTGGGCGGGCCCGATCCGCCCAGCGGCCCGGCGCTGGTCCCGGCGCTGCCGGCGCCTTCTTTGGCCCTGAGCCCGGAGCGCTTGCGGGGCGACGAAGGCGAGCTGGCCACGTGACGAGTGGATTGTCGCGGCCCACTTTGGTACCTTATGAAGGTGAGCACGTCTCGGAACGAAAGGAGGGCTAAAGGTGGCGATCGACGTGCAGCGCACCCTGCAGGGCCCCCGCATCGGCCGCGTGCAGCTGGATGGGCCCGCCGTCCTTGCGCCGATGGCCGGGGTGTGCAACGTCGCCTTCCGGCTGCTGTGCAAGGAGCAGGGCGCGGCGCTGGTCTGCTCCGAGTTCGTCAGCGCGAAGGCCCTGGTGATGGGGAACAAGCGCAGCTACGAGATGCTGAAAGTGCACGAGGCCGAGCGCCCGGTGAGCATTCAGATCTTCGCAAGCACACCGGAGGATGCGGCCCGGGCGGCGCAGGCGGTGGAAGAGGCCGGCGCCGATATCGTCGACTTCAACATGGGCTGTCCCGTCCCGAAGATCATTAAGGCGGAGGCGGGCGCGGCGCTGATGCGGACGCCGAAGCGGGCCGAGGCCATTATGGCGGCGATGGTGAAGGCGGTCCGGATCCCCGTCACCGTCAAAATGCGGACGGGCTGGGACGAACACTCGATCGATGTGATCGACCTGGCCCGACGGTTCGAAGGCGTGGGCGTCCAGGCTATCGCGGTGCACGGCCGGACCCGCAGCCAGATGCGCTCCGGGCGCGCCAACTGGGAGATCATCGGGCGGGTGAAAGAGAGCATTGCCATCCCCGTCATCGGCAACGGGGACGTTCAAACGCCCCAGGACGCCGCCCAAATGCTGGCGCTCACCGGGTGCGACGGCGTGATGATCGGCCGGGCGGCGCTGGGCAACCCCTGGATCTTCCGGCGGGTCCACCATTACCTGCGGACGGGGGAGCTGCTGCCCGAGCCGTCCCTGGCGGAACGCATCGACATGGCCCGGCGCCACCTGCTCCTCCTGTGCGAGCTCAAAGGGGAGCACACGGCGACGCGCGAGATGCGCCAACACGCCCCGTATTATCTGAAAGGCTTCCCCGGCGCGGCGGCCTTTCGCGCCCGCCTGGTCCGCTGCGCGAGCATCGCCGACTACGAGGAGGCGTTCGCCGCGATCTTGGAGGCCGGCGAGAGGAGAGGGCTGCATTGAACTACCGGCTGCAGCTCGTGGCCGGGCCGGACGCCTCTTTTTTTCTAGAAGATTGGAAACCGGGGGGCGTGGAGATCGCGGCCAACTGCGTCGGTCTTTTTGAGGCGCCGGCGGCTGCGGCCGCCAAGGCGCGCTTTGACCAAACCCTGGCCGATTACGGCCTGGCTCGCGTCGCGTTCGATTTTTTGACCCTGATGAAGATCGGCTTCCTCGCGAGCTGGCGGTGGCGGGGCGCCTATTGGCCGGAGCCGGCCGCGCGCGGCGCGGTGATGCGGGCGAGCGCGCTGCTGCAAGGGGACCTGCACGGCGACGCCCGGGTCCGGGCCGGCGTGCTCCGGTTCATGCAGGCGGCTCAGCGGAGTTTGGGCCCCCCTCACCTGCTGCAGGGGGAGGTGGCGCGCCCCAGCGGCCGCGTGGAGCGCGTCGTCGTCTACCGGGAAGGCGTCGTCGCCTACGATCGGACGCCCCACCCGCTCCGGTTCTTGCGGGAGCTGGCGGCGGTCAGCGTCCCCGATGCGAGCGCATCTGCCGCAACGTGGCAAGGCCCAAGACCATAGCCTGAAAGCGGCGGGGCAGCCCGCTTTCTTGCAGGGCCTGCCGCAGCTGGCCGTTCGCGGCCAGCGCGGCGCGAACCGCGGGCGGCACAAGGCCGGCCTCAAGGCCCGCTCCTGCGCTCCTCTCCCCGCTGATTCCCTCGTGCGTCGACTGCAAGGCAGCACTCCCCCCGGCAGTTAGCCTGCCGCCGCCGGGCTCACGGTATGCTGGCGCGCCCTTGGCGCGGCCGCAGCGGCCCAGCGCGTGGCAGGGCGGCGATCCTCCGCCGCGGCGCTCTGGGGCTTCCAGGCTGCAAACCGGCGCGGGCGGGCAGCTTAGTGGCGAAGGGGGGAGGCCGCCATGTGGCAAGAGCAGGAGTTGCCTCCAGGGCTGTGGGAGGCGCTCGCCGCCTTGACCGGCGGGGAGGATCTGCCGGGCGATACGGTCGTCTTCGTCGTCAGGCCCGACCCGCGCGATCAACTGATGCGGCTGTTTAGCGAAGGGCTCAACCAGGGACACCGCTTCTACGATATTCTCGGGGGAACGCTGGCCAGCGCGGAAGAGATCATCCAAGCCTTGAAAGCGGACGGCCGCGTGCACGTGACGCAGACCGTCGAACTCGATCCCGCCCTCGCACCGTACCTGTAGGCGCGCCAAGGGGCCGGACGCCCGCGGCAACGGCTGCGGGCCCGGCCCCTTGCTGATGCTCCCTACAGGCCCTCGACGAATTGGCGGGCCGCCCGGGCGGAACGCCCGTTTTGCCACTGGGCCCATTGCAAGGCTTGACGTTCCAACACTTCGGGATCGATGCGCAGGCCGCGCCGGGCCGCGAGGCCGCGCACGATCTCGAGGTACGCCTTCTCCTCGGGCGCGGTGAAAATGACGGTGAGGCCGAAGCGGTCTGCGAGCGAGAGCTTCTCTTCCATGTTGTCCCGGGCGCGCACATCCCCGTAGGGCCCCTCCCGGTCAGCGAAGCTCTCTTTGACGATGTGGCGCCGGTTGGAGGTGGCGTACACCTTCACGTGGGCCGGCGGCGCTTGGATGGAGCCTTCGAGGAACGCCTTAAGCTCTTTGTACTCCGTCTCGGCCCCTTCGAACGAGAGGTCGTCCACAAAGAGGATAAAGTAAAGCCCGCGGGCCCAAAGGCGGGAAAGGAGCTTCGGCAGAGCGGGCAGCTGAGCCTTGCCTACCTCGATGATCTTCAGCCGCCGATCCTTGAACGCGTGGGCGAGCGCTTTGACCGTGGCCGACTTGCCCGTACCGCGGTCTCCGTACAGGAGCACGTTGTGGGCCGGCAGGCCGCGCACCAGCCGCTCCGTATTCTCCACAACCTGAGCCCGCTCCCGCTCGTACCCAATGAAGTGCTCCAGCCGGATGGGGTCGAGGCGGCGGACGGGTGTGAAGCCCGCGGCGGGATCCCACGTGAAGGCGGCGGCTTGGTTGAACGGGCCGGCGCCTGCGGCGCGATAAAAGCGCTGCAGCTCGAGGACGTGAGCGGCCCAGGGCTGCGGCCCCGCCAGCCTCCGGACCACGGCCTCCAGCTCCCCGGCCAGCGGCGCGGGCTCGCTCAGGGGCTCGCTTTGCCACGGGCCGGCAAACTCCGGCGGCAGAACGGCCGGCGCGAGGCGGCGCAGTGCGTCGAGAGCGGCCAGGTCCTGCTTAAAGAGGGTGGAAAGCAGCGGCCCCGGCTCGACGCCTCGCTCGGCCGCCCGGGCGAAGGGCGTCTCCGTGGTGATGACGGCTCGGATCAGCCAGGCCTCGAGGGGGTTGGCGGCGAAGGAGAGCTCGGGCGCGCTCCAAAGCTCGTCCACTGCGGCCAGTTCGTGGAGGACGCGCGCGCCGGCCTCGGCGGCAGCGTCTTCCTCGCCCCGGCTGAGGGCTTCAGCGTACGCCAGAAGGGCGGAAAGGGGACCGCTCGCCAAAAGCTCCCGCAGGAGGGTGAGCCGGCGCGCCTTTAAGGCGCTGGCGCCAAGCTCACGCACATCGAAGGCCGTCTTCTCGTACACAGCGATCAGCTCCTAAACTGCCAGCAGCGCCCGGCGCTTGCAAAGCGCGGCGCTGCCGAGGAGGTCCGAACGTGAAGTACCGGGTGGAGATGCGCACGCGCGAGCCCGGCTCCGGCCGGCGCGAGGTGTCGTACCGGGGCACCGTCGACGCCGCCAGCGTGCTGAACGCGGTCGGCCAGGCTTGTCTGCACTTTGGAGTGCGCACGGACCGGATCGTCTACCTGGCGATCGAAGAGATCCCTGAAGGGACGGAGTGACCCGCGGCCCGGGGGTGGGAGCGCGTCCGGGCGCGCTCCCGCCGGTCAGCCCGCGTACCGAGCGGCCGAGGCCAGGCGCGGGTTGCGCACCGAGAACGAGCGATTGTCGGGGACGATGATGGCGTTCTTGGCGCACACTTCCTCGCACATCGAGCAGCCGACGCACGATTTGGGATCGACGAGGCGGGCGATGCCGCCGAACGCCCTGTCGTCCAGCTCCAAACAGTTGAAGGGACAGATTTCGACGCAGAAGCGGCACCCTGTGCACAGTTCGTCGATCACTTGAGGCTTGGGCCAGTCGCCCCGCTTCTTGATTCGCTCGGGCTTGACCCCCAGCGGGTTTTGGATGCACTCGACCGGGCAGACGTAAGTGCAGGCGCCGCAGTCGATGCAGATCGACGGGTCGATGTAGTGCAGCTCCTTGTTCTCGCCCGAAATCGCCTCAACGGGACACACCTTGGTGCACGCGGTGCACCCGATGCAAGTCAGTGTGATTGTGTGTGGCACTGGGTAACATACCGCCTTTCTCGGCGACCGCCTCGACGGCGGAGGCGGTCGGCGGATCCTGATGGCCGCGCGCGAGCCTGTGCGCGGCCGGCGCTCGTTGCCTCCACTACGCCTATTATACTTGAAGCCTTCCGGACCTGCACGCCCGGGCGGAAACTCGAAGACCTGGAAGCCTTCGAGCCGGGGAAAGCGGCCGCCTTTCATTGGCAAGTTTCCCGTCCTATCCCTCCTCTTCCGGCCGTGATACAATGGAGCCAAAGAATGGAACGGCCGGGGGCGAGGAGGTTTGACACATGCAGCCAAGGAGTTTTAGAGTTTTCGATCTGTCCACGGTGCTGCTCCTGCTCATCCTGGCGCTGGGAGTGTGGCTGTACGGCGGCGCTCCGGAGGCGGCCAAAGAGCGCCGGAGCTCCGTGGTGCGGGGCATCGACAACTTCTTGGGCGGCATGAGCGTCGGACAGCTGGTCGCTCAATACGGCGGGATCGACGAAGACCCTGAGGTGAACGAGCGGGTTACGCAGATTTTTGAGCGCCTGGTGCCCGTCGCCAAAGCGGAAAGGCCCGATCTCGAATACAGCATTGCGGTCCTCAACTCCGAGATTCCTAACGCGTTCGCCTTGCCCGGCGGCCGCACATTCATCACGCGCGGCCTGGTTCAACTCCTGGACGACGACGACGAGATCGCAGGCGTGCTGGGCCACGAGCTCGTTCATACCGTCAAAAGCCACGGTACCATCGCCTTCGGGCGCGACATCGGGCTGATCCTGGCCACCGACTACATGCTCGACCACGTCGAGCAGGACCGCCGGGCGGAAGCCGCCGAGATCGCGCGGCTGGGCCAAGCCCTGATCAGCACGGGGTACAGCCGGGCGGCGGAGAGCGAGGCGGACAAATACGGCCTCCACTACGCGATCGCCGCGGGTTACCACCCCCTCGGGCTGGTGCGGGCCCTCGAAAAGATTGAAGCGTGGCAGCGGCAGCAGCGCGAGCCGGGCGCTAGGGAGATCCCCGTCTACTTCCGGACCCACCCCTTGACCGACGACCGGGTGCGCGCCCTGCGGGCCGAGGCGCGGGCGCTGGGCTACGACGTGTACGTGCCCGGAGACGACGTCGACGAAGCGCTGCGCCGTTTATACCAACAGGAACAAGACGGGGGGCAGTAGGCGTTGATCGACCTGCACGCGCACATCCTCCCGGGGTTGGATGACGGCGCTGCGTCGTGGGACGAGTTTCTCGAGATGGCCGCGGCGTGCGTCGACGACGGCGTCCGCCGGGTGGTGGCGACGCCGCACATGATGCCGGACGGCCAGTACGCGCTGACGGCCGCCGACGTCCTGCCGGTCGCGGCCGAAGCGAAGGAGCGGCTCCGGCGCGCCGGCATCCCGCTCGCCCTTGAGGTTGCCGGGGAGATTTACCTGGCCCCCGACCTTCTCGGGCGGGTGCAAGCGGGCGAGCTCCTCACGTACCCCGCCGGCCGGCGCTACCTCTTAGTGGAGCTGCCCGGGTACGAAGCGCCGCCGGCCTTCACCGAGCAAGTCTTCTTCGACTTGCAGGTGGCGGGGATCACGCCCGTTGTGGCCCATCCTGAGCGCTATCTGGCGCTCTCCGAGGCGCTCTTTCCGCGGCTGGTGGAGTGGGTTGAGCGAGGTGTTTTGTTTCAAGTGAACGGCCGCAGCCTCCTGGGCGAGTCGGGGCCGCGGGTGCAGCGGGCGGCGGAGCGGCTTTTGGACAGCCACATGGTTCACTTGCTGGCCAGCGACGCACACGGGGTCACCCGGCGACCGCCGGGCCTGGCGGCTGCGCGGGCTCGCGCCGCGCAGCGCGTGGGCGCTGCGATGGCGGCGGCGCTGGTGGAGGAGAATCCCCGCCGTGTCCTGGCCGGCGAGCCGGTCGTTCCGTGGGAGATAAAAAGGCCGCCGCAACGGGCGTCGCTCCTGGCGCGCCTATTGCGGCGGTCCTAGGTCGGAGGCGGGCGCCGGCGCCCGCCTCC
>k87-1316549_pt1 | contig 10326 bp, 4 predicted proteins | sample MGYA00084031_6733416 | MGnify analysis MGYA00084031
GCGACGTCGACATCGCGATCGTCGCCTTCGGTCTGGACGCCGACGCCGAGGAGTTGTGGCAGAACCAGAGCAAGGCCGTGCGGGTCGTGGAGGTCAACTACACGGCCGCCGTCTCCGTGGGTGTGCTGGTGGGCGAGAAGATGAAGGCGCAGGGCTTCGGCCGCATCATCGCGATGTCGTCCGTCGCCGGTGAGCGCGTCAAGCGCGCCAACTTCGTCTACGGCTCCTCCAAGGCCGGTCTCGACGGCTTCTACCTCGGCCTCGGTGAGGCACTGCGCCCGTTCGGTCCGCGCGTGACCGTCGTGCGCCCGGGCCAGGTGCGCACGCAGTTCAGCGCGCACGTCGACGAGGCTCCCCTGACCGTGAACAAGGAGGACGTCGCGAAGCTCGCGGTCGCGGCCTCCGATCGCGGCAAGGAGATCGTGTGGGCGCCGGGCGCCTTCCGCTTCGTGATGATCGTGCTGCGGCACCTGCCGCGCGCGGTCTTCCGCAAGCTGCCGATCTAGAGCAGGTGCGTTTCCCCGCCCCGCCGGACCGCGTGTCCGGCGGGGCGGTCGCATATGTGGGTCCTACGAGACGTGACCGGTGCCGTTGTGGATCGTTCCGCCCGATCCGTAGCACAAGTGGTTGACGTTCCCCGGGCCCACGAAGACACCGTTGACGTAGCCGTCCTGGCCCGCCTCGTTGGTGCCGTAACCCACACCCGGCTGGCCCACCATGACGCACCGATAGGACTCGGTGCCGGCGTGGTCGTACAGGCGGCCGTCGACGGTGCCGCCGGGCACGCCTTCGACCACCGGGATCGCCGAGGCCTGGGCCGCGCCGAAGACGAGCAGGGGTGTCGTCGCCAGGGCGGCGAGGGCCGTGCGGATCGCATTCCGAACCATGATTCCCACCTTTCGCCCGGATCCCCCGAATTTCCGGATCCCGAATTCGCGGGGCTTCTTCCAGGATGCGACTCGCACACGGGTGAGCACCAGAGCGCAGCGGGCAACCGCTCGGTGAACGGGCGTCTCTCTATGCTCGTGGGGTGCTCGCCGACACTCCTGTTGCAGTGGCCCCGCTACGTCGCGCCGTCTCGACGCTCGTGCAGTTCGTCTGCGCCGGGCTCGTCGCAGCGGTCGTCGCGGCGGTGGGGTTGTTCGCCTTCGCCCGCGTGCAGTGGCCGGCCTTCAACTCGTCGAACGTCACGCAGGCCGTCACCACGGTCATGCAGTTCGCGGCGCTGTGCGTGCTGGGGTTGTCCGTCTACCTGCTGCGGCACCACAGGTGGGTGGTCGCGGCGCGGGTGCTGTCGTGGGCGGCACTGTCGGGTCTGGTCACCGCGACGCTCGGGATGCCGCTCGCCGCGACCCGCCTGTACCTGCACGGCATCTCCGTCGACCAGGAGTTCCGCACCGAGTTCCTCACCCGCCTGACCGACAGCGCGGCGTTGCGCGACATGACCTACGCCGATCTGCCGTCGTTCTATCCCGCGGGCTGGTTCTGGCTGGGTGGCCGCGTCGCGAGCGTGCTGGGGATGGACGGCTGGGAGGTGTTCAAGCCGTACGCCATCGGCTCGCTGGCCGTCGCCGCGGTGCTGGCGCTGGTGTTGTGGTCCGAGCTGGTCCGGTCGGATCTGGCGGTGCTGGTCGCCACCGCGACGACCACGATCGTGCTGGCCTACGGCTCCCCCGAGCCGTACGGGGCGATCATCGCGCTGCTGATCGCGCCGGCGATGCTGCTGGCGTGGGGTGGCCTCTTCCCTGCTTCCGGGGTGCGCGGCCGTCAGGGCTGGGGCGCTGTGGTGGGCACCGGCCTGTTCCTCGGGTTCGCCGCGACCTTCTACACCCTCTATCTCGGCATCGCCGCTTTCGCGGTGACGGTGATGGCGGTCGTCGCGGCGGTGCTCGTGCGTCGCGCCGACGGATCGTGGCGCGCGGCCCTGCCCGTGCTGCTGCGGTTCGTGACGATCGCGGTGATCGCGGGCCTGGTGGCGCTGATCGTGTGGGCGCCGTTCGTGCTGGAGGTGCTCGGCGGCAACGCACCGTCCGAGTCGGGCACCGCGACGCACTACCTGCCCGAGGCCGGGGCGCGACTGCCGCTGCCGATGTTCCACATGTCGCTGATCGGCCTGCTCACGCTGCTCGGCACGGTCTGGCTGGTGGGTCGGGCGAGCTCCTCGCGCCGCGCGCAGGCCCTCGGTCTCGGTGTGGTCGCGGTCTACCTGTGGTACCTGGCGTCGATGGCGTTCACGGCGGTGGGCAACACGCTGCTGGCCTTCCGCCTCGAGGTGATCCTGCTCGTGCTGCTCGGCGCGGCGGGCACCTTCGGGTTCGTCGAGTTCTCCCGCTGGATCATTCTGGCGACGGACGAGAGCCGCCGGGTCCGCCGGGTTCTCGTCACGGTGGGCGCGCTCGGCGCGCTGGCGTTCACCCAGAACATCCCGCAGGTGCTCGCCAACGAGATCACCGTGGCGTACACCGACACCGACGGTGCCGGGGAGCGCGCCGACCAGCGACCCGCCGGTGCCGCCGCCTACTACGCGGAGGTGGACGAGGAGCTGCTGTCGCAGCTGGGTGGGCAGCGGTCGGACCACGTGGTGCTCACCGCCGACACGTCCTTCCTGGCCTACTACCCCTACTTCGGGTTCCAGGCACTGACATCGCACTACGCCAATCCGCTGGCGGAGTTCTCCGCGCGGGCCACGGCGATCGAGGAGTGGGCGGAACTGTCCTCCCCCGACGAGCTGCTCGCGGCCTGGGATGCGTTGCCGTGGCGGGCCCCCGACGCCGTCGTCTTCCGGCAGGGCGCCGAGGGTTACACGCTGCGGCTGGCCGAGGACGTCTACCCGAACGATCCCAATGTGCGCCGGTACACGGTGACCTTCCCCAAGGAGCTGTTCGACGACCCGCGGTTCACCGTCACCGAGGTGGGACCGTTCGTGGTGGTCACCCGAGCCGGAGAGGCATGATCCGGCGAACACCGTTGTCGCGCAACCAGAGTCCACCCCACACGAAGATTCCGGTGTAGATCGGGAACAGGGTGGTGCTGGCGATCGGCTGCTCGGTGAGCAGATTGGTGGCGACGGCCCCGCCGAGATAACCGGTGAGCAGGACGGCGCCGAGGATCGCGGTGGGCGGCAGCACGTAGGCGATCAGGCAGATCAGCAGGACCACGCCGAACACCCGGTTGAGGCTCGGGTCGAAGCCGAGTTCGGCCATGGCCTCCTGCACCTGCGAGACGTTGGCGATGTGGATGACGGCGTCCCACAGCAGGAACAGGACGACGAGGCCGCTGACGATCAGGCCGGCGATGCGAGCGGTGCGCGAGGGGGCGGTGCCCTCCCGGGCGGCCACGGGGCGGGTGGTGTGGATGGAAGCCATGATGTCCTCCAATGGTCGTGAGGGGTGTCACCTCTATCGACCGGGGAGGACCCGGAAACTCATCGCACGGGCAGTCGCGAGGCCAGCAGTTCCGCCAGATGCGTGCCGCGGCGGGTGGTGAGGTCGCCGAGCTGGGTGCGGCACGAGTAGCCGTCGGCGAGGATCACCGCGTCGTCCGGGGCGGCCTCGACTGCCGGGAGCAGCCGGGTTCCCGCGACCGCCACGGACACCTCGTAGTGCCCGCGTTCGACGCCGAAGTTGCCGGCGAGTCCGCAGCACCCGCCGAGCCGCTGCACCCGGGCGCCGGCGCGGCGCAACAGGGTCTCGTCGGCTCCCCAGCCCATGACGGCGTGGTGGTGGCAGTGCGGCTGCGCGACGACCTGCGTGCCCTCGAGCGAGGGCGGTTCCCAGTCGGTGAGCAGTTCGGCGAGGGTGGTGGTGCTGTCGGCGACGGCGCGGGCCGAGCGCGAGCCGAGCAGTTCGACGGCGTCGGAGCGCAGCACCGCGGTGCACGACGGTTCGAGGCCGACGATCGGCATTCCGGCGCGGAACAGTTCGGATACGGTGCGCCCCAGTATCTTCCGCACCTGGTCGAGCTGCCCGGTGGTGATCCAGGTCAGGCCGCAGCAACGGGGTTCGTCGGTGACGTGCACGCGATATCCGGCGGCCTCGAGCACCCGCACGGCCGCGATCCCCACCTCGGGTGTGAAGTACTCGGTGAAAGTATCGACGAACAGCAGCACCGGCCCACCCGTGCCCGACCGCTGCGGGAGGGTGTCGGCGAACCAGCGCCGGAAGGTGCGCGGCGCGAACGCCGGGACGGTACGGCGGCGGTCCAGGCCGGCGAGGGTGAGCCCCGCGGCGGCGACACCGGGAATCCTGCTGAGCGCGTTGACGACCCGCGGTGCACGGGAGGCGAGCGCCGCCCACTGCGGCAGCCGGCCCAGGCTGTAGTGCACGGCGGGACGCCGACGTCCCTTGTAGGTCTGGTACAGCACCTCGGACTTCCACGTCGCCATGTCCACACCGGTCGGGCAGTCCGACAGACATCCCTTGCAGGACAAGCACAGATCGAGTGCCTCGTGCACCTCCGGCGAACTCCACGAGTCGGTGACGAGCCGGCCGTCGAGCATCTCCTGCAGCACCCGGGCTCGACCGCGCGTGGAGTCCTTCTCCTCCCGCGTCGCGAGATAGGACGGGCACATGACCCCACCGGTGCCGGTGTTGTCGGCGCGGCACTTGCCGACGCCGGTGCAGCGGTGCACCGCCTGTGTGAAATCCCCGCCGTCGTGCGGATACCGGAAGGCCAGCCCTTCCCGTACCTTCCGCGCGGCGGGCACCCGCAGGTCGACGTCGAGGGGACGCGGGTCGACGAGCACACCGGGGTTGAGCAGGTTCTCGGGGTCGAAGACCTCCTTCACCGCCCCGAACAGGGCGATGGCGTCGGGCGAGTACATCAGCGGCAGCAGTTCGCTGCGGGCGCGCCCGTCGCCGTGCTCCCCCGACATCGACCCGCCGTAACCCGCGACGAGTCTGCCTGCCTCGAACAGGAATTCGCGGAACAGGCCGGGGACGTCGAGGGGCACGTCGAGCCGGATGTGGATGCAGCCGTCGGCGAAGTGCCCGTACGGATACCCCGTGATGCCGTAGCCCGCCAGGAGTTCCTCGAAGTCGCGCAGATAGTCGCCGATCCGCTCGGGCGGCACCGCGGCGTCCTCCCAGCCGGCGTGCGCGGGCAGACCGCGGGGGCTGCGGGCCGACAGTCCCGAGCCGTCCTCCCGGATCCGCCACAGCGCGGCCGCGCTGTGGCGGATCCGGGAGGACGGCTCGGGACTGTCGGCCCGCAGCCCCCGCGGTCTGCCCGCGCACGCCGGCTGGGAGGACGCCGCGGTGCCGCCCGAGCGGATCGGCGACTATCTGCGCGACTTCGAGGAACTCCTGGCGGGCTACGGCATCACGGGGTATCCGTACGGGCACTTCGCCGACGGCTGCATCCACATCCGGCTCGACGTGCCCCTCGACGTCCCCGGCCTGTTCCGCGAATTCCTGTTCGAGGCAGGCAGACTCGTCGCGGGTTACGGCGGGTCGATGTCGGGGGAGCACGGCGACGGGCGCGCCCGCAGCGAACTGCTGCCGCTGATGTACTCGCCCGACGCCATCGCCCTGTTCGGGGCGGTGAAGGAGGTCTTCGACCCCGAGAACCTGCTCAACCCCGGTGTGCTCGTCGACCCGCGTCCCCTCGACGTCGACCTGCGGGTGCCCGCCGCGCGGAAGGTACGGGAAGGGCTGGCCTTCCGGTATCCGCACGACGGCGGGGATTTCACACAGGCGGTGCACCGCTGCACCGGCGTCGGCAAGTGCCGCGCCGACAACACCGGCACCGGTGGGGTCATGTGCCCGTCCTATCTCGCGACGCGGGAGGAGAAGGACTCCACGCGCGGTCGAGCCCGGGTGCTGCAGGAGATGCTCGACGGCCGGCTCGTCACCGACTCGTGGAGTTCGCCGGAGGTGCACGAGGCACTCGATCTGTGCTTGTCCTGCAAGGGATGTCTGTCGGACTGCCCGACCGGTGTGGACATGGCGACGTGGAAGTCCGAGGTGCTGTACCAGACCTACAAGGGACGTCGGCGTCCCGCCGTGCACTACAGCCTGGGCCGGCTGCCGCAGTGGGCGGCGCTCGCCTCCCGTGCACCGCGGGTCGTCAACGCGCTCAGCAGGATTCCCGGTGTCGCCGCCGCGGGGCTCACCCTCGCCGGCCTGGACCGCCGCCGTACCGTCCCGGCGTTCGCGCCGCGCACCTTCCGGCGCTGGTTCGCCGACACCCTCCCGCAGCGGTCGGGCACGGGTGGGCCGGTGCTGCTGTTCGTCGATACTTTCACCGAGTACTTCACACCCGAGGTGGGGATCGCGGCCGTGCGGGTGCTCGAGGCCGCCGGATATCGCGTGCACGTCACCGACGAACCCCGTTGCTGCGGCCTGACCTGGATCACCACCGGGCAGCTCGACCAGGTGCGGAAGATACTGGGGCGCACCGTATCCGAACTGTTCCGCGCCGGAATGCCGATCGTCGGCCTCGAACCGTCGTGCACCGCGGTGCTGCGCTCCGACGCCGTCGAACTGCTCGGCTCGCGCTCGGCCCGCGCCGTCGCCGACAGCACCACCACCCTCGCCGAACTGCTCACCGACTGGGAACCGCCCTCGCTCGAGGGCACGCAGGTCGTCGCGCAGCCGCACTGCCACCACCACGCCGTCATGGGCTGGGGAGCCGACGAGACCCTGTTGCGCCGCGCCGGCGCCCGGGTGCAGCGGCTCGGCGGGTGCTGCGGACTCGCCGGCAACTTCGGCGTCGAACGCGGGCACTACGAGGTGTCCGTGGCGGTCGCGGGAACCCGGCTGCTCCCGGCAGTCGAGGCCGCCCCGGACGACGCGGTGATCCTCGCCGACGGCTACTCGTGCCGCACCCAGCTCGGCGACCTCACCACCCGCCGCGGCACGCATCTGGCGGAACTGCTGGCCTCGCGACTGCCCGTGCGATGAGTTTCCGGGTCCTCCCCGGTCGATAGAGGTGACACCCCTCACGACCATTGGAGGACATCATGGCTTCCATCCACACCACCCGCCCCGTGGCCGCCCGGGAGGGCACCGCCCCCTCGCGCACCGCTCGCATCGCCGGCCTGATCGTCAGCGGCCTCGTCGTCCTGTTCCTGCTGTGGGACGCCGTCATCCACATCGCCAACGTCTCGCAGGTGCAGGAGGCCATGGCCGAACTCGGCTTCGACCCGAGCCTCAACCGGGTGTTCGGCGTGGTCCTGCTGATCTGCCTGATCGCCTACGTGCTGCCGCCCACCGCGATCCTCGGCGCCGTCCTGCTCACCGGTTATCTCGGCGGGGCCGTCGCCACCAATCTGCTCACCGAGCAGCCGATCGCCAGCACCACCCTGTTCCCGATCTACACCGGAATCTTCGTGTGGGGTGGACTCTGGTTGCGCGACAACGGTGTTCGCCGGATCATGCCTCTCCGGCTCGGGTGACCACCACGAACGGTCCCACCTCGGTGACGGTGAACCGCGGGTCGTCGAACAGCTCCTTGGGGAAGGTCACCGTGTACCGGCGCACATTGGGATCGTTCGGGTAGACGTCCTCGGCCAGCCGCAGCGTGTAACCCTCGGCGCCCTGCCGGAAGACGACGGCGTCGGGGGCCCGCCACGGCAACGCATCCCAGGCCGCGAGCAGCTCGTCGGGGGAGGACAGTTCCGCCCACTCCTCGATCGCCGTGGCCCGCGCGGAGAACTCCGCCAGCGGATTGGCGTAGTGCGATGTCAGTGCCTGGAACCCGAAGTAGGGGTAGTAGGCCAGGAAGGACGTGTCGGCGGTGAGCACCACGTGGTCCGACCGCTGCCCACCCAGCTGCGACAGCAGCTCCTCGTCCACCTCCGCGTAGTAGGCGGCGGCACCGGCGGGTCGCTGGTCGGCGCGCTCCCCGGCACCGTCGGTGTCGGTGTACGCCACGGTGATCTCGTTGGCGAGCACCTGCGGGATGTTCTGGGTGAACGCCAGCGCGCCGAGCGCGCCCACCGTGACGAGAACCCGGCGGACCCGGCGGCTCTCGTCCGTCGCCAGAATGATCCAGCGGGAGAACTCGACGAACCCGAAGGTGCCCGCCGCGCCGAGCAGCACGAGCAGGATCACCTCGAGGCGGAAGGCCAGCAGCGTGTTGCCCACCGCCGTGAACGCCATCGACGCCAGGTACCACAGGTAGACCGCGACCACACCGAGACCGAGGGCCTGCGCGCGGCGCGAGGAGCTCGCCCGACCCACCAGCCAGACCGTGCCGAGCAGCGTGAGCAGGCCGATCAGCGACATGTGGAACATCGGCAGCGGCAGTCGCGCCCCGGCCTCGGGCAGGTAGTGCGTCGCGGTGCCCGACTCGGACGGTGCGTTGCCGCCGAGCACCTCCAGCACGAACGGCGCCCACACGATCAGCGCCACCAGGCCCGCGATCACCGCGATCGTCACGAACCGCAGCAGCACGGGCAGGGCCGCGCGCCACGATCCGTCGGCGCGACGCACGAGCACCGCCGCGACGACCGCCATCACCGTCACCGCGAAAGCGGCGATGCCGAGATAGAGGGTGTAGAAGGTCGCGGCGAACCCGAGGAACAGGCCGGTGCCCACCACAGCGCCCCAGCCCTGACGGCCGCGCACCCCGGAAGCAGGGAAGAGGCCACCCCACGCCAGCAGCATCGCCGGCGCGATCAGCAGCGCGATGATCGCCCCGTACGGCTCGGGGGAGCCGTAGGCCAGCACGATCGTGGTCGTCGCGGTGGCGACCAGCACCGCCAGATCCGACCGGACCAGCTCGGACCACAACACCAGCGCCAGCACCGCGGCGACGGCCAGCGAGCCGATGGCGTACGGCTTGAACACCTCCCAGCCGTCCATCCCCAGCACGCTCGCGACGCGGCCACCCAGCCAGAACCAGCCCGCGGGATAGAACGACGGCAGATCGGCGTAGGTCATGTCGCGCAACGCCGCGCTGTCGGTCAGGCGGGTGAGGAACTCGGTGCGGAACTCCTGGTCGACGGAGATGCCGTGCAGGTACAGGCGGGTCGCGGCGAGCGGCATCCCGAGCGTCGCGGTGACCAGACCCGACAGTGCCGCCCACGACAGCACCCGCGCCGCGACCACCCACCTGTGGTGCCGCAGCAGGTAGACGGACAACCCCAGCACGCACAGCGCCGCGAACTGCATGACCGTGGTGACGGCCTGCGTGACGTTCGACGAGTTGAAGGCCGGCCACTGCACGCGGGCGAAGGCGAACAACCCCACCGCCGCGACGACCGCTGCGACGAGCCCGGCGCAGACGAACTGCACGAGCGTCGAGACGGCGCGACGTAGCGGGGCCACTGCAACAGGAGTGTCGGCGAGCACCCCACGAGCATAGAGAGACGCCCGTTCACCGAGCGGTTGCCCGCTGCGCTCTGGTGCTCACCCGTGTGCGAGTCGCATCCTGGAAGAAGCCCCGCGAATTCGGGATCCGGAAATTCGGGGGATCCGGGCGAAAGGTGGGAATCATGGTTCGGAATGCGATCCGCACGGCCCTCGCCGCCCTGGCGACGACACCCCTGCTCGTCTTCGGCGCGGCCCAGGCCTCGGCGATCCCGGTGGTCGAAGGCGTGCCCGGCGGCACCGTCGACGGCCGCCTGTACGACCACGCCGGCACCGAGTCCTATCGGTGCGTCATGGTGGGCCAGCCGGGTGTGGGTTACGGCACCAACGAGGCGGGCCAGGACGGCTACGTCAACGGTGTCTTCGTGGGCCCGGGGAACGTCAACCACTTGTGCTACGGATCGGGCGGAACGATCCACAACGGCACCGGTCACGTCTCGTAGGACCCACATATGCGACCGCCCCGCCGGACACGCGGTCCGGCGGGGCGGGGAAACGCACCTGCTCTAGATCGGCAGCTTGCGGAAGACCGCGCGCGGCAGGTGCCGCAGCACGATCATCACGAAGCGGAAGGCGCCCGGCGCCCACACGATCTCCTTGCCGCGATCGGAGGCCGCGACCGCGAGCTTCGCGACGTCCTCCTTGTTCACGGTCAGGGGAGCCTCGTCGACGTGCGCGCTGAACTGCGTGCGCACCTGGCCCGGGCGCACGACGGTCACGCGCGGACCGAACGGGCGCAGTGCCTCACCGAGGCCGAGGTAGAAGCCGTCGAGACCGGCCTTGGAGGAGCCGTAGACGAAGTTGGCGCGCTTGACGCGCTCACCGGCGACGGACGACATCGCGATGATGCGGCCGAAGCCCTGCGCCTTCATCTTCTCGCCCACCAGCACACCCACGGAGACGGCGGCCGTGTAGTTGACCTCCACGACCCGCACGGCCTTGCTCTGGTTCTGCCACAACTCCTCGGCGTCGGCGTCCAGACCGAAGGCGACGATCGCGATGTCGACGTCGC
>k87-621393_pt1 | contig 10326 bp, 8 predicted proteins | sample MGYA00084031_6733416 | MGnify analysis MGYA00084031
ACCGGGCCGCGGCCCGGTCGCTGAGCGGACGCACCCACCACCCGGAACAGCGTGTCGCGGGCGCGCCCCGGGTCGGGCTGCGCCCACAGCCATGTCGTCACGGGCAACGAGCGTAGACGCGCCGGAGGCTCGCTGCCCCCTTTCTGACGGAAACCCGGCGCCCCGCTCCCGCCGCCGCCCGGCTGCGGTCACGCGTCGTCCGGGGCGCCAGCGGATCAGGAAGCGCGGTCAGGGGCGTCGTCTCTGGCGGGCCTGCGGCCCGTCCTTGCGTCCGTGCCGGTCCGCCAACGAACCACCACCGCACCGGCATCGGCGTGGCGGGCTAGTCTTCGTGACCATGACGGGAACAGTGGGGGCGCGCGTGCGTGAGTGGCACGACGCCGAGGGATGGGGTGTGCTGGATTCGGCGGAGACGCCCGGCGGCTGCTGGGCACACTATTCGGACATCGCACCGGCTTCCGGGAATGACGGTTTCCGTTCGCTGACCCCGGGCCAGCCGGTCATCCTCGAATGGGAGGCCGGGGCACAGGACGGCTACGCCTACCGGGCGCGCAGGGTCGTTCCGGGGTCGTCCCCACCTGCCACAGGCAGCGCCTAACTAGCGCGAAAGCCAACAAATTACACCGCTTTCCGGGCGTGTCGGGAGGGTGACGCTCGGCTCAAACGACGCCGAAGCGATCGGCCTCCGCTACTGCAACGACTGCGAGGAATCGGTCACCGTATGTGTGGTGCCTCGCTGGGAGTCCCGATCCGGTGACTGACAGCGCGGGCCCGCGTCGCTGCGGCCCCCTCGTTGCGTCCTGGCGAGCACGACGGGTGCCGGCCTTCAGCGTGCCATCCGCCGACGAGAGTGAGCGTTCGTGACAGAGCAGTGCCCCAGCCGTGCCCCCGCGTCACGCAACCGCTCGTAACTCCGAAGGCCACGTCCGTCCCACGATTCCAAGTGCTGACCGTATTGATGGAGTCCTTAACCATGATCTTGCCCTCGGACAGTATGCAGTCAGACGGTTACTTCCTCACCGAGTCGCATCGCCGCCTGCGCCAGGAGGTCAGGGAGTTCGCCGAGACGCAGGTCCGTCCCCGAGTGCCCGAGATGGAGGCCTCCCGCACGGTCCAGCACGAACTGTCCCGCCTCATAGCCCGCCAGGGCTGGATCGGCGTCACGATAGGCCGCGAGTACGGCGGCATGGGCATGGGGCACCTGGCGAAGACCATCATCATCGAGGAACTCGCCCGCGTCTGCGGCGCCATGGGCGCCATGGTGCAGGCCTCGCAGCTCGGGGTCGCCAAGATCATCCACTTCGGCAACGAGCAGCAGAAGAAGACCTGGCTGCCGGCCATCGCCGCCGGTGACTGCCTGCCCACCATCGCGACGACCGAGAAGCACTCCGGCAGCCACGTGCTGGGGATGGCCGCGAGCGCCGTGCGCGACGGCGACGACTACATCCTCAACGGCAGCAAGGTGTTCGTCGGCAACAGCCACGTCGGCGACCTGCACGGCGTCGTCGTGCGCACCGGGCCGGGCTCCAAGGGCCTGTCGGCGTTCCTGGTGGAGGCGGACCGGCCCGGCTGCCGGCTGGCCGCCCACCGGCCCGCCATGGGCCTGCACGGCTTCAGCTTCGGCGAGATCATCTTCGACAACTGCCGGGTCCCGGCGGACAACCTGCTCGGCGAGGAGGGTGACGGCCTGGCCGTGGCCTACTCCTCCAGCGTGCTGTACGGCAGGCCGAATCTCACGGGCGTCTCGCTGGGCATCCACCAGGCGGTGGTGGAGGAGACCGCCGCCTTCGCCGCCCGGCAGATCCGGTACGGCAAGCCGCTGGCGGAACTCGACTCCGTCAAGCAGAAGCTGGGGCAGATGCAGTCGCGGCTGATGACGGCCCGCCTCGCGGCCTATCACGCGGTGCACCTGCTCGACCGGGGCCTGCCGTGCGACGCCGAGCTGCAGAACGCCAAGCTCATCAACGTCGAGTACGCCATGGACTCGGCGCGCACCGCCATGGAGATCCACGGCGCCTGCGCCCTGTTCCCCGACCGGCCGGTCGAGCGCTACCTGCGCGACGCCTTCCACATCTTCGCGCCCGCCGGCACCTCCGACGTGCAGCGGCTGCGCCTGGCCGAGGTGGCACTGGGCACCTCGCGCGGCGAGTGGTCGGAGCGGCTGGCGGACGTCACCAGCGGCGGCACGCAGCGCGAGCCCGTCGCCGTGCGGTAACCGCGGCCGGCCGCCAGAGGGCACGCAGACGCCGGGCGCCCGCAGCGGGGCGCCCGGCGTCCGGCGTTCAGCGGGAGCCGGCCACGCCGACGCCGCTGCGGAGCATGTTCATCATCCGCTCGGCCCGGTCCTTGATGAAATCCAGGCCCTCGCGGCCCCACGGGATCGGCTCGGTGTCCACGACGCAGACCGTGCCCAGCGCCTCGCCCGTCTGGTCGTCGATCAGCGGCGCGCCCATGTAGGTGCGGATGCCGATGTGGTCGACGACCTCGTTGCCCGCGAAGCGCGGGTAGGCGCACACGTCGGGCAGGACGAGGGCCTTGCCGCGGTCCACGACGTGCGGGCAGTAGCCCTGATCCAGCGTCATGGTGCGCCCCACGTCCTGTCCGCCGCCGCTGGCGGAGCCGTCGGGCGTGTACAGGCCGGCGAAGAACTGCTGGTTCTGGCCGATGAAGTTGACCATCGCGTAGGGCGCGCTCGGCAGGCCGTTGAGGTCGGCGGCGTCGCGGGCGAGTTCGGCTGCGAACTGGTCGAACTCCGGAACGGGCCTGTCGGCCAGGCCCAGTTCGCGCAGCCGCGCCTCCCGCACCGGCCCCCGGGCATCGGCGGGAGTCAGCAGGTGGCGCCCGGTGTCGGTATCGAACGTCGGCATGGGATGGGCTCCGGATTCTCTCTAGGTGAGGGGGAAGTGCGGGGTCGGGGGGCGGCCTGGCTCGTCACCGGGCTACTGGTGGGAGCGCGCCGCCAGGGACATGGCTCTGGCGTGCTCGACGAGGGAGATCAGCACGCGGCGGCACGATGAGGTACTGCGGGCATCGCACAGCATCACCGGCACCTCCGGCTTGACCTCCAGGGCGTCACGCACCTCCTCGGTCGTGTACCGGAAGGCGCCGTCGAACTCGTTGACGGCGACGACGAACGGGATGCGGCGCAGCTCGAAGTACTCGATGGCGGCGAAGCTGTCCAGCAGGCGGCGGGTGTCGGCGAGCACGACCGCGCCGACCGCGCCGAGGGACAGGTCCTCCCACATGAACCAGAACCGCTGCTGCCCCGGCGTGCCGAACAGCAGCAGCATCAGGTTCTGTGTGGGGAAGGTGATGCGGCCGAAGTCCATCGACACGGTCGTCGTCGTCTTCTGGCCGACCCCTGCCAGGTTGTCCACGCCCACGCTGGCGGCGGTGAGCGTCTCCTCCGTCGTGAGCGGCTTGATCTCGCTCACCGCCCCGACCATGGTCGTCTTGCCCACGCCGAAGCCACCGGCGATCACGATCTTCAGCGGAATCAGGTTCACGTCGCGTGACGCGGATGCCTCAGAGCTGTCGAAGGCCAGCAAGCAATGCCTCCAGGAGTAGTGGGTCGGTGGGGTCGGCGTCCGTGGCGGGCATCGGTACCACCAGGGAACGGGCGTCGATGAGATCCGAGAGCAGCACCTTGGTGACCTGCACCGGGAGCTTGAGGACTCCGGCGATCTCGGCGACCGACCGCGGGCCGTGACGACACAGTTCGAGGGCTTCGCCGTGCTCGGGGCTGAGCCGGACCCCACTCCGGGAGCGCCCGGCCTTGACTAATGTCGCCAGGGTCAGGTCGCGGGTCGGACGGGTGCGCCCCTGCGTCAGGGCGTAGGGGCGCACGTCCGGCGCGTCCGCGTCGATCCAGGGATCGTCGAACGACGTCATGTCAGACAACCGCGTTGGTCGGCGCCATGTTCACCCTCTCTGGCGTGGCCAGGTAGCTGGCCACGCTCTTGACGAGCTGGGCCATCTCGTAGCCGACGAGGCTCAGGTCGGCCTCGTGCGTGGTGAGCACCGCGAGCACGGCGCCCGGGCCGGCCTTCGAGACGAACAGCAGCGCGTCCTCGTGCTCGACCACCACCTGCCGCACCTTGCCGCTGCCGTGGTCGACGAACTCGCCGACGCCGCGCCCGAGTGAGCACAGACCGGTGGCTATGGCGGAGAGGCGGTCGGCCTGGTCGTTGTCCAGGCCGTACACGTGCTTCTTCACGCCGTCGCTCGACGCCACCACGGCGCTGCGGGCGTGGACGACCTTCTGGACAAAGCTGGCCAGGAGCCAGTCGAGATCTGCTGGCCGGCCCGCGGGCACGTCGCTCATCATGATCGAAGTCCTCCTTGAGGGTGGTGCTGGTCAGTCAGCTCGGGAGCCGTCGTCGGCGCGGGCGAAGCCTTCGGAGAACCGGGCCATCAGGCCGAAGTCCGGGCCGGCGTCGGGTTCGTCGCGCGCGGCGGCGTTCTCGTAGAACTCGGGGGAGAGATACGACCCGCTGCGCTTGGGCAGCGGCGGTCTCCCCGACTGATCGGCCGGGGGCTCCGGCGCCGTCGCCCGGGTGCGCACCGGAAGCTCCGGGCGCTGGGCGTCGCCCTCGGGCCGCTGGGCCCGGGGCTGGCCGGCGCTGCCGCCTGGCTCCTGGCCGCCCGGGTGCGCGGCGCGCGCCCCGGGGGCCTCGGTGTGGCCGGCGTGGCCGGTGTGTCCCCCGTTCTCCCTTCCTGGTCCAGGCTCCACCCCCTGCCCCGGCTGGGCCGGGGCCATCGGGTACCCGCCTGTGGGGTAGCCCCCGGTGTCCGGGGCGGCGCCCATGCCGGCGCCCCGGCCCGCGGCCCCGCCCGCGGCCGGGTCACCCGTGCCGTGGCGGGCGGCACCGGAGACGCCGAAGCTCTCGTCCAGACCCGGGAACTGCGCCGTCGCAGTGGCGGCGGCGTGCTCCCGCGGCGCGGCGGCCGGAGCGGCGGCCGGAGCAGCAGCGGGGTAGCCGCCGGTGGCGGGCCCGGCGTCGGGGGCGTGAGTCCGCGGCAGCTGTGCGGTCCGGGCCGCCTGCGCGGGCTGCGCCGCCGCCTGGGGCGCGGCCTGCGCTGACTGCGCTGCCTGCGCGCCCACGGCGGCCAGGCCGCGGTCGCCGCCGTTCTGCGCGGCGGCGGTGGCGGGCACCGCCGGGATCTGCTCGGTCGGGTCGCTCAGCAGGGCGTTGGGAAGGATCACCACCGCCTGGTTGCCGCCGTAGACGTTGCTCTGGAGGCGGACGGTGATGCCGTGGCGCCGGGCGAGCTGCGCGACCACGAACAGGCCGATGCGGCCGTCCTTCAGCTGCTCGCCGATGTCGAACTCTTCCGGCGCCGACAGCAGGTTGTTCATGCGCGTCCGCAGGTCGGCGGGCATGACCAGGCCGCGGTCGTCGATCTCGATGGCCAGGCCGGCCGCGACCCGCTCCGCGCGCAGGTGCACGGTGGTCGTGGGCGGCGAGAACGTCGCGGCGTTCTCGACCAGTTCGGCGATGAGGTGGATGACGTCGGCGGTGGCGTGGCCGTGGAGGATGCCCTCGACCGGCTGGTGCACCTTGACACGGGAGTACTGCTCGACCTCGGCGACCGCCTGCCGCAGCACCGTGTAGACGCTGACGGGCTTGCTGATGCGGCGCGGCACGGCGCCGCCGAGCACGCCGAGACTCTCGACCTGGCGGCGGACGCGGGTGACGAGGTGGTCGAGGCTGAACAGGCCCTCGAGCAGCTCCGGGTCCTCGACCTCGCGCTCCAGACCGTCGAGCTGGGTGAGCGCCCGGGTGACGAGGGACTGGAGGCGCCGCGCGATGTTGACGAACACCACGATCTGCTGCCGCGCCGACGCCTCGATGACGGCCGACTCGGCGGCCGTCAGGAAGGCCCGCAGCGCGCGGTCGATCTCCTCCAGGTCCCGGGCGTCCACGGCCGCCCGGTCGCGGGGTTCGGGGCGTTCGCCCCGGCGTATCTGCTTCACCAGGCGCTGGATCTCGGCCTGGCCCTCGGAGAGTCTGGCCGCGAGGGCGTGCGCCCGGTCACGCGCGGCCTGGTCACTGACCGCCGACTCGCGCCCCAGCGCGGCGGAGGCGGCCGTGGCGGAACGATACGCCCAGAAGAGCACCGCCAGGCATGCCCCGGCGGCGACGATGGCCACGCCGAGGGCGGCGCGGCGGGGGGCCTCCGACGCCATCAGCGCGGCTCCGGCTCCCGCCGCGATCAGGGCCACAGCGGCGGCGGGCAGCAGCGCGAGGCGCAGCAGCCGCGCTCTGTCGCCGGCCGTGGACGGCCTTCCGTGCCGCCGTCCTGAGCGCGTGGTGGGTGGGGGGGATTGAGACATCAGCGTCCTCAGTACAGGGCCCGCGGGGAGTATGGGCCTCGTGGCACACCGGCATCGCACCCGGCGCGGGGGCGGCGCGGGGAAGCAGAGACGGCGCCGCACAGGTGCGGGGCCAAAATAACCCTGTCGGCTCCGGTCACCGTTTCGCCACGGACCGCGCGGGTCGTTTGACGGTCGTTTTGGCTGCCGGGCGTGGACCGCGCCGCCTGGCTGTGCCGCGCGGCGTGCGGGTTCCGCGCCGCGCCCGCCCGGCGGGGCGCGCGGCGCAGGGGCCGGCGAACCGGCGCGAACGACCCCGGAACGACACCTGCCGCTGGCATGTGTCAGCCCCGGCCGTTATCCGCGTCGAAGCCGCCGACGAACCTCAGCGTGGCGTCCAGCGCGTCGAGGCTCAGCAGCCGCGACCGCGGCCTGAGCATGCCCCAGATGCCGTACTGCGCGAGTTCGTTGCAGCGGCGGACCAGCCAGGACCAGTCGAGGTCCAGGTAGTCGGCCAGGGCCCGCAGCCGCCGGGCCGGGGTGGCGCCCGGGGCGACGGTGTGCTTCCTGGCGTGTTCGATGGCCTGCCCGTAGGTGTGGACCTCGGAGCGGCGGTTGGTGGCCTCGACCTGCCAGATGCCGTCCGCACGCAGCCAGTTGCTGACGACGGCGCGCTCGCCAGGTATCAGGGCAAAGGCGTCGATCTGCGCGTACTCCGGTTCGCGGCAGATCCATGCGGTGATGCCGTGCTTCTCCAGCAGGGCGACCGCCAGGAACAGCAGGGTGCGCTCATAGCGTTCACTCTCCTTGACGACGGTCTCGGGCACGCAGAAGGCGTGCCCGCAGGGCTCGCCGCCGCGGGCGTGGGCGTCTCCCGTGCGCTCCAGGCTGTCGTGGAGGTGCCGGAAGAACAGCAGCGGCGCCGCCTCCTCCCCCCGCTGCTCGCGCGACCAGGACAGCGGCGGGCAGGCGCTCTGGGGCAGGTGGCGGTGCGAGTACAGCGAGCAGAAGAACGAGCCCAGCCAGCTCGACCCGATGGCCGACAGCTCAGGGGCCGCCGAACGGGCCACGGCGGAGCGCCGCTTGGCGAGCTGGTGGTCCAGGTCCTGCCGCTCGCTCTCCAGGGCGTGGTCGTCGGCGAGCAGGCCGTCGTCCACGTTGAGCATGGCCCAGACGATGCCGTAGGTGAGGTCGTCGATGCCATATGCCCTGGGGATGGGCAGCGTGTCGACCGGGCGGTCCACAGCGAGGTGACGCCGGGCGTACGCCGCGTCGAGCACGTAAAGACCGGCGCCGCCGTCGGCGCCGAGCGAACCGAGCACGAGGGCCCGGCGCGCTGGCTTGACGAACGCCGTCAGGTGCGGATGGTCCTCCGGGCCGATGAGGACGACGTCGTCGAGCGCCGACGCCTCGTACATCTGCACCGCCACGGAGGTTCCGTCGAATAAATCGATGCCGCTCAGCCGCCACACGCCGTCCATGCCGGGCGCCGGGGAGGCCGGCGCCAGGGCGGAGGTGGCCCAGGCGCTGTCGAGCGCCAGCGCCGAGGCCAGGGAGGAGCGGTGAGGGGCCCGCGGCGTCACCACCTCGTGCGTCGGGGCGGGCTGGAGCAGCTGCTCCGCGGTGACGCCCAGCATGAACTCCAGAACCATGCGGGCGTCACCCCGGGGGATCTGGTCACCGCTCAGCCACCGCTTGAACGTCGTGTTGGAGATGGTCAGGCCGTTCAGGCGGTGGTTGCCGAACTCCTGGGCGGCTTGCTGGGCGGCGCGCGCGAAGTGCGTTTCGAAGGCGGTCCAGCTCGACCAGCCCTGCTTCTCCAGCAGGACGCGGAGCAGCGTGGGGGGACGCATCGGTTCCTTCCTGCGCGGCGGCGGACCGTGATCGATCATGGGAGCAGTTCCATGATCATATTTCCACGGTTCGCTGCGGGCTGGTCGGGGGCAGCTGAACCGGCAACCGTCCGTAATGCCGCATCACCTCCGGTGCCGGGCGACGGTTGCACATCGCGGCGAGATAGTAGTGGTCCGTCACTTCGCACACCAGAACTATCAGATCAGCGCACACGGCAACGCCCGCCCCCGTGACACCGGGGGCGGGCTCGTCAGGCGGCCGGGCCCGCGCCTCCCCCCGGCGCGCGGCCAGGGGAGGCGGCGGCGGGTCAGTGCGAGTGCCGCGGCACCTCGTTCCCGCTGCGGCCGACGAGGAAGTCGAGGTCGGCGCCCTCGTCGGCCTGGAGGACGTGCTCGGTGTACAGGCGGGTCCAGCCCCGGCCGTCGTGCGGCGGCTTTGGCGGCGTGAACTCCTTGGCGCGGGCGGCCAGCTCCTCCTCGGGCACGTCGAGGTCCAGCCGCCGGGCGGCGACGTCGAGCTCGATCCAGTCCCCGGTGCGCACCAGGGCGATCGGGCCGCCGACCGCGGCCTCGGGCGCGACGTGCAGCACGCAGGTGCCGTAGCCGGTGCCGCTCATCCGGGCGTCGCTGATGCGCACGACGTCGGTGATGCCCTGCTGCAGCAGCTTCTTGGGCACGGGAGGGTTGCCGACCTCGGGGAACCCGGGGTAGCCGCGCGGCCCGGCGTTGCGCACGACGATGACGGTGGAGGCGTCCACGGGCAGGTCCGGGTCGTCGGCGACGGCGATGTAGTCCTCGACCCGGTCGAACACCAGGGCCTTCCCGCGGTGCTTGAGCAGCGACGGGCTGGCCGCCGAGACCTTCAGCACGGCGCCGTTGGGGCACAGGCTGCCGCGCAGCACGACGGTGCCCTCGCCGGCGGGGCGCACCGGGTTGTCGACGGTGCGGATGACCTCGTCGTTGTACCGGCGGGCGTTCGCGACGTCCTCACCGATGGTGGCGCCGCCGACGGTACGGGCACCGGTGTGCAGCAGCCCGGCCTCCGCCAGCTCGCGCAGCACGACCGGCAGGCCGCCCGCGTAGGCGAAGTCCTCCATCAGGAAGCGGCCCGAGGGCATCATGTCCACCAGCACGGGCACGTCGGCGACCAGCGCGTCGAAGTCGTCCAGGCTCAGCTCCACTCCGGCGCGGCGGGCGAGGGCGAGGAGGTGGACGACGGCGTTGGTGGAGCCGCCCAGCGCGGCGTTGACGCGGATGGCGTTCTCGAACGCCTCGCGGGTGAGGATCTCGGAGGGGCGCGGCCCGCTGTCCGCCATGGCCACCGCGCGCTTGCCGGTCAGCTGCGCGAGCGCGTAGCGGCGCGCGTCCACGGCGGGCAGGGCGGCGGCGCCGGAGAGCTGGAAACCGAGCGCCTCGGCGAGACAGGCCATGGTCGAGGCGGTGCCCATGGTCATGCAGTGGCCCCGGCTGCGGGACATGCACACCTCGGCCTCGGCGAGGTCCTCGGCCGTGATCTTCCCGGCGCGCTCCTCCTCGTGCAGGCGCCACACGTCGGTGCCCGAACCGATGTCCCGGCCCTGGAACTTGCCGTTGAGCATGGGGCCGCCGGTCACCATGATCGCGGGGATGTCCACGCTGGTGGCGGCCATCAGCAGCGACGGGGTGGTCTTGTCACAGCCGGACAGCAGCACGACGGCGTCGAGCGGATTGGCCCGCATCGACTCCTCAGCCTCCATGGCGGCGAGGTTGCGGTAGAGCATGGTCGTCGGCCGCATGATCGTTTCGCCGAGCGACATGACGGGGAACTCCAGCGGCAGGCCGCCCGCCTGCCATACGCCGCGCTTGACGGCCTCGGCGATGTCCCGCAGGTGCGCGTTGCAGGGGGTGAGTTCGGAGAAGGTGCTGGCGATGCCGACGACGGGGCGGCCGTCGAACACCTCCGGCTCGAAGCCCTGGTTGCGCATCCAGGAGCGGTGGATGAAGCCGTTGCGGCCCTCCGCCTGGAACCAGGCGCCGCTGCGCCTGCGCGGGGCCTTCTCGCCGCTGGCCTGCTCGGTCATGTCGCCTCCCAAGTGGTGCGGTGCGTACCGTCCGCGCGGTCACGGGCGCGGACGGTACGCACCGCACCACTTGGGAGGCGACATGACCGAGCAGGCC
>k87-1128533_pt1 | contig 10320 bp, 9 predicted proteins | sample MGYA00084031_6733416 | MGnify analysis MGYA00084031
CCGAGTACGAGTTCGTCTGGGCCGCCGCCGGCGCGCACGACGCCGTGTTCCAGGCCGAGCCTAACGCGCTCATCAAGGCCGCCGGCGCCGCTGTCGCGGAAATCGCGTCCTAGCGCGGTCGCGGAAAGGTGGGGACCGGTCTCCGTCTGGAACTTCCGAGAAATACATGGCTGAGAGCGGTCAGGGTTTTCCTCAAGATCTGAATTGCCCTGGCCGCTGACACCTGCAGGTCGCGGCAGCTTACCCGCGACCAATCGTTCCGCGCTCGAAGACGCCGCTGTGTCCGGATCGAGACTCATGTAAATCTTGCCGGTCTTTCGCAAGCCTCACGCACACGGACAACAATGAAAGCTCTGGAACTGCTGATCGAACGGACCATCCTGTCCGCGCGCTGGATCCTGGTGGTGTTCTACATCGGCCTGGCGGTCGCGCTGGGCGTCTACGCCGTTTCCTTCCTCTTCAAGCTCGGCAAGGTGGCCGCCCACTTTTTCGAGTACAACGAGGAAAGCATGATTCTCGCGATGTTGGGTCTGATCGATGCCACCCTGGTCGGCGGCCTGATCGTGATGGTCATGATTTCCGGCTACGAGAACTTCGTCGGCCGCTTCGAGGACGCCGAGAACGAGGAGATTTCCTGGCTCGGCAAGCTCGATACCGGCAGCCTCAAGATCAAGGTCGCCTCGTCCATCGTCGCCATCTCCTCGATCCACCTGCTGCAGATCTTCCTCGATGCCGAGAAATACGACTCCACGCATCTCATGTGGGTCACGCTCATGCACCTGACCTTCGTGGTCTCGGCGCTGCTGCTCGGCTTCCTCGAAAAGATCATGAAGACGCACCACTGACGGGAAAACGCCATCGAGGCCATGCCACGGCCGCCGGAAGCGCTCCGGCGGCTTTCTTGTTGGGGCAGGGGCGGATCTGTGCAAGCCTCACCCAGGCAAACGAAAAGGGCCGGACAGGCCGGCCCCTCAATCGACGGTATCTTCCCGCCTATCGCATCACGCAGAAGCGGCGCTCTCCGCCATAGGTGACGTACGTGCCCGTCTGCGGATCGAACGACCGGTACTTCTGCGAGCAGTAACGGTACCACTCGGGAGACCACGGCTCGCCCGGGCGCGCATACTGGCCCGGCGGCGGCGGAGGCGGATTGTTGCTGGAGTTCACCGCGCCCGCAATGGCGGCACCGGCAATTGCGCCCAGCACTCCGATCGCCAGATCCCGGCCGGCGTCGTGCTTGTGATGATGCGGTGGCCGCGGGGGATGCGGCGGACGTGGCGGCGGGGGCGGATAGGGAGGCCGCGGATGGTGCGCCGGAGGCGGCCCGGGCGGAAATGGCGGACGATGGTGCTTGCTCTGCGCCAGAGCCGGCGATGCTGCTGCAACCAGCATCGTGGCGACCAGGAAGGATGAAAGGGCCTTCTTCATGACGGTTCCCCATGTTGATAGTTGTTAGCTTATCGGAAAGCCGATGAACGCGCAATGAATGCCGTTAGCCAGCTACTTTGCTTGGCCGCTGCGATTGGGATCGGTGTGCGCGTCACCGGCGTCCGTCATCGCGGGCGATTCAGAGTTCCGCCCGGCCGGTCGCGTGCGCTGTTGCGTGTTCCACCGCGGACATTTCAACCCATAGCCGAAGCGGAAAGCCAATGCCCCGAAGCGATTTGACTTGCAGGCCCCGGGACAACCCGGATCAAATTCCATGGTGAATCGCCGTCAGGCCAGGCGGGAGGGCCGGGTCCGCCGGGACAGGGACAAGGGCAGGGGGCTCCCAGCCCGAACCAGGGAGCAGATTGCATGACGATTTCCCACGCGTCCGCGCGCTGGCGGCCCGCGGCAGGCGACCGCTCGTGGCCACCGACCGGAAGGCAGAGGCGCTCCCCCGGCCGCAGCGCCGGCTTCGGTGAGGGAGGACCCATGCTGCGGAACGCGATACGACAACGGCTTCGGGTGCGGGGAACCTGCACCGGTTCATCAGCGCGCTCGGCGCGGCGCAGATCTGCTCGTGGGGTACGCTCTTTTACGGCTTTCCGGTTATCGCCGAGGCGATGCGGGCCGATCTCGGCTGGACGAAGACGGAGCTCTACGGCGCCGCCACCTGCGGCATGCTGTTGGCGGGCGTCGCGGCCTATCCCGTGGGAGCGGCGATCGACAGGGGCCACGGACGCGCGCTGATGACCAGCGCGTCTGTCACGGCAGGGCTTCTGCTGGCCGCCTGGTCGCAGGTGACGGACATTGCCGCGTTCTACGCGGTTCTCACGCTTCTGGGCTGTATGCAGGCCGCCACACTCTACGAGCCGGCGTTCGCCGTCATCGCGCGTCGGGTCGGGCCGCTGGAGGCCCGCAGGGGCATCACTGTCCTCACGCTCTGGGGTGGCTTCGCGAGCACCGTGTTCATTCCGGTGATCCAGCTGCTCATCGACGCCCATGGCTGGCGCGGCGCGCTGCTCTGGATGGCGGCCGTGAACATCTTCATCTGCGGCGGTCTCTATTTCTTCGCCATCGACCCGGGCCGGGATATTGCAGCCCGCATTCTTAGCACCGATCCCGCCGGTCCTGTCACGGGGCGCGCGGCCGTCGCCTCGGCGATGAAGAAGCCCGCGTACTGGGGTCTGATGATCGCCTGGATTTCCTATGCGGCGGCATTCTCGTCACTGACCTACCATTTCTATCCGCTGCTGCTCGAGCGCGGTCTGGATGCCTCGGGCGTGGTTACGGTCCTGGCGGTCATCGGTCCGGCTCAGGTTGCCGGCCGGGTGATCGTCAGCACCATCGCGTCGCGAGCGCCCGTGCGCCGTGTCGGATCGGTCATCATGGCAATTTTTCCGCTGACGGTCATCGGATTTGCCTATGCGCCGCCGCAAGTGATCGCTCTTGCCGGGATCGCGGCTGTCTACGGCGCAGCCAACGGGATCGCGACGATCGTCCGGGGGCTTTCCGTGCCGGAGATGGTCACGCGGCAAGCCTACGGTTCTGTGAACGGCTCGCTCGTGGCGCCGATGAACATCATGCAGGCCGCGGCGCCTTTGATCGCGGCGCTTATCTGGCAGGCCAGCGGCGGATACGGTGCTGTGCTGGCGGCGATCCTCGCAGCGTCGCTCATTCTGTGCGCGGGCTTCTGGTTCGCCGCTTACAAGGCTGAGGTCAAATGAAACTCCGGCGTCGTTTTGCCTTTCGTCGCATCCGGCAAACGGCGCGCTTCCCGTGCATGTTTGGGCCGGCAAACCAGGTTCTTGAAGCGGATTAAGACGGACGGAACCGCATTTGCCCGCACCTGCATCCACACAACAGTTCCATAATCTATCTTATGCGATTTTTGGAATGATGGATTTCTCGCTGTCTTCGCGTACGGCTACATGGCTTCCCTGCTGGATCTTCCGGAGCGAAGGTCGTGGTTCTTCGGTAGCCTGAAAGGTTTCTTCGGTAGCCTGAAAGATGTCCTTGTTTCCAGCGCACGGAGCCTTCCTGCTCAGCCGCGTCGTGCTGCGTCGATAGCGGCGACGTCGATCTTGCGCATTTGCATCATGGCCTGAAACGCGCGCTGCGCTTCGCCGCCGCCAGCGGCCATGGCTTCCATCAGCGTGCGCGGAATGATCTGCCACGAGATGCCCCAGCGGTCCCGGCACCAGCCGCACTCCCGTTCTTCGCCGCCGTTGGCGACGAGCGCATTCCAGTAGCGGTCCGTTTCCTCCTGATCCTCGGTGTAGATCTGAAACGAAAACGCCTCGTTGTGCCGGACCGTTGGGCCGCCATTGAGCCCGATGCACGGAATGCCGGCGACCACGAATTCGACCATGATCACGTCGCCCTGCTGGCCGGATGGATAATCTCCCGGCGCGCGATACGTCCGGACCATACGGCCGTCCGGAAAGACTTCCGCATAAAAGTTGGCCGCTTCCTCTGCGTCCTTGTCGTACCAGAGGCACACGGTGGTCTTTGCGAGCGTCATGGGCGTTTCTCCGTTCGCTGTCCGGCACTCTGCTTCCGCTTTCGCCGGACAGATGTGCAACGTGCCCTCACCGCCCTCACCCGTTATGGTTAACGCCGAAATGGAGCGATCATGAGGCGGAAAACCTGCGCGAACACCGCCTGCGGAAGCCCGTCGACAATAAAGCGGATACGTTTGTTGTGCGAAGTTACCGTTCCAAGTGCCCGCCATATGGTGACATTTCCATCCAACTTGGCTAAGTTACGCGCGTCGTGGGCCGATCAGGCCCGCCTGTCTGCGGGAGAGAGCAGCCTTGAGCTGCCGCCGAAGGGGAAGCGCCCGGAAATCTCTCAGGCAAAGGAACCGTAGGCAGGTTAGACACTCTGGAAAGTCGGAGACACGGGTCTCCGCGCCGAAGGTGTAAGCATCGGACGCGTTTCGCTTCGATGCGAGTCTCTCAGGCTTCCGACAGAGGGGCATTCGACATGTCGTCATTCGACGCCATGAGTGTGACTCTGGAGGCTAAATGAGCAACGTTGACACTGGTCGGCACCTGCCACTCGAAGCTCTTCACATCGCGGCTGGAGCGAAGTTCGGCGGTTTCGCCGGCTGGAACATGCCCATCACCTACCCTGCTGGCGTGATGAAGGAGCATCTTCACACGCGCGAGAAGGCGGGACTGTTCGACATTTCCCACATGCAGCTGTTTCTGGTTGAGGGAGCCGGGGCTGCCACGTTCCTTTCCTTCGTCTGCCCGCTCGATGCGTCCGCCATCGGCATCGGCAAGTGCAAGTACACCATGCTGCTGAACGACAAGGCGGGCATTATCGACGACCTCATCATCACCCAGCTTTCGCCCACGCGCTTCATGGTGGTCGCCAACGCCGGCAATGCCGCGAAGGATGAGGCGCATTTCCGCACCAACGCGGGCAATTTCGACGTCACGATTGAAGCCCTGCCCCGCGTGCTGATTGCGCTCCAGGGGCCGGACGCCGAGTCGGTGCTGACGAACGCAGGGCTCGATCTTTCCACCCTCACCTTCATGACCGCCACCGAACCCAGACCCGGCTGGTTCGCCTCGCGCTCGGGCTATACCGGCGAGGACGGCTTCGAGGTGGCGATGCCGATTGAGGAGGCGGAAGCCTTCGTCGCGAAGATCCTCGCCGACGAGCGGGCCATGTGGATTGGCCTGGCCGCGCGCGACAGCCTCAGGCTCGAAGCCGGCCTCTGCCTGCACGGCCAGGACATTGACGAGACCACCGATCCGGTGATGGCCGGCATTCTCTGGGCCATTCCGAAGCCGGTTCGCGAGTCGGGCAACTTCATCGGCGCCGATGCGCTCCGCGCCATCATCGCGGCAGGAGCCAAGGAGAAGCGCGTCGGCCTGAAGCCGGTCGGCCGCCAGCCGGTGCGCGCCGGCGCTCCGATCCTCGACGCCGTCGGCAACACGGTCGGCCGTGTCACCTCGGGCGGCTTCGGCCCCTCCGTCGGCCACCCGGTCGCGATGGGCTATGTCGCGAAGGAACTTGCCGAGCCCGGCACCACCCTTTTCACGGAAGTGCGCGGCAACCGCCTCGAATTGCAGGTTGCCCCCCTTCCCTTCACGCCACACCGCTACCGCAAAGGATAAGGCAGCATGAGCAAGACCTACTTCACCTCTGACCATGAGTGGATCCGTCTCGAGGGAGACGTCGCCGTCGTCGGCATTACGGATTACGCCCAGGAGCAGCTCGGCGATCTCGTCTTCGTGGAGCTCCCGGAGACTGGCCGCCAGGTCACGAAGGGCGATGCGGTTGTCGTCGTGGAGTCGGTGAAGGCCGCTTCCGACGTCTATTCGCCGGTGGACGGCGAGATCACCGAGGTGAATACCGCGCTCTCGAGCGATCCGGCGCTGGTCAACTCCGCCCCCATGGGTGACGGCTGGCTGTTCAAGATGAAGCTCAGCAATCCAGCCCAGCTCGACGAGCTGATGGACGAAGACGCCTACAAGGCAACGCTCTGAGGTTTCGGCCGGCGCGGACTCCCCTTCCCCTTGCCCGGGCCGGTTTTCCCCTCTTTCACGAGAAGCAGACATGACCAACGGCACCAAACCATCCTTCCTCGCCCGTCATATCGGTCCCCGAGATGCGGACGTGAAGGCCATGCTTGCCGCGCTCGGCGTCCCCTCGATGGAAACGCTGATCACGCAGGCCGTACCGAAATCCATCCGTTTTGAAGCCGAGCTCGATCTTCCGGCGCCGGTGAGCGAGGCGGAAGCCCTTGCGGAGCTCTCCGCGCAGATGAACCGCAATGTGGTGATGAAGAGTCTGATCGGACAGGGCTACTACGGCACCCACGTCCCGGCGGTCATCCAGCGCAACATGTTCGAGAACCCGGCCTGGTACACAGCCTACACGCCCTACCAGTCGGAGATCAGCCAGGGCCGTCTGGAAATGCTGTTCCATTTCCAGACGCTGGTGACGGAACTTACCGGCCTGCCGGTCGCCTCCGCCTCCCTGCTCGACGAAGGCACCGCCGCGGCCGAGGCCGTTGGCATCGCCTGGCGCCATCACCGTTCCAAGCGCAACCGCGTTGTCATCGCCGGCGAGCTGCATCCGCAGACGCGCGACGTGATCGAGACCCGCGCCGATCCTCTCGGCATCGAGGTCGACACCGGCGCGGTCGACGATGACACCTTCGCTGTCGTGATTCCGTGGCCGGACACCTATGGCGTGTTCCGTGACTACGGCGAGATCATTGCGGCGGCCAAGGCGATCGACGCGATCGTCATCTTCGTCGCCGATCCCCTCGCCCTGCTCCTGTCGAAGTCTCCGGCCGAGCTTGGTGCGGAAGTGGCTGTTGGCTCCATGCAGCGCTACGGCGTGCCGATGGGCTTCGGCGGTCCGCACGCCGCCTACTGCGCCGTCTCCGACCGTCTGACGCGCATCATGCCGGGCCGCATCGTCGGTCAGTCGGTCGACGCCCACGGCCGCCCGGCCTATCGTCTTGCGCTTCAAACCCGCGAGCAGCACATCCGCCGCGACAAGGCGACCTCCAACATCTGCACCGCGCAGGCCCTGCTCGCCAATATGGCCGCTGCCTATGCCATCTGGCACGGTCCCGAGGGCCTCACGGCCATTGCCGAGCGGGTCCACCGGCTGGCGCAGCGTCTGCTTGCCGCCGTGAAGGTCGCCGGCCTCGAAGTTGCCGGCGACGCCATCTTCGACACCGTAACCATTACGCTAAAATCTGACGCCAACGCGTTGATAGAAAATGCGAAAGAGCGCGGCTACCTGCTTCGCAAGGTGGACGATCACACCGTCGGCATCAGTTTTGATGAGACCACGACCGAGGAAGACCTCAAGGTGGTTGCGGAGCTGCTTGGCGTTTCCGTACCGGATCAGGTGGACGTGAAGCTCACGCCGCGCGGCAAGGGCTTCCTCACCCAGCCGGTGTTCCACGCCAACCGCTCGGAAACGCAGATGATGCGCTTCCTGCGCAGCCTCGCCGACAAGGATCTCGCGCTCGATCGCGCCATGATCCCGCTCGGCTCCTGCACAATGAAGTTGAACGCCGCGGCCGAGATGCTGCCCGTGAGCTGGCCGAAGGTCGCCAACCTGCATCCCTTCGCGCCTGCCGAGCACACGGAAGGCTACCGGAAGCTTACGAGCGACCTGGAGTCCTGGCTTGCCACGATCACTGGCTTCGATGCCGTGTCGCTGCAGCCGAACGCTGGCAGCCAGGGCGAGTATGCGGGCCTGCTCGCCATCCGCGGCTACCACCAGTCGCGGGGCGAGACGCACCGCGACATCTGCCTGATCCCCTCCTCAGCCCACGGTACCAATCCCGCCTCGGCGGCCATGGCAGGCATGAAGGTGGTGGTCGTCCGCTGCACGGACCACGGCGACATCGACCAGAATGATCTCAAGGCCAAGGTGGAGCAGTACAGCGCCAACCTGGCAGCCCTGATGATCACCTATCCGTCGACGCATGGCGTGTTCGAGGAAGGTCTGAAGGACATCTGCTCGCTGGTGCACGAGCACGGCGGCCAGATCTACTTCGACGGCGCCAACCTCAATGCGCTGGTGGGCCTTGCCCGACCCGGCGACATCGGCGCCGACGTCTGCCACATGAACCTGCACAAGACCTTCTGCATCCCGCATGGCGGTGGCGGTCCCGGCGTCGGCCCGATCGGCGTGAAGTCGCACCTTAAGCCCTTCCTGCCAGGTCACGTGTCGCTGGGCAGCGGCAAGGCGGTCGCCTCCGCGCCGTTCGGCAGCGCCTCGATCCTGCCGATCACCTGGATGTACATCCGCATGATGGGCGGCAAGGGCTTGAAGGCGGCGACGGAGCATGCGATCCTCAACGCCAACTACATCGCCGAGCGGCTCAAGGACCACTATCCTGTGCTCTATCAGGGCCGCAACGGCCGCGTGGCGCACGAGTGCATCCTCGACACGCGCGTGCTCAAGGAGACGGCCGGCATCACCGTCGAGGACGTCGCCAAGCGCCTCGTCGACTTCGGCTTCCACGCGCCGACCATGTCCTGGCCGGTGGCGGGCACGCTGATGGTCGAGCCCACCGAGTCCGAGCCGAAGGAAGAACTCGACCGCTTCTGCGAGGCCATGATCGCCATCGCCGAAGAGGCCAAGCGCGTCGCCGACGGCCAATGGCCGAAGGATGACAACCCGCTCGTCAACGCCCCGCACACGGCGGCGGAGCTGCTAGCCGGCGAGTGGACCCATCCTTATAGCCGTGCCGAGGCGGCCTTCCCCTCCGGCAGCATGGACTGGGCCAGCAAGTACTGGCCCCCCGTCTCCCGCGTGGACAACGTGGCAGGCGACCGCAACCTCGTCTGCGCCTGCTCGCCGGTGGAGGCTTACGCAAGCTGACCTGGTAATCCGGCTGAGCGGACATGAAGATGGCGGGCCCGGTGCCCGCCGTTTTCGATGCGGAGATTGTCCGCAGGTACACATGTCGGAACCACGCCGTTACGGAAACGACGCCTGCAGCGCCGTCAATGCTGATTCCGGTTTGCTCGCCCAAACAGGCGACTAGGAACCTCCCCCGCCCCGCCCGGATCGCCCGACTGGCTTTTCTCTCCGCCCGGGGCTATCCATAGGCCAAGGGAGGAACCATGCTGCAGAAGAGCCACGAACTGGCCGAACAGCGTCGGCCGGATGACATTCACGCCTGGATACGTCTCGGCATCTGCCTGATTTTCGGCACTGTCTGCGGTGTCGGCATGTGGTCCATGGTCGTCGTGCTGCCGGCGGTGCAGGCGGATTTCGGAGTCCAGCGGGCCGATGTGTCGCTCGCCTTCGGCACGACCATGGTGGGGTTCGGGCTGGGCAACGCCTTCATCGGCCGCTACGTCGACCGCTTCGGCACCACGGTTCCGTTGCTCATGGGCAGCCTTCTGCTCGGAGGTGGCTACCTCCTGTCGTCCTACGCCATGTCCTACACCACCTTTGCGCTTCTGCAGGTGGCGGTGGGACTCGGCGCGGCATCGGGCTTCGGTCCCATCATCGCGGACATATCGCACTGGTTCGTGCGCCGGCGCGGCATCGCCATGGCCACGGCCGCCACCGGCAACTACATCGCCGGTGCGGTCTGGCCCACGATCATCGAGACGATCATGTCGGCCTCCGGATGGCGGACGGCGTTCTTTACCATCGGCATCGTCTGCATGTGCCTGATGATCCCGCTCGCGCTGCTGCTGAGGGCCAGGCCCCCGCTCGCGCATACGGCGGAGGTCAACCAGCCCAGGCTCGCCACCCGCTTCGCGCCGCGGACGCTTCAGCTCATCCTCGCCCTGGCGGGCATCGCCTGTTGCGTGGCGATGGCGATGCCGCAGGTGCACATCGTCGCCTATTGCGTCGATCTTGGCTTCGGTGTCGCGCGCGGCGCTGAAATGCTGTCACTGATGCTGTTCGGCGGCATCTTCAGCCGCCTCGCCTTTGGCCTCCTGTCCGACCGGATCGGCGGTGTGCGGACATTGCTGGTGAGTTCCACGCTGCAATGCGCTGCGCTGATTCTCTACCTGCCCTTCGACGGCCTGACGTCGCTCTATATCGTCTCGCTGATCTTTGGCCTGTCACAGGGCGGCATCGTGTCCACCTACGCGCTGATCATCCGCGAATACCTGCCCGCTCGTGAGGCAGGACAGCGCGTCGGCCTGGTGATCCTCGCGACCGTGGTCGGCATGGCGTTGGGCGGCTGGATGTCCGGCTGGATCTATGACGTCACCGGTTCCTACACCGCCGCCTTCCTCAACGGAATCGCCTGGAACATCCTGAACATTGCCTTGATGCTGCTGATCCTGTCCGGCAATGTCCGGAGCCCGCGCGTGGTGGCCGCGCAGTAGGAGGGGTGACCGTTCCGCGCGCAGCTCCGGAAACCGTTACGGGTAC
>k87-1035469_pt1 | contig 10292 bp, 12 predicted proteins | sample MGYA00084031_6733416 | MGnify analysis MGYA00084031
CGATTATTACAAAGGGGTTCCAACATTAATCGTCGAAGTGCTTTCCAAGGGGACAAGAAGAAAGGACTTGATTAAGAAACTCGATCTTTATATGTCTTGTGGTGTGAAGGAATATTGGATTGCAAATCCCGAAAACAAGGAAGTCATTGTGTATCTTTTTGAAGAACAGAATATTCAAGAATTTACGACCTACAGACAGAACGAAATGGTTCAGTCTTATCTATTTGAGAACTTAAAATTAGAAGTGCAAGGTATTTTTAGATGAACATTTTTCCTCTATAAAAAACCCATCTTCTTGAAGAAATAAAGATGGGGAATTTTTATAGTTTCCCCCATTTTCAGTTGTTTTACTATAGGAGATTTATATTCTATACATAGATCAGGTTAATGCATTAGAGTGATTTTTGAACCCTAAGTATAGAGAACACATCAATAGATTTTTGAATGAATATAAGAGACCTGTGATAAAAGGAATATATCAATTATAATCTTGATTTGATAGAGTTCCCATCTTTCATAAATTGAACGACTTATGAAGTTCACAATTTGTTTTCCTACTTGATAAATATTGTCCCCCAATAACGAATAACTAAAAATGATCGTGGTAATGAGTAAAAAACTTATCTATTTCCGTGCCAAAACCGGACCTAACGTTCTATCAACGTCACTTGACTTTTGCTGAGATAATAAATACGGAAACAAAAGGTATTATTCAAAATCATCTTTTTATCCGATACAGAACGATTGCTTTTTTTATTTCAGAAAGTCCATTCCATAGGTAACATAGGGTAAAGCATATTTAATATATTCTTCCGGCGCCATCGTACAATTGTCTTGCCAATCTATAGAAGCCCCATAAATACCCCAACTTAACATAACAGCGGCAATTCTTAGAGAATGGTCACTGACAGTAGATCCTTGTTTTAATAACAACTGATAAAAAATATCTTTAAGTTCATTCATGATAATGGCTTCAATGGTTGTCTTAAAAGCTTCAAAGCTTCTCCGGCATTTCATTGACAAGGATTTTTGGAAGTTCGTTACCGATAAGAAAATGCTGACAATGGTTTCATGGTTAAGTTCATCATGCTTAGCGATTTCATTGGTCACACTGAGCATCAAATCTTCTCTTAACACCTTTTCCATTAGATCATATTTATCCGTGAAATGATAATAAAATGTCGCTCGATTGACAGTTGCTTCCGACGTAATATCTTTGATCGTAATATCTTTAAACTCTTTTTTCCCTGAAAGTTTAATAAATGCATCCATGATTAACTTACGAGTACGCAAAATACGTGGATCTGTTTTTACTTGAGTCATAAAAAGGTCCCCCTTCAATTTTTTAGACATTTAAATGAAATTGTTGTTTATACGATAAAAAGCAAAAAGTATTGGTTGAGCCATCTTCATTCGGTATCTATAATGTATTATACAACATATGTTGTATAAACAAAAGATGTTGGAAAATAATTGATTGGAGGTTTTGAAATGAAGCTATAGACCCTCAACAATGAAAAAAGTCCTCGGAATTTTCGAAGTAAATCCAGCATAAAGGAAAAATGTTCGTGGGATGAATTTATCCGACAAAATCAAAATGGTTAGTCGATACTTCACACAGTAGTCATGACTTCGCAGGTGAAATAGATAATGATTTCGAAAACAAAAAGCACGTTCTGTAATTTTGAAAGAACGATTGAAGCGATTCGAAAAAATGATGTTCCGTAGTGAATTTTTGTTCTTCGTTCACTGTTATGTATACCTATAAGGATGATGAATATAAAATCGAAAGGAGCAGAAGTACAAATGGAAAAATATCGTATTGATGAAAGGAAAGGATTGGAGTTTGGTGTGTTTTCACTAGGGGATCACTTACCAAATCCTTTAACGGGGAAAAGAATCTCGGCAGAACAGCGCATTCACGAATTCATTGAATTTGCGAAGTTCGCTGAACAAGCAGGAATTGACTTTTTTGGTTTAGGTGAGAGCCATCAGGCATTCTTCGCCGCGCAGGCACACGATATTATTCTTGCAGCTGTTGCCCAGGCGACAGACAAAATCAAACTTGGGAGTGCTTCTACGATTATCAGTACATCAGATCCCGTACGTGTATATGAGAACTTTGCGACGATTGATTTGATTTCGAAGGGGCGAGCGGAAATAGTTGCAGGACGTGCCTCAAGAGTTGGTCTCTACGATTTATTGGGCTACGATCTACGTGATTATGAGGAATTATACGAAGAAAAGTTTGATCTATTACTAAAGATTAATGAGGAAAAACAGATCAATTGGAGTGGGCAATTCCGTGCACCTTTAAAAAATGCGGAAGTTCTTCCGCGTCCCAAAAACGATTGGTTACCGATTTGGCGTGCGGTTGGCGGGTCACCTGCGAGTGCCATTAAGGCGGGGCTTGCCGGTGTGCCGGCGTATTTTGCCGGTCTGGCTGGCCCTGCATCAGGCGTTAAGCAAAGGATTGATCTCTATCGGGAAGCTGCACGGAGTAACGGCTTTGATCCTTCAAAGTTACCCGTAGCGATGGCAGGCCATTTATATGTTGCTGAAACAACACAACAGGCATTAAGAGAATTTTGGCCTCTATTCAGTGAAGGAGTGAAGCGTACAAACGGTATGACTTTTCCAAAGCAAGTTTTTGCCCAGGCGGCTGATCCTCATAATGTTATGAATATCGGAAGCCCTCAGGAAATCATTGAAAGAATCCTTTATCATCATGAACAATTTGGTCATCAACGTTATATCGCAGAAATCGACTTTGGGGGTATGCCTTTTGAAAAAGCCATGAATAACATTGAGATCATTGGTACGGAAATCCTGCCCGCTGTTAAGAAATATACTGCCCAAAAAACAAGGAGTGTTTGAAATGAAGATTGTCGGTTTATCCGGTTCAAATGTCGGTATGAATACAAGAACGGCTATGGATTACACCATGAAGGCTATGATGAAATCCTTCCCCGACATTGAAGCGACATTAATTGATTTAGCGGAATATAATGTTCAATTTAGTGACGGACGTGATTATCGGGAATACGAGGGGGATACCGGATATGTAGTACAAACAGTAATGGAAGCAGATGCCATCATTATTGGAACGCCTATTTTTCAAGCATCGATTCCAGCTACATTGAAGAATATATTTGACCTACTTCCCGTTAATGCTTTTCGTGATAAAGTGATTAGTATAGTTGTAACGGCAGGTTCACCAAAACATTATTTAATTGCAGAACAGCAATTAAAGCCAATCTTGTTTTATATGAAGGCACAAGTCGTACAGACCTATGTATTTATTGAAGAAAAGGATTTTTACAGAAACCAAATTACGAATGATGATGTGATATTCCGAATCGATCGTTTGGTTGAGGATACGGTCGTATTAACAGAAACCTATAAGAAAATCCGTGAAAAGAATGAGGCAAAATATGATTTTTAACAGTAGAAAAAGACTTTCTTGGATAGAAAAGTTTTTTTGCAAGGGAGATTTCGTATGTAATACCCCCCTTCTGATTTTATGAAGGGGGTAAAATCAAATCACCTAATATTGGGTAAAAATGCTTCACTGAAATGGACAAAACGGGGACTCAATCTGCAAGAACTGTCCAATAGAGCGCGTCTCGCGGACAAAACGGGGATTCAATTAGCAGAAACTGTCCAATAGAGCAGGCTCTCGCGGTCAAAACGGAGACTCAATCAGCAAGAACTGTCCAATAGAACGCGTCTCGCGGACAAAACGGGAAGTTGATCAGCAGGAACTGTCCAATAGAGCAGGCTCTCGCGGACAAAACAGGGAAACAATCAGTATGAACTGTCCAATAGAACGCGTCTCGCGGACAAAACAGGAAGTTGATCAGCAGGAACTGTCCAATAGGGCGGCTCTCGCGGACAAAACGGAGACTCAATCAGCAAGAACTGTCCAATAGAGCAGGCTCTCGCGGACAAAATGGAGACTCAATCAGCAAGAACTGTCTAATAGAGCGCGTCTCGCGGACAAAACGGGAATTCAATTAGCAGAAACTGTCCAATAGAGCAAGCTCTCGCGGTCAAAATGAGGAGTTGATCAGTGAAAACTGTCCAATAGAGCGGCTCTCGCGGACAAAACGGGGACTCAATCTGCAGGAACTGTCCAATAGAGCGGCTCTCGCGGACAAAACGGGGATTCAATTAGCAGAAACTGTCCAATAGAGCGGCTCTCGCGGACAAAACGGGGAGACAATCAGTATGAACTGTCCAATAGACCCGGTTATCACGTTCAAAACAAGGAGGAAATCTGCAAGAACACACGAGATAATGAGTTAGGCATTATCGAGGAAGAGGAGCTAGTTCTTTAAGAAAGGCGCAGGAGCGCTCTATTCGCGACGTACAAACGGCATCCCCGCAATGAGAACAGATTTGCTTCCTTGAATAAGCATCGCACGAAGAAAAAGCGACTAGCTTTTTCAAGGAAAAGGAAACACGGCAAGGGACGAGCCGATGTTGACAAATCGTGATTAGTTTCTCAGTCGCTGGCGCTCGGAGCTAGACACTAAACTCGTCCCAAGTTAGTTACTTGTATTTTTATACTTTCTTATCTTTTAAAGAAAACTCGGCGATTGCCGAGCCTTTGGGCGAGAGCAGAGCCGTAGTTGCTCTTATACTTAATTCTTAAAATTTTCAACTACGTCGAATTTGCTTCTTTGCTGGAAATTTATACATTCTTAACGTATAAGAAACGCGCAAAGCGACGTACAAACTTTGGCCCCGCAATGAGAACAGATTTGCTTCCTCGAATAAGCATCGCACGAAGAAAAAGCGATTAGCTTTTTCAAGGAAAGCAGCTACTTGAGCAAACTCCATGAGTCATCTTCCATGACTTACTTCATGAAGCTTTGCGACGAGCTGAACATCCGCTTCCTCGAATAGGCTTTGGCGCAGGAGCACATTAAAGGAGAGCTAGTTTCTCAGTCGCTGGCGCTCGGGCTAGACACGAAACTCGGCCCGAGTTATTTACTTGTATTTTTATACTTTCTTATTCTATAAAAATAACAATAAGATATTTTTTAATTGAAATTAATTTTCTTCATTTTCTATTACTATGATCGCAAAATCTTTTCCATCGCTTTTCCTTTAGCTAACTCATCGATCAGCTTATCCAAATAGCGAATTTCTTGCAGCATTGGTTCTTCTATTGTCTCCACTCGAACGCCACAGATCACACCTTTAATCAAAGCCCGTAAAGGATTCAGTTGGGGCGCTTCCGCAAAGAAAGTCTCCATGTTTATCTGCTTTTCTAGTTGCGCTTCTAACGATTCCTGGCTATACCCTGTCAACCAGCGGATGATTTCATCGACTTCTTCCTTCGTACGTCCTTTTTTCTCCGCCTTCTGAACATAAAGGGGATAAACTTTTGCGAAACTCATTGTATAAATCCGAGGTTTGGTCACGATACTCCCTCCCTTATATAATTTTCTTTATCATAGTTCGAAAATAGGTGGTTCAAACAAAGTAACCCTTTCGACTTCCTATAATATGGCAGCCCAATTATTGAAAGCAAAGTAAGCAACACTTCCAATTATCTTGATCGATCATACAATATTAGTTAGATTATCTTTCACTAACGGTCCCGTCACTTTAAATAACATGAGGTTATGGACTGTGAAAGAATAAATTCCCCCTAAAATAACCGTACCATGGGCTTTTGGCGAAGAAGGAAGTAGTCGAACACTAGAATTCTCCCTAAAAAATAAATAAACCCATACCCAATTGAGTTATGAGAGTAATAACCCTACAAAAATAAAAGCCAAGGGAGGTGCATCTATGTGGCTATTATACCACAAAGACACTTTCCTACTCCCTTTTATATTTTACCTAGCCAATACTCATCATCAAAGCCAAATAACCGGATAAAACAAAAAGTATACTTAATAATAATGTGACTTGTGCCGGTACTTTTTTTATATATGAATATATGATGAAAACAATAAAGATAATTGATATGAAGAAAAAGAACATACTCAATGAAGTCACGTTGAAATCAACGTTCATCCCTGATTCTATTTGCCCTTGATAGATAAAGGAAAACAATTTGGATAGTGTGTCATCCCCTAATTTGCTTGGTGGAGATTGCTGTCCAAGGGCTGCCGTCACAGATAAAATCACAAGCCCAATAACGCTTTCTGCCTTCACCCACGGAAGAGGATTGAAATTCTTATCCGTACTTACCCTCCTTCTAATAAAGATACCGTTGATTACGGCATAAACCAATAATGCAATGATAAACAAGTGTTTCCATAATAATAATTGTCCATAATCGTATGGCCATGAATTTTGATATTGAGAAAGATCAATAACAACCGTCATTAATAACAGGCCCGATCCAATTGTCATTACAACACAAGTTACCGCAAGCGGTGTAAACCATTGTAAAAATTGCCTCCACTTTGCAAAGTCACTTGAAAACCATCCTACAACAAATAGAATTCCCATCCAAATGCTAATCACTGTATAATGGACGGAATGAATAAGGAATCCCTTCAGTTGTTCCATTGAGTGGGCATGACTTGACCAGGATAATCCTAAAATGAGTAGGAATGTTAAGAAACATCCTGTCCAAGAATAAATTGGTTGTTTAAGATTATTAATCTTTATTAACATTAGGAGTAAAAAGACAGCTATAATGATCGTAAAAATCAGAGCTTTCCCGATTTCAAAAGTTAAAAGAACAGTTGTCGTCGACCTTTGCAATCCCATTGATTCATACAAATGTGCAATTAATGGAAAGATAGGTGTTAAAGAAAAGACACAAATACTAAGTACGGCCATAATCAAATATTTTCTTTTGATATTGACCTTTGGCTTGTGATTAGGTGAAATAACCGATAAGATAAAACTTCCCATCAATATGGAAATAGATAAATATATGATTAATTTACTGATAATAATAAAAGCCATCAATTATTTTCTTCTCCTTAATAAGACAAAGAAGACAATAATTGCCAAAAGCAACAGTAAAGCGATAACAGGGATAACATAAGGAGAAGTGCCATGATCGGTATGGTCGGAGGCATTGTTTGTTTCAGCTTTTTCTGCTCCCGAATTTTGATCGGTATTATTTGACTCCGAATTCCCACGATCGGTTTTCTCTTTGGAAATTGTTTGATCTTCTGCAGTCTCATTTCCCGCAATGTTTATAGAAAAAGAAAATTCCCCTTCCATTTGATGACCGTCTGCGGCAATAATATCCCAATTTACCTTATAACGACCATTTGGTAAATTAGTTGGAACTACACCGGATAATTGAGTCCCATCCACGTTAATATTTTCCAATTCTATTTTTTGTCCATCCTCATCGAGCAGTTGAAATGTACTTCCTTTTTCAATTTTCTCTCCAAAGGTCAACGTAATTTCATCCAACTTTTCGGAAACTTCCTGCCCATCTGCCGGGTTCGAGCTTTCTAAATGTGTATGTGCAAATGCAGTTGGAACAAACATTGCTAGTAAAAGTAAAGTAAAGATAAAAATTTTTCCTTTCATAATAGACCTCCAAATGTATAAAATGTTGCATATAATTATCCATTATCATTGATAACTAAAATAATTACTATGTAAAAGTTTTTTTAATTTATAAGCAGAAAAACTTAAGAATATTATAATAGATATTCTCAAGTCTTACAATTATTTGATAATCTTATCATCACCAATATTTATTCCGTTAAATCATATTGGTTTAATTTTTGTTCTAATTTCATCGCCTTTGTAATATCGCCATCACGGGCCGACACTCAGACTTGTTACATTTCCCATCATCCTATACATTCATTTGGATTAATATTGTCCCTGTCATTATAGGCGTTAAATAACTCATTATAACTGCTGATGCCCTTGATATATTTTTATCTTGACTCCTCTTTCTAAATCCATTTTCCTACTTATGAAACTTTCTACTTTGCAAAAAACCAGTTACAAAACAAATGAACCATACAAAATGAAAGATATATTGTTAGCCAAGAAATATACCATTCCCAATGTATGTATTTGATGAGATTTGTGTACTTTTCAATAATAACCTCACTAATTGTCAGCACTGAACTAAATCCAATATAATAACCCGATTGAATTATTGAACTTCGATGGACGGGATACCATACTATAAATATGGCACATATAGCTGGAAAAACATACTGCTCATATGTGAAACTTGTCCGATTGATTGAAGCAAATAAACGAACAGGATATTCAATCAGATTCAGCTCTACAACCACTAAACCGATAAGAAAAGTAATAACCTGTTTAAATAAAAAGGCCACCATTGCAAGTCGAATTTTATCCCGAGGTATAGAGAAAAGAAGAGCGGTTGTCACTATGTACACCGATAATAGGATCCACCATTCTATTTTCATTTGTTCTTCCACCGTTCTGATTGAATTTGGATTTTTTCCTTAAAAAACCAATTGCAACAGGCCTGACTCACAAAGAAAAGAAATCCAATATATATCCACATCCCATACCACCTTATGTATCCATATTCTAATAAATCCGTATATCTTTCGACAATAACATCATACATGGTCAAGGCAGACACCCAAACAAGAAAGTATGTAATTTTAGACAACAGACCATTTTTCTCGCGCTTATTGACGTAATAAATGGAAAACAGGACGGGATAAAAAAAATAATTAATGGTTAAGGCAAGATCGGTTGCTTTTGGAAATTCCCGTACTGGGGCACTTAATAAATGAAACGAAAAGGCAGGCATGTCACAAAGCCAGATGAATGATTGAAAGACCATAAATGCCAATATTCCCTTCCGCCTCTCGTTGTTTGGGATAAACAGAATCATCCCCGTAAATCCGGATAACCACATGACGATTAACAACAGTAGCTCCATCTGCAAGTCTTCGAACTCCCCATTCCAATAAAGTTCTTATTATTCTTGATTACGATTATGTTATACACTTGTTTTTCGCTTCCATATTATTCAACATTATCTTTTCACTGGACCAAGGCCATTACCCGTCTGTCAATGCACATCCATTTCAAAATATGAAATTGTAAATGAAGGATAATGATTTACTGTCTATTTTTATTATCCATGTTCCTCAGCCATTTATTCGTTAAATCGCAAATGACTTATGCATAAACAAAATTTAAAGAAGGAATAGAGAAAAAAAGTAGAATCGATTGCAACTGATCTTTTCGTCCCTTTCTTTTTTTACAGTATTGGTTTTAGCCTTATTATTCCATGGTATCGGAAATCAGATTGGTTTCATTTATCAAAGTTTAAAACCTTGGTGCCTGATTAGCCGGCTTTTACAACCAATCCTCCTTTGATATTGGGCAAGGATGATTTCAAAAGAAGAAGTGACATTGATTATTGGTTTAATCGGTTTAGAGGGTGGTTTTTTAACCCCAGAATATTATACAGCAATGATGATTGTCGTTATCGTGATAACTCTTGATACACCACTGCTTTTAAAAGTGATTTTTGGGGTTAGAAACCCGCTAAGTCACACGAAGAAAGCGGACATTCCTTTTTTACATGCTCGTCTCTCTGTGGACATCAATCAAACAAAAGCCATTTGCAATGCACGTGGGAATCTCCCTCATAAACTCAATTAGGCTTTTTCTTAAACAATTATGGAAATCCTGTCTAAAGGAATATTAATATATGAAAAGGGGTATCCAATGGTCGAGCATTCGACGAAATGGACACCCCTACAGCTTTTTATACCAAAAATATAGGACAGCACTGCGGCCGCTAATAATTGGAACAACAATGTATTTATGCTTCTTTTACCGTAACATTTTCGTCTTTACTGTCGTTATGTTCAATAATGTCGAGCGATTTGTCATTTTGCAACTCGTACATCTTTAATACCTCGTCATTGGGTTTGGTAAGTAAGCTGACAACAACAATGGTTATTCCGGAAATAACAACACCAGAAAATACGGGCATGAGCCATAGTTCACTAAGTAATCCAATAAACCCCTGAGATGTTGTTGGAATACCCGGAACACCGAATATGGAAGTCGTTATATAGTAAATTAAACCGACCGATATACTGGCCCAAACTGCTTGAGACGTCAGTCGTTTCCAGAATGGCCCTAGCACCAAAGGCCAAAATATGGTAACAAAAACGATATCCCACGCTAAATAAGCCAGATCAATGACCTTTTGAAAGCTAATCGCAAGAATCAATCCTAAAAGTGCACTTATGACAATGCACAAACGAGAAAAGAACAATAATGTTTTTGGATTAGGATTCGAATTAATAAAATCCAGATAAATATTTTTCGTGACTATA
>k87-659_pt1 | contig 10292 bp, 8 predicted proteins | sample MGYA00084031_6733416 | MGnify analysis MGYA00084031
CGACGACTTCTTCTCGTTCATCCTCGACGTCTCGCGCGACGCGGACGGCGTCCGCTATCCGCTCCAGGTGATGTACGGGGTGGGCGGTGAGCGCGAGTTGCCGGAGTCGACCCTCGATCATCTGAGCGGCTACGACGGCGCCACCCCGGTCCGCATCGGCAACGACGCCTATCACCAACAGCAACACGACATCTGGGGCACACTGCTCGACTCGGTCTACCTTCACGTCAAGTCCCGCGGGCACTTCCCCCAGACGTTGTTGCACACCCTGCGCCGGCAGGTCGAGGAGGCATCGGCCAACTGGCGCAAGCCCGATCGGGGCATCTGGGAGGTGCGCGGCGAGCCCCAGCACTTCGTGTCGTCGAAGGTCATGTGCTGGGTGGCGCTCGATCGCGGCTCGAAACTCGCCGAACTGCAGGGTCGTCCCGACTACGCCCGGAAGTGGGCGGCGATGGCCGACGAGATCAAGGCCGACGTCCTCGAACACGGCGTCGACGAACGCGGTGTCTTCACCCAGCGGTACGGCCACCCGTCACTCGACGCGTCGGCTCTGCTGATCCCCTTGCTGCGCTTCCTGCCCGCGGACGATCCCCGGGTGCGGGCCACGGTGCTGGCGATCGCCGACGAACTCACCGAGGACGGGCTGGTGCTGCGCTATCGGGTGGAGACCACCGACGACGGGCTCGCAGGCAAGGAGGGCTCGTTCACCATCTGCTCGTTCTGGCTGGTCTCGGCGCTCGTCGAGATCGGCGAGGTCGAGCGGGCGGCCGCCCTGTGCCAGCGCCTGCTCGACTACGCGAGCCCCTTGAAGCTCTATGCCGAGGAGATCGACACCGAGACCGGACGCCATCTGGGGAATTTCCCGCAGGCGTTCACCCACCTGGCGCTCATCAATGCCGTCGTCCACGTCATCCGTGCCGAGCGGGAGATCGGAGCGGGCAACTTCCGGCCCGCGCATCTCGGGCCGTGAACCGGTCTCAGGCGTTGGCGACCGCCTCGAGCTGCGGCCGGATCACGTCGAGCGCATAGCCGATCGACAGTGACGAGGGCGTGTTGAACGCGACGACCGTCGGGAAGTCGACGACGGCGAGACCGCCTCCGGTGACGGCCGGCAGCCTGTCGAATCCGGGCAGGGCCATCAGGTCCTGCTCGGTTCCGCCGCGCGGCAGGATGATCAGCAGATCGGCGACCAGGGCGTCGACGCGTTCGGGACCGAGGACGACCCGCCCCTGGGAGGCTCCGCCCTCCGCGACCAGCGCGGGCGGCAGCGTCATGCCCAGCTGTGTGAACAGCGCCGCCGCACCGTCGTCCGGATCGGCGACCACGACGACCTGCTGCTCGTTCGTGACGTATTGCGACAGCGCGGCGGTCCGTCCCTCGAGGCCCGGCAAGGCGGCCTCTTCGATCTCGGCGTTGCGGTCGGCGATGATCCGCTCGGCGTCGTCGGTGCGGCCGAGGACCTCACCGAGCACGCGCACCTGTTCGTCCCAGCGGTCCACCCCGGTGTCGCCGAGGGGCCCGATCGTCGGGGCGACCGCGGAGATCATGTCGTAGTCGTTCTGCGAGGTGATCTGCCAGGCACCGAGGACGAGGTCGGGTTCGAGTGCGGCCACCTCCTCGACGGGCACCGACGTCTCCGCCGCCGCACTCAGCGCCACCGCATCCGGGGAGACGTCGGTCTGCCACGGATAGAGGCCGCGCTCGTCGCCGTACGAGCCGGCGCTGTAGTACGCGATGGGCTGCACCCCGAGTTCGACGAGGGCGTCGAGCCATTGGCTGGAGGTCGCGACGATCCGCTCGGGTGTGCCCTCGATCGTCGTCGTGCCGTAGGAGTGCTCGACGGTGACGGTCTCGCCGCCGGCAGTCGCGGTGTCATCGGTGTCCGACGAACACGCCACGAGGGTCGGGGCGACGAACAGTACGAGCGCTACCGCGGAGAGAACGACTCGGCGCATGGGCGACCTCCATTTCAGGTGAGGCTCACCTTAACCCGAGTGGGACGTCCGTGTGCCGGTGCAGTGCTCAGCGGAAGCGGGACAGCAGGGTCTCCGCCTGTTCGGCGATACCCCGGATCACCTCGCCCGCGGGTCGCTCGGACCGCACCAGACCGGCGGCCTCCCCCGCGTAGACCACCCCGATGTCGGGATCGTCACCGGTGTACGCCGCGGCGAGGGTGTCCTCGTCGGCGCCCCGGCCGTGCCACTCCTCGGTGAACGCATTGCGCAGGGCGCGTCCGCCCCAGCGCGCCGGCCACGGCTGGTGCCGGGCCTTGTCGAAGACGTCGGTGTAGACGGTGTCGGCGCTGCCGGCCTCCACGAGCCGGCCACGGGCGTAATCGGGGCCGACGGTCTCCGGGCTGGCGAGCAGAGCCGTCCCGACCAGGGCGCCCTGTCCACCGGCTGCGAGCACCGCCGCCAGACCGCGGCCCGTGGCGATGCCGCCTGCGGCGAGCACGGGCAGCGACGTCGACTCGAGTACCTCCTGCAGCAGCGGGAGGGTGCCGATCCGGCCCGTGTGCCCACCGGCCTCGTGTCCCTGCGCGATCACCGCGTCGACACCCGCGGCCTCGACCACCCGCAGGTCGTCGATCGTGTTGATCTGCGAGAGGACGACAGCCCCGGCATCGTGGGCACGCTCGACGTAGGGTGCGGGATCGCCGAACGAGAGCGTGACCACCTGCGGGCGGTGCTCGAGCACCGCGGTGAGGAGGCTGTCGTCGTCGGCGAGCGCCCAGGTCATCAGACCGAATCCCACGGCCCCACCACCGATCTCGCGGGCGGTGCGGACCTCACCCTCGATCCACTCGGCGGTGTTGTACCGGGCGGCACCGATCAGGCCGAGGCCGCCGGCCCGCGTCACCTCGCCGGCGAGCCGCCCACCGGCCCGGCCACCCATGGGCGCACCCAGCAGAGGAACGGAGATTCCGAGTTCACGGGTGAGCCAGGTGTCGAGCACGCGAATCCTTCCGGTGGGCGTCGCAGCAGGAGCGACTACTTCTTCGGCTTGTCGGACGAGGCCTCGGACGACAACGCGGCGACGAACGCCTCCTGCGGCACGTCGACGCGGCCGATCGTCTTCATCCGCTTCTTGCCTTCCTTCTGCTTCTCGAGCAGCTTGCGCTTACGGCTGATGTCGCCGCCGTAGCACTTGGCGAGAACGTCCTTGCGGATCGCCCGGATGTTCTCGCGGGCGATGATCTTCGAGCCGATCGCAGCCTGGACGGGCACCTCGAACTGCTGCCGCGGGATGAGTTCCTTGAGCTTGGTCGTCATCTTGTTGCCGTAGGCGGCCGCGGCGTCCTTGTGGACGATCGCGCTGAACGCGTCGACGGCCTCGCCCTGCAACAGGATGTCGACCTTGACCAGCGCGGCCTCCTGCTCGCCGGCCTCCTCGTAGTCCATCGAGGCGTAGCCGCGGGTGCGCGACTTCAGCGAGTCGAAGAAGTCGAAGATGATCTCGGCCATCGGCAACGTGTACCGCAGCTCGACGCGGGTCTCGGACAGGTAGTCCATGCCGCCGAGCTCACCGCGCCGCGACTGGCACAGCTCCATGATCGAACCGATGAACTCGCTCGGCGCGATGATGGTGCACTTGACGATCGGTTCGTAGATCTCGCGCGCCTTGCCCTCGGGCCAGTCGGACGGGTTCGTCACGACGACCTCCTGGCCGCCTTCGAGCACGACTCGGTAGACGACGTTGGGGGCGGTGGAGATCAGGTCGAGGCCGAATTCGCGCTCGAGACGCTCGCGGGTGATCTCCATGTGCAGCAGACCGAGGAAGCCGCAGCGGAAGCCGAATCCGAGCGCGACGGACGTCTCGGGCTCGTAGGTGAGCGCGGCGTCGTTGAGCTGGAGCTTGTCGAGCGCGTCGCGCAGTACCGGGTAGTCGGAGCCGTCGGCCGGGTACAGACCGGAGTAGACCATCGGGCGCGGTTCGCGGTAGCCCGTGAGCGGATCCTCCGCACCGTTGCGGGCGGTGGTGACGGTGTCGCCGACCTTCGACTGACGCACGTCCTTCACGCCGGTGATGAGATAGCCCACCTCGCCGACGCCGAGACCGGCGGTGGCCTTGGGTTCGGGCGAGACGATGCCGACCTCGAGCAGTTCGTGGGTGGTGCCCGTCGACATCATCTTGATCTTCTCGCGGGGCACGATCTTGCCGTCGACCACACGCACGTAGGTCACGACGCCGCGGTAGGTGTCGTAGACGGAGTCGAAGATCATGGCGCGGGCGGGCGCGTCGGCGTCACCGACCGGCGGCGGCACCTGACGGATCACGGCGTCGATGAGCTCGGGGACGCCCTCGCCGGTCTTGCCGGAGACGCGGAGGACGTCGGACGGCTCGCAGCCGATGATGTTCGCGATCTCGCCGGCGTAACGGTCGGGGTCGGCCGCGGGCAGGTCGATCTTGTTGAGGACCGGGATGATCGTCAGGTCCTTGTCGAGCGCGAGGTAGAGGTTGGCGAGGGTCTGTGCCTCGATGCCCTGTGCGGCGTCGACGAGCAGGACCGCGCCCTCGCACGCCTCGAGCGCGCGGGACACCTCGTAGGTGAAGTCGACGTGACCCGGGGTGTCGATCAGGTGCATCACATAGTCTTCGCCGTCGAGGTTCCACGGCAGACGTACGTTCTGCGCCTTGATCGTGATGCCGCGCTCGCGCTCGATGTCCATGCGGTCGAGGTACTGGGCGCGCATCTGCCGCTCCTCGACCACCCCGGTGAGCTGCAGCATCCGGTCCGCGAGCGTCGACTTTCCGTGGTCGATGTGCGCGATGATGCAGAAGTTCCGGATCTTTGCGGGGTCCGTGAACGTGGTGTCGGCGAAGGTGCTGATGTCGTGCTCCTGACTCGGACTGGCAGCGGCCTGCAGACCGCGGTCACCCTGCAGAATATCCAAGTCGGGCGGCGGCCGGGACTTCGCCCGGGTCAGGTCCGGTTAAGCTCGGTTCCCGTGGCCGGTACATGGAAGAAATTGGGCAGGCAGCTGGGTCGTCTCGCAGTCGAGCAGGGTCCGAAGATCTACCAGCAGTTACAGCAGTCCGGAGCGCTCGACAAGGCGCGTGCCGCGCTGAACGCGGCCGGCCAGGCCGGCACCGCGAGCGGGACCTCGGGGAGCGGTACCACCGCGGCACCGAAGCCCGGCGCGGACCGGACCGCCACACCGAAGCCCGGTGCTGCGAAGAGCCCGTCCGGTACGAAGCGCCCGGCCCCCGGTCGTCCGGTGGCATCGCGCACCACGCCCACGGCGCAGCGCGCCCGCCGCGTCGAGTACTCCCCCGACCTCGACGGTCGCGCCGATCCGGGCGAGATCGTGTGGACCTGGGTGGCGTACGAGGAGGATCCGACGCAGGGCAAGGACCGCCCGGTGCTCGTCGTGGGCCGTGACGACAGGACGCTGCTCGGGCTGATGCTCTCGTCGAACTCCGACCGCGACGGTCACCGCGACTGGCTCGGGATCGGCTCCGGGCAGTGGGACGCCGAGAACCGCCCGAGCTGGGTACGTCTCGATCGCGTGCTCGACGTCCCCGAGGACGGCATCCGCCGCGAGGGCGCGATCCTCCCCCGCGCACGATTCGATCAGGTCGCGACCCGGCTCCGTACCGATTTCGGTTGGAGCTGAATCGGGCCGCGTCCCGACCGAAGGCGCTCAGGAGGCCCGGAGCCCGTACCGCCGCCCGAAGAGGAAGGTGTAGACGAGCGCTCCGAGTGCTCCGCCGATGAGCGGGAACACGATGAACGCCCACAGCTGCCCGAGCGCACCGTCCTGGTAGAAGGCGACGGCGAGGCTGCGGGCGGGATTGACCGACGTGTTGTCGATCGGGATCGAGATCAGGTGGATCGCCGCGAGGGTGAAGCCGATGGCGATGCCGGCGATCGGCGCGTCGGCCACCTGATCGGTCGCACCCAGCACCACGAACACGAGCACGGCCGTGAGCAGGACCTCTACGACGATCATCGCGCCGATGCCGTAGCCGTTCTCGAGCACGCCGCCGAGCGGACCGTGCACGGCCGAGGGGCTGTGCGCGCCCCAGCCGTTCGCCCCGAGGCCGTCGGCGGCCCGGTCGTAGCTCGGCAACGACGACGCCACCGCGTAGAGCGTCAGACCGGCGATCAGACCGCCCACGACCTGCGCGATCCAGTAACCCAAGGCGCGCACCGGGGTCACGTGGCCGACGATGAGCTGCCCGAGCGTCACCGCCGGGTTCACGTGACACCCGGAGATCGGGCCGATGGTGTACACGAGGAACAGCAGGGTCAGGCCGAACGCCAGTGCGACGCCGAGCTGACCGACATACGTTCCGGCGAACACCGCGGTACCCACCGCGGAGAACACCAGGAGGAAGGTTCCGATCGCTTCCGCCACATACTTCCGGAGGTCGGAGAACTCACCGGGGTCTCTGATCTCCAGGGACGTCCGGCGTGCGAGATCTTCGTCGATTCGGGACTCGGGATCGCGTGGGGGTTCCATGGGTCACCTCGATGTTCGCGGCCCCGCACGCAAGCGGAACCTGGTGGTAGAACACTTCGAGTCGATGTACCGCTGTCGATGTACCGCTACGGCGAACTCGTGTTCGCGCTGTGACGCAGATTACGCAAGCCTGGTGACCTCGACAACGACTTCGTGCGCAGTGGCGTGTCCGCCCATGTAGATGCCCTTGAGCGGCGGCACGTCGGTGTAGTCCCGTCCGATGGCGACCGAGGTGTGTTGTTCGCTCACGAATTTCGCGTTGGTGGGGTCGTATCCCCACCACGATCCCGTCCACGCCTGGATCCACGCGTGGGACTGCCCCGCGACGGTTTCACCGATCTCGGCGTCCGCCACCGGATGCAGATAGCCGGAGACATATCGCGCGGGGATCCCCATCCGCCGCAACAACAGCAGCGTCAGGTGCGCGTAGTCCTGGCACACGCCCTGACGTTCCTCGAAGGCCTGCAACGCGGAAGTGTGGACGCCGGTCGTGCCCGGGACGTAGTCCATCTGGTCGTACACCCACTGTGCGGCCGCGACGACGGCGTCGACCGGTTCGAGTCCGCGGGCGAGTTCGCGGGCGGTCGCCTCGAGTTCCGGGTCGGTCGGCACGTACGCGCTGGGGGCCAGCACCTCGTCGTACCGGTCCCGGGTGTCCTGGTCGTTGATGACGTCCCAGCCCGCGGGCTCGTCGGGTGGACGGACCGGGTCGGTCTCGACCACCGACAGTCCGACGACCTCGAGCGAGGTGTGCGGGGCGTGCAGGTCGAAGGCCGTCACGGCACTGCCCCAGTAGTCGGTGTACCGGTAGGAGCGTGTGGCCGGGGTGGTCTCGACGCGGTTGAGCACCACCGTCTGACGGCCGTCCGAGCGCGGGGTGAGTCGGGCCTCGTTGTACGACGCGGTGACCGGACCGTCGTACTCGTACCCGGTCTTGTGCACCACACGCATCCGCCAGCTCACAGTTCTCCCTCCAGAATCGCCATGTCCGCGCCGGCGTCCCGTGCGGAGACCCACGCGACCCATGGGGCGGCGTGGAAGTACTGCAGCGCGATGGCCTCGCCGGCCTTGCGGCACAGGTCCTGCAGCGACGACAGGCGCGTCGCGAGTTCGTCGAGCAGCACGCCCGGACCGATGAATTCGAGTTCGCTGCGGGCACGGCCCAGCAGACGCTGCGCCTCGTCGCGTGCCCCGAACCGGTAGTCGCCGTGGTCGTCGAGTTGGGCGAGACATTCCTCGGCCTGTTTGAGTGCGAAGAACACCGATCGCGGGAACAGTCGGTCGAGCATCATGAACTCGACGATGCGACCCGCGTCGAGCGCTCCGCGGTAGGTGCGCAGATAGGTGTCGTATCCGCCGGCGGACCGCAGCACGGTCGCCCAGCTCGGTGAGGTCGGGCCGTCTCCCGCGCGGGACAGCAGCTGCCGCACGGTCATGTCGACGCGTTCGATCGACCTGCCCAGCAGCAGGAAGCGGTACCCGTCGTCGCGGCACATGGTGCTGTCGGCCAGGCCCGCGAACATCGCGGCGCGGTGTTCGACGTACCGGAAGAACTCGTGGGGCCCGAGCCGTTTCGCCGCGCGTTCGCATTCGGCGAGACCGTTGTAGGTGGTGTTGAGGCACTCCCACATCTCGGTGGAGGTGACTTCGCGTGCACCGCGCGCGTTCTCCCGCGCGAACCCGATGGTGTCGAGGATCGAGCCCGCGCCGTCCCGGCCGAAGGCCACGATCTCGGTGACGGTGCGCACGTCGAGTCTGCCCTCGGGCTCGGTGAATCCGAGCACGCGCAGCAACCGGCGGCAGGTGCGGTCGGGGTCGACGGTCGAATCCTCGAGCAGCTGGTGCACTGCCACGTCCATGATCCGGGCGGTGTCGTCGGCGCGTTCGACGTATCGGCCGATCCAGAACAAGGATTCCGCGTTCCGTGCGAGCATCAGCGGTCGTCCCTTCCGCTCTGTTGTTGCTGTTGTTGTTGCTGCTGTGAGGTGGTGAGTTCCGGGCCGTGCTCGGAACGGTTCACGTCCTCGCGCTCCGCGACGACGCCCTCGCCGCCCAGTTCGGCTGCGGTGTCGGAGGTCTCGGCGAGCACCCAGGTGTCCTTGCTGCCACCGCCCTGACTGGAGTTGACGACGAGCGATCCTTCGGGCAGCGCGACCCGGGTGAGACCGCCGGGCAGAACCCACACGTCTTCACCGTTGTTTACGGCGAACGGACGCAGGTCGACATGGCGCGGAGCGAGCGCATCGCCCGCGCGCGTCGGCACGGTGGACAACTGCACGACGGGTTGCGCGATCCAGCTGCGCGGGTCCTCGCGGATCTTGCCGATCATCTCGTCGAGTTCGGCGCGCGAGGCGTCGGGACCGAACAGGATGCCGTAACCGCCGGAGCCCTCGACGGGCTTGAGGACGAGTTCGTCGATGCGGTCGAGGACCTCCTCGCGTTCGGCGTCGAGCCAGCACCGCAGGGTGTCGACGTTGGGCAGCAGCGGTTTCTCGCCGAGGTAGTAGTCGATGATCTCGGGCACGTAGGTGTAGACGAGCTTGTCGTCGCCCACGCCGTTACCGACGGCGCTGGAGATCACCACGTTGCCCGCCCGAGCGGCGTTGACGAGTCCCGCGACGCCGAGGACGGAGTCGGGGCGGAAGTGCATCGGATCGAGATAGTCGTCGTCGATGCGCCGGTAGATGACGTCGACCTGCCGCTCGCCTTCCGTGGTTCGCATGTAGACGACGTTGTCGCGGCAGAACAGGTCGCGTCCCTCGACGAGTTCGACACCCATCTGGCGGGCCAGCAGCGAATGCTCGAAGTACGCGGAGTTGGCGATGCCCGGGGTGAGCACCACCACGTTGGGGTCTGCGGCGTTCGGGGCAGCGGACGCACGCAGGGCTCGCAGCAGGTGCAGGGCGTAGTCGCCGACCGGCCGCACCTTGTGCTGGGCGAACAGATCGGGTGCGACGCGCGCCATGGCCCGGCGGTTCTCCATGACGTAGGAGACGCCGGACGGTGAGCGCAGATTGTCCTCGAGGACGCGGAAGGTGCCGTTCTCGTCGCGGATCAGGTCGATGCCCGCGACGTGGATGCGCACTCCGTTGGGCGGGACGATGCCCGAGGCCTGGCGGTGGAAGTGCTGGCAGGACGTCACGAGCCGCCGGGGAAGGACCCGGTCGCGCAGGATGCGCTGCTCGCCGTAGACGTCGGCGAGGAACAGTTCGAGGGCACGCACCCGCTGCCGGATGCCGCGTTCGAGTTCGGACCACTCGGCGGCCGCGATCACCCGCGGGACCATGTCGAGGGGGAAGGGCCGCTCCTGCCCGGACAGCGAGAAGGTCACGCCCTGATTGGTGAATGCGCGTCCGAGCGCCTCGGTGCGGGCCGCGAGGTCGTCGACGCCCTTGGACGTGAGCGTCTCGAAGAGCCGTCGGTAGGGTTCGCGGACCTGTCCGTCCACGTCGAACATCTCGTCGTACGCGGTGGGTGCGCCGGGGTCGCCGGATCCGGCGTGAATCTCGGGGTAGCCCGCGAACACGTCGGTGCCGGCGCGTCCGGGGGCGGGTCCGCCCTGCTCGAGGGGGGTCGTGCTGATCATGCCGAAATCGTTCTACATGCCGGGGCGGATGACCTCAGACGAAACAAATTCGTTTCATGTGCGAAACATTAGGGGCGCTGACGAGGGTGATCCGGCCTCCGGTTTGGGCTTTGTGATCCATTCTTGGTAGCCTTGTCCATCGGTGCTCAGATGCACCCAGAGCTTTCCTACCAGCTACCAGCAAGACGACAGGATTTTACGCGTGGCCAACATCAAGTCCCAGGTGAAGCGGATTCGCA
>k87-18839_pt1 | contig 10287 bp, 8 predicted proteins | sample MGYA00084031_6733416 | MGnify analysis MGYA00084031
ACAGGTCCACAGCCGGTCGGGGGCGCCGATCCCGCGGGCCACGCTGCAGGCGTCGACGGGGGTGTAGCCGACGGCGGTGATCCGGGATTCGAAGAAGGTCTGCTGCCGGGTGGCGCACATGCCGTGCATGCCGTTGTTGAAGACGACGTAGAGGATGGGCAGGCCCCATTCGACGGCGGTGTGGATTTCCAGGCCGCTCATGAGGAAGGCGCCGTCGCCGCAGAAGACCACCGAGCGGGTGCCGGCTGGTTCGCCGAGCTGTGCGCCGATGGCTGCGGCGATGCTGTAGCCCATGCCGCCTGCGCCCAGGGCGATGGTGGAGGTTGTGCCCGGGGGCACGGCCGACAGGTGCATGGCGGCGGCGGCGCAGTTGCCGGCGTCGTAGAGCAGGTGGCCGTTGGCGGGGAGGTAGCGCTCCAGGATGGCGATGGCCTCGCTCTGCCGGAGTGTTCCGCCGGTCAGGTGTGCCCGGGGGGCGGCGTCGTCGGGCAGGGGTTCGGCGAGGCGTGGCACGAAGCGGTCGAGCCGGAGGGGGCCGGCGTCGGGTGCGGTGAAGGGCTCGTCGGCCAGGTGGTCGGTCAGCTGCTCGAAGACCAGCCCGGCGTCGCCGGTGACGGTGAGGCTGGCGGTGTCCGCGCGGGTGAGGTCCTGTGGGTCGGTGTTGACGGCGATGACTTTTGCGGGGTCCCATGCGGGGAAGGCGCCGCTGGTCATTTTGGACAGGCCGGTGCCGACCGCGACGACCAGGTCGGCTTCCGTGGCCAGGTAGGCGGCGGTGGCCGGGTTTCCGCTGACGCCGGCGGTGCCGGCGTAGAGCGGGTCGTCGTGGGGGAATTCCCCGCGTGCGCCCATGGTGGTGGCGACGGGTATGCGGGCCTGCCGCGCGAACCGGGCCGGGGCGCCGGGGCGTGCGGATCTTCTGATCCCGTGTCCGAACAGCAGGACGGGGCGGCGGGCCTGCCGGAGCCTGCGGAAGAGGGTGGCGACGTCGCCGGGGTCGGGCGTGGCCGGCTGGGTGAAACCGCTGAGGTCTGCGGGCCAGTCGGCGGGCCGAGGGCCGACGTCAGCGTCGAAGGAGTCGCGGGGTACCAGCAGGACGGCCGGCCCTGGCCGACCGCTGAGGGCGGCCGTGAGGGCCTCGGTGAGCTGTTCCCAGAAGCGGCCGGGGTCGAGCAGGCGCTGGACGGTCTTGCTGACCGTGCTGAGGAGCGCGTGGGCGTCGACGGTCCGGCCGATGCCTGAGGAGTCCTGGAACGAGCCGCGCCCGTCCAGGGCGGCCGGCGGCTGGCCGACGATCGCCAGCACGGGGACGGACTCGGCGTAGGACTCCGCCAGGCCGGCGACGAGGTTCATCATGCCGCCGCCTGAGGTGGAGCAGCAGACGCCGAGCGTGCGGTGGATCCGTGCGCGGGCGTCTGCCATGAACGCGGCGCCGTCTTCCCGCTTGGTGAGGACGGCGGTGAGCCGTCCGTCGCCCAGGCGGTGGAGGGAGTCGTGCAGGTGCTCGATGTTGGCCCCGCTGACCCCGAAGACGTACCGGACGCCGAGGTCACGCAGGACCGTGGCGAGCGCGTCGTTGAGCCGCATGTCGCTGGTACCCCGCTGTCTGTCAGGCCGTTGCGAAGCGGTGTTCGAGGATCTTCTTGAGGTTGCTCATCTCGATGGAGTGGCCGGCGTGGAACATGGGCCAGATGTCACCGACCCACATGCGGTCGGTGCGGGCCCGGCCTTCGGCGATGTAGTCGGGGACGTTGGGGGTGGTCTTGTCGTAGTAGGGGTGCTTGCAGTTGGTCCACAGCACGATGGTGCCGGGCTTGTTGAGGGTCTTCGCCGAGTCGATGATGGTGAGGTAGTAGCGCATCCACAGCTCGTGGCCCTGGTCCCAGGCGCAGGGGTATATGACCAGGCCGTGCTCGGGGCCCTTCTGGGAGTCGGCGCGGATGTAGATCTCCGTGTCGGGCTGGATCATCTCCTTTGCCCGGTACAGGCCGCCGCCGACGTGCTTCATGTCGCGGATGCTGTAGGTCCACTCTTCCAGCGACCTGGCGTTGGCGCAGTACTCGAAGACGATGTCGTACGGCACGTTGATGTGCTCGGCCAGGGAGCAGAACTGTCCGTAAACCTCGTCGTGGGTGTATGTCTCCTTGGTCTTGCTCTGCATGAGCTTGACCATGTCTTCCTGGCTGGTGTTCTCGTTCCATACCAGGTCGAGTGAGGTGAGGTCGGAGCGGTCGAGCTGGTAGTTCTGGGGAAGGCCGGACTCGTCGGGCACGCGTGCGGACACCATGGTGTTTCCTTTGTTGCTTGGGGTTTGCGGTGGGGGGGTTGACGGCGGGGAGCGCCGTGCGGTGAGGGGTCAGCCGTTCCAGTGCCAGACCATGGCGGAGGCCAGTTCCCCGCCGTGGCTGAAGGTGGCGAACGTGACGATGTCTCCTGTCGAGATCACGCCCTTGTCGCGGGCTTCCGCGAACGTGACGGGCAGGTTGCTCTGGAACATGTTCCCGTAGTGGCGCAGTGTGTCGTAGGAGCGTGCTGGCTCGATGCCGCACCGCTTGCGCCACTCGTCGATGTAGCGGGTGTTGGGCTGGTGGGTGAGGAGGCAGGAGACGTCGCCGGGGCCGAGCCCGGCTTCCTTCAGTGCCAGGTCGACCGCTTCGGGAAGGCGTTCCATCGCTACTTCCCACAGCCGGAGCAGCATCTTCTTGTTGAACCTGACGGTGAGCGGGCCGGCGCCCCGCTCCCAGTAGGGGAGGTCCACTCCGTTCACCGCGTCGGGTTCGATGCGCAGGGCTCCCCAGTTCTCACCGAAGGCCCGTTCGTGGACGGAGAGGACGGTCGGTTCGCCGGAGGAGGCCACGAGCAGGGTGGCCGAGGCGCCGTCGCCGAGGACCAGCGATTCGGATGAGCGCTGGAACTCCGGCAGCCGTGAGACGAAATTGGTGGCGGTGACGACGGCGACCCGCCGGTAGCGGCCCGAGTCGATGTAGGCACGGGCCATGTCGATCGAGGACACCCAGGAGCAGCAGCCGTTGTCCACCTGCACGACGGCTGCGGAGGTGGCGCCGACGGCGTGCTGGATGGCGGTTCCGACGCCGGGTGAGAAGACGTCGTTAAGCTGTGCGGAACAGATGATGAGGTCGAGTTCCGTGGCGCGTATACCGTTGCGCTCCAGGAGCGTTTTCAGCGCCTGGGTGCCCAGTTCGGCGGAGGTGTAGTCGGGCGAGGCGAAGCGGCGTTCATCGACGCCGGCAAAGAACGCGTCGTCACTCAGCTCGCTCGCGCTGACCTGGAATTCGTCGTTCCGCACCACGCGCTCGGGCATGAAGTGGACGACGTCGACAACTCGCGTAGAAGCGGCTGAAGTCACCGAAAGTACCCCCGTATTGCACTTTTGGACATAGTGACGTTAACACAGTCGCAGAGCGATAACGCGCCAGCCTGACGAAATTCGATCTTCGATGCAGAACTGCGATAAGGCAGTGACAGAACCATGACGTCCGCCCTCTTGCGGGAACATTAGAGGCGCCACTCAGAAGTGGTGCTGCACAAACGCCGCCTGACTCAGCGAAAGACCGGTTTACGGCTTTTTTCGATTGCCCATTTTCGAGACATAGAGGGACAGATAGTAATGAAGCGTCAGATCTTTCTGACCCTTTTTCACCTGTTTTCCCCGGCGCCGCGGCAGCCCGCATGTCCTCCGCCCGGCGCCGGCGGAAAGCTGGATGGCAGGCACACAGGCCGAGTGGCCTGCAGCAGGCGGGTTGACGTCACGGCAGCGTCTTGACAGACCGTCCGCGCCACGGCGGCCCTTCGCATGGTGCCCGGCGGTCAGCGGGCCGGACGTGGCGCGGAGGCCTGCGTCGTGTCCGTCGCCGGGGCCGGCAGCCCGGGGCCCTGCGGGTGTGAGGCGCCCCGGGCCCCCGCGGTGCCTTACCAGCAGACGAAACCGCCGTCGACGATCAGGTCGGTGCCGGTGACGAAGCTGGCGGCGTCGCTGAGGAGGAAGACGGTGGGGCCGACCATCTCGTCCACGGTCGCCATGCGGCCCAGCGGCGTGTCGGATTCGAACTGCTTGGCCTGCTCGGCTACTTCGGGCCGCCGGTTCATGGGCGTGGCGGTGTAGCCGGGGCTGACGCTGTTGACGCGGATGCCGCGGTCGCACCACTCGGTGGCCAGGCTCTTGGTCAGGTGCATCACGCCGGCCTTGGAGGAGTTGTAGGAGGCCTGCTGCAGGCCGCGGTTGGCGATGGTGCCGGACATGGAGGCGATGTTGACGATGGCGCCGCCGCCGTTGCGGAGCATGGCGCGGCCTTCGGCCTGGCAGGAGAGGAACACGCCGGTGAGGTTGACGTCGATGACGGACTGCCACTGCCGCAGCGGCATGTCCTCGGCGGGGGCGGCGTTGGCGATGCCCGCCGCGTTGACAGCCAGCTGCAGCGGGCCGAGGTCCGACTCGGTGCGGGCGACGGCCTGTTCGAGGTCGCCGGGCCGGGTGACGTCGGCGGGCAGGGCGACTGCCTTGCGCCCCGTCTCCCCGACGGCCGCGACGGTGCCGGCCAGGTCGCTGCCGGGCAGGTCGAGACAGCCGACGTCGGCGCCCATCTCGGCGAGTCCGGTGGCCAGGCGCCGGCCGATGCCGCTGCCGGCTCCGGTGACGAGGGCGACGCGTCCGTCGAGTCGGAAAGAAGGGGCGGGCATGTGGTTCTCCTGCGGTGGTGTGTTGGGTGCGGGGTCAGGGGCCGCCGGTGCCGCTGTCACCGGCTGCGCGGTCGGTGCCGCCGTCCGGCTCGACGAGCCGGCTGGCGACTCCCAGGTCGGTGATGAGGACATCCACCCACTTGCCCAGCAGGGCGGCTTTGATCGCCGCGTGCTTGCGGTATCCGCCGGCCACGCCGATGCGGCGCGGGATGGCGGCGTAGACGTCGGGTGAGATGCCGATGACGCGGTCGTTGAGCTCGGTGTCCAGCAGGGCACCGTCTTTGTCGAAGAAGTGCAGGCAGATGTCGCCGACGGCGCCGAGGGCGCGGAGTTTCTCCTGGTCCTCCAGGGAGAAGATGTTGCCGCTCTGCCGCAGCAGCGGCGAGGGTTCGAGGCTGCCGATGCCGACGATCGCGGTGGTGAGACGCTGCCAGGCCTCGGCGACGCTCGCTACCTTGGGGTCGGCGCTGATGGCTTCGCGCGCGGCGCTGTTGGCGACGAGGCCGGGAGCCGACATGAAGACCGGCTCGGCGCCCGTCATGTCGCTGAGGCGTCCCATCAGCCGTGTCGCCTGGACCTGGACCCGGGGGTCGCCGACGCCGCCCACCAGCTGCACCACTTCTTCCAGGAAGCGGCCGCCAGGGCGGGAGCGCATGGCTTCCACGGAGGCCAGCAGGGTGGCGCTCCAGGAGGAGATACCGAGCCGGTCACCCTCCATGAGGGTGGTCTCCAGGTAGACGGCGGTGGCGGCGCTGAGCGCGGGTATCACGGCTTCGGCCTCGCCTTCGACGTCGACCACGACGACGTCCCGCAGCCCGTAGCGGGCGGCGATCTCCTCTTCCAGGTCGGCGAAGACGCCGTCGGGAGGGACGACGACGGTGCGGACGATGCCGAGTTTCGCGGCCTGGTTGAGCAGCCGGGACACCCGCGGCTGGGAGATGTGGAGCTCCTCGGCGATCCGCGGCTGCCGCATGCCCTGTTCGTGGTAGAGACGGGCAACGCGGGTCATCAGGCGCAGCTGCTCGTCGGTGGTGGCCATCCGGGTTGTCCGCCGGCCCACCGCGGCAGAGCTGCGGCTACGCGTGGTCATCAGGTTTCCTCGTTCACTCCGGCTTCGACGGCGTGGGGACGCCTCCCATCATGCCGTCGCCAGGCGCATCACGGCCGTGTCGGTCGCTTCGGCCGCGGTGAGGATGCCGCGCTGCTGGCCCCGGCTGAGGACGAGGACGCGGTGGGAGAGCCCGAGCACTTCGTCGAGGTCCGAGCTGACCACCACGACGGCCGTGCCGGTGCGGGCGAGCTGGGCGATGACCTCGTAGATGGCGGCCCGGGCGCCGACGTCGATGCCGCGGGTGGGTTCGTCGAGGATGACGACCTTGGGCCTGCGTTCCAGCCATTTGCCGATGACGACCTTCTGCTGGTTTCCGCCGGACAGGGTGCGTACCGGCTGGTCCGGGCGTCCTTTGACGGTCATCGTGGCGATGGCGTCGCTGGCGACCGCGGTGACGGTGGACGGGCGCAGCCAGCCTCGTGAGGTGACGCGGTCGAGGTTGGCGAGTGCCACGTTGTCGGCGATGGACATGTCGAGCAGGACGCCCTGGTGCTTGCGGTCCTCGGGGACGAGGACGATGCCGGCGCTGATGGCGTCGCGGGGGCCGCGCAGCCGCAGCGGGCGGCCTTCGACGGCCACGGTTCCGCTGGTCACCGGGTCTACGCCGGCCACGGCGCGGACGAGTTCGGTGCGTCCGGCGCCGACGATGCCGGCGATGCCGAGTACCTCGCCTTCGCGGACGCTGAACGACACGCCGGTGAAGGAGTCGCTGCTGAGGTCCGTCACCCGCAGTACCTCGCGGTCCCGCGGTGTGCCGGTTTCAGGGAAGATGCGTTCGATGCTGCGGCCGACCATGTCCTCCACGAGCCGGGAGACCGGCACCTGGGCGGTGGGGTGGGTGGCGACGCACTGCCCGTCGCGCATGACGACGACGCGGTCGCAGATGCGGGCGATCTCCTCCAGCCGGTGGCTGACGTAGAGGAAGGACATGCCTTCGTCGCGGAGGGCTTCGATGCGTGCGAAGAGGTGGTCGGTGTCCTCGCTGCCGAGGGCGGCGGTCGGCTCGTCGAGGATCAGCAGGCGGGCGTTGAGGGTGAGTGCCTTGGCGATTTCGACCTGCTGCTGCGCGGCCACGCTGAGGTGGCGGACCAGCCGGGTGGGGGGGGATGTCGAGGCCGAGGCGCCGCAGTTGTTCGGCGGCGCGCCGGTTCATCGCGGCGCGGTCCAGGCGGCCGGCGCGCATGGGGAGCCGGCCGAGGAAGACGTTCTCCGCGATGGACAGGTCGGGCAGCAGCCGCATTTCCTGGTGGATGATTCCGATGCCCTGGGCGATGGCGCCGCCGGAGGACTTCGGGGCGTAGGGGCGGCCGCGCCAGGTCATGCTGCCGGTGTCGGAGGGGAAGGTGCCGGCGATGATGTGGGAGACCGTGGACTTGCCGGCGCCGTTCTCGCCGAGGAGTGCCACGACTTCGCCGGGCTGCACGTCCAGGTCCATCCGGTCCAGTGCCTGGGTGGCGCCGAAGCGCTTGGAGACGCCGCGGACGATGAGGCCGTCGTGGGTGTCCGGCGCTGGTGTGCTGGCGGTGGCTGCCATGCGGTCCTCCTCGGCGTTCCCGGGGTTGTGGCCGGTGGTGGTCATGGGTGGTGCTCCAGGAAGCGGGTGGCCTGTTCGGTGTCGTCCGAGGTGAGCAGTTCGGCGGGCAGCAGCTGTTCGGCGGGGACGTCCTTGCCGCGGATGATGTCCAGGGCGGTCTGCACGGCCATGCGGCCCATGCGACGGGTCTGCTGGACCATGGTGGCGTCGATGGTGCCCCTGCGGACGGCCTCGATGCCGGCGATGTCGCCGTCGAAACCGACGATGAGGGTGTCGCCCTTGCCGCCGGCGCCGCGGAGGGCCTGGGCGGCGCCGAGGGCCATGGCGTCGGCCTGCCCGAAGAAGATGTCGATGTCGCGGTGGGCCTGGAGCATGTCCTGGGCGACCGCGTATGCCTTGTCCTGGGCCCAGTCGGCGGGCTGCTGGGCGATGACGTTGATGCCGGGGGCATCGCGCAGTGCCCGTTCGAAGCCGGTCTGGCGGTCGACCTGCGGGGTGGTGCCGAGCTGGCCCTGGAGGACGGCGAGGTTGCCCTGGCCGCCGCTTTGTTCCACCACCCAGTCGCCGAGTTCTTCGGCGGCGGCGACGCTGTCGCTGGCGATGAAGGACTGGCCGGGTGCGTCGGGCGGGTTGCGGTCGACGGTGACGACGGGGATGTCCTCGCGTTCGGCGGCCTTCACGGGGACGCTGGCGGCGGTCGCGCCGGCGGGGATGTAGATGATGGCGTCCACCTGCTGGGCGATCAGGTCGTAGATCTGGTTGACCTGGGTGGCGGCGTCGCCGCGGGCGTCGGAGACGATGATGTCGACGTTGCGCCGCTCGGCTTCAGCTTCGACGGACTGCTTGATCTGGTTGAAGAAGTCGGCCTGGAGGTTGGCTACGGCCAGCCCGATGGTGGCCCTGGACCCGTCGTTGCCCCGGCCGCAGGCGCCGAGGCCCGCCGCCATGGCCAGGGCCATGAGGATTGCGACGATGGCTCGTCCGCGCATGGGAACCACTCCTTTGTCGGTTTTCACCGGGCCGTCCGGCGGCGGAGCACGTCGAGCATCACGGCCAGGGCGATGACGACGCCGATGATGATCTGCTGGACGAACGGGGACACGCCGAGCAGGTTGAGGCCGTTGCGCAGCACGCCGATGATCAGGACGCCGAAGACGGTGCCGCTGACGGAGCCGACGCCGCCGCTGAGGCTGGCGCCGCCGATGACGACGGCCGCGATGGTGTCGAGTTCGTAGCCGGTGCCGATGCTCGGCTGGGCGGAGTCCAGCCGCATGGTCATGAAGACGCCGGCCAGGCCGGCCAGCAGGCCGGTGACGGCGCAGACGAGGACGGTGGTGCGCTTGACGTCGATGCCGGCGAGCCGGGCGACCTCCGCGCTGCCGCCGATGGCGTACAGGGAGCGGCCGCCGGCGCGGTAGCGCATGTACAGCCAGCCGGCTGCGAAGAGGATGACGAGCGTGAAGGTGGCGACGGTGAAGACGCCCAGGTAGCGGGTGACGGTGAGGTTGCTGAACCAGTCGGGGAAGCCGACGATCTGCTGGCCGTCGGTGATGACGTTGGCCAGGCCGCGCGCGATGGACATCATGGCGAGCGTGGCGATGAACGGCGGCAGCATCGTGTAGGTGACGCCCAGGCCGTTGGCGAGGCCGCAGGCGCCGCCGACGAGTATCGCGGCGAGGGCGCTCAGCCACACGGGCCATCCGGCCTCGTGGCTGAGCCAGCCCAGCACCATGGATGACAGCGCGAGCACCGCGCCGACTGACAGGTCGATGCCGCCCGCGATGATCACCCCGGTCATGCCCAGGGCGAGCAGGCCGAGGACGACGGCCTGGTCCAGCACGTTGAGCAGGTTGTTCTGCGTGAGGAAGTGGGGCGTTGCGATGAAGAAGACCACGCACAGCGCCGCAAGCCCCAGCGCGGGCCCCCGGGAGCCGGTGAGGAGTGACACTCCCCAGGACGGCAGCCACGGGCGGCCGGTCTCCGACGGCGGCGAGGTGTCTGCTGGCGGCATGGTGTTCTCTGTCGTGCTCATCGGTGTGGTTCCTCTCAGTGGTGCGGCGTCGCTGCCGCGCGCGTGCCGGTCGCCGGGGGCGCCGGCGGCGCGTTAGTTCATGAACATCCCGCCGTCGACGTTGATCGTCTGGCCGGTGATGTAGCCGGCCTCGGGAGAGGCAAGGAAGAGAAGCAGGTGGGCGATGTCGTCGTGGGTGCCGGCGCGTCCGAGGGGGATGCCGGCCACCCATTCGGCCATCAGCTCGCCGGGCTGGTAGTCGCCGAGGAGCCGGCCCCACTCGCGGTCGTTGTAGTCCCACATGTCGCTGCCGACGATGCCGGGGCAGTAGGCGTTGACGGTGATGCGGTCCGGGGCGAGTTCCTTGGCCAGGCTCTGGGTGAGGCCGACGACCCCGAATTTGCTGGCGGCGTAGTGAGGGGTGTAGACGAAGCCCTGCCGTGCCTGGCCGGAGGCGGCGTTGAGGATGCGGCCGCCGTGGCCGTGCCGCCTCATGATCGCGGCGGCGGCCCTGGCGCACAGGAAGGTGCCGGTGGTGTTGACCGCGAGGACTTTCTGCCAGTCGGCGAGGGTGAGGTCTTCCAGGCGGCTGATGGTGATGACGCCGGCGTTGTTGACGAGGACGTCGAGCCGGTTCCAGGTGCGTTCGGCGAGGGCGAAGGCTGCTGTCACGGCCGTCTCGTCGGTGACGTCGGCCTGTACGCCCAGGACGGTGGCGGGGCTGGTGGCGTCCAGCTGGGTGGCGGCGTCCTCGACGGCGGGGTCGGCATCGATCATCAGCACGGCGGCGCCCTCGTCGGCGAACCGGGTGGCGATGCCCCGCCCGATGCCCCGGGCGGCGCCGGTGACCGCGACGGTCCTGCCTGCGTATCGTCCGGCGTTCATGCTGGTCCTCCTTGCGGGCTGCTGCTGTGCGGTGGCTGTCCCGGGGGG
>k87-635756_pt1 | contig 10281 bp, 12 predicted proteins | sample MGYA00084031_6733416 | MGnify analysis MGYA00084031
AAAAGCAATTTAAAGGAAGAATGATGTTGTTTCCGCCGCTATCTTATTTATCACAAGAATGGAAGTATGATGAATTCACACTTCTCAACGAATGGTCGGTGCATTTGCGGGAAGAAGGATTTGAACATCTGTTTTTTGTCACGTCAGATGCTAATTGGAAACAAGCCGAACATCATCTGAACGGAACGTTGATTTACATTCCAGGGGCCTCCATTGAGGACATGGACGATTCCTTTAAATACAATTTCATTGAAAATCAAGTAGAACAATTTTTACATAATATGATCGAAATATGGACGAAACCAAATTAAATTCAAAATTTTTATTATTTTAAAAAATTTTGGACAGTTGTTATTGATTTCATCTTTTGTTTGATTTATCATAATATTGACATAATTTATTGTTGTTCGTAGGGTCCGAATGGACTTAGTCCAAAATAGAAGGAGGAACAGTATGAGCAATCAGCGTGTATCTAGACGTCAATTTCTAAATTATACGCTTACTGGTGTAGGCGGTTTCATGGCAGCTGGTGTTCTTATGCCTATGCTTCGCTTTGCTATTGATCCTGTCTTGGCGGCAGAGGGAAAAGGCGATTTTCATGCTACGAAGCAAAAAGTTGATGATTTGACGGAAACACCGACACGTGTAGATTTTACATACGAGCAAAAGGATGCCTGGTACACGTCTAATGTCACTCAAACAGCATGGGTTTACAAAACAAAAAGCGGAGATATTGTGGCACTTTCTCCTGTTTGCAAGCATCTTGGCTGCACCGTCAACTGGAATGCAAACAAGTCTCATCCCAATATGTTTTTCTGTCCTTGCCACGGAGGACTTTACCACAAAAATGGCAAAAACGTGCCTGGTACTCCGCCTACTAGACCATTGGATGTTTATCCGGTAAAAGTAAAAGACGGCTACTTATATTTGGGAAAACCAAAAGCGAATAATCTCGTATAAAGGGGGCGTAACCCATGCTGAACAAATTGTATGATTGGGTTGATGAACGATTAGATATTACGCCTTTATGGCGGGATATAGCAGATCATGAGGTTCCTGAGCACGTAAATCCAGCTCATCATTTCTCTGCATTTGTGTATTGTTTTGGAGGATTGACGTTTTTTATCGTTGTCATTCAAATTCTATCAGGCATGTTTTTAACGATGTATTATGTTCCGGATATTAAAAATGCCTGGGAATCGGTTTATTATTTACAAAATGAGGTCGCTTTTGGTCAGATTGTCCGCGGTATGCATCATTGGGGAGCAAGTCTTGTGATTGTGATGATCTTTTTACATACATTGCGGGTCTTTTTCCAAGGGGCTTACAAAAAACCGCGTGAATTAAACTGGATTGTTGGAGTTTTGATCTTTTTTGTCATGCTGGGATTAGGTTTTACTGGTTATTTATTGCCGTGGGATATGAAAGCGCTATTTGCGACAAAAGTTGGCTTGCAAATCGCTGCAGCTACCCCGGTGATTGGCGAATGGTTAAAAGTATTGTTAGCCGGCCATCATGATATTGTAGGAGCACAAACCCTCACACGCTTTTTTGCCATACATGTTTTTTTCCTTCCTGCAATACTCCTCGGATTAATGGCTGCTCACTTTTTGATGATTCGTAGACAAGGCATTTCCGGTCCGCTCTAAGAAAAGGTTCGGATCAAAAAATAGAGAATTGTGACCAAAAGGAGGAGGGGAACGTATGCATCGCGGTAAAGGGATGAAATTTGTGGGGGATTCCCGTGTTCCTGCTGAACGAAAACCGAATATTCCAAAAGACTATTCGGAGTATCCAGGAAAAACAGAAGCCTTTTGGCCTAACTTTCTTTTGAAAGAATGGATGGTCGGCGCTGTTTTCTTGGTGGGATATTTATGCTTAACGATTGCTCATCCGTCCCCGCTAGAACGTATTGCGGACCCGACGGATACAGGCTATATTCCAATGCCCGACTGGTATTTTTTGTTTCTTTATCAGCTTTTAAAATACAGTTACGCATCAGGTCCATATGAAGTGATTGGACTCGTTATTCCCGGAATTGCTTTTGCTGCCCTGCTGTTGGCGCCGTTTATTGATCGCGGGCCGCACCGCCGTCCGCTCAAACGCCCATTTGCGACAGGATTTATGCTGTTGACGCTGGCAGCGATGATTTTTCTGACATGGCAGTCAGTTGTCACTCATGATTGGAAAGCTGCAGAGGAGCAAGGGAAAATTGTTCAAGAAGCGAAAATTGACAAAAATTCAGAAGGCTATCAGCTCTTTCAAAAAAATGGCTGCGTGAACTGTCACGGTGAAAAGCTCACGGGTGGAGCGGCTGCACCTAGTCTTGTGAACACCGGTTTAAAGCCAGAAGAAATTAAAAAAATAGCTAGAAACGGGAAGGGAAATATGCCTCCAGGTCAATTCAAGGGCACCGACGAAGAACTCGATAAATTGGCAAATTTTATTGCGAATTTAAAAACAAAATAATGGGAGCCAGCTCTTGGCTGGCTTCTTTTTTGTTTATGTTATGTCTTTCCCGCCGATTGGATGTTTCTTGGCAGATAGAGCATCATATGATGGAAAATCATCGTTCAAAAATGAGATAGAACTCGCTATGGGTGCTATAGTAGTTTGGTGAGCTCGTTTAAAAGAATCAAAAAGCAGTTTAAATAGGAGGAACTGAAGTGAAGAATTTGTATCTTGTGTTAGCGAATAAGAGGTTTTTACAGTTGATGTTGATCGTAAATCTGGTCGGAACCGTGTACGGATATATATGGTATATTCCGCAAATGAAAAATACAGAATGGTGGTTTCTCCCGTTTGTTCCTGATAGCCCTACTGCAAGCTTGTTTTTTGTCATTACACTGGTTGGTTTTTGGTTGAAAAAAAATTGGGGACTTCCTGCCGCTTTAGCGATGATGACGCTTTTTAAATACGGCATTTGGGCAGTTGTAATGAATTTGCTGACTTTGGCGATAAGCGGATTTTTGCCATGGCAGGGATATATGTTGATGATTTCCCATTTGGCCATGGCGATAGAAGGAATCCTATATTCTCCGTTTTACCGGATCAAGCCGTGGCATTTTGCTGTTGCGGCCGTTTGGACATTACATAACGAAATGATTGATTATGTGTTTATGCAATACCCTGTGTATTCCCAACTTTCTTTATACATAAGACAGATTGGCTACTTTACGTTCTGGTTGAGCATATGTTCGATTGGGATTACTTATTTCCTAGGACTGAACAAAAAACGGCTGCGGTTTTCTTTTCCTTGGCATGATTGAAAGGACAACTATTGGTGTTATGAAAAGTTCTACTCTTGTCCCTCTTCACATACATTTAACTAGTAGCATTAGGGGGGACAGGAATGGTCTTTATAAGAATACTCCTGGCAATGGTGATTACTTTTGGATTCGCCGATACGGTTTTGGCGGCGGAAGATCCGTCGCCGATGATGAAGCTGGATGGGATGGTTGAAGAAGCTTTACAGTTGACGAAAAACGAACATTACGCCGAAGCAAAGCAGCTGTTGAACGACTTTTCAGAGGAGTTTACAAAGTTAGCTATTCGTAAGCAAACATTCTCCATGGATGAAATTCGAATTTTGACCGTGGCGCATGACCAAGCATTGAAAGCTCTAAATAGTACGACAATGACCCCTGAACAGCGGATCGATGCTGTTACTACTTTTCGTTTAGTAATGGACGCGTTGACATCCCGATATCAGCCATTATGGACAGAAATGAAAGAACCGGTTTTAACTGCTTTTCAACAGGTGAAGGATGCCGCAAAAATCGGGAATAAAGCAGTCTATCAACAAACTGTCAATCATTTTTTGGAAAAGTACAGCATTATCGAGCCAAGTTTAAAAGTGGACATTCCGGTGGAGGAAGTTCAAAAATTAGATGCCAAAATTCAATTTATCGATCAATATAGCGCCAACCATTTAAAAGAGAAAAAAGCCATGTCTCAGCTGAATGACCTCCAATCAGATTTGCAAAAATTGTTTGAGGGAACGGAAGAAGACGAGGCTGATCCCTCGTTATGGTGGATTATTATTTTAACTGGAAGTATTATTATTAGTACATTATCCTATGTTGGTTGGAGAAAATACAAAGGGGAAAAGGAAGAAAAGAAACCGCGCAAGCTGAACGATTGACAATTCCTTTATTTTAAGGCTAAAATAAATACAAAGAATGCGACTCAACCGTTTGAGAGTCATTCGTTTCATCGGTTTAGGCTTGACTCGGGAGCGAGTTGGTCGTAAGAGGTGAAGGCAAAATGGTCTCCTTTCATTAACATCGTAAAAGGAACTTAGAATACTTTTTAGGGACTGTAAAATAACGCCTGATGCCGGTCCTCATCTTGCGCTTTGCCAGGTCTGGGAAAGAATTTTAATGGAGGTCATCAACTCAACATGATGTATATACTCTATTTTATCCTGATTGCGTTAATACCAATTTGGGCACAATTTAGGGTAAGAAAAACGTATGAGAAATATTCCACTGTTCCTTATTCCACCGGAATGACAGGGGCGGAAGTGGCTCGCAGAATTTTGGATGAAAATGGTCTTTATCATGTAAAAGTATTGGAAACGGAAGGCTTTTTAAGTGACTATTATAATCCGATAACGAAAACGGTACACTTATCTCCAACTAATTATAGGGGCAATTCGATTGCCGGCGCTTCCGTCGCTGCTCATGAATGCGGCCACGCCATCCAAGATAAAGTCGGATATGCCTTTCTTCGCTTTCGTCATGCCCTTGTTCCAGTAGCTAATTTCAGTGCAAGTTTGTCTTGGATTTTCATTTTGATCGGAATGTTCACAACTATAACACAAATGTTTCTACTCGGTATTATCTTGATGGCCGCTGGTGTATTGTTTCAGGTGGTCACGCTGCCGGTAGAATTTAATGCATCTTCCCGGGCAATGAACCAATTAGTTTCTATGGGCATTATTCGCCATGATGAAAGAAGAGAAGCTCGAAAAGTTCTTGGAGCTGCTGCCATGACGTATGTGGCAGCTGCAGCAGTGGCCGTGATGGAATTGCTTCGATTAATTTTCGTGTTTATTGGAATGCAAAATAACGAAGAATAAACTTTCCAAAGGGAGACTCAAAAAGATCAGGCTTTCCACTTTTAAAAAGCCTGATCTTTTTCATTTTGTACAAAAGGTGACTGAGTCCAAGGAATGGGGGTCATGGCAGCTGGATCAACGGGATCACGATAGTTCATTAGTGCCTGTTTCTTCTTATTCAAGCGGTTTTTTATTTTCATCAAGAGTGAATCCTTCCCCTAGGACTTCATGCACCTCCATAACGGAAACAAACGCATGGGGATCGACGGAAGTAATCATACTACGTAAACGAACAATTTCATTTTTGGCTACTACGCAGTATAATACATCTCGGTTTTTTTTGGTAAAAAAGCCATGCCCTTTCAATACCGTGACGCCTCTGTCCATTTCTTGTAAAATTTTATGTCCAATTTCTTCATGCTTTTCAGAAATGATGAACACACCTCTTGCTGTGTAAGCTCCTTCTTGCATAAAATCAACCACTCTTGCGCTGACAAATACAGCCACAAGGGTATACATTGCTTCACGATAATTTAAATATGTAAGCAGTGAGGCGATAATGACGACTGCGTCAAAAGTAAACATGGTTTTTCCCATCGAGATATGGGTGTACTTATGAACAAGCCTCGCAATAATATCAACCCCGCCTGTAGTTCCGCCAAATCGAAAGATAATTCCAAGGCCGATGCCAATAAATACACCAGCAAAAAGAGCTGCTAAAAGAAGGTCATGATGGAGCGGAATCTTTAATTGAAAGCGCTGGAAAATCCATAAGAATAAAGAAAGACTTGAGGTGCCAATAATGGTGTAGCGAAATGCGGCCTGTCCTAACAGTTTCCATCCGATAAAGAAAACAGGTATGTTTAACAACAAGTTTGTATAGGAAGGATCGATGCCAAATAAATTGTATAAAAGCAGCGTAATTCCGGTAAAACCGCCTTCTGCCAAATTGTTCTCCATATTGAAATGCACCAAGCCAAAAGCATAGATGGCTGCGCCTGTTAAAATGAATAGAATATTTTTTATTTTCAGCCCCAAAATCATGTTGGAACCTCCTTAAAGTGATGATACCGGCTTCGTTTCAGAAAGCGGATCCTCTAACTTCTTTGAATAGACAACTTCAGAGTTGCGGTCTAAATCGACAGCTTGCATAGAAATCATTATATAGAAATCGACGAAAACAAGCAATTTTCTGCCGGTTATCATTTGAAAGATGAGTCGATTATGTTATGGCAGAATAGAAATGGATTGTAAATAGAAAAGGAATTCGCTAACATGGAATAAGAAAGCGAGGCGTAAAAAATGAGGAAAACGATGGCTCAAATTCAAGAAGAAGTAGACCAATATATTGGCCAGTTTAAAGAAGGTTATTTCAGCCCTTTGGCGATGCTTGCTCGATTAACGGAAGAGCTTGGTGAACTGGCTAGAGAAATCAATCATTATTACGGTGAAAAGCCCAAAAAGCCAAGTGAAAAACCAAAGACAGTGGAAGAAGAATTAGGTGATTTATTATTCGTCCTTGTTTGTATGGCGAACTCTTTACATATTGATTTAGAAAGCGCGCATGATGCCGTAATGAAAAAATTTCAAACGAGAGATAAAAATCGTTGGACTCGAATCAAACCAGAGGAGGAATCAGTAAATGGAAACCATTAAAATCATTGTAGCAGGACCGAGAGGGAAAATGGGACGGGAAGCTGTTCAGCTGATTCAGCGAACAGATCATTTTGAACTAGCAGCCGTTTTGGATCACAAATATAGCGGCATTCTTTTAAGTGAATTAGAAGGCTTTCAAGGAATCGATGTTCCGGTTTACGCCGATGTTGATGAATGTTTACAAAAAACAAAGGCTGATGTATGGATTGATGTAACGGTTCCGGAAGCTGGATTTCTACATACAAAAAAAGCGCTTGAATACGGTGTACGCCCCGTTGTCGGAACAACAGGATTTACGGAAGAACAGCTGAAAGAATTAAAAGAGATAGCCAATGCCAAACATTTGGGCTGCATCATTGCACCAAACTTTGCCATTGGGGCTGTGCTCATGATGAAATTTTCACAAATGGCTGCAAAATACTTTTCAGATGTTGAAATTATTGAACTTCATCATGATCAGAAGCTTGATGCGCCTTCAGGAACGGCTGTTAAAACCGCTCAAATGATTTCGACTGTCAGGGAACAAAAACAGCAAGGTCATCCGAATGAAAAAGAAACGATTTCCGGAGCGAGAGGCGCCAATCTTGATGGTATGCATATTCACAGCGTACGTCTTCCTGGTTTGATTGCCCACCAGCAAGTGATGTTTGGGGCGGAAGGACAGACATTAACCATTCGCCATGATTCATACAACCGAGCTTCTTTTATGTCAGGAGTCAAAGTAAGCGTCGAAACCGTTATGAAATTAAATACGTTTGTCTATGGGCTCGAAAATATTTTGGAATAGGGGAAAGGTGATATGAATATCGCATTGATCGCTCATGATAAAAAAAAAGAGGATCTGATAAAATTTGTACTAGCTTATCGCGATATATTCGCTAAAAATAGTTTGTACGCTACCGGCACAACGGGTTTAAGAATTCAAGAGTCTACAGGGCTTAAAGTTCACCGCTTTCAATCAGGTCCTCTTGGAGGGGATCAGGAAATTGGAGCGATGATTGCCAAAAATCAATTGGACTTGGTCTTTTTCTTTCGTGATCCGCTAACCGCTCAGCCTCATGAACCGGATGTTTCCGCTTTAATTAGGCTTTGCGACGTTTATTCAGTGCCTCTTGCGACTAATATGGGAACAGGAGAAGTGCTGATTAAAGGCCTTGAAAGAGGAGACATTGATTGGCGAAACTTATTTAAACGTTGAATGATGGATAACAAGAAACCATTGTGAGTCTAAAATTCATCCATCACTGTTTTGGAAGAACAAAAAGAACGTTTACATACTGGCGGGAATAGCTTAGAAAGATTAGGGGGCAAGAAATGCGTTTAAAAATTGGAATTACTTGTTATCCGACAGTGGGCGGCTCAGGGGTTGTCGCGACAGAGCTAGGGAAACTTTTGGCGGAAAAAGGACATGAAATTCATTTTATTACATCAAGCGTCCCTTTCCGCCTCGACAGGATGTACCACAATATTTATTTTCATCAAGTGGAAGTAAGCCAATATTCTGTTTTTCAGTATCTGCCATATGATATCGCCTTATCTAATAAAATGGCCGAAGTGATGCGCAGGGAGAAACTTGATATTCTGCACGTCCACTATGCAATGCCTCATGCTGTTTGTGCCATTTTGGGGAAACAGATTGCAGAATCAAATAGTAAAATTGTGACCACTTTGCACGGTACAGATATTACGATTTTAGGCTATGACCCTTCCTTAACGGATGCCATCCGATTTGGTATTGAACATTCCGATGCCGTTACAGCGGTTTCCAATGCACTCGTACAGGAAACGTATGATTTGATTCGGCCCAAAAAAAAGATTATTCCCATTTATAATTTTATAGATGAAAGGGTTTTTAAAAAGACTTCTTCTAATCATTTAAAAGAAGAGTATGGGATTCAGCCTGATGAAAAAGTGGTCATACATGTTTCAAATTTTCGATCTGTCAAAAGGGTGCCGGATGTTGTAAAAGCATTTGCCCGCATTCTTGAGAAAATGCCTGCCAAGTTGCTGCTTGTCGGGGACGGACCGGAAATGTCGGTCGTGAGCAATTTAGTCAGTGATCTCGGTCTGGAACAGGATGTTTTGTTTCTAGGGAAACAAGATAATTTACAGGAATTATACTCTATTAGTGATATTATGCTTCTATTGTCTCAAAAAGAAAGTTTTGGGCTCGCTTTGCTTGAGGCAATGGCTTGTGGAGTTCCTTGCATCGGCACCAATATCGGCGGGATTCCGGAAGTGATTGATCATGGCGTCAACGGGTTTATTTGCGAGCCGGAGAATCTTGACGATGTTGTACAAAAATCTCTGTACCTTTTGGAAAATAGGGAAATTCATCGGCAGTTTTCCGAAAGGTCTGTTTTAACGGTGAAACAAAAATTTTATTCTCAGAACATCGTCAACCAATATGAAACTCTTTATAGGAATTTGCTTCAAAAAGACTAGGCAGGTGGAAGAAATGAATGACACGCTTTTTCAAAAGGCTATTCCTTTATTGGAAAAAATAGAGCAAGCTGGTTTTGAAGCCTATTTTGTCGGGGGATGCGTCCGCGACTATTATTTAGGAAGGCCGATCAGTGATATTGACATTGCTACATCTGCTCTGCCTGAAGAAGTAAAAGAAATTTTTCCGAATACGGTGGACGTGGGAATTAAACATGGCACCATTTTAGTTATTCACAAAGGTGAAGGATATGAGGTGACAACTTTTCGAGCGGAATCGGATTATAAAGATTTCCGCAGGCCAGAAAAAGTCGTGTTTATACGATCTTTATATGAGGATTTAAAAAGAAGAGACTTTACCATGAATGCCATGGCGATGGACCGAAACGGAAAAGTAGTGGATCCCTTTAACGGGAAGGAAGCCATCGACCGCCATCAAATTATCACTGTGGGAAAGGCGGAAGAACGGTTTTCAGAAGACGCGCTCAGGATGATGCGAGCGGCGCGATTTGCCAGCCAGCTTGGGTTTGATTTAGAGGAGAGCGTCTATACGGCCATTTGCCGCCGTGCTGCCTTAATGCAGCATATTGCTGTGGAAAGGAAACGAAATGAGTTTGAAAAACTGCTTATAGGAAGATTTCGGAAAAAAGGGCTTAGAATACTATTGGAAACAGGATTGTATACTTATTTGCCCGGCTTTAAAACAAAAGAAAAAGAGCTGAAAAAAATGATGGACATCGATTGTACTTCTTTAACACTTATTCAGATGTGGCTATTAGTTGTCGCCTTGACTTCTGGAGACGATCCTGCAGGGTTCTTGAAAGCGTGGAAGCTTCCTTCCAAAACGATCAAATATTTGTTAAATGGTCTAGCTTGGATGAAAAAACGACATGAAAAGCAATGGACAAAGTGGGATGTATATGTTGCTGGGCTTCCGCTTGCCGTCGATGTTGAAAAAGTACATTCTGTTCTATACCGGGATGCGGACATGACCGAGAAGGTTCAGTTCCTATATGCAAATCTTCCTATCAAACATCGCAAAGAATTGAAAGTAAACGGCCATGACTTGCGCAAGTGGTTTCAAAAAAAGCCGGGAGCATGGTTGAAAGACTGTTTAGAAG
>k87-430511_pt1 | contig 10274 bp, 6 predicted proteins | sample MGYA00084031_6733416 | MGnify analysis MGYA00084031
TCAAGCTTGGTGAACCGCCGTATACCGAACGGTACGTACGGTGGTGTGAGAGGACGGGGGTTAGTCGCCCCCTCCTACTCGATTTTCTCCGGATCGAGAAAACGGAGGATAGCCATCAGATCGAGATCCCCCATGCCTTCCTCCAGTGCGGTCCGGTAGCTGGCTGCTACAGACTCTGCCAGAGGGGAAGAGACTCCCGCCTCGCGTGCCAGGCGCAAATCTTTGGCCATGTGCTTCAAAGCGAAAGCAGCCGGATAGTCATCGGCCAAAATGGAAGCGGCCTTCCCGCGTATGAGCGGCGTTCCGACAGCGCTCTCGGAGATGATCGTCAGCATCTGTTCGGTAGTGATGCCCATTCCACGTGCGAACAGCAGCGTTTCCGCCACGCCCTGCACAGTAATGCCAAGCAGCAGATTGATCGCCAGCTTGGCCGAGGTTCCGGCTCCGTTCGGTCCGAGGTGAAGAGCCGTTTTTCCCAGCTTGTCCAGCATAGGCTTCGCTTGCTCAAAATCCTGCTGCTCTCCTCCTGCCATGATGACGAGCTTTCCTTCCTTTGCTGGCCCCACACTGCCGGAAACGGGTGCATCGAGAAAACGCAGACCGGCTTCCCGGCATTTCTGTGCGAGAAAACGGGAGGTCTCCGGCGAAACGGTGCTCATGTCCACAGCCAGCTTGCCCCGGACAGCGGCAGACAGCAATCCGCCAGCTCCTGTATAAATGGATCGAACGGCATCGTCGTCACTTACCATCGTAAAAATGATGTCGCAATTCTCTACTAATTTCTCCATCGACTCGGCGATGACAGCCCCAAGGCTCACAAGCGGCTCTGCCTTTGCGGGAGTCCGGTTCCATACACAAACGTCATACCCGGCCGCCAGCAGATTGCTCGCCATCGGAATGCCCATGTTGCCAAGTCCAATCCATCCGACTTTCATCACTGTTCTCCTTTGCGATCGATAATTTGTGCCTGTACTTTCTGTTTTAACAAGGCGTGCTTCTCGCTTGTCATTGCAAAAAGGTCGTCAAAAGCTTGCGGCAGCGTCCGCCCCAAAACAGCGAGACCTTCCTCGGTAATGCCGCCTTTTGTTGCGACTCTCTCAATGAGCTGGTCAAATCCAAGCTCCTGGCCTTTCAGCAACAGAGAGGTGCCGGCCAGTGTTTCTGTCAGCATCCGCCGTGCGGTATCAATCCCAAGCTCAGGGGATGTCCTCACCGCGGCTTGTGCGAAGGCTTCCAGTATGCCCGCGATCAGCCCGGGAGCGCTGCTTGTCAGGATTGTCGCGGTCTCGATGCTTTCCTCGGAAACCTCTTCAGCCGTGCCGAGTGCGTCGAGCAGGAGCCGCAGGCTATCTCGCTGCGTATCGTTCACCAGGCGGTTGCTTGCAAACAGGGACACCCCGCGGAGCTCTTCCGAGGTGACAGTCGGGATTACCTTGCTGACAGGGCCGCTATGTACCGTCTCCAGGTCTTGCAGGCTGACGCCGGCAGCTACGGAGACGAGATGCAGCCTTGCAGGGAGAGTCAGCTCCCGCAGGACGGGCAGCACATCGAGAGGCTTGGTACAAATGAACAGCATGTCTGCCTTGTCTGCTGTCTCCTGGGCGGTAGCGGCGAGCTCAAACGGATAAAGCCGCTGCAATTCCGCGGCCTTATCCCGGCTGCGGTTAAAGACGATCATATCGCTGGGGGAGACAACCCGGCTCTTGGACAGACCTTTGACGAGCATTTGCCCAATGTTTCCTAATCCGATAATTCCGATGACCATTTTGCTTCCCTTCCTTCCAATCCTATCCTAACAAATCGGGAATGAAAAAGGTACAGTCCCGAAAAAGGGAGCTGTACCTTGAGTGAATGATCGCAACGGTCAAAGCCTAACGCGTCATAGGCGTCAAGTCAAAGCGCTGGTTATTCCTCTCTCGTGTTGGTAAAGATCATGACGTACTTGACCAGTTCCAGCACAGAGATCAGAGCTGCCGCCACATAAGTGAGGGCTGCGGCACCGAGGACCTTGTTTACGCCGCTTTCTTCGTTGTTGCGGATGAAGCCCATTTTCACCATCATCGTTTTCGCGCGGCTGCTGGCGTTGAATTCCACCGGCAGTGTGATCAGCTGGAAGGCTACTGCTGCGGAGAAGAACAAAATCCCCAGAAGCAGCAGATTGGCAGCCTTGAAAAAGAAGCCGGCCAACAGCAGCAGAGGCGCAACGCCGGATACCAGGTTGACGACAGGGAAAATGCGATGGCGGGCAACCAGCATCGGATAGGACACCTTATGTTGGACCGCATGGCCTACCTCGTGGCAGGCGACCGAGATAGCGGAAATCGAATTGCCCATATATACCGGATCGGACAGACGAACGACACGGGAAATCGGGTCGTAATGGTCGGTAAGCGTACCGGGAATGTGTTCGACAGGGACATTGGTCAAGCCGTTTTCGTCCAGCATTCGGCGGGCAGCCTCGGCCCCAGTCAGACCAGAGGATGCGGGCACATCCGCAAAGCGGTTGAAGGTCCCCTTCACGCGGAACTGGGCCCACAGCGAAAGACCAAAGGCAATGAAAATCAGGAAATCCATGGGGTGAAACAACAGCATGAAGTGATCACTCCTCATTTTCTCATAATGAATTTTTCCATGAATAAAAGCATCCATCTATTGTGCCCATTACCTACATCTACGATTATGGCGGGCGCTAGTTTCATTTTTCTGTGCAAAACATCCCTGCTTCTCCCGGGAGCGTGTTTCCCTGGCCGAGGCGAATGCCATTAGCTGCCTGACTGTCGGAAAATTGCTGTTGACCCTTGAAACATGCAAGACATGATCAGTTCATGATCGCATCTTTCCTTTTATTGTACAATCTCTGACTATCTTTGACAATATAAATGGACGTTTATATGTGCAAAAAAGAAAAACTCCTCCCTGGCAGGGGAAGAGTTGGGAATAAAGGGTATGGCGGAGCGTCACTCGGTCGAGACAGACGGATCGGCCTGCTCTTTCTTTGGCGAAATCATCAGGAAGTTGTCCGCCGGATTCTCGATCAGCTTTTGGATGCGGCTGGCTGTTTCATATTGCTCGGTAGCGAGCAGCTCTTCCTTGTAAGCGGAAAGCAGCTCTTGAACATCGCTCGTCCCTTTGTCGTCGAGCTGATACAAAAACACTTTGGCTCCTTTGGCGATTCGGCGCTCCAATGCGTCGCGGTCAAAGCCGAGCTCCGGCTGAAGCCGCACGTAGACGACGCCTCCGGTCATCCCGGCGCAGATCCACGGCCCTGGATCACCGAGCACCACAGCTCGGCCGTTTGTCATGTATTCAAAGGCAAAGCCTTTCAGGTTGGCGCGAGCCCCGATGCCTCCAAGCTGGTCGCTGATCGGCTGGGTGATTTCGCCGCCAAAGACCACGTCGGCGCCAGAAAGGCGGATGCAGGCGCGGGAGTCGGCGTTGCCCTGGACGATAAAGAGCCCTTTTTGTGCCCCGTAGCAAAAGCTTTTGCCCACTGAGCCGTTGATGTAAGCGCCGTTCAATCCCTTTGCCTTAAGGATCGAGACGCGGCCGCCAAAGCTGGTTTTGCCTACCCCGTCCTGTGCGCCGCCCTGGACGCGGATGTTGACGCCCTGCGCATTGTAGGCAGCCAGACCGTTGCCCGGAACGCTGCCGTGGGTGAAGTGAAGCGACACCTCCGGCAGGGAGGCATAGCTTCCGTCCAGATGGTCTTTCACCCGTGCCCCCGACCAGCGGCTGCCGAGGACCCGCTGCCCGGAGAGAACGCTGCTGAAGGTTTCCTGGATGGGCCTATCCGCCTGATAATAGCGCCCCTGCGCCTCTCCTGCGTGGGCACCGGCAGCTACGAGCACACGGCTTTCCTCTTGTTCCGCGTCAACGCTTTCGGCAGTGCCAAACTGCGGGTGGAGCGCAAGCAAAGACGAAAGGTCGATCTTCTCCAGCAGACGGCTTTGCACCAATAGATCGGAGCGTCCGACCAGATCCTGTGTACGGCTAAAGCCGAGTGCGGCTGTAATCCGCCGGACCTCTTCGCCGAACAGGGTAAAGAAGTTTTTCAGGCCCTCCACCGCCATATCAAACTGGCGGGGAACAAAGCGGCGCAGACCTTTTTCATGCGCTTCTTCGAGCGAGTCAATCTGCGTGGCGATCCCGACATGGCATGTATCGAGGTGGCAGCCGCGGCAGGTTGTGCAGCCGACTGCGATCATAGCCAGTGTGCCGAATCCGATGCGGTTTGCCCCCAGCAGCATCAGCTTGACGACGTCAGCGGCGCTTTTCACGCCGCCGTCCGCCCACAGCTCCACCTTGTGGCGCAATCCCGCCTCCAGCAGTGCGTTGTGAGCGGCTTTGACGCCGATTTCCGCAGGGAGTCCCACGTGCTGCAAGGCGTGGACGCGGGCCGCTCCCGTACCACCGTCAAAACCGGAAAGCGTGATGAAATCTGCACCTGCTTTGGCGATCCCGACGGCAATCGTGCCGATATTGGGGACGATTGGCACTTTCACGCATACTTTTGCTTCGTGATTGGCTGTTTTCAGCTCGGTGATCATCTGCGCCAAATCTTCGATGGAGTAAATGTCATGGTTGTTGGACGGAGAGATCAAGTCAGAGCCGATCGTCGCATTGCGGGCAGCGGCGATTTTGGCTGTTACCTTGGAGCCGGGAAGGTGTCCCCCTTCGCCTGGCTTGGCGCCTTGGCCGATCTTGATCTCCAGGATGTCTGCCGCATTTGCCAGCTCGATATTGATGCCGAAACGGCCCGAAGCAACCTGGATTCCGCGTGTTTTCCGGTAGCGGCCGAGCATGTCTTTGATCTCGCCGCCTTCCCCGTTCATGCTGATCATATTCAGTTGTTCCGCTGCCTCGGCATAGGCGCGGAATGCCGTCTCGTTCTGTGAACCAAAGGACATGGAGGAGATCAGGAACGGCAGGGAATGGCTGCCTACGCTGAGATCCACCTGTTCCGCTTCGACCCTGCCCTGCTCCTGTCGAGCGTTCTTGTCAAAGGCGAAGTCGGTTGTATGGCGAATAGCGATCGGATTCTCCCGCTCGTTTTCCTCCAGCTTTTGCGCGTAGTCGGCGTAGGGAATGTCTCCCGCCGCGACCTGTCCGATCAGCTTCCACAGGCGCGGGAAGATGTGGAAGGTCTTGGCTTCACGGGCCGTCTCGCTTGCGTAATCGCGCGAGCGCTGGATACTGTCCGCTTCCAGGTCGGCAAAGGAAAGCCCCGACTCGGCCGATCCGCAGAAATTGATGATGGACAGGGCGGAAGCAAGCTCCTGGCGCAGACCGATAGAAGAAAACAATCGTCCGTATCCGCGCAGCTCGTGAATGCCGATGGTGGAAATTACTTTTTCCAGCCCTTTGTTCAACGCGCTGTACAAGTTTGTTGCCGATGTCACCCCATCCTTGGCAAAGGCTGTGGCGAACATCAAATACGGCGACACCGCGTCCGCACCGAAGCCGACTGCCAGAGCGAGATCGTGCAGCGAGCGGATCGAGCCGGAGCGCAGCACGAGAGAGGCGCGGCGGCGCAAATTGTCTCCGTCTTCGAGAAAAACGGCTTTCAGCGCCTGGTCAGAGGCTGCCACCGCCAGCAGCGGATCGATCCAGAACTTGTCGCTGCGATGCGTTTCCGTATCGTCCAGAACGACCAGCACTGCACCGTCCTGCACAGCTTGCACAACCGTCTGCTTTATTCGCTTCAGACCGCCTTCCAGCCCTTCCTCTTTGGAAAAAGAAGTGGACACCAGCGAAATGCTGGACGGGTGGTTATTCAAATAGTGGAGGACCTGCTCCAAGGAGAAGGTGCCCTGCTGCGCAGCGGCGGCCTGCAGCGACTGGCCTTCAAACAGTACGGGAGAAGGCAGCTCCAGGCGCAATCCGGGAACCGGCTTTGCCGAGAGCGGGACGCGCGAGCCGACGACGACGCGGGTAGAGAAGTGCTCCATTTCCCGGTCGCGGTCTATCGCCGGATTGGTGACGACTGCAACGCTCTCCTTGAGGTAATCGGCCAGGTTTTGCCGCTCCTTGGACAGAGCTCCGAGGGGGCCGTCATGTCCGAGGGAACGGATCGGCTCGACGCCGTTGGCAGACATCTGCTCGACCAACTGGATTTGCTCCCGGTCCCAGCCGAATGCGCTGTACACCGACGAGGCAGGGGGTTCTGCATCCGGCTCGGAGACGAGCGCATTTGCCTCATATGCGAAATAGAGATGCTGCCGCCAGCCATCCGTCTTGACCTTGCTCGTGAAACGGTCATGGACCAGTTGCTGCAGGCTGTGGTGAGGCACGACTTCCGCTTCCCGATCCGGGTGCAGAAGGACGCCCACCTTTTCGCCAGGGGCCAGGGACTTCGGCTCGGCCGTCATCTGGTGGACAGGGATGACTCCCTGCTCCGAGGAGAAGTAGTAGGAGGTTGCGCTTTCCACCATCCACAGCGGCCGCAGGCCAAGCGCGTCGACGCTGAACAGGCACTCATTTCCGTAGCGCGACACGATGCCGGCCGGACCTTGGGCAAAATGTCCCCAGGCCTGGCGCAGATAGGCATACAGGTCCTGCAGATGGACAGGCAGGTTTTTCATTTCGTGATGGATCGGAGGGAAGACAATTTCCATCGCTTCAAACAGGCTGAGTTCATAACGGTGGATGAAGGTTTCGACTGTCCGGTTGACATTTTGCGAATCGCTTCCACCGTCTACGAGCGGAACGCCGAGCAGGAGCGCCTCCTCCTCCAGCTTGCTGATGGTGTTGATCTCTCCGTTGTGGCCAAGCAGCGAAAACGGCTGGACACGGAAGAAGTTGGACAGGGTGTTGGTCGAGTAGCGATTGTGTCCGATCGTCACGGACGACGCGAAGCGATCATCAGCCAGATCGCGGAAATAGCGGGGCAGGATGGAGGCGGCGCCCATTACCTTGTACGCGGCAGTGTACGGACTGAGCGAAGCGACATGAACATGGTGAGCCGTCTCGATGGCGATCTGCAATTCAAACAGCCGCTGGGCATACGGGTAGCCAGTCAATTCCTCTTGGGAGGACAAGGCCAATTGCCAGAAAAGCGGTTCGTCGCGTTTGCCGTTTTTCCCGAGAGCGGCAGAGTCCACCTCTTGTACCCGCTCAAGCATAATGTCGATGGAATACTCGGCGAAAAGCTGCCGTACCTGCCTTTGAACCTCCTCAGGGTCATGACTGGCTTGAGGCACGAAGAGATGGGCCACTGCGAATCGTTTGTCGTAGGCAAAACCGCCGTCCAGCCCTGCCTGATGGAGGTATGTGGACCAGAGGGCACGAGGGATGTCCGTCAGGATGCCGCAGCCGTCTCCTTCCCCGTCGATAAATCCGGAACGATGCTCCATTTGAATCAGCGACCGGATGGTTTCATCCACGTTAGCTCGCGTAGGGGCTCCCGCTTTTTCGATGACACAGATGATTCCGCAGCTATCGTGCTCAATCCTGTGATAGTTTTGAAACGTTTCGATTGCTTCTCTTTGCAGGTAGTTTCTCATGGTTGCGGTCAGACGAACTGACCCTCCACCTCCTTTACCAATAGTCGGAAACTTCAAAATAGTAGTGCTAAGAATAACATGAATGAATGGAGTACACAATCGGGGTTTGGATAATCATGTAAATGTAAGCGTTTTAATTAGAATAAAATGTTTTTTCTCGATAAAAAATGTATTTTTATTCATGGAATATAGCGTTTTCAAAAGGAAAAAAGCATGCTCCGCGGCAGAGCATGCTTTTTGCGTTGCGGTATGAAATGCTAGCGGTCGTGGTCTTGCGTTTTGTGGTGCTCCGTCTTTCGCGGATTTTGAAAGCCGACGACTTCCATCATCTTGGAGCTCATTTTGGGGTCCAACGTTTTTTCCGGCGCTTGCGGGTAGGTTTTTTCCCCTTTGGACACGTAAAATCCCTCCTGCGGTGGTATGCTGTCCCGCTTAGTATGTGGAGGAAGCTGCGGTTTTCGTTCAGGAAAATCTTCCCCGGCAGGAGACCTATACAACCAAGATCGGGCTATTTCGCAAGTACCGGGCTATTCCCGCAAGCATCGGGCTATTCTCTCCTTCACCTGCCTATTCCCGCTGGCACCGCTGCGTTGTATGATACGGGGTTGAACCGCATGCTGCGACAGCAACATCTACGATCTTAGAGCTTGGCAAACGAGCGATCCACAGCCGCGATCGTGTCCCGAATATCCGCTTCTGTATGGGCGGTCGTGACAAACCACGCTTCGTACTTGGATGGTGCCAGGCAGATGCCTTCATCCAGCATGAGCCGGAAGAAGCGGGCAAACAGTTCGCCATCTGCCGCCTGGGCCGTATCGTAGTCATATACCGGATGGTCCGTAAAGTATACGGCGAGCGCTCCTTTTACGCGGTTGACCTGCACCTTGATGCCGTGGGCGTCTGCCGATTTCCGAATTCCTGCCTCAAGCAAGGCTCCGAGGCGTTCGAATTCCTCGTATACGCCTGGCTGCTTAAGTACCTCCAGGCAGGCGATACCGGCGCGTATCGAGGCAGGATTACCGGCCATCGTCCCGGCCTGGTAAGCAGGGCCGAGCGGTGCCACCTGCTCCATGATCTCGCGTCGCCCGCCGTAAGCGCCGATAGGCAGTCCGCCGCCGATGATTTTTCCCAGAGCCGTCAAGTCCGGCTCAACGCCGAGCAGGTTTTGCGCGCCGCCGTAGCAGAAGCGGAAGGCCGTGATCACTTCATCGTAAACCACGAGCGCACCTGCCTCGTGGGCGATCTCGTTTACGCTTTCCAAAAAGCCCGGTTTCGGCGGGACGATCCCGAAATTGCCGACGATCGGTTCGACGAGCACGCATGCCGTCTCCGCTCCCCAGACGCGGATCGCCTCTCTGAACGCCTCCGTGTCGTTGAACGGTACGGTAATCACTTCGCTCGCGATGCTTTGCGGGATGCCCGCACTGTCGGGAATGCCCAGTGTGGATGGACCGGAACCCGCAGCGACCAGCACGAGATCGGAGTGGCCGTGATAGCAGCCGGCAAACTTGATTACCTTGACTCTGCCTGTATAGGCACGAGCCACGCGGATGCAGGTCATCACCGCTTCCGTCCCGGAGTTGTTGAAGCGAATCCGTTCCATCGACGGGATGGCTTCGCGAATCATCGTCGCAAATTTGATTTCCCAAGGAGTAGGGGTCCCGTACAGAGTCCCGTTTGCAGCCGCTTCCGAGATAGCTTTTGTGATATGCGGGTGGGCGTGGCCCGTGATGATCGGACCGTATGCAGCCAGGTAATCTATGTAGCGGTTTCCGTCGACATCCCAAAAATAGGCTCCCTGCGCGCGTTCCATCGTGACAGGAGCGCCGCCGCCGACAGCTTTGAAAGAGCGGGAGGGGCTGTTTACCCCGCCGAGGATGACGTCCATCGCCTGTTCATGCAGGCGGGCAGATTTTTCGCGGTTCATGTTCATTCCCTCTTTTCGTCCATAAGTCCATCCTCATCTTATCACACTTGAAGGTTGGCGTAATCGGCAGAGCTGCAGCTGGAACCGTATTTGGAAAAGTGATACAATTCAGCCTGTCAGCTTCCAAGCCAGCCTTTGATAACGACTTGTTCCGGCTTGGACGGATTGTAAAAACAAGAGCGGAAGGGAAGAGGGCGAATGAACGTCGAAGCGTTGTCCATACCCGGTTACAGCGGCAATAATGAGGATCGTTTTTTGATAAACACGGCTCAGCAGATATTTGCCGTGATTGACGGTGATTCGTCTTTGGTGCCGTTTGTCACCAGGACCGGGCAGAGTGGAGGGGCAATGGCGGCCCGGATCGTTCACGATCATCTGGCGGCTGTCGGAAAAGACGCCGACTTGCCGTCTGTACTGCTCGCAGCCAACGAGCGCCTTCGGGATTATATGATCTCCGAAGAAATCGATTTGAGCCAAAAGGAAGCTTTGTGGGGTGCAGCCGCCGCCGTAGTGAAGCTCGATGGGACACACCTTCACTATGCCCAGACGGGAGACTGCATGATCTTTGCCGTGTATGCCGACGATTCGATCCGCGTCCTGACTCATCTGCAGGTAAATCACCTGGAAGCAGCCGCGATGGAAAAGTGGGAAGAAGGCATTCGCCAAGGCTTAAGCACAAGGGCTGAACTGATTGAAAGCGTTCGCGACATCCTCGTTCACAACCGCTATCAGGCAAATACGCCGGGAGGATACGGCGTGCTGAACGGCGAGCCGCTCAGCGGAGACTTTCTGGAGTACGGGAGGATCAACCGGATCGGCCTGAAGGCAGTGCTCCTGCTGACAGA
>k87-516298_pt1 | contig 10274 bp, 10 predicted proteins | sample MGYA00084031_6733416 | MGnify analysis MGYA00084031
CATGACGGTGACGACACCCGCGCGGACGGGCTTCGACCTGGCCCGGAGCCACGACGTCGACCGGTCGGTCGAGATGGTCGACGCGCTGTGCAACGCCACCGCCTGAAGATCCCCGAGATCGAGGCCGTCGCCGCACGGCACAAGGGAGCTCGGCATCTCCTCCGCATGCGCACCGTTCTGGAACTCGCCGACGGTGGGGCTGCGTCACCTCCGGAAACCCACACGCGTCTCCTCCTGGTTCGAGCGGGCTTGCCCAGGCCCGAGACCCAGATCGAGATCTTCGACGACGCCGGGTTCGTGGCCCGCGCCGACATGGGCTGGAAGGAATGGAGGAGGCTGGTCGAGTACGACGGTGTGCAGCACTGGACCGACCCCGCGCAGCGCACCCTCGACATCGACCGCTACGCGCGGCTGCCCGAGCTGGGGTGGACCGTCATCCGCGTCGGCGCCGACCTGCTGTACCGGCGACCGCACGTTCTCGTCGAGCGTGTGCGGCGTGCCCTGCGCGCGGCGGGTGCCTCCGTGTGAGGTCGAGACCGGCGAAGATACCGGGAACCGGTCGGAAAACCGCAACCGACGACGGTCTCGTCCATCCCTTTCGCCCCGATTCGCGCCAGCATGAGAGAAAGGGTGGGATCGCCCCGCCGCACTGCGTAGCTTGATCCGCGACCATCCAGAGCGGCCGAGAGACCTGGCTCGACGACGCCGCAGCAACCCCCCGTGCGCGGGTGCGGGTGCTACCGCCGGGACCGATGGAGGCAGGACATGACTCGCAGCACCGAGCGCGCTTCGTGGCGCCGCCGGCACATCGACCTGCGACGCGGCGCGTCCTGCCGGTGTCGCTGACGCGCCACCTCCGAACGACCCCTGCTGCTCTCGTGTGCCCGCCCCGCTCGCGGGGGACGGGCCGGGCGCACGCGTCCCCTCGCATTCCCGAAAGGTTCCCACGATGTCTGCTGTCCGCAGGACGTCGCGATGAGCGCGCCGACCGACATCCGCGTCGACGACGCGACGATCGACCCTCGTGACGACGACAACCTCGTCGTCGCCCGCACCTGGCATCCCTGGCGCTGGGTGATCAGCATCGCGGTACTCGTCGTCGCCGCCCAGTTCGTCCACGGCCTGATCACCAATCCCGGCTGGGACTGGGCGACCTTCGCGCAGTACTTCACCGCCTCCTCGGTGCTGTCCGCACTGTGGATGACGATCAAGCTCACCCTGTGGGGCACGGTACTGGGCTTCGCGCTCGGTGTGCTGCTGGCGATCGGGCGTTTGTCGAACAACCCGGTGCTGCAGGTCATCTCGTGGACCTACATCTGGGCGTTCCGATCCATCCCGCTCATCGTCCAGCTGCTGTTCTGGTTCAACATCGCGTACCTGTACCAGACGCTCAGCATCGGAATCCCGTTCGGGCCGGCCTTCTTCGAGTTCGGTGTCTCCGGCGTGATCTCCGGGTTCACCGCCGCCGTGATCGGTCTGGCCCTGCACCAGGCGGCCTACTCCGCCGAGATCATCCGCGCCGGCATCATCTCCGTCGACCACGGCCAGATCGAAGCGGCCAACGCCCTCGGCATCCCGCGACGCCGCCAGTTCGTGAAGATCGTGCTGCCGCAGGCGATGCGCGCGATCCTCCCGAACGCCGCCAACGAGGTGATCAGCCTGTTCAAGGGCACCTCCATCGTCTCCACGATGGCGATCGCCGAACTGTTCTATCAGGTCCAGGTCATCTTCGGTCGCACCGGTCGGGTGGTGCCCATGCTCATGGTCGCGACCGTCTGGTACATCGTCCTGACCACGCTGCTCTCGATCGGGCAGTACTACGTCGAGCGGTACTACGCCCGCGGTGCGGCCCGCGAACTGCCTCCCACCCCCTGGCAGCGGGTCGTCGCCCGGTACCGCGAGATCCGCGACGGCGGCATCGGCGCACCCCGGGGAGCGACCCGATGACCGCCACCCGGGACGACGTCGACCACGTCGTCGACGTGCGCGGTGTCCACAAGTCCTTCGGTGCCAACGAGGTCCTCAAAGGCATCGACCTGCAGTTGCGCAGGGGCACCGTGACGGTGATCCTCGGCCCGTCCGGATCCGGGAAGTCCACCCTGCTGCGCACCCTCAACCACCTCGAGAAGGTGGACCGGGGCACCGTGCGCATCGACGGTGAACTGATCGGTTACAAGCGGCGCGGCGACAAACTCCACGAGTTGCGGGCCCGCGACATCCTCCGGCAGCGCTCCCGGATCGGGTTCGTGTTCCAGAACTTCAACCTCTTCCCGCACCTGACGGTGCTGGAGAACGTCGTCGAGGCACCCGTCTCGGCGCAGGGACGCGACCGCGCCGAGGTCGAGACGGAGGCCCGCGCGCTGCTCGAGCGGGTGGGCGTCGGCGACAAGCTCCACGACTACCCGAAGCAACTGTCCGGCGGGCAGCAACAGCGCGTGGCCATCGCCCGTGCGCTGGCACTGCGACCGGCGGTGATCCTCTTCGACGAACCCACCTCGGCGCTCGACCCGGAACTCGTCGGTGAGGTGCTCGACGTCATCCGTGACCTGTCCCTCGACGGCGCGACCCTCGTGATCGTCACCCACGAGATCGGTTTCGCCCGCGAGGTCGCCGACACCGTCGTGTTCATGGACGGCGGCGTCATCGTCGAACAGGGCCCACCCCGGGACGTCCTCGACCACCCGAAACACGAACGCACCGCGGCATTCCTGTCCCGCGTTCTCTGACATCCCTTTCCCCCTACGCATTCGAGAAGGTACCGATGTTCGCTTCCACCCGCCGGGCACGCGTGTTCGCCTCGGCCCTGGCCGCTTTCGCTCTCCTGGGCACCACGGCCTGCAGCTCCGGACCCACCGCCGAGGCCGACGCGGCCACCGACGCCGGCTACAACCTCACCGCGGACCAGAACCGCATCACCACCGAACCGGTCGAGGAAATCGCCGCCAAGGTACCCCAGGACATCCGCGACCGCGGCACCCTCGTCGTCACCGGGTCGGCCGGTACCGTCCCACCGCTGCGCTTCTACGCCGACGACGACGCGACGATCATCGGTTCGGAAACCGACTTCGCCCATCTCATCGGCAACGTCCTCGACCTCGACGTCGAACTCACCGCCGCGGACTGGGCGCAGAACTTCGTGCGCATCGACTCCGGTGAGGCCGACCTGTTCATCTCCAATGTCACCGTCACCGAGGAACGCAAGGAGAAGTACGACTTCGCCACCTACCGCCTCGACAGTCTCGCCGTGGAGGTGAAGAAGGACAGTGGCATCACCTTCGAAGGCCCGGAGGACATCGCCGGACTGAAGGTCGGTGTCGGCTCCGGCACCAACCAGGAGGCGCTGCTCGTCGAGTGGAACGAGCAGAACATCGCCGCCGGCCTCGAACCCGCCGAGATCCTCTACTATCAGAACGCCGTCGACTACTACCTCGCCCTCGGCTCCGGCCGCATCGACGCGTACGTCGGGCCGAACCCGACCTCGGCCTTCCACGCCCTGCAGTCCGGCGAGACCGAGGTCGCCGGCACCTTCTCCGGCGCCGGACTCGACCTGCAGGGGGAGATCGCGGTGCTGACGAAGAAGGACAACGGCCTGATCGAGGCGATCAACGAGGCCATCAACCACATCATCGAGAACGGCACCTACGCACAGGTTCTCGAACGGTGGGGCATCACCAGCGAAGCCATCGAGGTCTCGCGGATCAACCCGCCCGGCCTGCCCAAGACCTCCTAGTCCGGAAAACATCAGGAACACATCATGTCTCACGTCAACGGACCGGTCGACGTCGTGATCGTCGGCGGCGGTGTCATGGGATCGGCGGCCGCCTGGCGACTGGCGGCACGCGGCCGCCGGGTGACCCTGCTCGAACAGTTCGAGCGCGGCCACCACCGGGGAGCCTCGCACGGCAGCTCCCGCATCTACCGGCAGGCCTACGACGGGCAGTTCCACACGGCCCTCGCGGCCCGCGCGCTGCCGCTGTGGCGGCAGCTCGAGGAGACCACCGGCACCCGGTTGCTCGACCTCACCGGCGCGGTCGACCACGGCCTGCCCGACGCCGTGCACGCCAAGGCGAGGTCGCTGACCGAACTCGGCATCGACCACACCCTCCTCACCCCCGACCAAGCGGAACAGCGCTGGCCGGGAATCCGATTCGACACCACCGTGCTGTTCCACCCCGACGCGGGACGGCTGCACGCCGACCGGGCCGTCGCCGCACTCCAGCAGGCGGCGGCCGATGCCGGAGCCGAGGTCCGACACACCAGCGGCGTGCGGCTGATCCGCGAGACCACCGGCGGGGTCGAGGTCGTCCTCGACGACACCGTGATCTACGCACGGCACGTCGTCGTCGCGGCCGGGGCATGGACCCGCACCCTGCTCGACGCCGCGGACCTCACCGCCCGTCCCGTGCTGCCGCCGCTGCGCACCACGCAGGAGCAACCCGCGCACTTCGTGCCGGTCTCGGACGCCGACTGGCCCAGCTTCGTCCACCACCGCGGCGCGCAGCTCACGGGCGAGGGGATCTACGGGCTCGGTTCCGTCGACGGCATCAAGATCGGGGAGCACGGCACCGGTCCGCAGGTCGATCCCGACACCCGCAGTTTCGTCGCCGACCCCGCCGGTGTGGAGCGGCTCGTCGAGTACGCGCGGACGTGGCTTCCGGGAGTGGATGCCGACAGTGCCAGAGTGGACACCTGCCTCTACACGACGACCCCGGACTCGAACTTCGTCGTCGACCGCACCGGAGCCGTGACCGTCGCGGCCGGATTCTCCGGGCACGGCTTCAAATTCGGCCCCGCCATCGGCGGACTCGTCGCCGACCTCGCGGACGGCATCGCCACCGCTCCCGAACCGTTCCGGTTCGGCAGCCGCCAGCAGGTGGGGGTCTCGTGAGCGGCACCCGCAGGCTCGAGGTGCGCGCGGTGCGGCAGGACGACCCGCTCGCTGCGCCGCTGCTCGAGGAACTCGCCGTCGAGTACAGCACCCGCTACGAGCGGCCCTTCGAGGAACAGTACGAAAGCCTCACCACCTACCCGGAGGACCGGTTCGCGCCGCCCGACGGTGCGCTCCTCGTCCTCGTCGAGGACGGCACCCCCGTCGCGGGTGGCGCCTTCCAGCGTTACGACGCGGACACCGCCGAGCTGAAACGGATCTGGACGTCGCGGCACCACCGGCGCCGTGGTCTCGGCCGCATCGTCCTCGAAGAACTCGAAGCCGAAGCGGCGCAGCGGGGTTACACCCGCATCTACCTCACCACCGGATGGCGGCAGCCCGAAGCGGTGGCCCTGTACCTCGCGGCCGGCTACACCGCACTGTTCGACCCCCGGGTGCCCGCCGAGGAGATCGGCCCGCATCCATTCGAGAAGTACCTCGTCCGAAAGGCGGCCTCCGCGTGAAGTTCCTGCTGCTGAGCCTGATCATCCACCAACCCGATCCCGTCACCGGTGAGCTGCTCTCCCCGGCCGAACGGCTGCGCGAGGTCGTCGATACCGCGGTGTTCGCCGAACAGCTCGGCTTCGAAGGCTTCGCGGTGGGGGAGAGACACGAGAAGCCGTTCCTGGCGTCGGCGCCACCGGTGGTGCTGAGCAACATCGCAGCCCGCACCAGCACCCTCGAATTGTGGACGGGCGTCACGACGTTGAGCCTGCTCGACCCGGTGCGGGCGTTCGAGGACTACTCGACCCTCGACAACCTGTCCGGCGGCCGCCTGCAGTTGATGATCGGCAAGGGCAACGGCACCGCCCAGGCCGAGCTGTTCCACGTCACCACCGAGGATCAGTGGGACCGCAACCGCGAAGGCTACGAACTGTTCCGGGCTCTGTGGGAGAACGAGACGGTGACCTGGGAGGGCCGGTTCCGGCCGCCACTGTCCGACGCCGTCACCGTGCCGCGCCCGCTGCAGAAACGCCCGACCATCTGGCACGGCAGCGCTACCAGCCGCGAATCCGTCGATCTGGCTGCGCAGTACGGCGACCCGATCTTCTCCGCGAACGTCACCAACCCCATCGAGCCGTACGCCGAGCTCATCGACCACTACCGGGAACGCTGGGTCGCCTACGGGCACGATCCCGCGGCGGCGCGGATCGGGGCCGGCACCGCCGGCCTCTACGTCGCGCCCACCTCGCAGGAGGCCGTCGAACGGTACCGGCCACTGTTCGAGCAACGGCTCGAATTCGCGCGGCAGACCGGGTTGCCCGTCGTCTTCGACACGATCGAGGACTTCGTCGAACGCTCCTCCGCGCTCATCGGCAGCCCGCAGCAGGTGATCGACAAGGTGCTCCGCTACCACGAGCGGTTCGGGCACGAGGTCATGCACGTCACCGCCGACCGCGGCGGCCTCACGCGGGCCGAGTACCGGGCGAGCCTCGAACTGTTCCAGGCCGAGGTCGCGCCCGTCCTGCGGGCGGCCGTGCCGCACCGCAACCCCGTTCCCGCCTGAGGCGTTCTCGCCGCAGGGAACCCTTCCGATCGCGGTGAGAGAAAAGGTATGCCTCCCACCGTCGGCTCCGTAACCTCGAGCCACGACCCTGACCCTCCCACGCACCGCGGTATCGCATCCGCGTGATGCCCCGGTGCCATGCCCAGATCACGGAGCACGTCGTTGTCCCTCTCCTCTTCCGCGTCCCGGTTCGCCACCACCACCGCCGCGACCGCCGTGCTGGCGGCCGCGCTGACCGCGTGCGGTGCCGGCACCGAGGCCGGTTCGGCCCCCACCGGCGACCCGCAGCCCGGCGGCACCCTGCGTTACGGCCTGTCGCAGGCACCCACTTGCGCGGACCCGGCGCAGTCCGGCACCAACCAGACCATCTACGTCGTCCGGCAGGTCGTCGACTCGCTCACCGACCAGGACCCGGCGACCGGTGAGATCGTGCCGTGGCTGGCCGAGAGCTGGGAGTCGAACGAGGACGGCACGCAGTTCACCTTCCGGCTGAAGGACGGCGTGACGTTCAGCGACGGCACCCCGTTCACCGCCGAGTCCGTGAAGAAGAACTTCGACGCGATCGTGAACACCCTCGGTGGTGTGAAGGCACCCTCGGCCGTCGGCTATCTCGCCGGGTACACCGGCACCACCGTCGTCGACGACCGCACCGCCCAGGTGAACTTCTCCGCCCCGAACGCACCCTTCCTGCAGGCCACCGCCACCGTGCAGCTCGGCCTCCTCTCCGACGCCGACACCGCCAAGAGCGCCGAGGAACGTTGCGCAGGTGAACTGTCGGGCACCGGCCCGTTCGTCTTCGAGGACTACCAGCAGGACAAGTCGGCCACCCTCGTCAAGCGCACCGGCTACGCGTGGGGTTCCGAGGCGTTCGGCCACGACGGCGAGGCCTATCTGGACCGCATCGAGTTCACCATCGTCCCCGAATCCGGTGTCCGCACCGGCTCGCTCGCCTCGGGTCAGCTCGACGCCGTCTCCGACGCGCTGCCGCAGGACGCCCCGCAGATCGAAGGCACGGGCGGCCGCATCCTCACCACCCCGAATCCCGGCCTCCCGTTCGGTTTCCAGCCCAACGTCGGCCGCGGTGTCCTCGCCGACCCGGCCGTACGCAGCGCGCTCGTCCCGGCGATCGACCGGCAGGAACTCGTCGACACCGTCCTCGGCCCGGACTTCCGTCCGGCGACCGGCACTCTCGCCTCCGCGACCCCCGGTTACGTCGAACTCGACGAGGTCACCTACGACCCGGCGAAGGCCCAGCAGATCCTCGACGAGGCGGGCTGGGTGCCCGGCCCGGACGGGATCCGCGTCAAGGACGGGCAGCGCCTGAGCTTCCCCGTGCTGTTCAGCTCCGTCTTCGCCGGTAACCAGGCCATCCTCGAACTGGTGCAGCAGCAGCTGCGGGCGGTGGGCATCGACCTGCAGCTCGACCTCGTCTCCACCCCGGAATCCACGGCGCGGCAGAACTCGGGCGACTACGAGTCGAACTACTACAACAGCACCCGCGCCGACGGCGACATCCTGCGCACCGCTTTCGGGCTCGAGGGCCGCAACCTCAACAAGCGCGGCCCCATCCCCGAGCTCGACGACGTGCTGAACCGTCAGCTGTCCACGACCGACCCCGCGGCCCGCGCCGAACTCATCGGCCAGGCGCAGCAGCTCGTCCTCGACAACGGCCTGTGGATCCCCACCGTCGAACTGTCGCAGGCCATCGGCGCCGGCCCGAACGTGGCCGACCTGAAGTTCGAGGCCTCGGCCCGGCTCCAGTTCTTCGACACCTGGCTGAGCGAGTAGATCGTGCTGCGTTACCTCGGATCCCGCATACTCCAGGCCGTCGGTGTGCTCTGGGCGGCGTTCACGGTGTCGTTCGCGGTGCTCTACCTGCTGCCGTCCGACCCGGTGAGCATCGCCGCCGGCGCCGACGCCGGGACCCCGGTCGACGCCGCCGCGATCGAACAGCTCCAGTCCCGCTACGGCCTCGATCAGCCGGTGTGGGTGCAGTACTGGCACGCACTGAGCAACGCGGTCCGGGGTGACCTCGGCATGTCCATCTCGACCGGGCAGCAGGTGACCGATGCGATCGCCGCCGCCCTGCCGAGCACCCTCGTCCTCGCCGTGACCGCCCTGGTCCTGGCGGTGGTACTCGGCACGGCACTGGCCGTCCTCGCCACCTACACCCGCCTCGGGTGGCTGCGGAACCTGTTGCTCTGCCTGCCGCCGCTCGGTGTGGCGGTACCGACCTTCTGGGTGGGTCTGCTCCTGTTGCAACTGTTCTCGTTCCGACTCCGGCTCTTTCCGGCCTTCGGAGACCAGGGCATCGCACACGTGATCCTTCCCGCCGTCACCCTCGCCCTGCCCACCGGTGCGGTGATCGCCCAGGTCCTCGCGACCAGCCTGCAGACCACCTGGCGGCAGCCGTTCATCGAGGCGGCCCGCGCGAAGGGTGCGTCCCGGTTGCGGATCCAGACGCGGCACGCCCTGAAACTGTCGAGCATCCCGGCGTTCACCATCGCCGGGGTCGTCGTCGGCAACCTGCTGGCCGGCTCCGTGGTGGTCGAGACCGTCTTCTCCCGCAGCGGGATCGGGCGACTCACCCAGACAGCGGTGATGGCACAGGACATTCCGGTCGTGCAGGGCATCGTCGTGTTCTCGGCGACGGTGTTCGTGCTCGTGAACCTCGCCGTCGACCTGCTCTATCCCCTCATCGACCCGCGCATCACCCACGGCGGCACGGCATCGGGTGAGAGCCGTGGCACGGCATCGAGCGAGAGCCGTGGCACGGCGTCGGGTGGGCAGAACGCTGCCGACGAGACCCTGCTGGAGGTCGAGGCCCGTGTCTGACACGCTGATCCGCGAACCGGAGACGACCCGTCTCTCCCCGGAACAGTTCTCCCGCAAGGACTCCCGTCTGCAGCACGTGCTGTCGGTGCTGCGCCGCAATCTCGTGGTCGCGGTGTCCGCACTCGTGCTGCTGCTCGCCGTCGGTTTCGCCCTGTTCCCCTCGGTGTTCGCCTCCGGCGACCCGCTGCAGGGGGTACCGGCCGACAAGTTGCAGCCGCCGAGCCTCGCCCACTGGTTCGGCACCGACAATCTCGGCCGCGACGTCTACACCCGCGTCGTGCACGGCGCCGGACTGTCGCTCACCGCGACCCTCGTCGCCGTCGGCATCGCCCTGGTGGTCGGCTCCCTCGTCGGACTGATCTCCGGTGCGCTCGGCGGGGCCGTCGACGCGGTCCTCATGCGCATCGTCGACGTCCTGCTGTCCATCCCGGCGCTGCTGCTCTCCCTCGCACTCGTGACGGCGCTCGGCTTCGGCACGATGAACGTCGCGATCGCCGTCGGCGTGAGCCTGGTCGCGAACTTCGCCCGCGTCATGCGCTCGGAGGTGCTGCGGGTCCGCAAGGCCCTCTACGTGGAGGCGGCGTTCGCGTGCGGTGTCCGCCGGCACACCGTGCTGCGCCGGCACGTGCTGCGCAACTCCTACGCCCCCGTCACCGCGCTGGCCGCTGTCGAGTTCGGCATGGCCGTGCTCGCCGTGTCGTCGCTGAGCTTCCTCGGGTTCGGCGCGGTCCCGCCCACCCCCGAATGGGGATCGCTGATCTCCGAGGGTCGCAACTTCCTCGCCGCCGCGTGGTGGATGACCACCCTGCCCGGCCTGGTCATCGTCGCCGTCGTGCTGTCCGCCCACCGGATCGGCCACACCATCGAGAAGAGGAGCGCCCGATGACCCTGCTCGAGGTCCGCGACCTGCAGGTCGCGTACGGAACGGTCCGCGAACCGGTGGTCGCGGTGGACGGCGTCGACCTCACCGTCGCGCGCGGCGAGGTGGTCGCGGTGGTCGGCGAA
>k87-863101_pt1 | contig 10271 bp, 8 predicted proteins | sample MGYA00084031_6733416 | MGnify analysis MGYA00084031
AGCTAAATCAGCTGCACCAGATTGGAAAGAAGAAGCGATGTCATTGACTTTCATTCCATCTAATTTGAAAAGAACAGCAATGATTCCGGCAACTAATCCCATCACAAAGAATTGAGAAGCGATTTCGGGGATGTAATAGCCTTTTTGAGTCACGCCCCAAACGATCCAAACAAGAACAGCTAACATCTCTACTAAAATCAGTTTATGCCCAAGCATGAATTTTTTATTTTCATCAGATGTCTTTTTGATATGAGAACGAAAATAATCATCTGATTTGTAAGTCAACGAACTTTCCGGTTTTTTACGGATTTTTTCTGCATATATCATCATATAGCCAGCTGCTAAGGCAGTAACAACTACCCACATAATCAATCGGAATGTCGCACCAGACAACACTGGGATTCCAGCAATCCCTTGAGCCACAGCTACGCTAAACGGGCTCATCCAAGAGGTCGCATTTCCGACTTGAGATGCGACATAAGTCACGGTTACTGCTACGATTGAGTCATATCCTAAGGCAATGACGAATGGAACCATCACCATTGAGAATGGAATCACCTCTTCTGCCATCCCAAATGTAGCGCCCCCGAATGAAAAAGCAAAGAATAATAGCGGTAAAGCTAAACGCTCCAGTCCCTTCGTTTTACTGATAAACGCATAGATTCCTGCATCAATCGCTCCGGTACGCATAATAATACCAAAAGCACCTCCGACAACAAGGATCAATGCAGCAATCCCTACAGCAGATCCATATTTATCTCCAGATACTAGACCTTCAAAAACAAAATTTAAGAAGCCAAAGCCACCAAAATCGTCTGTTCCCCATATTTTGGCTGTTTTATGCAATTTTTTAGAAGTATCATAGATATTTTCGCCATACTCATCGTAAAGAACATCATCTGTTAAGGAAATTTCATCTAGTTTTTCTTGCGTAAGATTTTTTTCTCCGTCAGCAATGACTTTTTCCAATCCTTTTTCAGGAACATCCAATTTTTCACGTTCTGCTGGATGGTCTTGCAGTTCTTCTAATTGATCAAATACATACGATTTATCCAGCTCGTAAGCATAACGGAAGGAATCTTGGCGTAAAACAGTACGAGTACTTGTTTCGCCATTCGCATCTTTATATTCAATGTCTTGCGTGCTGAACTTTCCTGCTGGTACGACAAAAGTCAGTATCCATGCAAAGATGACTACACCAAAAATAATGACATACGTATGCGGTGTCGATAATTTAGTGAAGTCACGTTTCGGTTTTCCTGAAGAATTTGTTTTCTTCAAATTTATTTCTTCCTTTCTTTTCTCAGTAATTTTGATGAATAAAAAATGGATAATCAAATGAATTATACAGTAAAAATGACATTTCCACATGAATAATTTATTAGAAAATCACTTTTTTCTATTTTGCTTTTTTTCTCATATATATGACTATTTTTTTCTTTTTCCATTTATATTAAGTATTTTATTTCTCTGTTTTTCCTTAAAATTCTTTTTTTATTTTTAGATTAGCGGAAATCCCGTCCTGATTTTTTCATTTTATAATCGTGAATAAATTGTATTTCATTGCAAAAAAGCAAAAAATAATAATAAATATCCATCTCATATCTTTCATTTTTTGTATATTTTCTTTCTATTAGAAAAAGGAATCTTCTTCGACAATTTTGTTATATCAGGTAAACTTCATTGCAATAATGATAACAAATGTACTATAATTACATTGTAAAGAGTTTTGGGGAAGACTCTTTCATCAACGTGTATTAAGAGACAAGAAAGAATCCATGCGGATTCTTTCTTGTCTCTTTTTCCGCTGTTTTTTTGTCTATCTAGCATTGCATATTTTTGTAGCTCTTTTTTTCTCATTGTGAAACAACTCATAAAAATAACGTACTTTCGAAAAAAAAGGCTGACATCTAGAGCTAAACAAACTTAAAATAACAAAAAAACAAAAGATGATTATTACTGTTTTTCTTGGAAAATCGTTTTCTTTGTTTCAAACACTCCATATTTACGTGGAACACCGTTTTTTTAAAGAAACTTTGGTCATTGTGTGGAAAACTATTTTCCTCTTGTTTCCTGAACTAGCTGTTTTGCTGTAAAATACAAAACCTGTTGAAGCAAAAAGATCGTTGCAAGAGAGGCTGTTCCACAGATTGCTGGATCTAAATTCGGCAAAGTCAAGACTGCATCATGCAGATTGGCATGGTTATCCAAAACTAAATCAGCAAATTCAAATAATCTCAAACCACTGCTATGCTGGGACTTGATGCTTCGTGACAAATCAAATCCAGTAACAATGATCAAAGGATGTCCATTTTCTTTGATCCATTGAGCCAACTCAATGATTGCTGGATTTCTTCCTTCATTCGAAAGAAGAAGAAAAATGTCTTCTGGTTTGACAGAAAGCTCATCAATAATCGCTTGTCCTGCCCCTTCTAGCGTTTCATAGACACCTCCGGCTGGGTTCTCAATCAATATACTTGGCACAAGGTCCGGTGTTTGATCCCAAAATTCAAATGCTACACCACTTAGTGTGCGACTAGCATATATCTGCAGTCTTCCGCCTTGATTGATTTGTTTCGCAATCCAAGTTCCTGCTTGAACCATCAACGGCTCTTCTATCCTTAATTTCTCTTCCAATTGGTAATAATAGTCAAAATAACATAAACTCATTTTTCTCTCCCGCCTAGCTATACTTGACATGAATAGAAACAGCTGCCTAATCTAAGGAAATACATAAAAAACAGAAGATAAACAGTAACACATGCGGTCTTTGCTGTTTCAAACGCAAAAAAGGTATTGAACGAATACGCCCAATACCTTGACATAGCAAATAAAACAACGTGCAGACCATAGAAAATCTCTACATAGGGGTAGAATTTTCCCCTTAGATTAGGTACAATAAATAAGGTCGATGCACTGCATTGACTATGGCAAAATGATCGGTCAGGGTGTATGAGTGTGACTGGTCATTCCCTGATTCTTAGCGCCAACTAAGGGTCAGGGAGCCTTTTTTTATTCAGCTGTTTCTATCTGAACTCATTGTAAGTAATCTCTTATTCAAGTGCAAGTACGAAAACACAAAAAAACATTGGTATGATTTTTTTACAAATAAATAACATAAAAAAAGGAATGACTTGTCCTTATGTAGCAAGCATTCCTTTTTGAAAAGATTCTTTTAAATAAGTAAAAAAAGTTTTTTTCACCAATTAAATAAATCTCTCAACTCAATATTTTATCCATTATTTTATCTTTTTTTGCGTATACATACTAAATATTACCGTCTTCTTCTCGCTCTTCTGCTTTGTTCCGGAGAATCTGTACTAGAAAAAGTAGCGGCATGTCTACCCTTTTTTCCGATTCGAGACTTTCTTTTCCTATAAGGAATATAAATGATCAGATACAATACAGCAAAAAATAAGGCAAATATGCAAGCTTCCCAACTACCTAACGCCAGTTCAATCATCAAGCTAGCAACTGCAACTGACGCTGCATACCAGATAAAAATCAGGAATCTTTCTTTTTTTCTGACCATTTTGAACATGATAAATAGACTAATGAGCAATAGTGGTAACACAAATACCCAATTACTTCCTTCCATCAGCCACTTGAGTATATCAAGTAGCGACTGCGCAACAGCGACTAATTTTCCCATAGTGGACACACACCTTTTTTATAATTAAAAAAATTCGCCTTTTTATTCTACTATGAATCTTCTGGATTGGCTTTCATTTCTCTTATGTAATCATTTTCTTTTATGTAACTTAAAAAAAAATTAAACCATTAGCAGAAAATTTTCTAAATATATTCACAAAAGTCTTTTTTTTATCTTTCATTTTTCCTCGTCTTCATTCACTTAGCGTCAAAAAATAAAAACGACAGTTGCGCAAATGACGCACAAGCTGCCGCTTTAATACCCATTTGATTTTTATTCTCAGCAGGTCACTTATTTCCAGTTAATTTTCTGTTCTTAGCTCTTTGCTCAACTGGATAATATAGGCGCTTAACGATGCACCGATTTCCGGATGACGAAGTCCATATTCAATATTTGTCTTCATATATCCTAGCTTATCGCCTACGTCGTATCTTTTTCCTTTAAATTCTCTCGCATAGACCGCTTCTGTTTGGTTAAGGGTCTGAAGTGCATCTGTTAGTTGTATCTCGTTCCCTGCTCCTGGTTCTTGAGTTGCTAATATCTCAAATATTTTGGGAGTCAGCAGATAACGTCCGATAATGGCTAAATTGCTTGGTGCTTTTCCAAGTTCAGGTTTTTCTACAAAACCATTTACTCTGCAACGTCCCTTTTCGTTATCCGCTTTAGGATCAATAATTCCATATTTAGAGGTTTCATTTTCTGGTACACGCATGACGGCAACAGCAGAAGATTGTGTTTCTTCATAATCCATCATCAATTGTTGAGTCAGTGGGATATCATCTTTCATCAAATCATCCCCGAGCATGACAACAAATGGTTCATTCCCTATGAATGCTTTTGCTTGAAGCACGGCATCCCCCAGTCCTCTTGGATGAGATTGACGGATGAAGTGAAGATTGACATGAGTCGTTTCTTCAACTAAAGCGAGTAGTTCTGTTTTTTCCTTTTCCCGCAAATTGTTTTCCAATTCGATATTTGCATCAAAATGATCTTCGATGGGTCTCTTTTCTTTTCCCGTTACGATCAAGATATCTTCGATTCCTGAATCCAATGCTTCTTCCACAATAAACTGGATCGTTGGCTTATCCACGATTGGAAGCATTTCTTTTGCCATGGCTTTTGTTGCCGGCAAAAAACGTGTTCCTAGCCCAGCGGCAGGAATAACTGCTTTTTTGACCTTCACTTGCTGTTCCTCCTAAACGACGCTTACCTGTTAATCATCTATTTAACGAAGAGAAAATTCATTCTCCATTTTTCCGTCACGTAGCATGATTTCTTTTGCTGCTTTTTTGATATCTTCTCCATTATACAAAACATTATAGATGGTTTGAGTAATTGGCATCTCAACACCTAGCTGTTGCGCTAGCTCGACTGCTGCTTTTGTCGTTGCCACACCTTCAACGACCATTCCCATGTTTTCCAAAACTTCTTCCAGTTTATGCCCTTGTCCTAATAAGTTACCGGCACGCCAATTACGGGAATGAACACTTGTACAAGTAACAATCAAGTCCCCAACGCCGCTCAAACCGATAAACGTCAGCGGATTGGCCCCCATTGCTACACCAAGACGGCTAATTTCTGCTAATCCGCGAGTCATGATTGCCGCTTTTGCATCGTCTCCGAACCCTAGCCCATGGATAGCACCGGCACCAATAGCAATGATATTTTTTAATGCTGCGCCAGTTTCTACACCAATCACATCATTATTTGTATAAATCCTGAAATAATCATTCATGAATAATTCTTGTACATAAGCAGCTGCTTTTTGATCAATACTTGCAGCTGTAATCGTTGTGATATCATGAACTGCTACTTCTTCCGCATGACTAGGGCCAGATAATACGACGATTGCCTGTCGTTTTTCTTCTGGAATTTCTTCAGCCAAAACTTCTGAGATCCGTTTATGCGTATCTTGTTCTAGGCCTTTACTTGCATGGATAATGACGGGCTTAGTATTCATTTTACCAATAAGTTCCTGGGCGACTGAACGGATTGCTTTTGTCGGAACGACAAACAAAATAGCATCTGCGTCATCCACTGCTTCTGCCAATTCTTTATATCCGATAATCGATTCTGGAATCGTCAAATTAGGTAAAAAATGTTGATTTGTATGATACGTATTGATTTCATCAATCTGTTCAGGTACATTTCCCCAAATCCGGACATCATGCCCGTTTTCTGCCAATGTCTGTGCTAAAGCAGTGCCCCATGATCCAGGACCAAGAACTGCGATTTTTTGTTTCATGGATATTCCTCCAAATAAATAATTAATAATTTCCATTATAGTATACATTTCTTAAAGTTTGGACTAATTTCCATTGTTTTTAAGTGTTTGTTTAATTCTTTTATCGACTTTCACTTGAAATAATCTATTTAATGTTGCAATAGCGTACATTTTAATTTTTTTCTTTTTACACTTGTTATACTTTATTTGTCACTAAGAGAAAGGAGGTTTGACTATGTTTCCATTACCATTACCATTGGGAGGCTGGGAAGTTTCTCCTAACAACCCTTAATTGAAGCTACATACAAGAAGAGGCTGGGACAGAAGCGTTTAACTCCAAGAAATAAAAAGGAGTTGCTTCTGCTTCCGCCGTTTATACGTGTTTAGAGCGTGAGACAAAAGTGTTCTTTACTTTTGTCTCACGCTCTTTGTTTAAGTCAATACATGGTAGAAATTTTGATAAAAGTCATATCCTCCTTATTCCGACACGCAGTTATACATCAGGCTTATCATCTCTTGATACACAGTGTTCAATCAGCTCACCCTCGATATTAGATTAAAAAACGGCAAAATATGAAAAACTATTTTGCCGTTTTATTTCTGTAATACTTAGGTCAAAGTATTGATTTCACAACCGCTTTATAAACGGTGTTACAGAAGTAGCTTCTATCACGACCTCATCATCAACTTATTTTTTGCCATAAAGAGAAGGCCGTATCTGGTGCCCAATGTGCAGCTGCAATATGCGCTTGCACGCAACGATATTGAATACCATTATATGTGACTATGTCTCCTACTTGATAAAAAGTACCGACCGTCCAAGAATTTCCTTGGCCGTTCTCGTCTAGGGTTCTTGCCGTAACAGACTGGCTTAGTAAAGAAGCGCCTGTCTGATTAACTGCACGAACTTGATAACGATATGCAGTAGAAGCTGTTAAGTTTTGATCTTCAAATACAGCGGTTTGTGAGGTAGCGATCTTCTTGCCATCTCTGTATATTTCATAATAAAGTACTTCTTCCAATAAGCTATTTTCCTGCCATACCAAATGAACTGTTGATTGTGTCACACTGTTGACGCTCAACCCGTTTGGTATAGAAGGTGCTGGTAAAGCTGCTGCTTCTTGAGTGCGAATGTTCAAATCATCAGAACGTGCAGAAATATTTCCTGATGTATCGACAGCTTCAATCGTATAAGAATAAGTCGTTTCTGGTTGTAAACCTGTATGTATATAATTCGTAGTGTTGCTTGTTCCTACTAATCGATTGTTTTCATAAATATTATAATGTGACACACGGACGTTATCTATTGATTCAGTCCAAGACAATGTGACCGTCGTACTTGTTGCTGTTCCTCTAAGATTGGTCGGTTTAGAAGGTTTCTCTGTATCTGGTTCTTGTTCCGTAAACAGATTTTGATAAGCTTTCGCAAATGATTCATTATAAGAAATACCAGCTGAGTTTACCCCTTCGTCCCAGTTCACGCTCCAAGTCATCAAACCTTTCAAAGGTGTACGTTCTTTTTCCATTTGTTCGAATACTTGATAGACAACGGATGGATCTTGCACATAACCGTTGGCTGCCGCATCGTTATTTGCTGGAATCCCCAAAGCCAGACGATCTGCTGGTATCCGAATGTATCCACTCTCTCCGTTATGCAAGGCTTTTGACATACCATATAAGAAATCATATTTTCGACTGTCATTGTTCTGAGCAATCCATTCGTCGCCCACGCTTAATCCGTCGCCCGCCTGATTATATAGTTGTGGTGCAATAAAATCATACTCATTTTCTAATGCAGTGATATATGGGACATAGCCTCCCGCTGTTCTCAAATAAGGGAATTCAGGTGCCATAGAAATAATAAAGTGTTTTCCTTGCTTTTTATAATGATCTCGTACGATTTTCAACGCTTCTGGGATCACTTGCTGGTTATCTCCTGCCGTAATGGCGCTTTGTTCTAAATCAATGTCTAAACCATCAAAACCATAAGTTTCTACCAACCGAATCACTTCATCTGCAAATGCTTGTTCTTGTCCTCTGTGCAATTCGATATGAGAATCAGCTCCGCCTAAAGAAATGATAACTGATCGTCCTTCTTCATTTAAGGTGGCCACTTTGCTTCTGAATTCTTCATCACTCATATTAAATGGCTCAAATGTAGGAATCCCTTCGCCTTTCATAAAAGATACTGCGATGACATTGTAAAACGGATTGATCTTTCCTAAGTCTGTCTCTGCTGGTTTCCCACCTCTATATCCCGCACCTTGCTCTGGTACCCAATTATGATAATATCCAACAGCAATTTGCTTTTCTGAGATATCCGGCATCAATGCCGCAGAATCTTGTGCAGCATATATAGTTTGTCCACCTCCAGCGAAACAGCCGATTGCTGCCAATGACAGCCAAAAAATTTTTTTCATTCATCATACCTCCTAATATTTGGTAACTATAGTTTATTTTAACAACGTCTGTTTTTCATTTTTTGTATGTTATTACAACATAAATAAAAATTGCTTTTAAAGCATGAGCACTTTTTATCAAAAATAGTACATAATTGACATTTTCGTCCTTAGATAACAGCCTTGTGTTATCTTATATTCATAAAAAACGTATGGAGGTAACTTACATGATAAAACATGCTTCTTTAATTCGAAAACTAAGAAAAGAACGTGGCCTGACACAAGCTCAATTAACAGAGGGGCTTTCTCAGCGAGGGACATTAGCTGCTTTTGAATCTAGAGGAACAAAAATCAGTTTTGAATTGTTAGTGGATTACCTTGAACGGATGAATGTTACACTTGAAGAATATCAATTTTTGCTGAACAACAATACTCTTACAGGTAAACAAAAACTTTCTAATTACCTGATCACAACAAAATATTTAACAAAAGAGCAAGAGAATGAACTACTAAAAGAATTTAAAAAAACTGGGAATATTTATTATCGCCTGCTATATACGCAACGTATACTAATTGATCAATATCTGGGAAACCGAAAGCTCACTCGTTCGGAAACTTTGACAGAAGTTTCTATTATCAAAAAGTACTTGGAAGGTATCGATACATGGGGACATTATGAACTTTCTATTTTTTCCAATTGTTTATTTATATTCGATGACGAGTATATTTATCATTCTTTTCAGCGTAGTGTCACAAAAATGAAAGCATATGTCGATACTGCTCATTATTCCGAATTATTATCAAATTTTCTTTTGAACGGTATACATCTATCTTTTCATCGTTCTTCTGTTTTTCTTAGAAAACTATTTTTAGGAGAATGGAAAAAAGTAAGTGACCGTTATAAACATACTTTAGACTTGGCCCGTTACCGATCATTCACTGCTTTAGCTCAATTAGCAGATGGCAATGAACGAGCACTAAAAGAAATTGACGAAGCAATCCATTTCTTTGAATGGCTAGGATTAGAGGAAGTGAAAGAAGAGATCATTGAATTGAGAGATTCTCTTTTGAAAAAAACTATACATAAAAATGATAAGGCTATTTATCAATAGTCATTCTTCTAGTTTTTTATTTTTGTTGCAATACCATACAAAAAAATAATATTTAAATAATACATTTTATACTATCTTACGAAAAGGAAACCTTTTCTTAAAATATTTTATCTAACTGGAGGAATTATCAAATGAAAAAAAGTACTTTATTGGGATTAGGAATGTTACTTGCTACAACAGGAATCGCCGCTTTGTCTTCTGTAGATGTCTCGGCTCATGGCTATGTTTCACAACCTATCAGCCGTGGCTATCAAGGTGCTCTAGATAGTAGGAATAATTGGCAAAGTGCTTTTGAAAAGTATGGTCGTATCATCAACGAACCACAATCTCTAGAGGCACCAAAAGGATTCCCTTCGGCTGGACCTGCAAATGGTCGGATTGCTTCTGCTAATGGTGCAGTAGGTGATTTTGTTTTGGATAAACAAACAGCTACGTTATGGACAAAAAACAACTTAACTACTGGGGCAAACCGATTCACTTGGCATTTCACAGCTGACCACGCAACGACGAAATGGCACTATTACATGACTAAAAATGGTTGGAATCCAAATGCCCCATTGAATAGAAATGACCTGGAATTCATTGGTGAAGTAAATAATCGTGGCAATATGTCTAATACTAATCCGACTCATACAATCAATATTCCTAGCAATCGTCTGGGGTATCATGTCATTTTAGCAGTTTGGGATGTAGCTGATACAAATAACGCATTTTATAATGTAATCGATGTCAATGTTCAAAATCGTAATGCATTAACTGACTTGGAAAACAACTAAAAAATAAAGGGAGCAGTTGTCGCTGCTCTCTTTATTTTTTATCTTCTTTTCATCCAATCGATCCTAATAATCAAACTGACGATAGTAGCGGCGTATCTCTAATGGATG
>k87-1028337_pt1 | contig 10268 bp, 9 predicted proteins | sample MGYA00084031_6733416 | MGnify analysis MGYA00084031
AAGCTCAGAATGTGCTCGTCGCGTGAGGCCGGGGGTTTATGCGCTCATGGCACCGGCGCCGGGCTGATCAGCCAGGGAGATAACCGCTTTGACTGCACCCGCCGTGTCAATAATTTCGACCCGGTCGTCCGTGTAGAAGCCGACCTCGATATCTTCGATGATCTGTCGATCCCGCTGCAGGCCCGCGGCGTTCATCACGCTTCCGATGGGAAGCGCCCAGAAATGGTGACCCTTGTACGTCGGGTTGTAGTTCACCGCGGTCATGCCTTCCAGGTGCGCCTGGTAGAAAATGCGCACTTGCATCACGCCGCGCATCGCGATCAGGCGGGCTTCCACCGCTTCCCCGGGCTCCAATTCCACACTGACGCCCGAGGCCGAGCCGACGGTGGTGGTCCTGCTTTCCGAGCCCCCTTCTCCCCACGTGCGGGTGTACGAGAAGCTCGTCTCTCCCCCCAGATCGAAGATCTTTTTGATCGTCACTTTATAATTAATCTTTTGGCCGACCTGGATGGAGTTAGAGTACGACCACGAGTGCGTCGCGGTGTTCGACACCTGCTGGGAGATGTTGGCGTCAAACTTGGCCTTCTTGGTGCTGTTGTTGACGAGCGTTTTCCGGGCAACGATGGTCGGCTGGTAGGTTATGCCGCGGATTTCGGCTCGCGCCGCCGTCACGACGGTTTTCACTTCCGGCCAACCGTACGTCTTGTAAAGGTCGTTCCAAGGCGTTGGGCTGTGCAAGAATGCGTCGTTGGGCGCTTTGCCGAAGTACTTCGCCACTGCGTCCTTGAGCGGCTTGTCGGATAGACCAAAGGTCTTTCGTTCCTCCTCCGTGATTATGTGCTGCTCGCTGCCACTCGCGTTGACGCTGGACGTCGCATAGTCCGGTCCCGCCACGATCGACAACTGAATCGCCAAAAATCCACCCCACGTTCCCCGGTTCCCCGGTGTTATTGACGAACAGGGTGGATCATACTTCCAACAACTAGCAAGTCCTGCTAGTTATTGGAAAATGGGACTCAGGTCTCATGCAAATGGGAATCAGGACCTACGATCTAGGCTGTGGGCAAACGAGCGCGCCGCCTCCGCCCACCACCGGGGTTTGGTGAATTGGCGCACCTGCGGCCAAAGGGGCCACTTTTCGTAAGCCTGCCACACGCTCGCATGATCGTACTCGACCGCCTGCACCTGCATCCGCCAACGGCCGCCGGACCACTCGAGCAGCCCCCAGCGGGCAAGGCCGTCCATGCGGTCTTCCTCGTTCCAGCCTAGCGAAATGGAGCCAGGGTTGAGGATGTGATACGCACCGACCTGCCGGTCCATCACCGCATGGGTGTGACCCGCCAGCACCGTCCGCGCAGGTTCCCCCTGGAGGAGCTCAAGACAGTCCTCGTCGCTCATTCTCTTATAGTGCGAGTAGACCGGGAACAGCCCCTCCGACACCTTCCCGGGAGACCCGTGGCAGACGACCACACTTCGCGGTTCCCCTTCAAAGAGCCGGATCGTTTCGGGCATGGCAATCAAATACGCGAGCTCTTCATCGCTGAGCTGCTCCAGGGTCCACGCAACCTCGTCGCGAAACGGCTCAGGCACGCACGTGGGCCCCCCCTCGCCGGCCGCAGCGTCGATAAGAAACTGATCGTAGTTGCCGCGCACGGCAAGGTGAGGGACGGAAAGCAGGAGGGCCATGGTCTCGGCCGGCGCCGGCACCCGGATCAAAGCGTCCCCCAAAAACACGACGAGGTCTACCCCGGTGCGTTTCATCGACTTCAGTGCGGCCTCCAAAGCCCAGGCGTTGCCGTGCACGTCGCCGAACACACCGATTCTCAAGAAACGGACACACCTCCGGCTTCCCGGTTTTGACGTCGGTCTAAGCGGTGGGCCGCTCTTTCGGGCTGAGCGCCGTCACCGCATTGACGACGGCCCCGTCCGGCTTCGGCACGACGCTCCCCGCGCGGAGGGGATCGTTCGTCGCCTCCATCCAGGCGTCGAGCCGCGCGGAAAGCTCGTCGTAAACGCCCCGGTACCGCTCATCGCCGACGCGGTTTACGCGCTCCACGGGGTCGAGATAGAGGTCAAAGAGCATCTCCCTGGCTGGTTTCTCCTCCAGAAGCCCCGCTTCGATGAGAAACGTCTTGCTCGGACTGTCGTCGATGTTGGCAGGGACCGGACCGTCGTGCCCGTTGTCGTAGGCGCGGATCAGCTTGTACCGCTCCGTACGAATGCAGCGAAGCGGCTGATAGGCCGCGTGGTACGACACTTCGGCGAAGATCTCGCTGCGCACCTGGTCGACCTTGCCTTCCAAAAGCGGCGCCAGCGACACCCCTTGCAGCCACTGGGGCTTCTCGAACCCGAGCAGGTCACAAAAAGTGGGATAAAGGTCGAGCTGAGAGACCAGCGCGTCGGTCGCACGACCGGCCATAGGGTTGCCTGGATAGCGCAGGATGGTCGCAACCCCGATTCCCGTATCGTACAAAGTGCACTTGCAGTGAGGGAAGGCGACGCCGTGGTCCGTCGTAAAGAGCACGATGGTTTTGTCGTCCAGTCCGGCGGCCGACAGTGCATCGAGGATGATGCCGACGCACTGGTCGACGATCCTCGCGGAGAGAATAAACCGGGCCATATCCTCCCGCGCGGCGGGAGAATCGTACATGGGGAACAGCGGCATGAGGTAATCGGGGTTGATCGAACCGTCCAGAGGTGGAAACTCCCGGTGCGTATTGAAGAGCCCCACAGCAAGAAAGAAGGGCTTCTCTTTACTCGCGCGGATGTATTCGGCGGCGCTGTGGGCCGTCCCAAGGTCCCGGTCTGCGCCGGGCGCCGCTTGGAGCACCTTTTGATAGCCGATCTCTGCCTCGCGCCCCCGGGCGATTTCGTGCTGGATCCCTGCGAGAACCGTTTCATACCCCTTATCGCGCAAAAACCGGGCCAGGTGTGCGTACTTCCCCTCCTCGGTAAGGGAGAATCCCCGGTGCACAAGGCCGGTCATACCACAGCTGTGGGCAGCCATACCCGTAAGGAGGGCGGCACGGCTGGGCGAACACGTCGGCGCCGCGCAGAAGGCTTTGCGAAGGAGCGTCCCCTGCCTGGCCAGCCGCACTAGATTGGGCGTCGGAACCGGATACCCGTAGGGCTCGATCATCCGGCCGAGGTCGTGCGTGTTGAGGTAGATCACGTTGTACACGGGCGCTCGCTCCTTAACCCCAAGCGTCATTAGGTGAATTTTCGCCGAATTGATCTCCACCCCTACCCCACGCCGGCCACTTCCGTATGTCTCACCGCATATGCAGTTTGTCTCAAAGCCGTCTGCGGGGAGGAAACGACCGGAAGACGTAAAATCAGTTTCAACCGATTCCCGCGGGAATGTGAGGCCAAACATTGAGGAGGAGCATGCGTGAATTGTTGGATGCTCAGGGCTTGTGGCGTTTTGCTGGCTCTCGCCCTGCTTTGCGCGCCCGCCGCTGCGCAAGAAGCTGGAGTAGAGGAGACGCAAGATTCGGTAGAGATTATCACTGAAGCGCCGGGCGCGACCGTCGTGATCGAGATCCCTTCTGACGGCCTCGGTTACAGTGAAGCCGGCGAGCTCATCATGGTTACGTCGCTCACGAACACGGGAACGCAGACCTCCCCGCCGCTCAACCTGATCGCAATCGTCCTCAACGACTGCATCATCGCTGAGCTGCCTCAAACGTGCCGCTTCGCGGCATTCGGCAATTTCCAAGGGGTGACGCCCAACGGCATCGAGCCGGGAAACACCGTGCAGTGGGTGTTCAATTTCGGCCCGCAGATCCGAGTCGACTTGCGCCGCTGGTCGGTAATTTGGTACCAGCTCCCAATCACGCCGTGACCGCATCCGGCTCCTGAGGCGTGCCGCCGCAAGGACCGTGGCCCGGCGCCACGGTCCTTCGCCGAGGCTCCCCTGCCTGCTCGCTAGGATCCGGAAAAGAGAAACACATCAGAACCTTCGGAACTTTGACAGGAAACCGGTGGACCCACAGCCAAAAAGAAAGGATAGGTCAACACAGGTCTGCAAAGGGGGGGTACATGCATGGGCCGCCGAAACTCTGGCGGCAGTTGGGATTGGTCGCCCGAAGTCTGGGGATGGTCGCCGGATCTTGGCCGCTGGTCGCCTCGGTACGGCGGGCCAAAGCATCCTGTCGTTTTCGCAGTCACAACGGACAAGGTGACGCCTGAGGAAGCGTACGATTACTGGTGCGATATCGCCTACTACAACTTTGAGGCGGATCGCCTGCCCCGAGAGCAAAAGCGGACGTTTCGCGCCTCAAGCACTGTCCTTTGCACGTCGCTGGGGAACATCTACGTGTACCGCTCGAGTCCCGTCGCAGGCAGCAGGACGGCCAAAGGCATCCGGGCGGACGGAGCAGAGACGTTCGACATTGGCATTGTCCTGCGCGGCGTGCGTATTCACCGCGACGAGACGGGCGCCGTCTACCGCGCCGCTCCGGGGAAATTCTTTTGCTACGACGCTGCGAAAGAGTCACGCGTCGAATGGAGTGAACACGAAGGAATTCACGTCACCCTTCCCCGTCAACTGGTCCAGAGCGCGATCGGAGAGATCCCGCCGGCCTCCCAGCTTGTCAAGCTGCTCGAGACGTCTTCACTCTCCTCCATCCTCTCCGCCCACCTCCAAGCCCTTTCACGCACGTTAGAAAGCCTCTCCGTCTCCGAACGGGCCCTGATCTTTAACTACACGGTCGACTTGATCCTTGCCGTCATGCGCCAAGTGGTGCGCCGCGGCGCCCAATCCGACCCGGCGGATCGCAGCACCTACTTTTGGGCTGCAAAGCGCATCATCCACCAGCACCTATCCGATCCGAACCTCGACGCGTCGATGATCGCCCGCACGCTCGGCTGCTCTCGCGCCACGCTTTATCGAGCTTTTACCGAGCACGGCTGGCAGGTGGCGGAGTACATTCGCGAGGCGCGGCTGCAGGAGGCCATCAAACGGTTGGACGAGGAAGACAGCGGAGCAACGATCGAGTCGATCGCCGCGTCCTGCGGCTTCGTCAATCCCTCACACTTTGGTCGCGTCTTCCGCTCCCGGTTTGGCATCACCCCTCGGCAGGCTCGGGCGCTAAAGCGCCGTTCCGGCGATGCCGCGAAGGAGCCGCCGGCCCCCTAGCCTCAATCGCCGATCAACCCCGCTTCCCTCATTTCGTTCATAAGCGTGGCATTCGCCTGGTCGAGGGCCTGGCGCGCCGGTGTCTGCTGCATAAACACGCTGTCCCGGGCCTCGCTGAAAAGGGACGTCGCGCGCGACGTCAGCGGGTGCGGCACGTCGGCAAAGATCTCGTCCGCCCGCGACATGCTGGTAACGTACCACAGCCGGGCCGGATCGGTAAGCGCTCTGGGAAGCTCCGTAAGGAAGTCGGTCCCGGCGCCCATAAAGCCTACGTTCATGTAGATCTCCATCTGAAACGCCACGTCCGTTGCCAGAAACTCGATCAACTTCATGCTCTCTTCGACGTGCTGCGCCCCGACCGGGATGGAAAAGCCCCATCCGCTTACCTGCTGCATGCGCTTGCGATTCACGTGGGGCGGCCATCCGACGATCAGCTCCAGGCCTTCGATCCGGTTTTCAATCTCGCCCGGGCCGTAAATGCCAAGGTTGGCCGTGGCCACGGTTCCCGCGGCGATCGCGTACCACTCGGTGCTTCCCGTCCACGGCGCGTACTTCTGGTAAACGGCTTGCGAAAGCAACTCAATCCCGCTGATATACTCCTCGCTGTTTAGCTGCGGCAGACCCGTCGCAAGGTCAATCCAGAACGTGTTCCAAAGCGGGCCGACGGTGAACAAGCGGGTGTTTTGGCCGTTGCGCGGATCAAAGCCGACTCGGATGATCGCACCGGACGCGTCAAACCGGGTAAGCTTGTCAGTAAACGCCAAAAACTCCTCCCAGGTCATCACCTCGTCCGGATCGACGAAAAGCCCGGCCTCGTCCAGCATTTGCTTATTCCAAACCTGGCCATAGCGGGGACCGTGCTCGATAGCCGGCACCGCGTAGGTCTTCCCATTGTACTGGAGGCTCGCCCAAGCGGGTCCGTACACCGTACGCCGCAAGTCGGTCCGGTCGATCAACTCGTCGAGCGGGATAATGATGTTGTTCAGAGCAAACTGCCCGACGATTCCGGTACTCGTCGTCACAATGTTAGGGGCAGAGCCCGCGACCACCTGTACCATGAAATCTTCCCAGGACCCGGCGCGCCGGCGAACCTCGACATGGATGCCGGGATTCGCCGCCGTAAAGCGCGCAGCGCTCGATTCAATCCCAGCGATCACCGCCTCATGCCAAGCGTTCGTGACAATCTCCAGCGTGATGCTCTCTTGGGCGGCAGCGCTGCCCCACAGGCCTATCAGCCCACACCACACAGCAGCGAGCAAAATCGCAGGTTTCGCCTTAAGCCGCCATACCCTCATTCCGGTCTGCCTCCTCGGACCCACATCTACAGAATTCTCAGTCAGCATAATTCTCTCACTATACCCAGCGCCCTCTGGATTTTTCCTAAGGACATCTGCACTTTGGCAGTGGAAACACAGGCCAGGAGCTATGAAGGTCTTAACGGCCTACTGGCAAAAGAAAGGGAATAAAGCCACGGTTCTATCGTTCGCATCAAACGTTTCACTTCGCCAAGGGGGACTCGAAAGCGCCCATGAACGTGATGTGGGACAAGGCGCTGGGATGTTTGCTTGCAGGGCTGATCGGCGACGCGATGGGCCGTCCCACCGAGGGAAAAGAACCCGAAGAGATCGCGGCCCAATTTGGCTGGGTGAGCGACTTTGAAGGGGACGGCACCGACGATTCGATCATGAAGCACATCCTGGCAGATGCGCTGATCAAAACAGGCGGGTTCGCCACGATCGACGACTGGGCATCCGAGTGCTTGGCGCAGCGCGATTTGATTCGGTCTAAGCAGAACCGCTTCTTTATTTCGGTTCAGCACACAGTGCGCAAGTTGCAGGCAGGCTACCTACCCAAGGCGGCAAGCATTGGCAACATGGCCAGTTCAAGCTCCGCGATGTGCATTGCGCCCGTCGGGATTGTCAACGCTGGCCACCCCCGGGCCGCGGCAGCGCAAGCCGAGGAGCTGGCGAGCCTGCTCCACAGCGGCGATGTCGCCTTTTGCCAAGACGCGGCGGCGGCCGTTGCGGCAGCGGTTGCATCAGCGTTCCTTCCCGGCGCGACGCCCGAGTCGGTTGTGAACGACGCCGTCCGGTACCTAAAACCGACCAGCGGTCGTGAAATGATACGACTCATCGGGGACGCTGCTGAACTGGCCCGCCGGTCTCCCGATTATGAGCGCTTTCGGCGCGACTACCACGCTCGCTTTCGCCAAAGCAGCCCGATCGATTCCCGCGAGACGGTGCCCGCTGCGCTGGCGCTCACGCTTCTTGCGAACGGTGACCCCAAAGACGCGGTGATCTACGGGGCCAATTTCGGAAGGGACACGGACACCATCGCGACCATGGCCGGCGCCATTTGCGGCGCTTTGCGCGGCGCCTCCTCTCTCCCGCCTCAGTGGGTTGAAAAGGTTCAGGCAGCCTCCGGTCGCGACCAGACCCTCTTGGCGAAGCGCCTCATTGAAACCGCCGTGACGAAGGCTGAAACGGAACTGAACGCATGGCAGGCTGCCAGGCGCGTTCACTTTGCACCAAGCATCGGCGAAGGTGGTGTGTTATGACACGGAACGTGGGTGCACTGTTACAATCCAACCTCCTCATTCCGCACCGCGGTGTTTCTCCCGAGCTTTACTATCCGGATTTTCAAATGTGGGCTCAGCTCGCCCAGTCGCCGAATGCCCGGGCCGTCCCGTTCACGCCCGTCTCGGCGGCGTTTGACCGAATGTTTGGGGAGTAGCCAATGATCGAAGTCGACTGGTCCATCGAAAGCGGCAGCTTGACGATGTACGACGTGTCGGAGAACACGATCCGCCTCGTGCCCCGGCGCGACTACGACTGGGAAGGACGCAACTGGACCGCAATTTGGTGTTACTTCTGTGTGCGGGGGGCTAGAGGGAAAGAGCTCACCCTGAAGTTTCTCGACCTCACGGACGAGTGGAACCGGAAGCCGAGCTTCTCATGGGGCCCCAACACGCGCCCTGTCTACTCGTACGACCAGCAAACGTGGCGCCGCTTTGAACACATCGAGTACGCGCCTCGCAGTCGGACGTTGATTGCCCGATGCCGTCCGGAATCCGATACGCTTTGGGCCGCGTACATTGAGCCGTATCCGACAGCCCGGCTCCAGCGATTCCTCGAGGACCTGCGGGCAAGACGGGCAGACGCTCAAATTGGATCGCTGGGCGCGTCCGTGAACGGCCGGGCGATCCCCTTCGTTTACCTGGGGTCGCAACCGTCTCGACGACACGCGATCGTCGTCTGCCGGCAACATCCGTGGGAGACGGGGACCAGTTTTGCAGCGGAGGGATTGATCGAATTTCTCGCCTCGAACGCCCCGGAAGCCCAGGAGGTCCTTGACCAGATCGCATTTACCGTGATCCCCATTGCCAACCCCGACGGTGTCATCGGCGGCGGAACCCGCTACAACGCCCTTGGATACGACCCGAACCGAAATTACGATTCCGTCTCGATCGAGACGTGTCCCGAAACCTACCACTTGCTGCGGATGGTCGAGTCCGTGGCGCAATCGGGGCAGCCGTTCGTCATCTTCAACCTGCACAACAACAATCAGGAGACCGGAGATTATATCGTCGGCGACCACCAGCCGCTCGCCGGCTTTTCGATCGAGCATTTCGGCGACGCACTAGCCCGGCATACGTTCTTTCGCGGTCCGGTGCGGCTTCGTCCCGAGCCCATTGTATCCGTCTTCGGCAGACCTTTGCCCATGGTTTTGCTTGAACTGCGGACGGGATACGACCCCACGCTTGGACGTTATGTGACGTATCACGATCAAAAAGCGTACGGCGCCGGACTCGCGCGCGCGATCTACCGCGCGATGGTCTCGAGCCCTTAATCCGTTCCGTGCCGATTCTCTGATTACCAGTCGCTGGAAACCTCTTGACAGCTAAAAGAGCGCGCGGTAACCTATTATTCGCATCGGAATAATCGGTTATAAACCGAGCGACGAAAGGGGCATCCAGATTGCACTGGGGAATTTTGCGGCGCACAACGAGGACCGGGTACACAACGACCATCGCTCACAGCCTTTGCGGTTGGAGCGACGGGCGGTATTCACAGCTCCCACCCATGATGTACAGCAGGAACCACGTGTGGGGCATGAAGCTGTTTCAACCTCGCCGCACCCTCACCCCTTCGTCGGACAGCCCCGCGACCCACTGTACCTTGACGCAACGAACCAGTCGAGGCGTGAAAGCATATCAATTAAGAGAAAGCGGGGCAATTGAAAGTGAAACGCATATCCACGCCGCAAGCCGCCGCGACCGTCTTCACCTTGGTCCTGGCGCTGGCGGCGACCACCACCCTGGCAGCCGGCGCCCAAGAGCGCGCTATCACCTACATGCTGTGGGCAACCGATCCTTTGGAACAGGAGTCTCTTCACACGCGCGCCCGGGCCTTCGAGGAAGAGAATCCCGGAGTGAAGATCGAGGCGCTCTTCACCGCATCCGCCTCCGATCAGCGCACAAAGCTCCTCACAATGCACGCCGCCGGGGTCACCCCCGATTTGTTCGTCGTCAGCCGGCCGTGGCAGTACGAGCTTTGGGCCCTGGGGATGTTTTTGCCGCTCAATGATCTCATCGAACGGCATCCCGAGCTGGAATTCGCCGACATCATCAACCGCGAGCAGGTGACGATGGACGGCCAGATCATCGGCATCCACCACCACGGCGGGGGCCAGCAGCTTGGGTTTAACGCCGCGCTCTTCGACGCGGCAGGACTTGCACGCCCCGACGAGCTGTACCGTTCCGGGGGCTGGACCCACGAAGCCTTCATTGAGGCGGTGCGCGCCATCACCCGCGACGTGGACGGCGACGGCGAGCCCGATGTTTTCGGAACCCAATCCCTAAGTAACGGGCATAATTTCCTTTCGATCCTGCGCACCTTCGGTACCACACTCCTCGATCTGGATACGGGAGCACCCCGCATTAACACGCCGCAGGGGATCGAAGCGATTCGCTTCGTAAGCGACCTCGCGTTAGTCTTCAACGCGGTAGGAGGAGCTGCACAGGCGGGTACCCAAGGGATGTGGAACCAGTGCCCTCGCTGTGTCTTTCGCGACTGGGGACGCGACGACGTCTTTCCTTTCGAATGGAACATCGTCCCGTACCCCAAGG
>k87-732086_pt1 | contig 10268 bp, 9 predicted proteins | sample MGYA00084031_6733416 | MGnify analysis MGYA00084031
AAATAGGCAAAAATCGTTTTCAACCAAAGTAAAACGACTAGTAAAGAAAAAAATCCGAGCCTCTTATTCAAAAAGGCAGGTGTTTTTATATATTTCAAGATAATCTTCCTTTCTGCACTTCTTAATCACAGAAGTGTCATGAAACCATGTTACACAGCTCACTTATTCTCATTTATTTTACTAGTATGACAATATAGTGTCAATTGAAACCAGAACTTTGTGCTGTTTCATTAAGGTTTTCTTTAAGCTTGATGAAAAAGGAGCAGTAAGACAAGACCTATGTTTTTTGTTATACTTGAGAAGAGAAAGCTAAAGCAGGTGAAGGAATGAAAGTACAAGTAAAAAAAAGAGCAAGCAGTCGATTGAAAAAAGGATATCCACTGATCCAAAAAGAAGACCTTTCACATCCCCAAAAAGAAACCACGCAATGGGTGGAATTAGTTGATCCGCAAAACCAATTTATCGCAAAAGGATATCTAGGAAAGCAGAATAAAGGGATCGGTTGGGTATTGAGCCAGCAGGATATCCCATTTGATCAATCATTTTTTGAAGAACTTTTTGTGAAGTCAAAAGAAAAAAGAACTTTCTTTTTTACAGATGATTCTACTACCGCTTTTCGTGTATTCAATGGAGAAGGAGACGGAATCGGCGGTCTGATTATTGATTATTATGCAGGTTATGCTGTTTTTTCTTGGTATAACGAGACGTTATATACACATCGTGAATTATTGATTCAAGCTTTTCGTGAAATCTATCCGGAAATCATCGGCGGATATGAGAAAATTCGTTTTGAATCAGTGAATCTGCCTGAGAGCCAGTTCATTTACGGAAAAGAGGCACCGGAGCCCTTGATCGTAAAAGAAAACGGAGTAAAATTTGCCGTTTATTTGAATGAAGGATTAATGACTGGTATCTTTCTAGACCAAAAAGAAGTACGGGGATCATTAGCAGAAGGCTTCGCTTCTGGGAAAACAGTTTTGAATATGTTTAGTTATACCGGTGCCTTTTCTGTTGCTGCCGCAATGGGAGGGGCAATCGAAACGACAAGTGTCGATCTAGCAAAACGCAGTTTGAAAAAAACACAGGAACAGTTTGAAGTGAATGGCCTGGATGTCGATCAGCAAAAAATCATTGTTATGGACGTATTCGAGTATTTCAAATACGCAAAAAGAAAACAATTTTTATATGACATGATTGTATTGGATCCACCAAGTTTTGCCAGAAACAAGAAAAAAGTCTTTCGCGTAGCAAAAGATTATGGGGAACTGGTCAAGGATAGTCTGGATATTTTAGCAGAAAACGGGATACTTATTGCGTCTACAAATGCTGCGAATGTCTCGATCGAACAATTCCAAACAATGATCGAAGAGGAATTCCATGCCAAAAATGTTTCTTTTGAACAACTTGCTTTATATCGTCTGCCAAAAGATTTCCAGACGACGGATACCTTTTTAGAAGGCAATTATCTGAAAGTGTTTGTTTATCAAATTAAAAATAACCATTAGAAGGAGCGATGCAGAGTGGTTTGGATAAAGGGATTGAATATAGGAAGCGGTAGACCAAAGATTTGTGCGCCTCTTATCGGAGCCGTCCGAGAGGAAGTATTACGTGAAGCAGTTCTTGCACGTGAAGCAGGGGCCGACTTAGTAGAATGGCGAGTCGATCATTATCGTGAGGTTTTTTCTTTTGATGAAGTTGCAGAAACATTGGTTCTTATCCATGAGATGCTTGATGGGCTGCCGTTATTATTTACGTTCCGTACCTTAGCTGAAGGCGGGGAACAAGACATATCGATTCGTCAGTATCGCGACCTTTATGAATATGTGATACACACTGGATTAGTAGATATGGTCGATATCGAGTTGTTCAAAGTTGAAAGTTTAGGGAAAGGACTGATAGAGAAAATCAAATCTTTAGATATCCCTTTGATCATCAGTAGTCATGATTTTAAAGAAACACCAGCTGACCCTGTCTTGCTTTACCGACTGAATGTCATGGAACATTTTGGCGCTGATATCGGAAAGTTGGCAGTGACTCCCAATAATGAACGAGATGTTTTGCGATTGATGGAGTTGACTAGACGGGCAAATGCTTTTGTCTCCATGCCTATCATTACGATGTCTATGGGCGATCTGGGGAAAATTTCTCGTCTGGCTGGCGGAACGACAGGATCCGTCATGACGTTTGGTTCCTTAAGCAATGCTTCTGCTCCAGGACAATTACCGGTCAAAGCATTGAAGCAAATTATCCAATTATTAAATGAACCGTTGTAGAACAAGTTTGAGGTGATATTTTTTGGCAAAGAAAAAAATAGTAAAAACGAATGCGATCCGTATGGTCGAACAAAAAAAGATTCCCTATACAGAACACGAATATGAATGGGACGAAAACCATCTAAGTGCGTCCTCTGTCGCCGAACAGCTCCCAGAGAGCCAATCTCGTATATTTAAAACACTGGTTGCTGTGGGCAATGTGACGGGGCCTCTTGTTGCTGTGATACCGGGAGAAGCCGAATTGAATCTAAAAAAATTAGCAAAAGTTTCAGGGAATAAAAAAGTAGAAATGCTTCATTTGAAAGATTTGGAAGCAACGACCGGATACATACGTGGTGGCTGCTCGCCTATAGGAATGAAAAAACTATTTCCTACTTATTTAGATCAAATAGCAGAAAGCTATGAACAAATCATTGTATCAGCTGGCAGAAGAGGGCTGCAGATGGAGTTAGCACCGCAAGATATCTGTGCATTAACGAGCGGACAATTTGCAGATATAAAACAATAAATCATACGTATAAAAGAAAGAAGGAGGCCGGGATGTTGTTTGCCCAGCCTACTTCTTTCTTTTTTATACATTATGCTCTTTGCCCAGCATTCATTCCTGCTACATGTCCTGTAGCGAAAGCCGCTGTGATATTAAAGCCGCCAGTATAACCATTGACATCCAGTAATTCTCCGGCAAAATACAGACCATCAATGATTTTACTCTCCAACGTTTTAGGATGAATTTCCTTTAGAGAAACCCCTCCGCCAGTTACAAATGATTTCTCAATAGGAAAAGTCTTGTTGATTGATAGCTTAAACTCTTTGCATAATTGAACGAAATCTTGAATTTGTTTTTGAGAGGCTTGTTGTCCTGTTAGGCTGTCCATTTCAAGCCGCTCAAGAAAGAAAACCAACAATCGCTCAGGTAATAGACCGTGCCAAGCATTTACCAAGTTCTTTTTGGTGGTTTTACTTTTTTCTGTCAAGAAATGAATAAGCTCTTGTTTGGTTTGTGTAGGGAAACAATCCAGAGAAAGTGTCACTGGTTCTCCCGTTTTTTCTAATTCTTTATTGACAAAACTTGAACAACGCAGTGCAGCCGGACCAGAAATACCGAAATGGGTGAAAAGTAAATCCATCGTATGTTCAGTCAATACACGGCCTTTTTTATTTAGAACACGTAAAGTGATGTCCTGTAAAGAAAGCCCTTGAAGTGTTTTCTCCTGAATATACGGTTCATCCGATATCAAGGGGGACTCTGTCGCATAAAGAGGCGTCACCGTGTGACCCACTCGCTTCACGATCTTGTACCCATCTCCAGTAGAACCAGTAGAGGGATAAGTCCGACCACCAGTCGTTAAGATAACGGCAGGAGCATGGAACTCTTCGAATTCCGTGCGTATACCGTAAATTTTATGTTCTTTGTGGATCAATTTCTCTACCCGAGTAGCGAATAGGATCGTCACATCTAGTTCTTTCAGACGATTGAGCAATGCTTCAATAATCGTTTTTGATTTATTTGTCACAGGAAACATCCGTCCATGATCCTCTTCTTTTAAATGTACGCCTTGTGATTCAAAGAAGTTCATGATATCGAAATTATTCCATTGCGCAAATGTACTATATAAAAACTTTCCATTTCCAGGAATATGTGCGATTAAATCATCAACAGGACGATTATTCGTGACGTTGCACCGACCACCACCTGTCATCAGTAGTTTTTTTCCTGCTTTTTTGTTTTTTTCGATCAAAAGTACGCGTGCGCCTTGTTCAGCTGCGCTGATCGCTGCCATCATCCCGCTTGTTCCAGCGCCGACTACAATCACATCATACAGTTTTTCCATTCCCTCACCTCAAGGAAAGTGTAGCATATTTAAAGAAAGAAAACAGAAAAAAATGTTTTGAGCCAAAAGAGAAAATGAGCTAAAATGAGGGAAGATAAGCAAAGGAGCGTGGAACGATGACAAACGCAACAGAATATGTTCAAGCAATTCAAGAAAAGCTACATCAAAAGGATCAAGGACAAGAAGAATTTTTACAAGCAATCGATGAATTTATGCCCACAGTGATGTCTTTTTTGGACACTCATCCCGAATATATCAAAAAGAATATTTTAGAACTTTTAACAGAACCAGAAAGAATTATTCAATTTCGAGTCCCTTGGCAAGATGATAAAGGAAACTGGCGAGTAAATAGAGGCTACCGTATCCAATACAATTCAGCTATCGGCCCTTATAAAGGTGGATTACGCTTCCATCCCAGTGTCAACCTAAGTATCTTGAAATTTTTGGCTTTTGAACAGATTTTCAAGAATAGTTTAACCGGTCTGCCAATCGGCGGAGGAAAAGGTGGAAGTGACTTCGATCCTAAAGGGAAATCTGATAATGAGATCATGCGTTTTTGTCAAAGTTTCATGTTGGAATTGTCAAAACATATCGGGCCATCAATTGATGTTCCTGCAGGAGATATCGGTGTAGGAGCTAGAGAGATCGGTTATTTGTTTGGCGAATATAAACGATTGAAAAAATATGATACTGGTGTGTTGACAGGTAAACCTCTGGATTTTTGGGGAAGTAAGATACGTACAGAAGCGACTGGATACGGATTGGTCTATTATGTCAAACATCTATTGAACGAAGAAAAAGATTCATTTGATCAAAAAACAGTTTTTGTTTCCGGAAGCGGGAATGTAGCCATTTATGCAATCGAAAAAGTGCAAGAACTAGGTGGAAAAGTGGTTACATGTTCAGATTCCAACGGGTATATCTATGATCCAGAAGGAATAGACGTGTCACTATTGAAAGAAATCAAAGAAATCAAGCGCCAACGTTTAACAGAATACGCGAACCAACGTCCTTCTGCTGTTTATCATGCTGGAGAATCTGTTTGGACATTGAAAGAAAAAGCGGATATCGCTTTGCCATGTGCTACTCAAAATGAAATAGACGAAAGCTTGGCTGAAATCTTAGTAGAAAATGGGATCAAAATCGTAGCAGAAGGCGCTAATATGCCATGTACAGTAAAAGCTGTTTCTGTTCTTCATGAAGCAGGCGTGTGGTATTGTCCAGGAAAAGCTGCTAATGCTGGAGGAGTGGCAGTATCTGCTTTAGAAATGAGTCAGAACGCCCAGCGATTGACTTGGGAAAGAGAGCAAGTGGATGAGCAGCTGGATCAAATCATGGAAACGATTTACCATACATGTCGCCAAACAGCCGCTGAGTATGGTGACGAAAAGAATCTGCTTCTTGGAGCAAATGTTGCTGGATTTGAAAAAGTTGCCAAAGCAATGGCAGCAGAAGGTTTAGTTTAAAAAATGAAACTTTCTTGGAAATATTGTCAGCATTTTGTTTATTTGCTTGAAAAATAATAAAAAAAAACGTAAAGTATTACCTGTAGAGTAAACCTATAAGGAGGAGAACAAATGGCACACATTCATTTTGACTATTCAAAAGTAGCACCGTTTGTCAATGAACATGAGTTAGGGTACATGCAAAGCCAAGTAACAGCAGCCCACAACGAATTACGGGAAGGAACTGGCGCAGGAAGCGACTTCCGCGGTTGGATAGATTTACCAACGAACTATGATAAAGAAGAATTTGCACGTATCAAAGAAGCAGCTAAAAAAATCCAATCTGATTCTGAAGTATTAGTTGTTATCGGTATCGGTGGTTCTTATTTAGGCGCTCGTGCAGCGATCGACTTCTTGAATCACACATTCTTCAATCTATTAGATAGCGACACACGCAAAGCACCACAAATCTTCTTTGCCGGAAATTCAATCAGTTCAACATATATCGCTGATTTGATCGAAGTAATCGGTGATCGTGACTTTTCAGTAAACGTTATTTCAAAATCTGGAACAACTACTGAACCAGCGATTGCTTTCCGTGTATTCAAAGAGCTTCTTGTTAAGAAATACGGACAAGAAGAAGCAAACAAACGTATCTACGCTACAACAGACAAAGCAAAAGGTGCAGTTAAGGTAGAAGCAGATGCAGAAGGTTGGGAAACTTTCGTGATTCCTGATGACATCGGCGGACGTTTCTCTGTATTGACGGCTGTTGGTTTGTTACCAATCGCTGTTAGTGGAGCAGATATCGACGCATTGATGCAGGGAGCTGCTGATGCAAGCAAAGCTTATTCAAGCGACAAACTAGAAGAAAACGAAGCTTACCAATACGCAGCAATGCGCAACATTCTTTACCGTAAAGGCAAAGTAACTGAGTTGTTGATCAACTATGAACCAGGAATGCAATACTTCTCAGAATGGTGGAAACAATTGTATGGTGAATCTGAAGGAAAAGACCAAAAAGGCATCTATCCTTCAAGCGCAAACTTCTCAACTGATTTGCACTCTTTAGGACAATTCATCCAAGAAGGACGCCGCAATATTTTTGAAACAGTTGTGAAAGTTGAAAAACCTCGTAAATCAATCACGATTCCTGAACAAGCAGAAGACTTAGACGGTCTAGGCTACTTGCAAGGAAAAGAAGTGGACTTCGTAAATACAAAAGCATTTGAAGGAACATTGCTTGCTCATACAGACGGTGACGTACCTAACTTGCTAGTCAAAATTCCAGAAATGGATGCTTACACATTGGGTTACACAATGTACTTCTTTGAAATTGCTGTAGGTATTTCAGGTTACTTGAATGGAATCAACCCATTCGACCAACCAGGTGTAGAAGCTTACAAGAAAAACATGTTCGCACTTCTAGGAAAACCAGGCTTTGAAGACCTTGCGAAAGAATTGAACGAACGCCTGTAAGATAAGGGTTTTTCGCTAGATTTAAAAAATCAGTGATAGAAACATGTTCGCTTCTAAATAAAATTAGTGATAGTTTTAGTGATAGTGAACTTAAAAAAAGCACTCAATTTGAGTGCTTTTTTATTTGCTCTTCTATATAGTTTTCTAGTTGATTCATTGATCTTTTTTTCACTTCGGGAGAAATATGGGCATAGACTTGTGTAGTAGAAACATCTTTATGACCTAAAAAATCTTTGATATCTTCTAAAGGTATTCCTGCTTGTCTCGTTCTAGCTGCAAAAGTATGTCTGCCATCATGCACAGTTATGTGGGGGAGATTAGCACGTTTTTCAATTCTGTGAGAAGCACCATTAACAGTTCTATCCCTTATTGGAATACCTTTATTTTTTCCGTAAGTGTTTATAAAAATAAATGCTTCGTGGTCATCTGTTTCAGGTAAAAAACCAAATTCTTTTATTACTTGATTTCTTAAAGTCAATAAGGCTTTCTTTACTCGTTTTGTCAAAGGCAATGACCGTGTACCAGATGGGGTTTTTGTGTCATCTGTAATAATCAAACCTTTGTTAGGGCCTTTTTCAGCAGCTCCAAGTCGTTCACGATTAATATTAAGTGTATTCTGAGAAAAATCAATATCAGCCCATTGAAGCCCTAAAGCTTCTGATTTTCGCAATCCTTGATCAAATATAATAAGAAAAAAGGGATACCATATAAATGATTTTTCTTTTTTGGCAAATTCGAGAAATAGTTCAGATTGATCAAAAGTATAATATTTAACTTTCTTTTTATCAGATGGATTTCTTGGAAACTCAACAAAACTAGTAGGGTTATTCTTTATATATCCTAACTGAATAGCTTTTTTGAAAGCATTGCTAAGAGTGGCATTAATACTTTTGGCTGTTGTTACTGAGAGACCTTCCTTAGTTCTCCCCAAACCCTTTTTAGTAAGTAACTGATTGATGAATCTTTGGTGATCAGCTCTAGTATATTTATCTAGTTTATATTTTCCAATATATGGATTGATGTACATTTTTATATTTGCTCTGTGAACAATTCTTGTTCCTTCTTTAACATTCATTTTATAGTTATTAATCCAATCGTCCATAAACTTTTCTATAGTCAAATTTTTAGGGTTTTTTTGTGTATATTCTTCTGAAGCTATTTCACCTTCGATAATTTTTGCGAATCTTTCTGCTTCTTCATGACTTTTAAACCCTTTTTTATGAATCTTTTTCTGTAGCTTAGTACCAGGATCAATTCCATTTGATATATAGACTTCATAACGATATTCTTTTGATTTTTTTAAATAGTACTTTTTAATGGAAGCCATTAAAATCAATCCTTTCGTATTTCATTTCTAATAATAAGAATATTTTAGGGGAGGTATGTGATTTGAACGAATATTTAGAAAATCTTCGTATTAACAGAGTTTTTATACGAACTTATGTTCTTTTATATTTAAAAAGAAAAGCCCGAAGGCTGATCTTAAACTATTACAATGCAACTAATTAGGGCCGAGCGTATTGATTCCCTCGAGGGGCACGACTATACCCAGCATTATCAGCATCTATTTGAGTCATATATTGATAATTATTTGGATTTGTAACACGAGAATAGTACTTTCCACTATCTGAACGAGCGAAAACCATACCATTTGCAGCGATAGACCACTGGCCATCAACAGTGTATGAATTATTTTGTTGTTCAGCTTGACGTTGAGCTTCAGCAGCTTGCTGTTCTTGAGCCTGACGCTGAGCTTCAGCAGCTTGTTGCTTTTGTCGTTCTGCTTCAGCTGCCTCATTAGATTTTATAGTTGAATCAACATTGACTAAGCGATTTAGTAATTCTTGGTTTCCACCAGGTATAGATTGGATAGCTGATAATGCTGCATTGTAGTTATCTCTAGTTGGATTAGCTTCAGCTTGTTCCAGAATGGTTTTAGCTGTTGAAGTTTTTTGATTAATTTCTTCTTGGCGTTTTTTCTCAGCCTCTTTAGCTTTTTGTTCTTCTTGGCGTTTTTTCTCAGCCTCTTTAGCTTTCTGTTCTTCTTGGCGTTTTTTCTCAGCCTCTTTAGCTTTCTGTTCTTCTTGGCGCTTTTTCTCAGCTTCTTTAGCTTTTTGTTCTTCTTGGTGCTTTTTTTCAGCCTCTTCTTTAGCTTTTTGTTCTTCGGCCTTTTTCTTTTTAGCTAATTCTTTAGCCTTTTTTTCATCTTTTTCTCGGCTTTCAGAAGAGACAGATACACTAGAAGATGAAGATTTAGCGTCTTTGTGTACATCTGCTTGTCCAGTTGTTGGTGGAGCAAGAGCCCCTCCGATTACCATAACTATAAAAGCTACTAGAATTCCAATACTAATCTTTTTCTTTGAACGTTTCTTCTTGGAGAAAAAAGAATATACTAAAAAACATACTCCAAATAGAAAACCAAAGAACCCAACTAAAATTAAAAACGTACTCATTTATTCCTCCTTGTTGAATATATCACTGGGTAAATCAAGTATTTACTCCCACTTGAAGGCAGGTAGTGATAGTCGCCCTTAATAAAGCCTTAACAAAAAGAAAGCCCGAAGGCCAACCTTTTTTAATTAGTAGGGATAGTTTTTTCAAAACTTCCATTATCCATAAAATCTTTCATGATTATAGGAGAACCTGGATAAATAATTTCTACACCAACAACTGCATCAACAGTAGCATCAGGCTTAACATCTGTATCGCCCATCTTTACAAGATCTGGTTTGTAGTCTTGAGGGAACAAGCCATTTGCTCCATTCAATAGTTCTTCGGTTTTATCTGTTTCCTGTATAGGTTTGATTGATGTAGCGAATGCCATCCAAGGACTTTGAGCTTTGTCAGATTTATTAGTATATTGAATTTCAATAGCTAATATTTTTTTATTTGGATCATATTGGCTAGATAATTCTTCAGTGTTTTTTATTACAATCTTTGATGAATCGTCTTCAAAAGTTGTATCACTTGTAGATTTTTCTTCAGTACTTGAATCCATAGAGTTGTTGCTCTCTAAAGTAACCATTGTAGAAGTATTAGTAGTCGTTTTTTTAGGCACATCAGAGTTTGAATCGTTGTTACCACAAGCACCTAATGTGATGCTCAAAAACAAAATCAATCCTATCCCAACTATTTTTTTCATATTTTCCTCCAAAAAAATAAAATAATTTACTCCCACTTTGAGGCAGGAAGTAGTAGCCGCCAATTAAATTAAAAATATATACGCGCTTTCAGGAAGT
>k87-1066815_pt1 | contig 10265 bp, 6 predicted proteins | sample MGYA00084031_6733416 | MGnify analysis MGYA00084031
CTCCGTCCGAGGGCTCCCGAGCGTCCGCCCCGCTCGGTCCGGACGCTCGGGAGCCCTCGGACGGAGCGAGCACGGTGTGGGCGGCGCCGGCCGCGCGGGCGAGGTCGAGGGCCCCCGGATCGATGTCCACGGCCACGACCCGCGCCCCGCAGGCGGCGGCGATCATCACGGCGGACAGGCCCACGCCGCCGCAGCCGTGCACGGCCACCCGCTCCCCGGCGCGGACCCTCCCCACCTGCACCACCGCGCGGAACGCCGTGGCGAAGCGGCAGCCGAGCCCGGCGGCCGTGGCGAAGGACATCGACTCGGGCAGCGGGATGAGGTTCACGTCCGCGTAGTCGATCGCGACGTACTCGGCGAACGACCCCCAGTGGGTGAAGCCCGGCTGGGTCTGCCGCTCGCAGACCTGCTGGTTCCCGGTCGCGCACGCCGCGCACGCGCCGCAGGCGCACACGAACGGCACCGTCACCCGCTCGCCCGGCCGCCGGTGCCGCACGGCGGGGCCGACCGCTGTCACCACGCCCGCCAGCTCGTGCCCCGGCACATGGGGAAGGGAGCGGATGTCGGGATCGTGCCCCTGCCAGCCGTGCCAGTCGCTGCGGCACAGTCCCGTCGCCTCGACCCGGATCACCGCGCCCGACGGTGAGGGCGCGGGGGCGGGCACGTCCTCGATCGCGAGGGGCCCGCGGAACTCGTGATAGATGACCGCACGCACGCGGTCACCGTACCGGCTGAAATTTTCAGCCCTCCAGTCCGAGGAGGTGCAGGTGACGGGCGGGTCGGTGACCCGGTTGCGATGGGGAGGGTTGCGCCCGGACGGCGTCCGTCTAGAGTCCCCAGCGTGGGAGCGCTCCCAAACCGTGATCCGGGGAGGGAGCGCTAGCAGGCGACGACCCGTGAGGGAAACACCATGCGAGCGACCCGACCGTCCCGCCTGGCCCGAATCCGGATCGGGCTCGTGACCCTGCTGGCGGCCTCCGGGCTGGCCGCTCCCGCCTCGGCGTCGGCCGGGGCCGCCGCGGAACCCGCCGCGGCGGCCCCGGCATCACGGGCGGTCCTGCCGTACCAGGACGCGGCCCTCCCCATCGATGAGCGGGTGGAGGACCTGCTCGGCCGGATGAGCCTGGACGAGAAGATCGGCCAGATGACCCAGGCCGAGCGGGCCGAGGTGAGCACCGCGGACGTCACCACCTACCGGCTCGGCTCGCTGCTGTCCGGCGGCGGCTCGGCCCCCTCGCCGAACAACGCCGCCTCCTGGGCGGACATGTACGACGCCTTCCAGCGCGCGGCCCTGGCCACCCCGCTCGGCATCCCGATCCTCTACGGCGCGGACGCCGTGCACGGGCACAACAACGTCGTCGGCGCCACGATCTTCCCGCACAACATCGGCCTGGGCGCGACCCGCGACCCCGATCTGGTCGAACGCATCGGCCGCGCGGTCGCCGAGGAGGTCTCCGGCACCGGCGTGGACTGGAACTTCGCCCCCTGCGTGTGCGTGGCCCGCAACGACCGGTGGGGGCGCACCTACGAGTCCTTCGGGGAGAAGCCGGAGATCCCCTCCGCCATGACCTCCTTCATCACCGGCCTGCAGGACGGTCCGGCCCCCGTGATGGCCACGGCCAAGCACTACATCGGCGACGGCGGCACGGAAGGAGGGGTGGACCAGGGCGACACCCGCCTGTCCGAGGAGGAGCTGCGGGCGATCCACCTGCCGCCCTTCGCCGAGGCCGTACGGCGGGGCGTCGGATCGATCATGATCTCCTTCAGCAGCTGGAACGGCACCAAGGTGCACGGCCACCGCTACCTGATCACCGACGTGCTCAAGGAGGAACTGGGCTTCTCCGGCATCGTCGTGTCCGACTGGAACGGCGTGGACCAGATCGACGGCGCGCCGGGCCTGTCCGCCTCCGACGTGCGCACCGCGATCAACGCGGGGATCGACGTGGTCATGGTGCCCTACGACTGGCGCAGGTTCATCGACCTGCTGCGCGCGGAGGTGCAGGCCGGGCGGGTGCCCATGGCGCGGATCGACGACGCCAACCGGCGCATCCTCACCAAGAAGATGGAGCTCGGCCTGTTCGAGCGGCCGTTCACCGACCGGTCCTACACCCCGACCGTGGGCAGCGCCGCCCACCGCGAGCTCGCCCGCGAGGCCGTGGCCAAATCGATGGTGCTGCTGAAGAACGAGGGGAACGTGCTGCCCCTGTCCGCAGACGGCGGAAAGATCTTCGTCGCCGGGAAGAGCGCCGACGACATCGGCCTGCAGAGCGGCGGCTGGACCATCAGCTGGCAGGGCTCCCCCGGAGACATCACGCCGGGCACGACGATCCTGGAGGGCATCAGGGCCGCGGCGGGCCCCGGCACGACCGTCACCTACAACCGCGACGGCGTGGGCATCGACGGCTCCTACCGGGCCGCCATCGCCGTCGTGGGTGAGATGCCGTACGCCGAAGGCCAGGGCGACCTGCGCGGCGACATGGGCCTGTCCGCGGAGGACCTGCAGGTGATCGACAACCTGCGGGCCTCCGGGGTCCCGGTGATCGTCGTCCTGGTGTCCGGCCGCCCGCTGGACATCGCCGCCCACCTGCCGGACTGGGACGCGCTGGTCGCCGCCTGGCTGCCCGGCACCGAGGGCGACGGCGTGGCGGACGTGCTCTTCGGCAAGGTGCAGCCCACCGGCAAGCTGCCGGTGACGTGGATGCGCAGCGCGAGCCAGCAGCCGATCAACGACGGCGACGGCAAGACGCCGCTGTTCCCCTACGGCTTCGGCCTCACCTACGAGCCCGGCTCCACCCCGACCCCGACGACCACGCCCACCTCCACCCCGACGAGCACGCCCACCTCGACTCCGACGAGCACGCCGACCTCGACCCCCACGACCACGCCGACCCCGGCCGCGAGCTGCAAGGTGACCTACACGGTCAACGAGTGGGGCGGCGGATTCGGCGCGAACGTGACCGTCGAGAACACCGGAAGCGAGCCGATCGACGGCTGGACGCTGCGCTTCACCTTCCCCGGCGACCAGCGCGTGGACCACGGCTGGAACGCCACGTGGTCTCAGTCGGGCGCCGAGGTGACCGCCACCTCCATGTCGTGGAACGCCCGCCTCGCCCCCGGCGAGCGGACACAGCTCGGCTTCAACGGCTCCCACTCCGGGGCCAACCCGCCGCCCACGGCGTTCACCCTGAACGGCGCCGCCTGCGCGCTCGGTTGACGCTTCCGCCCGTCCCGCCTCCGCTTGAACTTCCGCACCACCCGGCGCGTACCCCTTGGTACATGGCCCTGGGGCGCGGTCGCCGCCCGTGCTGAGGAGGTGGGGAAAGGTTGAGCGAGTCCGTCGATCTCACCCTGTGGCGGAACAACGGCGCCCGCAGCCCGGCGTACGCCGCGCTCAAGCGCGGGACGTCCGGCGACCGGGCCCGACCGGTCGACTTCTGCGTCCCGTCCAACCCGTACTTCCCCACCCCCGAGATGTTCGACCGGCTCCAGCGGAACCTGGCGGAGACCCTCAAGCACTACCCCGGTGACGCGGACACGATCGCCGAGGAGATGTGCGCCGTCTTCGGCCTCAACCCGGCGACCGTGGCGATGGGGAACGGCTCCACCGAACTGATCACCTGGATCGACCACCTGATGATCCGGGAGAGCATGGCGGTGCCGGTGCCGACCTCCGGCCGGTGGACCGACCAGCCGCTGGGGACGGGCAAGCGGGTGGACATGTACCCGTTGCAGGAGAGCCAGGGGTTCCGCCTGGACATCGACGCCTATCTGCGCTTCGTGCGCGATCGCAGGTCGCGCGTGGCGGTGATCTGCAACCCCAACAACCCCGACGGCGGCTACCTGGCCCGGCACGAGGTGATCAGGATGCTGGACGCGCTCACCGACCTCGACCTGGTCGTGGTGGACGAGTCGTTCATCGACTTCGTGGACGCCGAGTCCGAGCCCAGCGTCGCCGACCAGGCCGCGATCCGGCCCAACGTGATCGTGCTGAAGAGCCTGGGCAAGAACATCGGCCTGCACGGGGTGAGGTTCGGCTACCTGGTGGCCAATCCCGCCATCGCCGGGCGGATCAGGCGGGCGCTGCCGAAGTGGAACCTCAACTCCATGGCCGAGGCCGTGGTGTTCATGCTCAAAGAGCACATGGAGGAGTACCACCACAGCCTGCGCATGCTCGCCCACGACCGGACGACGATGACGCGCCAGCTCTCCTCGCTGCCCGGCCTGACCGTCTTCCCCTCGCAGGGCAACTTCGTGCTCGTCAAGCTGCCGGCCGGAAAGGACGGCGTGGAGCTGCGCGACTACCTGGCGGCCGAACACGGCGTGCTCGTCCGCGAGTGCGGCAGCAAGCTCGGCACCACCAGCCGGTTCCTCCGCCTGGCCGTGCGCCCGCACGCCGACGTGCAGCGTCTGCTCGCCGGCCTGTACTCCTACCTGTACGGGGCGCCCGGAGACCGGGACGCCGACGTGCTGGCGCCCCGAGCGGCGGACGCGTCGATCACGGCCGGAGCGCGGGGCAGGCACAGGCGCCGCCGGGCGTCCGAACTGCGCGCCCGGCGGCACGCGCGGCCGGACCAGCCCGTCCACCACCTCGGCGGCGACACCGCCTGACGGCTACGCGCGGCGGAAGACGCGGCGGGGGAGGCGGTAGGCGAGGTCCACCGCGGTCTCCACCGCCTCCTCCAGCGACAGGCGGTGCTCGGTCACCAGCCGTGCGAGGTATCCCGCGTCGATCCGCCGCGCCAGGTCGTGCCGGGCGGGGATGGACAGGAAGGCGCGGGTGTCGTCGACGAAGCCGGCGGTGTTGTAGAAGCCGGCGGTCTCGGTGACCGCCTCACGGAAGCGGCGCAGGCCGTCCGGGCTGTCCAGGAACCACCACGGCGCGCCCAGCAGCAGGGCGGGGTAGACGCCGGCCAGCGGGGCGAGCTCGCGGCTGTAGACGGTCTCGTCCACGGTGTAGACGATCACCCGCAGCCGTGGGTCGCGGCCGTAGGAGGCGAGCAGCGGGCGCAGGCTCCGGGTGAACTCCGCCGCGACGGGGATGTCGAAGCCGCGGTCGGGGCCGTAGCTCGCCCGCACGGCGGGGTCGTGGTCGCGCAGCACCCCCGGGTGGATCTGCATGACCAGGCCGTCCTCGCAGGACATCTCGGCCATCACGTTCAGCATGTGGCCGGCGAAGGCGGCGACGCCCTCGGGGTCGTGCTCGCCGGCCAGCGCGTCGGCGTACAACCGGGCGGCCTGCGCGTCGGACAGCCTCGTGGTGTCGGCGGTGGCGTGACCGTGGTCGGTGGCCAGCGCGCCCGCCTCGGCGAACGCCTGGCGGCGCAGGCGCAGCGCTTCCACGAAGCCCCGGTAGGAGCCGGTGTCCACGCCGGTCATCTCGGCCAGGGCGTCGATGTCGGCCCGCCAGTTCGGCGAGTCGACGTACAGCAGCGCGTCCGGGCGGAAGGTGGGGATGACCTCGCCGGGCCAGGGATCGGCCTTGATCCGCGCATGGTCGTCCAGGGGCGACAGCGCCGGGTCGGTGGTGGCCAGCACCTCGATGCGGAACCGTTCGAACAGCGCGCGCGGCCGGAACTCCGGCTCGGCCAGCCGAGCGGCGATCTCGTCGTAGAGCGCGTCGGCGTTCTGCGCGGACGGCAGGCCGCTGACGCCGAGCACCTCCAGCAGCTCGTACTCCAGCCAGAAACGGGTCGGCGTGCCGCGGAAGAGGTGCCAGTTCTCGCAGAAGCGCCGCCAGATCGCCCGCGGGTCACGCTCCACCGGCGTGTCGCCGGAGCCGGGGATGCCCAGCGCCTCCATGGGCACGCCTTGGGAGACCAGCATCCGGGTCAGGTAGTGGTCGGGCGTGACGAACAGGCTCGCCGGGTCGGGGAAGGGGGAGTCGTCGGCGAGGAGGGCGGCGTCGACGTGCCCGTGCATGCACAGCAGGGGGAGATCGCGGGTCGCGGCGTAGATCTCCCGGGCGGCGGCGCGCGTCGCCGGCTCGGCGGGCAGGGCGCGGTCAGGATGAAGTTTCTCGGCGGTCACATTATGCTAGCTTGACGTCGATTACAAACGATTGCAACCCGCGGCCATGGCGTGAGACAGGGCGCGATTGACAGTCGGCGCAAACGGTTTCACGCTGTGCCATACACACGAAGGGAGCGGGAGCGGGGCGATGGGAGCGACGATCCGCGACGTCGCCCGCGCGGCGGGCGTGTCCCCCTCCACGGTCTCTCGCGCGCTGGCCATGTCCGACCTGGTCAGCCCCGCCACCATCGAACGCGTACGGCGGGCGGCGGCCAGCCTCGGGTACGAGCCGAACCCGGTCGCCAGAGGGTTGATCACCGGCCGTACGGGCAACCTCGGCATGATCGTCCCCGACCTGGGCAACCCGTTCTTCCCGGGGGTGGTCAAGGGCGTGCAGGCGCGGGCGCGGGAGGCCGACTACGCCGTGTTCGTCGCCGACACCGACGAGGACGCCGCGCTGGAGGCCCGGCTGGTCCGCAAGCTCGCCAAACAGGTCGACGCGCTGGTGCTGTGCTCCTCCCGGCTGACCGACGACGAGCTGCGCGCCGTCGCCGCGGACGTCGCCCTCGTGCTGCTCAACCGCAAGGTGGACGACATCCCCGCGATCGTCCCCGACAACGCGGACGGCATGCGCCAGGCGATCGCCCACCTCGCGGCGCTCGGCCACCGCCGGGTCGGCGTGACCGCCGGTCCGGTCTCCTCCTGGACCGGCTCCGAGCGCGTCGCCGGGCTGCGGGCCGCGGCGCGCACCGCCGGCGTGGACCTGGTCGAGCTGGGCAACTTCGCGCCGACCTTCCAGGGCGGGGTCGCCGCCGCCGACATCGTGCTCGCCGCCGGGGTCAGCGCCGTGGTGGCCTACAACGACGTGATGGCGCTCGGCCTGATGAACCGGTTCGCCGCACGCGGCGTCTCGGTGCCCGCCGACATCAGCGTCGTGGGCTGCGACGACATCCCCCTGGCCGCGATGTCCAACCCGCCGCTGACCACGGTCGCGGTGCCCAAGGAGCCGCTCGGGCGGGCGGGCGTGGATCTCGTCAGACGGCTGCTGGAACGCGAGGAGGGGCTCACGCCGCGCCTGGCCCTGGACACCCAGCTGCTGGTGCGGGGCACCACCGGCCCCGTCCGGCCCGGCTGATCCCGACCGACCCCGACGATCCTGCGAACCCCCATCGGACCACCGTACGACGCGAGGAGGCAGTCCCCGCCGTGAGAATCACCGACGCACGGGTGATCGTGACCTGTCCCGGGCGGAACTTCGTCACCCTGAAGATCATCACAGACGAGGGCGTGACCGGCGTCGGCGACGCCACGCTCAACGGCAGGGAGCTGGCGGTCGCCTCCTACCTGAAAGACCACGTGGTCCCCCTGCTGATCGGCCGTGACCCCGCCCGCATCGAGGACACCTGGCAGTACCTCTACAAGGGGGCGTACTGGCGGCGCGGCCCGGTGACGATGAGCGCGATCGCGGCGGTGGACACCGCCCTGTGGGACATCAAGGGCAAGGTGGCGGGCCTGCCCGTCTACCAGCTCCTCGGCGGGCGCTCCAGGGAGGGCGTCACCGTGTACGGCCACGCCAACGGCGAGACCGTGGACGAGGTGCTCGAAGAGGTGGCGCGGTTCCGCGACATGGGCTACCGCGCGGTGCGCGTGCAGGTCGCCGTCCCGGGGCTGAAGGGCACCTACGGCGTGAGCAAGGACAAGATGTTCTACGAGCCCGCCGACGCCGCGCTGCCCAGCGAGACCGAATGGTCCACCGAGCGGTACCTGCAGTTCGTGCCCGGCGTCTTCGCCCGGGTGCGGGAGGAGTTCGGGCCGGATCTGAAGCTGCTGCACGACGTGCACCACCGGCTCACCCCGATCGAGGCCGCCCGTCTCGGCGTCGCCCTCGAACCGTACGCGCTGACCTGGATGGAGGACCCCGTCCCCGCCGAGCTGCAGGAGGGCTTCCGGCTGATCAGGAGCCACACCCGCACGCCGATCGCGGTCGGCGAGGTCTTCAACTCGATCTGGGACTGCCACACCCTCATCACCGAGCAGCTCATCGATTACATCCGCACCACGGTCGTGCACGCCGGCGGCATCACCCACCTGCGGCGCATCTTCGACCTCGCCTCGCTGTACCACGTGCGCAGCGGCTCCCACGGCGCCACCGACCTGTCCCCGGTGTGCATGGCGGCCGCGCTCCACCTCGACATCAGCATCCCCAACTTCGGCCTGCAGGAGTACATGCGCCACACGCCGGAGACCGACGCCGTCTTCCCGCACGGCTACCGCTTCGAGGACGGCTACCTGCATCCCTCCGAGGAACCCGGCCTCGGCGTCGACATCGACGAGGAGCTCGCCGCTCGGTACCCCTACAAGCCCGCCTACCTGCCGGTCGCCCGCCTGCAGGACGGCACGATGCACAGCTGGTGAGCCCCGTGGACCTGAACAGCGCCGACAGGCTCACCCTGCGCGAGCTGCCCCGGCTGCGCTCCGCGGCGGAGGTGCGGACCCCCGCGATCGACCCGGCCGAGCTGAGCGTCGGGATCGTGCACCTCGGGCTCGGCGGCTTCCACCGGGCGCACCAGGCGATCTACCTGGAGGACGCCGCCGAGGCGACCGGTGACACCCGCTGGGGCGTGTGCGGTGTCTCCCAGCGCTCCGCCGACGCGGTACGGCGGCTGCGCCCGCAGGACGGGCTGTACACGGTGCTGGAACGCGGCGCGGGCGGCCTGTCGGCGCGCGTGGTCGGCACCGTACGCGAGGCGATCTTCGCCGGGGACGAGCCGGACGCCCTGCGCGACCGCATCGCCGCCGAAGAGGTGCGGATCATCACGGTGACGGTCACCGAGAAGGGGCACCGGCGCGGCCCGGACGGCGGCCTCGACCTCGACGACCCGGTGGTGCGGGCCGACCTCGCCGGTGAGGCTCCACCGCGCAGCGCGATCGGCCGCCTGGTGCGCGGCCTGCAGGCGCGCCGGGCCGCGAGCGGAGCACCGATCACCGTCATGAGCTGCGACAACCTGATCGCGGGAGGTGCGGTGCTGCGCAGGCTGGTGCTCGACTTCGCCGCCGCGCTGCCCGCGCGCGAGGGCGAGCCGCTGATCGAGTGGATCACCGGCGCCGTGCGCTTCCCCTCCAGCGTGGTCGACCGCATCGTGCCCGCCGCCACCGACGCCGACCGCGGGGACGCCGCTCGGCTGCTCGGCGTGCGGGACGAGGCCGCGGTGGCCACCGAGCCGTTCCGGCAGTGGGTCGTCGAGGACGACTTCGCCGCCGACCGGCCGCGTCTGGAGGAGGTCGGCGTGATCTTCACCGCCGACGTCGCGCCGTACGAGGCGGTCAAGCTGCGGCTGCTCAACGCCTCCCACTCGCTGCTGGCCTACCTCGGTGCGCTGGCCGGGTACGAGACCATCGCCGAGGCCGTCGGCGACCCCACGCTCGCCGAAGCGGCCGAGGGCCTGATCTTCGAGGACGCCGCACCGGCCATCACCGCGCCGCCCGGCATCGACCTGACCGAGTACGGCCGGACCGTGCTGACCAGGTTCGCCAACCCCGCGCTGCCGGACCGGACGACCCGGGTCGCCATGGACGGTTCGCAGAAGCTGCCGTTGCGCCTGCTCGGGACGGTCCGCGAGCGCCTGGCCGCCGGAGCCTCCCCGAGATGGGCCACGCTGGCCGTGGCGGGCTGGATGGCGTACGTGGCTCTGGGCCGGGACGCCAAGGGCCGTCCCCTGCCGTTGGACGACCCGCTCGCCGACCGTCTGCGCGAAGCCGCGGCCGGGGTCACCGAGCCGCGCGCTCTGGTGGACCGCCTGCTGGCCGTCGAGGCGATCTTCGGGGCCGATCTGCGGGAGGACGACCGCTTCCGCGCGCTCCTCGTCGACCACCTTTCCTCATTGCTCCGCCGCGGCGGGGCCGGGTAATCCCGAAAGCTCCAGTAAAGGTGGAGTTAACCTAACAGAAAGAAAAACGGACTTAATCACAGAAAAACGCAGAAGAACGCGGCATTATCCCACATCGGGAGTGCCGCGTTCTTTGTTGAAGATTGCAAGCGGATAAGGGTTCGGCGTACCACCGTTACCTTTCTCACCAGGCGGTTGACTCCTGGTCTAAAGTCGGCCTCTATCGGATCAGGCTCCCTGCCACAGCCTGTCGTGTCGAACTCCCGAGAAGGGATAACCGTGAACGCGACGCCTCCCACTCCCCGGTACAACGCCCCAGATCCGCGTCCGCGCCCGGCTTCGGATTTCGGCTTCGGCCCGCCTCCCGCC
>k87-125886_pt1 | contig 10265 bp, 11 predicted proteins | sample MGYA00084031_6733416 | MGnify analysis MGYA00084031
GGACAAGCTCATCGGCGAGGCCGCTGAGGACGTCGCCCAGTTCAGCGGCACCGCCCACTGACGCTCACCGGGCCCTCCGCCCGGCGGGTGTCCGCGTCGCCCGTTCAGGCGGTCGACCCACGCGGATACCGCACGGCCAGGCGCTTGGGAGCGCGGAGAAGCCACGCCTCCGTCAGCGGTTCCTCCAGCTCCGGCGGCTCGATGCGCTCCAGCCGCACCAGGACCACCGGGTGGCCGTCGAAGTGGGGGGTGGTGAAGTAGATCTCCGGGGCGTCGGCCAGGAGGGCCTCCTTGGCGCCCAGGTCGGGGACGTACGCGCCGAGGATCGGGCCGTCCGGGGCGGCCTCGCCGAGCGCCCGCAGGTCGGCGGGGCGCAGCGGCCGTTCCCAGCCGAACATCCTGCCGGCGACCTTCCACGCCGGGCTGCCCCACGCGAGCTCCTCCCGGGTCTCCGGCAGCGCCAGCGCGATCCTCCGCACATCGTCCCACGTCGCCATCCCCCCACCCTATGCCCGTGATCGGCCGGCGGGCCGGGCGCCCGCCCCGGTGGGAGAGGGCGCCCGCATGCCCGCGACGGCGCACCGGCCCCCGCGAGAAGGGCGACGCCGCCCGCCGGCCCGCTCCGGAGGCCGCCCCGCGGCCGGGCCCGCCGCCGGACACGTCTCCCCCGATGACATGCGCCACCGAAAATCCGGCTATCGCCGCCGATTACCCACAATGCGGATTTCCTGCTTCTCGCCACCCAGGAATGCCCATAACCGACGATCCGCGCAAAGCACATTTCCCCCACAAGAAGGCATCTCTTGCGATTTTCAGGCGGGCATATCCCGGCAAGATCCTCGCTGGAAGGAATGGGGGCGTCCCTTTGAATATCCGGCTGTTTAGCCGTCGAAGGGGCGGCTTAGGACTACAGGCATGATGAGAATCGCAGCAGCACTCCTGGCCTGCGCCTGCGCGGGGGCCGCTTTCATAGGTTCACTGGGCGCCGCGAACGCCGATGTCCGCACCGCCGGAACCGGCGCGGCCGACCCGAATCCGGGCGACGACCGGATCCGGCCGTCCGAATTGCGGAAGTACCTGGCGAAGTTCATTGATCCGGCGGTGGCCGAAAGCCACGGCTACAAACCGACCGACGTGTGCTCCGAATACCCCTACCGGGGCGCCGACGGCATGGTCATCGGCGGGATGGGCTACCACTACGCCAACCCGGAGCTGATCGCCGATCCGCAGATCGACCCGTTCCGCCCGGAGGTCCTCGTCTACACGCCGACCCCCGACGGCGGGCGGGTGCTGGGCGCCGTGGAGTACATAAAGATCGACGATGACCAGCGCATCGCCACCCCCCAGGACCGGCCGTCGCTGTTCGGGTGGGAGTTCCAGGGGCCGAAGGAGCCCACGGAGAGCGGGATCCCGATCCACTACCAGATGCACATCTGGCTGTTCAAGCACAACCCGCGCGGGCTGTTCGAGCCGTGGAACCCGCGGGTCACGTGCCCCGCGAACAGCGAGCGGACCGCCTCCTCCGTCGGACGGATCTCCTTCCCCGCCGCGCAGAGCGGGCAGGCGGGCCAGGATCAGCAGGCCGCCGCGGAGCAGGTCACCGCAGAGCAGGACGTCACTGAACAGGACGCCGCAGAGCAGACAACCACGGAGCAGGCAGTCGCCGAACAGGACACCGCAGAGCAGGCCATCGCTGAACAGGACATCACCGAGCAGGTCACCGCGGAGTAGGCCGCGTCCGACCGAATCACCTTCGGGCGGCGGACCGTCGCGAGCGGTCCGCCGCCCGGTCGCGGATCACCGCTCCCGGAGCGCGAGGAGACCGTCCGGGCGGGGTTCGGCCCGCACGCCGAAGTCGCGCCCGATCCGGTCCAGCGTCGTCCGCATCCACCCCGCGTCCTCGGCGGAGACGCGACGCAGCCGCATCCGCTCGGCCCGCAGCGGCGCCGCCACCGCCTCCACCACCCGGCCGGACCCCGCCTCCACGGTCACCAGGTATCCGAGCCGCAGCTCGGGGCGGTACCTCTCCCAGCCGGGGATCCCCTCGTAGTCGTCGACGAAGTCGCCGCAGCCGTACAGGATGAGCCCGTCCCGGTACAGCTCGGCCGGGCGGGGATGGTGCGAGGAGTGGCCGTGGACGACGCACACCCCGCCGTCGATCAGTTCACGGGCGAACTCCACCTGTTCGGGCGGCACCCCGTACCCCCAGTTCGACCCCCAGTGCACCGAGACCACGACGAGGTCGCCGGGGCCGCGGGCCTGCCGTACCCGCTCGGCGAGGGCGCGGGCGGCGAAGCGGGACGGCTCGCGCAGGACGTTCACGCCCGGACGGCGCTCCCCCGCCGCCCAGGAGAGCGGGACGCCGCTCGACGGCATGCCGAGCGCGAAGACCAGCAGGCGCCGGCCGCCGGGCAGCGGGACGACCGCGGGACGGGCGGCCTCGTCGGCGTCCCGGCCCGCGCCCGCCGCCTGCAGGCCCGCCGCGGCGAGGGAGCCGAGCGTCTCACGCAGCCCGCGCTCGCCGAAGTCCAGCACGTGATTGTTGGCCAGCACGCAGACGTCCGGCCGGGCGGCGGCCAGACAGGGCATGTTGGCAGGGTTCATCCGATAGTGCACGGCCTTGCCGGGGGCGAAGTCGCCGCCGCGGGTGACACTCGTCTCCAGATTGATCACCCGCGCGTCGGCGGCGGACATCAGCGGCAGCGCGTCGCCCCACGGCCAGTCGAAGGGGACCGGCGGCTCGATCGGACCGCTCTCCGCCTCCGCCAGCGTGACGTAGTCGCGTGCGTCGCGGACGGACGACTCACGCACGACCGGATCGCCGGGACACGGCAGGATCTGGTCGACCCCGCGGCCGAGCATCACGTCCCCGCAGAGGAACACGGTCACCCTGCTCCCCATGTCCTCATGCTAGGAGGCGCCGGTCCGCGCGGCCCGCGCGCCCGCTCCCCGGCGCGGCCGGGCCGGTCAGTGAAGCCAGGTGTCCGGCGGAGCGGCCAGGGGGTCGAGGACGGCCCACAGCTCCTCGGGGACGGGCATGGTCGCCAGGCGCGCGATCTCGTCGACGCGTTCGGGCCGGGAGACGCCGACGATCGTGGAGGCGATGCGCGGATCGCGCAGCGAGAACTGCAGGGCCGCCGCGGCGAGCGGGACCCCCGCCTCGGCGCACGCCTGCTCCATGCGGCGGATGCGCGCCACGACCTCGTCGGTCATCGGGCGGTAGCCGTAGGTGCGGCACGCGTCGACGCCCTTCGCCAGCACCCCTCCGCCGAACGGCGCGCCGTTGACCACGCCGACGCCGAGCGCGACGGCCTCGTCGATCAGCTCGCCGGCGGACCGGTCGACGAGCGTCCAGCGGTTGTGCGTGATCAGCGCTTCGAAGGCGCCGGTGCGCAGGTAGCGGCGCATGAGGCCGACCGGTCCGCCGGCGACGCCGATGTGGTCGGCCAGGCCCTCCTCGCGGATGCGCACCAGCTCCTCCACCGGCCCGCCCGGGGCCATGCCCTCTTCGAACGAGATGTGCTCGGGGTCGTGCAGGTAGAGCAGGGGGACGCGGTCCACGCCGAGACGGCGCAGGCTGCCCTCGAGGCTGCGCCGTACCTGGGCGCCGGAGAAGTCGCCGGTCGCCGGGTCGCGGTCGACCTTCGTGGCCAGCACGAACCCTTCGGGGACGCCGCCCAGCTCGGCCAGTGCCGCGCCGATGCGGCGCTCGCTCTCCCCGTCGCTGTAGTTGGCCGAGGTGTCCAGGAAGTTGAACGGGCCGCGCAGGGCGCGCAGCGCGGTGGCGACCCCCCGGTCGGCGGAGACCTCGTAGCCGAAGACCTGCGGCATGCTGCCGAGGGGGGATCCGCCGATGCACACCGGCGTCACCATCAGACCGGTCCTGCCCAGGGGGCGCGGGTCCAGCGCCGCCGCCCGCTTCCCGTCCGCCTCGGTCATGCACCACTCCGCACGCTCGTCGTTCCGTCGCCGGGCCCCGCGGCCCCGGTACAGGCTACGGGCCCGCCGATCACGCCGCCGGCGCGGGTCCCCGCGGACCGGGCGTCAGAGGAGGGCGTCAGGGGAGACGGCCGACGTGGGCGAGGGCCTGCTTCAGCAGCACGCCGTGGCCGCCGGTCATCTCCTGCTGCACCATCGGGGACGCCGCCTCCTCCGGGGTGAACCAGACCAGGTCCAGCGCGTCCTGCCGGGGACGGCAGTCGCCGGCGACCGGCACGATGTAGGCCAGGGAGACCGCGTGCTGGCGCGGGTCGTGGTACGGCGTGACGCCGGGCGTGGGGAAGTACTCCGCGATCGTGAACGGCTGCGGGGACAGCGGCACCTGCGGCAGCGCCACCGGGCCGAGGTCCTTCTCCAGGTGGCGGAGCAGCGCGTCCCGCACCCGCTCGTGGTACAGCACGCGGCCGGAGACCAGGGCGCGGCTGACCGTCCCGTCCGCCCCGATGCGCAGCAGCAGGCCGACGTGGGTCACCACGCCCCGGTCGTCCACGCGCACGGGCACGGCGTCGACGTAGAGGATCGGCATCCGCCCCCGCACCGACTCGAGCTCCTCGGGAGCGAGCCAGCCGGATGCGGTTTCGGTCATGTCGGTCACCCGACCGATCGTACTGGCCGTCACCGGGCGTGCAGACCCGGTCCCGCCGTCAGGCCGACACGCGCTCCCCGAAGCGGGTGATCCACCTGCGCTGCCACGGGGTCTCGACGGCGCGCGGGTGGTAGTGCTCCCTGGTCCAGGCGACGGCGTCGGCGGCCGGCACCCCGGAGAGCACGGCGAGGCAGGCGAGGGCGGTGCCGGTGCGCCCGACGCCTCCCCCGCAGGCCACCTCGACCCGCTGCCCGGCGCGGGCGCGTTCGTGCGCCTCGCGGATGCCCGCGACCGCCTGCTCGAAGTCGCGGGGCAGGAGGAAGTCCGGCCAGTCGATCCACAGCCGTGGCCAGGCCAGTCCGTGGTCGTGGCGGCGGCGCAGCCGGGCGCCGCCCAGGTACAGCCCGAACTCGGGCGACGGTCCCGACGGCGGCCCGTTCCGCAGGCCGCGCCCCCGCACCACGGTCCCGTCCGGCAACCGGACGCTCCCCGCCTCCGCGTCTGTCAACTCCCGGCTCCGTCCGCGACGTTCTCGGCTTTCCGCGAGGAATCATGCCAGAACGCCGCGGCGTCCGAGGGACGGCTCCGCTTTCGGGCGCCCGCTCGGCGGGCCCGGTACGGCGGTAGGCTCTGACGGGCCCGCACCCGGGCCCCGGGTGATCGAAGATCCGCTGTGCACCGTGGTGGAGCCCATGCCTGACGACCGCCTGGCCGCGCCGGCCCCGTGGCCGACCACCGTCGAGGAGGCGCTGGCCGTTCAGGAGCGGCTGCGCCCGCTGGTGGACCTGGCCGACGATCCGACGGGCGCGGACGCCTCCGGCGTCCGGCACGTCGCCGGCCTCGACGTGGGGTACGGCGCCGGGGACGAGGTGACCGGGGCGGTCGTGGTCCTCGACGCCGGGACGTTGCAGGTCGTCGACCGGGCGGTGGTCCGCGAGCGGGCCCGCTTCCCGTACGTGCCGGGCCTGTTCGCCTTCCGCGAGCTGCCGCCGCTGCTGGCTGCCCTGGAGCGGCTGCGGATCACCCCCGAGCTGCTGATCTGCGACGGCTACGGCCTGGCCCACCCGCGCCGTTTCGGCCTGGCCTGCCACCTGGGCGTGCTGACCGGCCTGCCCACCGTGGGCGTGGCCAAGACCGCCTTCGTCGGCCGCTACGACACGCCCGCGCCCGAGCGCGGCGCGTGGACGCCGATCGTCTTGGACGGTGAGGTCGTCGGCCGCGCGCTGCGCACCCGAGACGGCGTGAAACCGGTCTTCGTCTCCCAGGGGCACCGCGTCGGCCTGGAGACGGCCTGCGCGCACGTGCTGCGGCTCGCCCCCCGCTACCGGATCCCCGAGCCCATCCGCCAGGCCGACCGCCTGTCCCGCTCATGAGCGGGAGGGCGCCCGCGCGGGCCGGGCGGCGAGACGGCACGGCCCCGGGCCGTCCATCTCGCCGCGCGGAGGGTCAGCAGGCGCGGTAGCCCCGCCGGTAGCCCAGCTCGTACCCGCGGATCCAGTTGTCGCCTCGGCCGGAGCGGCGGTAGTCGTAGCCGAAGCCCCGGTCTCGGCGGCAGTCCCGGAAGCCGTCGCGGAATCCGACCCGGAACCCCTTCCTGCACGCCCCGCGGCACGGCCTGGCCTGCGCGCCCTCACCCACCGTCGTCTCCTGCGCGGTCGCGGTCGTCGTCCTGCCGGCCGGTGCCGCGGCGGCCTCGGCGCCCACCGGGGCCAGCGCGAAAACGGCGAGGAAGGTGGAACCGAGCACCATCAGGCGTCCTCTGCCAGTCTTTCCTGTCTCCTTTCACCGCGGGGTCGTGCCCCCGGTCCTCCGGTCGTTTCCGGGCCCTCGATGAGGAGGGCACGCGTGGACGGCGGCGATCAGCGCGGGATGCGGAGAACGGCCACAACACGATCGTCAGCATCGTGCCGCCCGGGCGTCCACCCCATTTGGGGCATCCCAATCCGGTTGCTTGGGCGAACCTGGCCGGTGGACGACCTCTCGGCGACCGGGTCGCGTCGGCGCTTGCGGACAGCGGAGCGTACGACAATCGTCACATGACGTACTCTCAACCCCCGATCATCGGAGTGGGTGTCGTGGTGCGCGACGCCGACGGACGCATCCTGCTGGGCAGACGGGAGAAGGCCGGGGAGTCCCCGTCGTGGTGCCTGCCCGGCGGGGCGGTGGAACCGGGTGAGGACTTCGAGGCCGCGGCCGTGCGGGAGCTACGGGAGGAGACCGGCATCGACGACGCGGGCGAGCCCCGGGTCACCGGGATCGTCGTGGACCATCCCGACGGCAGGGTGCGGGTCACGGCGGCGGTCACGGTGACGCTCGGCGCGACCCCGCCCGCGGTCACCGAGCCGCGTGTCTTCCGGGCCTGGGAGTGGTTCGACCCCGGCGCGCTGCCGGACCCGCTGTTCCCCGCCACCGCCAACATCCTGCGCGGGGACGGCTCCTCCTACCGCGTCACCCGCCCGTAGGGCGCGCCACGCGACCGCACGGGCGGGTGCCGGGCGTGGAGCGGAGAGGGACGGGACCGGGCCGTCCCGGTCTTGCCCGGTGCGGGTCTCACGGGGAGGGACGGGACTCCTCCCAGGAGGGGACGATCTGCTCCGGGCGCGGGGCGGGCGGCGGCTCGGCGGCGCGGTGACGGGCGCGGGAGGCGGCCAGGCGGCCCCACTCGCCCATGACGCCCTCCCGGATGGCGAGGAAGTCGCCGTACAGCTCGTCGTACAGCGCGGCCCGCGCGGGGTCGGGTTCGAACACGTCGCGGACGGTGACGCAGCGCTCCACCGCCCGCTGCGCGGAGCTCTCCTCGCCCGTCTCCATCAGCGCGGTGATGAACGCCCCCTTCGCGCCGATCTCGGAGTCGGCCGAGCGGAGCGTGGGCACGCCGGTGACGTCGGCGAGCAGGCGGCACCAGAACGTGCTGTTCGCGCCGCCGCCGGTGAGGCGCAGCTCGGTGGCGCGGGCGCCGGCGAAGGTCAGGCATTCGCGCACGATGTAGCTGAGCCCTTCGAGCATGGCACGGGCGATGTGCGCCTTGGTGTGTTCGAAGGTGAGGCCGCTGATCGAGCCGCGGGCGTCGGAGTGGCGGAACGGCGCTCGCTCCCCCGCCGGGCTCAGGTAGGGGTGGAAGAACAGCCCGTCGGAGCCGGGCGGGGCCTCCTGCGCCAGGTCGGAGATCCAGTTGGGGTTGTGCAGGCCGATCAGGTCCATCCCCCAGCTGATCGTCTCGATCCCGGCCATCGCGGCGAGCGAGCGCAGGTAGCCGTCGGCCACGCCGGAGGGCAGCGTCATCCCGGCGGGCCTGCCGGAGGTGTCGGCGGTCGCCAGCGGCGTGCTGGTGCACAGCGTGGTGCCGAGGATGGTGCAGGCGTGCCCGGGGGCGACCGCGCCGATGCCGATGGCCGTGGCCGGGATGTCGAACGGCGCCATGACCACCGGCAGCCCGGCGGGCAGGCGCAGCTCGGCGGCGGCGAGGGCGTGCAGGCCGGCGACGCGCTCGCCGCCGCCGCGCACCGCCGGCAGCAGCCGCTCGGCCCACGGCATGTCCAGCAGCTCGAGGATCCGCGGGGAGTAGGCGCGCTCGCGGATGTCGAGGAACGGCGAGGCGGCGTCGGACTCCTCGGCGGCGTACTCGCCGGTCAGCTTGAGGAACAGCCAGCCGTCGCAGTACAGCGCCTTGTGGGAGGCGTCGAGCCGGTCCCGGTCGTTCTCCCACAGCCAGCGCATGATGGCGCCGGAGGTGCCGGCGAAGCCGTAGTTGCCGTTGATGCGGAAGGCGTCGTCGAGGACGCCCTCGCGTTCCCACCGGTCGATGACGTCGGCCGCCCGTCCGTCGTTCCACAGGATGGCCGGGCCGGTGGGGCGGCCGTCCGCCCCGACCAGCCAGCAGCCGTCGCCCTGCCCGGTGAACGCGAGCATCCGCACCGGTTCGCGGGTGCCGTGCACCACGGACCGCACCGTGTAGACGACGGCGTCCCACACGCTGTACATGTCCTGTTCGCTGAAGCCGGGCGCGGGCCGATGCACGCGCGTCGCCTGGCGGGCGACGCGCAGCTCGCGCCCCTCGTCGTCGAACAGCACGGCTTTGACCATGGTGGTCCCCGCGTCGACGCACAGGATGCCCATGTTCTCGCCTCCTCGTGCCTGTCCCCGGCGGCGGGCCGCCGCCCAGCCGTCGGTCTAGCAGGCGCGCTTCTCGTACCGGGTGATGACGCTGACCTTCTCGTTGGACGGCGAGGAGCTGTCGAACTCGTAGCCGAGCCACTCGCTGACCAGGCGGCGGGCCAGCTCCGGCCCGATCACCCGCTGGCCGAGGGTGAGCACCTGGCAGTTGTTGGACAGGATGGAACGCTCCACGCTGAACGAGTCGTGGGCGACCGTGGCACGCACGCCGGGCACCTTGTTGGCGCTGATCGCCATGCCGATGCCGGTGCCGCAGATCAGCACACCGCGGTCGATCTCCCCGGCGGCGACCATCTCGGCGAGCCGGATGCCGACCTCGCCGTAGGTGGCGCTCTCGGGGTCGTCCACCGGGACGCCGAGGTCCACGACCGACTCGACCCGCTCGTCGGCGCGCAGGTCGGCGAGGATCATCTCCTTGTAGTCCAGCCCGGCATCGTCGGAACCGACGGCCATCCGCCAGCGCTTGGACACCATCGTGGTCTTCTCCTTCTCGAAGTCGTCGTCGTGAGCCGTTCGTTCGCGACCGTCCGCTCGCGGGAGCGGGGTCGAGGTCACCCGCAGGCGGCGTCGCGCAGCGCGTCGCCGGCGGCGGTGAGGACCAAGCCCATCGAGGTGGCCCCGGGGTCGGGGGTGCCGACGCTGCGCTCGGCCAGGGGCCGGGCCCGGCCGACCTTGGGCACCAGGTCGGCGGTTGCCGCGGCGGCCTGGACGGCGGCCCGCGCCGCGGTGTCCCACGCCTCGCCGAGCGGGCGTCCCTCGGCGAGGGCCGCGTCCAGCGCGTCGGCGAACGGGAAGATCGCGTCCAGCATGGTCTTGTCGCCGAGCCGGGCCTCGCCGAAGTCGCGCATCGCCTCGGCGCCCCGCCGTACGGCCTGGGCGAGCCGGGCGGCGTCGACCGGGTCCTGGTCGCCGAGGGTGCGCCCGATCGTGCGCAGCAGCACGCCCCACAGCACGCCGGAGGTGCCGCCGGCCCGGTCGCCGAAGGCGTCGGCGGCGGCGGACAGGACGCTGCCGACGCCTCCGCGGGCGGTGTCGGCGGCCTCCTGGGCGGCGCGCAGGCCGCGCATCATGCCCGAGCCGTGGTCGCCGTCACCGGCGACCGCGTCCAGCCGGGCCAGTTCCTCCTCGTTCTCGGCGACGGCGGCGGCCATGGCGCGCAGCGCCTTCCTGGCCACGTCGGCGGCCCGTTCGGAGGCGGGGCTCGCCGTCACGGCGGAGCCGTCGGCGGCGGCGGTCTCGTCGGGCGCGACGTACCGTTCGAACGTCTCGGCGGTACGGGCCTGGCCGCGGCGGAAGGCGGGGGTGTCGGCCGGGGCCCGCCACAGCTCCTCCAGCTCGTCGTCGAGCCAGGTGATCGACAGCGAGCAGCCGGCCATGTCGAGGCTGGTGACCAGCTCACCGACCTCGGGGAGCACGAGCTCGACGCCGGCGTCGGCGAGCAGGGGGCAGACGTTCCCCCACAGCAGGAACAACTCCTCGTACTTGGTGGCGCCCAGGCCGTTGAGGA